>BNJU01004085.1_pt1 | contig 83888 bp, 99 predicted proteins | sample 8539281 | NCBI WGS metagenome assembly BNJU01 (sample SAMD00202456, study PRJDB9452) | human saliva metagenome | isolation source: human saliva | place: Japan | reverse complement strand
GTAAGCCAACTACGAAGCGTTGAGCGATCCTTAGAAGTTTGTGTAAATAACGAACAAACTGCAACGCTAACTTGTTTATGCACAAACGCACATAAACCACTAAAAATCACTTTCACCAAACTTTGTTTCCTGTGCATAAAGTGACTCTAAAAAGAAGTTGCATCTGACCTGTTTAGCTTCGAAGAGCAACGAACGTGATCCATTTTTATCAGCAAAGGTTATCAAGCCAGCCTTATCATCACGGCGCATAGCAACGTGAGACAAAACCAAAGAAGCATTGATACTATAGTCGAGAAGAGTCATTCCTCGAACGATTGCTGCATAACACGTCCCTTATCAATAACCGAGAATATCTGCTGAGAACGCTCGTCACGATAGACATTCACCATCAACTGAGTTGCGACGTGCACTTGCCTTCCAGTTTATGCTTCGGTATTCATCGCCTTTCACATAGTCTTATCTGCTCAAACTCGCAGTGTTGTTACCTCGCCCGACGTATACGCTTTATACCCCATCTCAGTGAGGTTATTGCTTATCGCAAGAAGTTCACTAGCGATTCAGCATTATATAAGAAGGATGACCTTAACGTCTTCTGCGTTGCCCAAAGTATAACGACGTTCGACAAGTCCCAAGACTGTACGCTGTGAAACAAACGAATCTTACCAAAGGAGTAGACGCCACGCTTCATCGGTCTGAGCGTATAACGAATCGTATTCTTTCCCATCGCTGTTAGCTGACTCTTATAGCTTATGTCTCTCCGCTGGAAGACTTCGGGAGCCTCATCTATAACCGTCAACCATACAGGGAAGGAGTACTTTCTTTCAGACTTATCTTGACAACATTCTTATCACTCATTAGAGAAACGTTCTGAACAGGTTTCGCTTCGCTGTTATTCGCGCGACGATGATAGAGGCATAACAGCATCTACCACAACCATAGCAGCAAAAGATAAACAATGCATCTTTGCCCCCATGAAAGCTGTGGATATACATAACCAAATCCTGCGAGCAGGGTAAGGCTTGCTAATATAAAATAAAACCTTTTAGTAAGGAACATTTCTTCTTTATTTGAGTGTTACTCGACTAAGCCCTCGTACTTAGGCACTTCGACCTTGTCAATCAACTTGTGCAACCTTCAATGGGGTATATCCCTCCATTTCAGCCTCAGCAGTGAGGATGAGACGATGTTGAAGAATACTTGGCGTAACAAACTTGATGTCTTCAGGTGTTACAAAGTCGCGACCACCCAACAAAGCTGAAGCCTTAGCAGCATTGAGCATAGCCACAGAAGCACGTGGACTGGCACCGAGATAGACAGCCTTTGAGGTACGTGTCTGCTGTACGATGTTTGCAATATAGCGTAAAAGGCTCTCCTCAATGAATACCGTATCAAGCTTCTTGCGCATCTGCAGAAGTTCGTCAATGGTAAGTATTGGCTTAACATCTTCCAACTTGATGAGGTTTCGCTTCTCCTGATGACGCTTAAGAATGTTCATTTCCTCATCAACAGAAGGATAACCCATGCTTATCTTAAAGAGGAAACGATCGAGTTGCGCCTCTGGTAGACGATAAGTACCTTCCTGTTCTACTGGATTCTGTGTTGCAATGATTGTGTAAACATCGCTCATACGACGAGTTGTACCATCAATCGTCACCTGACGTTCCTCCATCACCTCGAAAAGAGCTGCCTGTGTCTTTGCAGGGGCACGGTTGATTTCGTCTACAAGAACGAGATCTGAGAACACAGGACCTTCATGGAAATCAAACTCAGAGGTCTTCATATTGAAGACAGTCGTACCGAGTACATCACTTGGCATGAGGTCTGGCGTGAATTGAATACGGCTGAAACGCGCGTCAATCAGACGTGACATCAGACGTGCCAACAAGGTTTTAGCAACACCAGGCACACCTTCTATCAGCACATGACCATCTGCAAGAATCGCTGTTAACAACAGAGCAACTGCCTCCTGCTGCCCAACGACAACCTTACTTATCTCTCCTCGCAACTGCATCACCTTTTCACTGAATGCAGCAAGGTCAGTTCTTACTTCTTTATTCTCTTCCATCTTATTTATAGTTTGCTCTTCAATTACATTATTCTTTTGCTCATCCATTGCATTTATAGCTTATTGATTATCATATCCATACCATCTATTGCCTTTTCGCAAAGCGGTATCTTTCAATTCATCATTACCCTGCAAATAACAGTCGACACGGTCAAGTATCATTCGCACTTCAGCCTCTGGCATTCCTGTTCGAATGGCTATCTGTGCTATATTCTCCTTCCTTGACTCAACATCTTCGACATCTATCATCGTCATACGGCGCAACGTCTCTGCAAAGTAACTATACTTTTTCTGCAGCAAGTCACGATTGATATGCTTCTGATGATAAAGGGTTCCTATCAACTTCACAAACTCCAACGAACGATTTGCTGGTTCCTCTACCACTGGGATAACGCGTTGTCGTCTACGTGCATAGAACACACAGAAGAGCAATAGTCCACCTAAGGTGAGATAGAGAGCCCATCGTAGTGGTTCGTTTTGTAACCAGAAGCGTAGTGGAGTATTCGTTTCAAATTCCGTCTCAGGTCCGTATGCCTCAGTACGAACAATTGGCAAGCCTCGGAATTGGGACATCATACGGAAGATGAGACCATTAGTCTGCATATCAAGGATACCATAATTGGTCATTAACAATGGATCACAAGAAACAAAGAGTTCACCTTTCCTCCTTCACCCTAACCATATTTTGCCCACCAATAGCCATCTGTAGAATCAGATTCCTCCTCAGAAACCCAACATCTAACCAAAGTATCACACACAGTCTTCTCTCCTATTATAACAGTATAACCTATCATAGCAGAGTAGACTGAATATTCTTTTTCCTGATATGGCAACTGATGAGACCAGACTAAGGTATCATAAGGAATTGACTGATTCGCAATGGATGACTTAACCTCCATAGGAGAGAACCCATATCGCCCATTAATATCTACCTGCAAATCTGGATATAGAGAATCAGGCTCAATATCAGACGTTGCAATGAAGACTTTATTACCAGCTTTCAACAGTCTATCCAACGAACGGATATCCGTTGCAGAAGGGCTAAAACGGTCTGTTTGAATTAAGAAGGCATGCGGTTTCTTACCATATCCTTCACGTTCCAACTGTGCTATTGTTTTTCGTGTCACTTCATAACCAGCAGGAACAGACTTCTCCATCAGTGAGTCGAACACCGCACAACCAAATGGTTGCTTATCGTAATGATTAAAGGTAGGCTCCCAAACAAACTTTGAGGGCGCATTCCACTCTAATAGGAATACAAAGACAAGGAAGCCAGCTACGAAGAACCAAAACCTTTTGTTCATCCCTGACCTCCTTCCTTTATCTTGCTTTCTAAGTCTACGAGCAACTTTACAAGTTCTCTCAGAGGCTTGATAATTACCATATCTTACACATAAAAGCAGTAGTCATTCTTTTCAAATTCTACTGATAGATGCTCACGAGTGTATTGAGTTGGCGTCTTATAGAGCGCCAACTAATCTTATACCATCTGATAACCAACGAAGTGTACGCAACAAACAATTCGAACAGCCTTATAATAATCCTTCTGTGCCATTGCTTTTAGCATAGACAGCCTCAAAGTCTACACCGTAGATATTGTCTTCTTCATCATTTTCATTCGTCACCTTACCCGCTCTACCAAAGAGTTTGAATTGATAACGGTACAAAATGAAAGCGATTAGAGCAATAAAAGCAAGTGCAATAACAATGTATATCACGATACGGAAGTCCCCTTTGCTCTGAATACTAAATAAATCAGAGAGGAACTCGCCTATCTTTGACATCAGCCAATCCCACCAATCAAGTTCAGGTGCCTGCAACTCACGCGCATAGTTGTACGCATCATCAGAACGGTACTGATGAGTAACGCTGAATCACAACGAAAAGTATCACTTAATGGCTACAACATAGAATCGTTTTATCAGAGTTTATCAAAGTTATCATGTCGGTATCTTTCTCTGCTAACTCCTCAAAGTGCTGTATATCGTCCTCTACAGAGAAGCCATCTTCCTCCTCTGCGATACTTCCATAGTGAAAAGCTAAGGCGAAAGTTGAGATTGTCATCGTAAGATACATACCAAAGTTCATAAATACTGATGACAAATAGACAAAGAAACTATATACTGGACTTGTTGCAAAAGAACTCTGAGTAGTATCAGTAGCCAGCAAAACTGACTTCACAACAGTCAATATATACCAAGGAATTGATGTGAATGAAGACAGGATATTAGTCAAGAATCCTATCACAAACATCAAACCAAACAACGACCAGAAAGAATGGAAACCAAGTTTTAAGCCGCGTAATATAGAGCTAAACAACGTTTCCTTATCTTCAAAAACATAGACAGGTAACGCCATAGAAACTGGCAAGCAGCACACAATCAATGCAAGAATTGGTATTATAGCCAGTATCGGTGCACTTATGATTGCAGTAAAGAAGATAATAAGAACCAAAACTCCTATAAACAAAGCAACAAGCACCAAGGTCATTAACAACGAGCGTTTAATCACCTGAACGATTAAAGGTTTTAAGTCGCTCAGTGTCGTATTACGAAGTCTATTTGGACTTTTATGGTAGTATTTCACCATACTATAGCAGATTCCAGCCAATAAGGTAGAACCTATCAGCAGACAAATACCATATCCCAAGTACGAAGCACCTAATCTAAGCATCATACTCTGTGCCACGTCTGCACCACCTCCCATATCGAAGGTATTGTTATAATAAGGTGCTAAGACCTTCATCATCATCTCCATTGCGAAGCCTTGTATCAAACAAAGCGGCAAGAGTAGATAGGTACATGCACGCAACAAAAACTTAAAATTCTCACGAATAAACTCAAAAATCGCTGAGAACTTCTCGCCGAAACTACGAACTTTATAAAGTTCAATCTTTGGTCTTTCTATTTGCATTTTCTAAATGATAATTACGCTTATAAGGTAAGTAAATAAAATAATACACAACAAACGCCAATGATACAGACGCACGATACCAATGCGGATAAAGTCATTCAACTCTGTATGACGAGTTATAAACCCTTCTATAAAACCTGCCAAGATAAAGATGGGTACCGTTCCAACAACGATCTTCATTCCTCTCTTTGCACCTCGCTGAAAGCTAACCAAACGTGAGTAAGTACCAGGGAATAACCAACCATTACCGATTGCCAAGCCTGCAGCACCCGCCACAATGATTGCTGAAAGTTCCAACGTACCGTAACGATCAGGCTAAGAGGCTTTCGCCTAATAATCCATGCTGATAAAAGAAAGTATCAAAACAACCTACCATGATACCATTTCGGGAAACAAAAAGGAAGCCTGACATAAAGCTCGTCAATACGCCCGAAACAAACACATTAAACGATACCATGATATTGTTCAGCGTAATACTAATAAACATACTCCCCTCTTCTTCATTGCCATATACGCCCATCGGTTCACCCTTCGCTATATTCTCAAGGGTCATATCCATGTAGCCGTCATGAAGTATCAAGCGTGGGAAGGACTCGTCTCCTAAGGTTGAAACAACACCAATCAGCACACTCACCATAAAATAATGAATGACAGAAGCAGTAACTTACGCTCTTTCCACATCACGTCAGGCACCTCTTGCGTCCAGAAAGTCACCAGACGTGACCACTTCTCACGCTTATTACGGTAGATTTCATTATGAAGTGCAGAAACAAGTTTGTTGAGATAGATGGTAATACGTGAACGAGGATAATGTGTCTGTGCAAAAAAGCGAGGTCGGCTAAGTTTCTGTATAGCATCAGCCAACTGGTCAGGCATCTCAAATTCGACATTATCTATCATGCCTTCCATCGCCCGCCACTTCTCAATATTATTTCGTATGAAAAGAATCTCTTTCATGCAAACTTCGCACGTATTTTTCACATTATTATCATTTACGCAACAAAAGTAGAGTTTTTTTCTTACATTTGCAACAGAAACAACATTTAATTATAAAGAAAATGCCCGAAGCCAATATCATAACAGGCCAGTACGTCCAGATAAGTCAGTCGCCGGCAAGCTTAGGAGAGCGTATCGTTGCACAAATAATTGATAATTTCCTAATTATCTGCTATCTGGTTGGTGTAACGCTCCTAATAGCTGAATTGAACCTTTCTTTTTTCTCAAATGAATTGTTCTTTCTATTAGGTATCTACCTTCCTGCCCTCTTTTACCACTTCCTTGTGGAACTTTTCAACCATGGACAAAGTGTTGGAAAGATGGTGATGCGTATCCGTGTTGTGAAGAAAGACGGCACAACACCGGGCATTGGTGACTTTTTTATGCGTTGGCTTCTGCAACTTGTCGACCTTGGTTTCTCTGGTGTTGGCGCACTTGTCATTCTTATTTCTAAGAATTCACAACGTCTCGGCGACCTCGCAGCAGGAACAATGGTCATCCAACTTAATGACTATCGCAAGATTCAAGTCTCACTTGACGAATTCTCTTACCTTGATAGAAAGTATAAACCTGTCTATCCACAAGCTGAAGACCTCTCTCTTAACCAGCTTGATGTCATCCAACGTACCCTCAACTCTGAATACGGATACGAGCGTGAACGTCGTATTGCTTCCCTTGCTGAGAAAGTACGAACGCACCTCAACATCTCTGATACCAATACTGCTGACGAGAAGTTCCTTTATACTATCGTACGTGATTACCAGCATTTCAATGTTGGAAATAATATAAAGAGATAGGGAAAGAAAGTATAAGCAGCATGGAATCTAATAGAACTGTGCTGTATAACCTTCATATTTGTGCCTACACTATCCTATTATAACGACAAGAACAAAAACGTTTTACATTTCTGCTTCCACTGTAGTTATTACTCAGCACATGATGTGCGGATGCCTAACACACATGGTGCTCATGCCTAACACATGATGTGCGGAGCATTAAGCACATCGCTATTGGTTACCAAAACAAGCACTACTGATTGTTAGAAAAGAGTTATGATGACGTCTCTAGAAAAAGATAATTGCTTTTGAGGTGTATTGGCTTACCCATCCATAAGTTCAACACCTGATATTACAAGAGAACACTTCTATGGAAAGTGGGTACTTGTACGGGGTGCATCACATGGGATAGGGAGAGCTTTAACCGAAAAACTAATTAGTGCAGGTGCAAATGTCTTCCTCATTGCTCGAAGTGAAGCGTACTTACGCCTCTTATGTGCCAAAGCTAAGCAAATGGGAAGTAGTGCAGACTACTGCGCAATAGACCCTAAGAGACAGGGAAAAGCTGGAACTGCTTTGCCAGAAACTAAGGGAAACACTACCACGGTTAGATTACTTCTTTTGCAATGCGGGTAAATCTATCCATCGCAAGATCAATGATGCGCAGGACCGCCTACACGACTATGACCGTACAATGGACCTCAACTATCGTTCCTTGGTTGCGCTATCATTAGCTATCTTACCTGCCTTGAAAGCAAGTAAAGGGAGTATTATCTATTCTTCATCAGTGAGTACACTCTATCCAATGGCACCGGGCTGGTCGGCTTATCATGCTTCAAAAAGTGCTGCTAACACATGGTGTGAGACAGCGAACAGCGAGTTTGCGCCATTAGGTATTCTCGTGCAGTTAGCTTATTTACCCTTGGTTCACACAGCAATGTCAGATGTCAACGAACAATACAAGCACTTACCGGCTTACGGTCCAGCTGATGCAGCTAATATTCTGTTGAAACTTGCTATACGAAAGGCTAAGACTTATAAAACCTTGGTGGGCAAAATTGTCAGTCCCAATAGCCTATCTCTTTGCTCCCAATTATCCACCTATATTATAAGCGATTACCATGAAAAGAAAGACTGATACTATCCTTTCTATCCTCTATCGCTTACACATAATCTCACCAAAGGGCTTATATGTGTGGGCTAAAAACCTCATCTTGGAAGGTATTAGCCTAATGGCACTGCTCCGTTTTACGGCTCATTTCTATCCGCAACGTTGTGCTATCATTGACGAAACCCAATCTCTAAGCTATCAAGAACTCTATATCCGTACGCGTCAACTCGCTGAATTTCTTCACACGGAATATCATCTACAACCTAAAATGAGTGTGGCTTTGCTTGGACGTAACAGTCTTATTTTGACTCTCCTGCTGCATGCGCTTTCACGATTAGGCATTCGCACTACCTTATTAAGTACCGATTTGGGAACAGAACAGATAACAGCTGATTTGCAAAAGCACCGTTACCACCTTATTATATATGATTCAGATATCAAACAAATACCAACGAAACTTCCCTGCGTGGCTGTTACAACAGAAAGGCTTAATGATATCCTTTTACATAATACTTCTCTAACAAAGAAAAGAAAACTCCTAAGATCTGGCGAGGAAGCGAAATCGTCATTCACTCTGGAGGAACAAGTGGTAAATTCAAGACCATTGCTCATCGTCCTTCTGTCACCTCTTTTCTCCCTCCATTGTTTGCTTTACTGCATGACATTCAAATCTATCAATACGAGCGTGTGCTGATATCCCTGCCTTTTTATCATGGTTTCGGACTTTCAACGCTTATCATCTCCTTACTTATGGGTAAGAAGGTATGCCTACAAAAACGCTTCGATGCTATCAAAACCTTAGAGATTATTCAGCGTGAACAGATAGAGGTCATGCCTATTGTTCCTGCTATGCTCTCACGTTTTTGGCAGATTGAAAATGCAAAGGGGAAGATGAAGAGTCTACGTTGTCTTATAAGCGGTGGTGATAAACTTCCTAAAAGCCTCATCGACACGACTCATCAACAAATTGGTGAGGTACTCTTTAACCTTTATGGTACGTCTGAAGCAGGTTTCTTTATGCTTGCAAACCCTGAAGAATTAGCTTCCTTCAAAGAGACCACCTTAGGGAAACCGATTCAAGGAGTCGACTGTAAGGTAAAAGACTGTAATCATCAAGGGATAGGAACACTTTGGGTCTCGTTCTCGTTGGGCGATGCGAGGACTGCGAAATCAATGGCAAAATACAGGCGATTTAGTCTCACAGAATAGCGAAGGTTACTTCTTTCATCATGGGAGAGCCGACCGAATGATTGTCTGTGGAGGTGAGAACGTTCAGCCAGAACACATTGAGCAGGTACTTCTCTCTCACCCTATGATCGTTGCAGCACGTACCTTTACCGTTCCCGACCCTAACTTTGGTAATGTCATCCACACAGAAATAGAGTGTACACCAAAGGCAACACTAACAGAGGCAACACTTCTCGACTGGCTCCGCCCACAACTGTCACGCGCAGAAATGCCACATAGCATCCGCTTCAAAACCATCGAAATGCTCTCAACTGGTAAGCAAGAGTTGCATTAAAAATGCTCCGTCTTAACTCCAAAATACAAACAGTTCTGAGTTCTTTTCATGATAAAAAGAATTATTTTCATGAAAGAAAATATTTTTCTTCACGACAATAAATATTTCTTTTTCATGAAAATAATTTGAGAAGAAACAAAAGATAAAATCAATATAGGGAGGACCAAGAGAGTGGAAAAGATCCTTGCTGTCTCTTTTCTATACACTAACAATAAAGCCATCATCCACAGTCTATTGCCGTAGATGATGGCTTTTACTTTTATAGAATCATACCCTTTTTTAGAGAGGATGTCTACTCCTTTTCCTCTTGAGGAAGCATGATAAGAGCTTCTTGTTTCTTACCATCCATCATTATCTTCAATGGATTTGGGAAACGGACATGACGTACCCACTGAGTTTCTTCCACAGCTGGAAGGGCATCAAGTACGCTGCGCTGATAGAATCCATCTTCCTTATAAGGATTTATAGTGAAGTATCCTACACCGAAAGAGGTGAGATTTTGGAAGAAATGTGTTCCCTGACTTGGGTCTACACGGTAGTGTTCCAGTCCCTCCTCAACGATGACACGGGCTGCCGAGATATGTGGCCACTTCACAGGAATACCCAACCAAGGGTCGCTTGAACCCCAACGACCAGGACCAATGAGTACATAGTTCTTGTCAGTATCAAGGAACTTGCGGTTTATCCGTTCTATCTCATCAGCAATGGTAGGGTTGTTAGATGCAGAGAAAGAGCTGTCAGTCTTTACATACACAACATCTTGTACATCATCTGACACGCCATGTCCCAAAGAGTTATGACTCCGCAACAGACATTCTTCGTCATGTATTGTAGTAAGGTCTTCATCTAACATCTGCTTTGAATCAACAATTGGACGAATCTGCAGGAGATATAGTTCACCCGTTCGGTCATCATTCAGATTAACAGCAAACTCTATCTCCACTGGGCGTCGCATAGCCTCAGCACCGTATGTCATTGCCATTTGCAACAACTCTGGTAGTGGAAAGACGTCCTGTTGGAGTACGCCACAGAAGGAGATTACCTTTCTTCCTCCCTCATAGAGTCCATCGTAAATAGCATGATCTTCGGGAGAATATGTGGAAGTGATATATTGTAGACTGCCATCAGCCTCTGCATCTTTCACACGTAGTTTGAGGATATTAAAGCCGTCATCAATCTTAAAGTCCTCACTGATATGCTTCATGTCAAGTGCATAGAACTGAGTTTGAGTTTCGCGCAAGGCTATTTCCATTTCGCTCATCTGTAACACTTGATGCGGATGGAACGGACATACACGCAAGGTCTGACCACCATCAACAATATACTTACCCAAACCCAATGCCAAAGAGGCAATACCTTCCTCTGCTTTCTTCTCCCTATCGGGTAATAGTTGAGAGAACGAAGAACACCAGAGATGTTCGGATAGAAATGATCGCCATACTCCTTGCCAACAACCTGCTGCAAGATAACTGCCATTTTCTCCTGATCAATGACATTACTTGTAGCAGTCATATAGGCTTTGGAGTCACGATAATAAACTGATGCATAGACGGCTTTAATCGCACAAGCCAACATTCGGAGCATTTCATACTTATCCTCAAGATAAGGAATCATGTAGGTAGAATAGATACCTGCGAACGGTTGGTAGTGACTATCTTCTAACAACGAACTGGAACGGACGGCTATTGGTGAGCGAGTAGCCTCAAAGAAGGTAAAGAAGTCGCCTATGAATTCATCTGGGCAACTGGGCATGAAGGAAGGCTTGGAGTATCTCTCATCGCTTTGCATCACTCAAAGCAATCTGGTAAAGATTGTTTTGTTCCATAAAGCTATCGAAGACATCCGTACAAAGAACGACTGTCTTTGGTATCTGTACCTTTGCATTGGGGAAGCGATTGAAGTCTGGTCGGAGTTTAATAACGTTATCAAGGAAAGCCAAACCACGTCCCTTACCTCCTAACGAACCGTCTCCAATACGAGCAAAATGGGCATATCGGTCGAATTTTCGTCTATCAAACAGGGCAACAACACCCACATTGCGCATCCTTCGATAGGCGACAATGGCATCAAAGATAATCTGTCGGTGCATATCAACATCCTGCAGTTTATGCCATGTAATACCTTTTAGGAAGGAAGAAACTGGGAAAATGGCACGTGCAGAGAGCCAACGACTCATGTGATTGCGGGAGATATGATAGAGCATAGAGTCACGTGGAATCGTAAAGATATTATCCTGCAACTCTTTCAAGCTTCGAATACGCATCACCTCCTCACGTGTTTCTGGATTACGGAAAATGAAATCACCAAAACCCATGTGTTCCTCGAGTAGGTGGCGAAGGTCTACACTCATCTTCTTTGAGTTCTTATCTACAAAGTGGAAGCCTTCTGCCTCAGCCTTCTCACGGTTCTCACTCTCTGAACTTTCAATAATCAAAGGGAGGTATTCATCTTCTTCCTAATGGCACGAAGTAGTTTTAAACCTGCTCTGGGATCTTTCTCCTACAGGAATGTTCCCTTCTGTCGCAGATGAGCTCTTTCTCTCTACATTATTAATAGGGAATCTTACATCAGAGATAACGCCCAAAGCAGTTGTCCTTATAGCGTTGATAGATATCCCATGCTTCCTCGTATGTACGCGCTAAGACAACCTTTGGACGTCCACGCTGGCGCAAAGAGGCATCGTGTCGGGTCAAGGCTTCTGTGGCAAAGTTCTGACTCTGCGTAAGGATATAGCTATATAGTTAGGTAGAATAGATGAATAAAAACGGATAGAGTCTTCTACAAGCAATATCATCTGTACTCCCACCTCATGGATATCATTCTCTATATTCATCTTATCCTCCATCAACTTAATGATAGAAAGGATGAGATTGGTATTCCCCAGCCAACAGAAAACATAATCAAAGATACTGAGGTCTTCGTTTTGTATACGCTTTGTAATACCATGAGAGAAGGGAGTCAGTACAACACAGTGGATGTCTGGGAACTCTGCCTTCACTGCTCTTGCAACATCAAAGGCATCGTTATCAACATTACCTGGCATACAGATAACAAGGTCGATGTCTACAGTATTGAGCACCTTAGAGGCCTCTTCGGTTGTAGACACCTGTGTAAAGGTTGGCGGATAGCGCAGACCTAATTCCATATACTCATTGTAGATCTTCTCTTCGACACGTCCATCGTCTTCCAACATGAAGGCGTCGTATGGATTAGCTACAATCAGAACATTGTAAATTCGTCGCATCATCAAATTGACGAAACTGACGTCTTTTAGGTAAAAATTACCCCATTGTGCAGGAACTTGCTCACTCATAATCCAAAAACTTAATATTGGACAAAAATACAAAATAAATACAAGTCAACCTATCTTTTCGCAACATAAATAATATTTTTTTATTACTTTTGCATACTGGTTACCATCTTTTTACAACCAAAGCTAGCTTTCAAAAAGAAAGAAAAAAATGAAAAATTTTTGATTTTCATTTGGACCTTTGATAGAATTTGATATATTTGCCGTACCATTCTGAACCGAATGATACTATCTAACATAAACAAATAAAAGTCAATTTACTATGGAAGTCGAAAAAATCATGCAAGCACTGGAGCAGAAGCATCCAGGTGAGTCAGAGTATTTGCAGGCAGTACATGAAGTGCTCGTTTCTGTAAAGGATGTTTACAATCAGCACCCAGAGTTTGAGCGCGCAAGTATTATTGAGCGTATTGTGGAGCCTGAGCGCATCATCACATTCCGTGTGCCTTGGGTTGATGATCAGGGCAAGGTTCAGGTAAACATTGGTTACCGCGTGCAGTTTAATGGTGCTATTGGCCCTTACAAGGGTGGTCTGCGTTTCCACGCATCAGTAAACCTTAGCATTCTGAAGTTCCTCGGTTTCGAGCAAACATTCAAGAATGCACTCACCACATTGCCTATGGGTGGTGGTAAGGGAGGTTCTGACTTCTCTCCACGTGGTAAGAGCGATGCTGAAATCATGCGTTTCTGCCAGGCTTTCATGAACGAGTTGTATCGCCACATCGGTCCTGACGAGGATGTTCCTGCAGGTGACATCGGTGTAGGTGGTCGTGAAATTGGTTACCTCTTCGGTCAGTATCGTAAGCTGACTCACCAGTTCCAGGGTATGCTCACAGGTAAGGGCAGAGAATGGGGTGGCTCTATCCTCCGCCCAGAGGCTACAGGTTATGGTGCACTCTACTTCGTTCACCAGATGATGGAGACCCACGGTCTTGACATTAAGGGTAAGACTGTTGCTATCTCAGGTTTCGGTAACGTTGCATGGGGTGCTGCTAAGAAGGCTACCGAACTTGGTGCAAAGGTTATCACATTGAGTGGTCCTGATGGTTATATCTATGACCCAGAAGGCATTAGCGGTGAGAAGATTGAATACATGCTCGAACTCCGTAACAGTGGTAATGATGTTTGTGAGCCATACGCAGAGAAATATCCAGGTTCACAGTTCTTTAAGGGCCGTAAACCTTGGGAGCAGAAGGCAGATATCTATTTGCCATGTGCTACTCAGAACGAGCTTAATGGCGAGGATGCTGACAAGATTCTTGATTACAAGCCATTGTGCGTAGCTGAGGTTTCAAATATGGGTTGTACAGCAGAGGCTGCTGATAAGTTCACTGCAGCGAAGCAGCTCTTCGCTCCTGGTAAGGCTGTTAACGCAGGTGGTGTGGCTACATCAGGTCTCGAAATGTCACAGAACTCTCTCCGTCTCTCATGGAGTCCGGAAGAGGTTGATCAGAAGCTCCATTACATCATGAGCTCTATCCATGAGCAGTGCGTGAAGTATGGTAAGCAGGCTGATGGTTACATCGATTATATTAAGGGCGCCAATATTGCGGGCTTCATGAAGGTAGCGAAGGCTATGCTTGCCCAGGGTGTCGTATAACAGACTCAGTTCTTTCTATTCCCTCCTGCTCTCCAAAGCAGGGAGGGAATAAACTCTATGAGAGAAGGCTGGCGATACTAAATAATTAATATGTATAGAACCAAACTTCTCCTTATAGCGTTATTTGCGCTATGCAACATCTTTACACTGACAATACAAGCACAGTCAGATGGTAAAGCTTCTTATTATAGTAACGGATTACACGGTCGCCGAATGAGTAATGGCGAACGTTACGATCGTAATGCCTTTACTTGTGCACACCGTACACTTCCCTTTGGTACTCGTCTGAGGATTACAAACCCTCGCAATGGTAAGTCGGTCATTGTCCGCGTAACGGACCGTGGCCCATTTGTACGTGGTCGTGTCGTTGACCTGTCATACGCTGCTGCACGTGAATTGGGTACGATTGCCAGTGGTGTGGCCTACGTAAAGGTTGAGCTTGTGCGCAAAGAAACAGAGATTCCATTCCCTTCTGAGTCAACTGGAACAATTGAAATGCCTGAAATCGAATATGGTACTGCAGGTGTATGCTATGAGTTTATCCCTGAATGGGAAAAGGTTGAAGAGGATAAACCAAAGGAGATTGAGCGCAAAGTGGATACTCGTTTAAATAATAACAAAAGCTCCACAGCAGGCTAAGAGAAAAAAAGATAACAGGAGAATAACACCGACCCACACAAGCAGGTGCAACCTTCTAATCCTACCAATCAGCAGACTACTAAGGTTAAGACTCAGACAACACCAGTCCGCACTACTCCTGCTACAACCAATCGACAGCAAACTGCTCAGCAGAATAAACCAACCACACAACCAACTACTCCAAAGAACGAATCAAGTAGTAGCTGGACCAACTTCTTCAAACGTGTAAGGATGGTGTGACAGGACTTTTGAATAGAAAAGAATAAAAACAATAGCAGCCTCTCCCCTGTCCCTCCCTCATAGAGAGGGGCATAATAACTCGTTTCTTATAACAAGTTGCACCCATATTAATAACCTATGCCACGGCATTTAGTACTTAGCACCATTGGTGCTACCAACAACACGACATGTGCTAAGCATCAACACGTCACTTGAAGATGAGGAGAAAGAATATAATAGAATGATAATAGTAAGACGCTAATAGCTAACGAAGATGAAGAAAACTATAAGACTGTACAAAAAGAAATAGGGGGTACATCAGTCAATGATGCATCCCCATTCCGTCATTTAAAAGCCTTAGTTATCAGTAGTTAGTACTTACACAATAATATCTTTATAATCTCTATCAATTACTATTCTTTTTAATTCCACGCAATAAGATAACGGTTGAATATCCTCCTTATAGTAGTTCAACAATCTTACTTGCTGGTCTTTATATTAAATTCTGTCACCTTGCTTATACTCTTCTGACCTTGCAGAACAGTTAAAGCAAATCGTGCCATACCATTCTTTAACTTCTTATCAGCCTTCACAAGAGCTGTATAGCGAACGCCCTTACCGGGTGCAATACTCTCAATATGGATAGAAGGGCTGACATAAATATGAGCATTACCAGTTGTTTCCAACACCGATGGCTGCACATCACTGATAGCCTTGTTTCCACGATTCATCACCTCAAAGATAATCTTACCTACCTCATTACGTGATAACACGCCATCTTGGTTGTCATCAACAAAACGAGCATTAACGATCTCAATGTTTGGAGTATACTGGTAATTACCTGCCAACTTATCAACACTTGACTCAGCTGGAGCCTTTGTATTTGGCTGTGCTGCGCTGTAACTGCCTGTATAATCACTGCCTTGGAAGTCGTAAATACGGTCGTCGCCAGAGTTTGTATTATCAAAGCCGCTGCCGTCTACACTGCCTGACCGTCCATAGTCGTCTGTCTGATTATAATTATCGTATCCTGATTGATTCCTTCTTTCACGTGCCTTACGCTGTTGCACCTTCTCGTAATGGTCGTGTACATCCTCTTTCGCACGTCTGTCAGCCTTTGCACCTGTAGAGGCACCAATAATAGCACCACCAGCCATACCGACAATAGAACCTATATCTGAGCCTCTCGCTCCACCAGCTATACCACCAATAGCACTTCCAAGAATACTTCCTAACGAACCACCTGTGATAGCTCCTGAGCCAGTATAGGTGCTGCAACTACTAAGCACCATGGCTGCGGAGAGGGAGAGAATTAAAGACTTCTTCATAACTTACAAATTCTTAACGTTGGCAAAATTAGCTACATATTTTCGCACTTACAAAGATATTTCCCTACTCAGCGAGGGGAAAAACCCTAAAAATACCTAAATATATCTTCTACTACTCTGATTTCCAAAAGTAAAAAGCAATAAAATTTATTATTCCTCTATCGGAAGATACAACATCAAATGATCAAATGCTATATAACGTTTATCAGCCCAAGTGATAATACCGATAGCATCATTCAACGTACAGTTTCTCAACTCTTCGTGCTCAGAAACAGAAACTCTGTATGACTTCCCATTCTCATCTTTTACAGAGATAAAATCTGGTGTAATAGCTTCCAGACCAAGATAGAAAGTATAGGAATAAGCTTCAAAGTCATTTGTCACCTTCATTCCTTTTTCTATTGGAGGATTCCAATCATCTTTTGCACGTGTCAATTGCATCGGACGAAACCACGACACATCCATCATAAACGACTCAAAAGCTATCTTCGTTGGTTTTTCTCCTCCCCAAAAAACAAAGTGTGGATAGGTGATATCATCCTTTGACAGCTTTTCATTGTTCAACCATTGCAATACTGAACGGGGGTGCTGCACACAAGCATAATCCTCACCATTACTATAGAAACTTACCGTAAACTCTTGCTGATGCAGCTTACCAACCTCACCTTCCTTCTGAAAATAATGACTAAATAGATAGTTTGTCGCTAAGTCTTCTACTCGCCAATAGTCTGGACATTGCTCACTATGCTGCTCACTCAACCAATAACCATCAAGATCAGGATATAACTGGTCCCACTGAACACGCCGTCCATTCTCTGCAATCTGCTCTGCACTTGCAAGGATTGACAGATTGCAAAGTACATCAGCCGTAAACTTAACCAATCGAATACGTGTCAGTTTCTCTTCCGACTCCTTTAAAGCCTTATGAAAGAGTGTCATCCTTGGCGTTTGTACAAAAAAGAATATTACGATGACATACACGCAGAAAGAAGTTATAAACCTGCTCGTATTTTACCTTCATCTGCTTCGCATCCCCTTGTCGAGTATCAAAAGACAAAGGCAATACGCCAAGCAACATCAACAACAAAACCGCAAGGCAATAAGTATCTTCTTCCTGCAAACGCAGAAGAAGTTCCCTCATCTTCGCATCTTGCATATCTGTTATCTCATCATCAAAAACACAGACATTGACAATTTGCTCACAACATTCTACCCTCACACCCTCTTCTTCATCCTCATGCAAAGGATTATACCTCTCCATAAGCTTTGCTGCTTGTGCATAAGCGTCTAACAAGCCATTAAGAATAATGCCCGTTTCGTCATACCATTCACGCTCCAACTCGTGAAACACGGCTTTGCGTAAAAAAGTATCTTTTCCTCCAACACGACCGAAAGAGTTATTTCCACTGCCCGCCTTTCCGATATGTTTCCACAGCTCTTCACCTGTATTATATAGTAGCCTGAGTCGAAACACAGCATTCAGTTTCTCCTTCATCGCCTCGTCATCAGCAGTAGCCTTAGACATTATTGCCTGAGTTTCATCTCGCTTATCTACCATCTTAACAGTCTTATCACCTCTATTCATATCTTTCATCCTTTACACTATCATCTTATCTGAAAGTAATAAACTATCTCACAGGTCACCTCCTTTTTCATCTTCAATAGTTTTACAGCTACAAAGTTCAATCCTTAAAGAATGTCCCAACAAGACAATTCATACAGAACCAAACTTCCTTTTCTTCATATATTACTAATTGCAGCAATAAAGCTACTCTGTCGCAAAAATACAAATTAAATCCTTTGTGCCTCTCACAATTAAGCATTTATTTTGCAAACAGAAACAAAACAGTTAAAGAAAAATGAACAAGAAACAAGCATTATTCGTAAGCAAATATATCCTGACAGACAAAAGCTATCAATCAATTAAGACGTATTCTCAATGCTGCAAAACAACTCCTAACAACTCGTTGCACCCTAACTCCACAACATCTTGCGACGTGCTAACCCTCCGCACCATTGGTGCTAACCAACAGCACCACGTGTGATGAGCAACAAGACATCAGCAATAGAAGCAAAGAATAACGCTTTAAGGTCATTATATCATAATAAAATATTTATACTTTAAAATCATATCACTTATGATTAGAGGTCATATCACTTTCACATGCGACAACTGCAACAACACCTTTCGCGCATTCGACATTGAGTACAATGCAAGTGCATTCTCTGTCCCAATGCCTTGTCCAAAGTGTAACAGCCAACACACTTATATCCCAAGTCTAAGTATATTCGGCTTTTACCCTTTCGGCAACGACCGTGACATCTATAAAAAGATTTGGGAAGAAATGGACAAAAATAAACTTAACGAAGTCTAACAAGTATATCTCGTTCTGTTGAAAACAGGACAGATTTCCATACTCTTCAAATGATTCAACCTATATCAAGCAAGATTATAACTCCACTCTCTTCGGAGATGGCATTTTTGTTTTTCTTTACTTTATTTCGATATTATTTTGTTATGTCTAACAATTTCCTTATATTTGTGCCATATTTGGCGGATGACCTACAAATCACTCGCCATTCATTGCACAAAACTTGCAAACGAGGTTATTCGACCCGGTTAAATCTGGAAAATTCAACTAAGGAGTCGTCACTAATCGAGTTTAGGCAGGTTCTGTGCCCCTATCCTATATGGGGGCATGGACTGTCTTTACTTTATTTTGACTCCAAGGTGTTTTCCAGAACCGAACCGGATAAATAAAGATAAAGCGGGCCGTGCTCCCTTTCTTCTTTTATCCTCGTCTAATACAAACATAACTAAAAACAATATAACGACAATGGAAGACTTCGCACATAGCTATGTTCAACTTTTTGATGAACATTGGCTCATCATCTTCATTCTGTGGGCTATTAATATCATTTGGATGTACAATCAAGATGAAACAAGAAAGTCTGCTGGATGTGGGTGCATAACACCCATAATAGCATTTATACTTTTATATTTTTATTTAAAACTCACTAACAAGTTTCAAATAGATAAGAATTGCATTATGATTAGAGGATTTACAAGATTTAAGTGCAACGAGTGTTCTAAAAAGTTTTGGGGACTTGACGTTGAATGGAGAGCTACTGCATTCACCGCACCATTACAATGTCCCCAATGCAAAAGTTTCCACACATACCCTGTTGGAATATTAGGCTTAGGGACAGGAAAGGCAAAACTATATAAAGAAATATGGGAAAGTATAGACGAAGATAAAAACAACATAATACCCGACAGATAGCTATCTAAGGGAGGGGCTGCTAAAAGAAAGAGCGAAAGGCATCACGTACTTCTAACGAGCATAACAGCACAGAAGGGTGAACGCTCTCTCCGCACACCAAAACGCTCCGGCACACTCCTTTTATTTTATAATTATTTTTGCTATTCATAACAAAGTCTTTACATTTGCAACAGATATTATAGAATAACACGAGTCAGCCACTCGAGTATAAGACAAACTTATAACTAAAAAACAAAAATATGGCACTATTCAAAATTACCGTGAAGATGTCAAAGCACTGCGATGGCATGGTTATAGAACCAGGCATGAGCATCCAGTATGCTGCATTCTTCTCAAACGTTCTGTCAAACGACAAAGAACGAGACAAAATCAACACTATCTTCTTTAACCACTTTGGTGTAGACCTAAAGAAGATGAATGCTTTAAACCCTGCGTATTTGAATGTGAAAAAGATTTGTTAGAATTATTATATAACACACTAATATTTAAATTATGGTAGAATTATTATTAAACACTATTACACTTCCAGCCTATCATCAACAAGAGGCTTGGGTCTGGATTCCAATTATGGTTATTTTAACAACTGTATTAGCATCTAAAAATAATAAAGAAATTCGCTGGTACCAGTATTGGAGTTTTTAGGTATGCCAGAATCTGGAAAGACTCAATTCCTAATGAATTTGCAAGGGAAAGGAGAGGAGTATAAAAATAAAACATATCAAGGTACAAGTACATATGAATATAAAAAATTCACCCTATACTACTAATGACAACAAAAATATAAGATAAAAAGGTGGAACGGACATTGGAGGAGATATTTACAATATTAAAAGCCTTATTATGAGACATTCTTAAAAAAATAAAGATATCTGTATATTCCTATTTGATATACAAAAAAATACAAAAGATAATTCTGAGTATAGAAAGGATACTAATGTACGATTAGATTTTATCAACAGCCATGTTAAAGATGCATCCAAATGTGCTATTATAGGCAGCCATGTTGATAAAGCTAAGATCGAGGAAGGACAATCTATTATCACCATTGTACAGAAGCTCGTAGAAGGAAAACAATACGCAAGACTACTAAATACTAATTTCTTTGCATACAATCTCACGAGTGAAGAGGATATGAATAAATTATTAAACAAATTATTTTTATAATTATGGAAAGTATCTTATGGTTACAAGGAACATCTCCGACAGAGAGTTCCACATTCGTCATTAATGGCACAATAAAGAGAGAAATATTCCGAAAGCAACCAAAAAGCATACGATAAACTCATAAGTATGAGTGAACTGCCTATTCTTCATCCTAATATTACAAATCTCTTGTACAAGAGAGGACTAATATCTTCATATCAGACAAAGATAGCATACAAAAAGGAAGATGGAATCTTTTTTTAAATCTATCTATAAAAAGTTTAGATGAGGCTGGACGAAATATACCATATATGTTTTACTGTCAGACTGATAATATAGATGAAGCTTATGCTATATTTTGTAGCGATTCAAAGATGGCAGGTAGAGAGTTTTATGAGAATGAAGGAAAAATGCTGAAACTCATATTCAATTTAAATAAATACACCTTGATTTCTATATGTTTAAGTATAATTGCAATAATATGGAAAAATAATAAGTTAGGAGCAGGTATACTGCAAATAAGCACAGAAGAACGTGCTATAAATTATCGGTGGGAGAAAGATGCTGATAAACTTGATAAAAATATCAGTATTGTTTGTATGGATGATATTCAAAATTTAGTAAATGACGGATGGACATTTAAAACAAAAATGCCAATACGTGAAGGTATGACTTTAGCTCTACATCCCTTTATTTCCAAATGCTATATTGATATTAACATTGCCGAGGATGAGTTGTTTAAAGACAAATTTAACTGCTTAGGAAGAGTTGTAAAACTTTTAGGAGCAAAATCATTCGAAGCAAAAGCCGTCTTCCTTGAGGCAAAAACTCGTATCATAGATGCAACTGGAAAAATAAACTATAAGCTTATCAAAGCTGATGCATCGTATAAGAAATCAGAGGAAGAAAAATATGCAAAGACATATAGTCGTAAAGAGATATTCTTAGGTGAATTTACAAGACAGGGATATGAAAAAGCAAAACAACTAATAAAAGCAATATAAATTAGAAGAAGATTTAAACTATATTGTTGAACAAAGGAATCCTGACGATGGTAATACCTTCTCAGAGCAAAAATATTGCAGTGGATTTATCAGAGGAACTTAATAGGCTAACAGAATGCGCATTCTCCCTTAATGTATTAAAAAGGTGTATTTACTCTAAATGCAAATGTAAAACAAACGATTTCTACACAGAAAAAAATCATTGTTGAAACAAAAACTGGTATTCTAGACTTATTGTAATTATAAGAGATTAGGAAAATCAACCTATCAATGCAGCCTCTATCCGTAACATCACGCTCATACGCGAAGAATTAGCACGATTATACGGAACACCTATACAAGAAGCAGCAGACATCATTGGAAACCAACTTGATTGCGCGCCGCACGAAGACATCTCTGGCTATATCTTCATGGTACCCAACTGGGCGTATAAATGGTTCCGCCACAATGGATATGTGTCATGAATGTTAAAGTAAGAACACTTATGCTCAAAAAAGAATCCCGAAAGTTTATAATAACCTTCGGGATTACTAATTCTACTCTTTCCGCTTTCTCATGCGGTCAAGTTTGATTCATTCTATTCAACTGCTACAACTTTTGAATAGTCCTTCGTTTTAACAATATAGATACCCGATGGTAGACTAACCATCTTATGCTCTCTTACAATAGTAGAGAACATCAATTTGCCACTTAAGGTATAGACTTGTAAGTGTGTAGGCGTTCCTGTCATGAAACTTAGATAATTCTTACCCCCAGAGACTTTAAGTGCATCAGTAGTAGGACCATCTATTTGTGATGAAACCGTGAAAATTGCTCCAATTGTCACAGAAGAAGTAAGCTTAAAATTAGGAGAATCTACTTCTTCATCATTAAGTGTCAAAGTTTCAAACTTATATCCAGATGCGGGTATCGCTTTAATGACAAGATCTGTATTCTTAGCCACCTTTGTACCTGTCAGAACCTCAACGCCATCTGTTGTAAATACCTTTAACGTTCCATATTCCGGCTCCTGTATTGTAATATATGCCATGTTACAACCAGTCCCATCGCCCTCATAATCAATCGTCCAACCCTTCAACTTAGCAATAGAAGACTCAGCATGCTCGGCATCATTATACTCTCCTGCTTTCTCACCATGAACGAAAAGTGTGTTACCACGTGGCATCTTCCCACTCTGTAGTTTAGGATAACGTGAAAGACTATAATAGAGATCATTTAAAGTACATGCATCCCATCTATTACCACCAACATTCAGATAGGTCAATCGTTCATGCCCCGTAAGGTCCAACCCCTCCAATCTATTGCCATCAACAGTAAGTGTCACAAGTTGAAGATTATTCTTTAAGTCTAAGTTTGAGACTGAATTATTAGAAAGCTGCAATGTCTTCAATTCAGGGTTCTTGCTAACATCAAGAGTTGTAATCTTGTTATTTGAAACATAAAGTTCTACAAGTTCTGGCATATCCTTCACGTCAACTGCCTCTATCTCATTACTACTTATATTTAAATAAACGAGTTTCTTGTTATGACTTAAATCTAAGCTTTCTAACCAGTTATTTTTGACATCAAGATAAGCTAAATCGACAGCACCTGTAATATCTATATTTTCAACTTGATTACCATAAGCACGTAAATTAATAAGTTTACTATTCTTGCTAACATCCAAGGAACTAAGGTCTGAATAAGAACAATCAAGAGATTCAAGATTCGATAGTTTAGAAACATCTATGGACGTAATAGAATTCATATACGTAGAAAGAGAACGTAAATGAATATTATGACTCAAATCAACAGCAGTTATCTTATTATCAACACCTACACCTGGATAACTTGAGAAATCAGCTCCAGTAACAGCACCGTATATCGTTACTGTCGTTCCAGACGTTTGTCCCTCTACTGTTGTTGGGGTTGATTTGACCTTCACCTTTACAAGTTCGCCATCTCCCCAGTCAATTGAAACATCTTTATCCTCACCATTAACAGAAAGGAAATACTGTTGGGCTATACCTGTAGGAACTGTTAGTTTGATATAATCATCATCACCAGAAACACTAAAAACAGGTTTTACAACCGCCGCTTCTGATACGACAAATATACTGTCAGCTATTAATTTCCCATTCACCTCTACCCCAACGAACTTTGAGCCAGCAGGTGCTTTAGCATCTATTTTAATTGGGAATCCAGGCAGAACTTTCCCAGTAACAGGTTCATAAGTTGCAAAATACCCATCATCAGGGATTTGACTTAGACTATAACTACCTCCATTTTCAGATACTTGCATAGTTATAGAAACAGAATCCATAGACGCAGTAGCATCACCATGAACATCGAGTTTATAGGAATTGTCGGCATCATCATCTAAAATACCAGTATTGGCGTGTTCGTAGTTAGCCCCTGATAGGAAAACATTTGTACGATAAGAATTACCGGTATGTGACGGCATTGCTTTGAACGTGAAGTTAAGCGACTGAGGAGTAGTATTCTTACAGTCACGCATATCAAGGTGATTAAGTCGATTAGTACCGATAGCACCATGCATATCAAGGAATTGTATTCCAGTATTCCGTACGCTCACACTACGCAAAAAACGTTGGTGCGATAAATCAATACGTTGTATCTTCGTATTATCAATATTAATTGTATAAAGATTTGCAAGGTTAGACACATCTAAACGAGACAACTTCGTATCACTAAGTTCAAGCGTTGTTACATTCTTATTACCACTTAAGTCAAGCTTTGCAATGTCGGTATTAGACGCATCAAGCATGATAAGCTCTGGGTTATTAATAAGATTTAGCTCTGTTATCTTCGTTCCCTTTATAAAGAGCTTTTCAAGTTTAGTTTGTTGCGTAACGTCAATAGATGTTACTCCAACATTCCCTGTGATATCGACATCACGTAACTCTGGATAATTATTACCCAGTTCTAATTCTAACAAACTACCGTTCGCAAGATTAAGATAACGGAGGTTAGGAAGACTAACAGGATAAAAGTGTGTAATATCTCCATCTGACATGTCGATATTTCGTAGCTCTGTACTGCCATCTGGAAATAAAACAGTTGCCAAAAAATTGTATTATGATTGGCTGTAAAGTTAGATAATTTCTTAAAATTGCGCAGGTCTAAACGCGTAATTTTATTATAGCTAAGGTCAACTGTAACAAGATTAGGAGCACCTAAGAAATCAATACCTTCGTAGGTTAATTCATTTCTCTTAGCTTCAACTTGCTTTAAATTAGGTTGATTCTTAAAAGCAAGATATGTTGCTTTTGCCTCAGAAACTTCAACAGCAGAGAAATCACCATAGACAATAATTGTGTCTTTAAGTAACTTTCCTGTTACCTTCTTATTACTACTCCACCCTTCTAACGTAGCTTCTTGCTTATTACCATCTCCCCAATCAACAAAAACTTTATTGACATCATTGGTCTGAGTAACACGGAATTCAAAGTCTTGCCCTCACGGCTGTAGATGTTGCAATCCTCATTTCACCACCTGTTTGTGCATAAGAAGTTAAAGTCACAAACAAAAAAATAATTAGTAATAGTTTCTTCATAAGCTGTCAATTATCAGCACTGAGATTAAAGATTAAATGAAGGAAAAGTTATAATACACTTTTCCTTATAAAACGAGAATAGTATTACGAGTGTGCTTTTACATCGTAACTTATATCAGGTTTACATCGCAAAAAATAAAAATCATTATAAAAAGCAACTTTAAAAAGATTTTTTTCGTAGATGCACAAAAAAACTTCAAGAAAAACAAGAAGTAATAATCAAGACGTTATTAAATCCGAAGTAAATACATTGGCAACGTGGCAACTATTTATAAAATAAAAACTCCCAATACATTAAGTACCAGGAGTTCTTTATTATAGAGATAAAATCTATTCGGATTATTCAGCCTTTGCCTCTTCAGCAACGTTCTCAACAGCCTCTGCAGGAGCATCAGCTTTCTTTGTAGAACGACGACTACGACGAGTCTTCTTAGCATCAGCCTTTGGTGACTTAGCCATATTCTCATTGTAGTCAACAAAGCTCGATGAATGCTATCTGAGCAGCATCACCCCTGACGGGTACCGAGCTTGATAACACGTGTATAACCGCCTGGACGATCAGCTACCTTTACTGAAATCTCCTTGAAGAGCTCAGTAACAGCCTCTTTGTTCTGAAGATAACGGAATACAACACGACGTGAGTTAGTTGTATCATTCTTAGAACGTGTGATCAGCGGCTCAACATACTTCTTAAGAGCCTTTGCCTTAGCAAGAGTCGTAGTGATTCTTTTGTGCTGAATCAAAGCAACTGCCAAGTTTGAAAGCAACGCAGCGCGGTGGTCAGCAGTACGACCCAAATGGTTGAATTTCTTATTATGTCTCATTTTGTTTTTAACTTGTTGTGGATAAACCCGTCAACTTGTCGTTTAGACAACTCGTCAACTATTCTTTATCCAATTTATACTTTGTAATGTCGGTTCCAAACGACAGATTCAGACTCTCGAGCAAATCATCAAGCTCAGAAAGCGATTTCTTACCAAAGTTACGGAACTTAAGAAGATCCGTCTTGTTGTACTGTACGAGGTCGCCTAATGTCTCTACATCAGCTGCCTTCAAGCAGTTGAGTGCACGAACACTCAAGTTGAGACTTGCATCGGTCAACTTGGTCTTCAAGAGCTGGCGCATGTGCAGAACCTCCTCATCGAACTCCTGGTTGCCCTCCTGATCTGGATTCTCAAGAGTAATCTTCTCATCAGAGAACAACATGAAGTGATAAATAAGAATCTTTGCAGCCTCTTTCAGTGCATCCTTTGGGTGGATGGAACCATCAGTCGTAACTTCAACAACCAATTTGTCATAGTCGGTCTTCTGTTCAACACGATATGGCTCAACGGCATATTTTACGTTACGAATTGGGGTGTAGATGGAATCGATTGGGAGTACGTTTACATCAGTGCAGTATTCACGATTTTCCTCAGCAGGAACGTAACCACGTCCCTTATTGATGGTCAAATCAATCTGCATAGAAGCCTTGGAGTCTAAATGACAAATCACCAAATCAGGGTTTAACACTTCAAATCCAGTCAGATACTTACCGATATCACCTGCTTTGAATTCGGTGGAATTCTCTACGGTGATACTAACTTTCTCATTCTCGAATTCTTCTACTACTTGCTTGAATCGAACTTGTTTGAGATTCAAGATGATGTTGGTAACATCTTCCTTTACACCTGGAACTGAAGAGAACTCGTGCTCAACACCAGCTATACGGATGGTGTTGATTGCGAAACCTTCCAGCGATGAAAGGAGGATGCGGCGAAGAGCGTTACCAATGGTAACACCAAAGCCAGGCTCAAGAGGACGGAATTCGAACTTGCCGAAATGGTCATTGGCCTCCAGCATCACTACTTTATCAGGTTTTTTTGAAATGCTAATATCGCCATTAATTTAATGAATTTTTATTGTTTAGAGTACAACTCAACGATTAACTGCTCCTTAATATTCTCAGGGATGTCAGCACGGTCTGGACGATGAAGGAACTTACCGCACTTAGCGTTATCATCCCACTCAAGCCAAGGATACTTGCTGTGGTTGAAGCCAGCCAAAGCTGCCTCGATAACCTCAAGTGACTTAGCCTTCTCGCGAACGCCAACAACGTCACCAGCCTTTACCTGATATGAAGCAATATTTACGACATTACCGTTAACAACAATGTGCTTGTGGCTAACGAGCTGACGAGCAGCTGCACGAGTAGGAGCGATACCGAGACGGAACACTACATTATCCAGACGGCTCTCAAGGCTCTGAAGAAGAACCTCACCAGTAATACCCTCTGCCTTAGCAGCCTTATCGAACAGATTACGGAACTGACGCTCCAAAAACGCCATAAGTGTATTTAGCCTTTCTGCTTCTCTGCAAGCTGAGCACCATACTCAGACACCTTACGACGACGGTTATTACCGTGCTGTCCTGGAGGGAAGTTTCTCTTAGCTAATACCTTATCTGCGCCGAAAAATTGGCTCACCGAAACGGCGTGCAATTCGTGATTTTGGACCCTATGTATCTTGCCATAATTAATATGAATTCTTTTTAATTGTTATAAGATGTGATTATACACGACGACGCTTTGGAGGACGACAGCCGTTGTGTGGCAATGGAGTAACGTCAACGATTTCAGTTACCTGAATACCTGCTGCGTTCACCGCACGGATTGCGCTCTCACGACCGTTACCTGGACCCTTAACGAATGCCTTAACCTTACGAAGACCGAGATCGAAAAGCTACCTTTGAGCAATCCTCTGCTGCCATCTGTGCAGCGTAAGGAGTATTCTTCTTTGATCCACGGAATCCCATCTTACCAGCCGAAGACCAAGATATAACCTGACCCTCGTTGTTAGCCAAAGATACAATGATGTTATTGAATGAGCTGTGCACGTGGAGCTGTCCAAGTGCATCAACTCTTACATTTCTTTTTTTAGATGTTGCTGATTTCTTTGCCATAATTAATTTCCTCCTTAGAATTACTTAGTAGCCTTCTTCTTATTAGCAACAGTCTTCTTCTTTCCCTTACGGGTACGAGCATTGTTCTTAGTACTCTGACCGCGAACAGGAAGACCATTACGATGTCTAACACCACGATAGCAACCTATATCCATGAGGCGCTTGATGTTCATCTGGATCTCAGAACGGAGATCACCTTCAACTTTGAATTCAGCACCGATAATTTCACGGATCTTGGCTGCCTGGTCATCAGACCACTCGCTGACCTTCAGGTCACGGCTAATACCAGCCTTATCCAATATCTTTTGCTGAACTACTTCGACCAATACCATAGATATAGGTCAATGCGATTTCGCCACGCTTATTCTGGGGCAAATCTACTCCAACAATTCTTATTGCCATTGTTTGATAATTAAATAAATAAATGTCATTTAGCGCTAAAAAAAGCATGCAAAGGTAAGCATAATTTATGAGAAAGCCCTACCTCGTTTACGCTTTTTTTAACTTAACCCTGACGCATTTTTGAACTTAGGGTTTCTTTCTTGTTAATAACGAACAGGCGACCCTTACGACGAACGATCTTGCAGTCAGCTGTACGCTTCTTTAATGATGCTCTTGTCTTCATATCTCTATGTTGTTTATTTGTATCTGAAAACGATTCGACCCTTAGTCAGGTCGTATGGACTCATCTCAACCTTCACTTTATCACCAGGAAGAATCTTGATGTAGTGCATTCTCATCTTACCGGAAATATGAGCGGTGATATCAACACCATTCTCTAATTCCACTCGAAACATCGCATTTGATAGTGCTTCGAGAATTGTTCCGTCCTGCTCTATTGCAGTTTGCTTTGCCATATACTAATTAAAAATTTTGTCCTTCTAAATGTTCTACTTCTTCAAAAGAAGATAAAATATCAGCCTTACCAGCTCTAATAGCAATGGTATGCTCAAAGTGTGCTGCTGGACGACGGTCACGTGTAACAATACTCCAACGATCAGGTAGCAATCCGATTTCTCGTTTACCCATAGTAACCATTGGCTCTATCGCAATACACATTCCTGCCTTGAGTAACACTCCACTTCCCCGCTTACCATAATTGGGAACTGATGGTTCCTCATGCATCTCACGTCCAATACCGTGCCCTGTTAATTCGCGAACAATACCATAACCTTCTGCTTGGCAATAATCCTGAATAACCTGACCAATATCACCTACGTGATGACCTGCTTGTGCTACCTCAATACCCTTGTAAAGGGATTCCTTCGTTGTACGAAGTAACTTCTTGACATCTTCACTAACTTCTCCAACACAAAAAGTATAACAACTATCTCCGTTGAAACCATTTAGTAAAGTCCCACAATCAATAGAAATAATGTCTCCATCCTTCAAAACAACATCCTCACTTGGTACACCATGTACTACAACGTCATTTACAGACGCACAGATACTACCAGGAAAAGAGGGGCCATAAGAACTAGGAAAACCTTTGAAAGTAGGTATAGCACCATTATCACGAATAAACTCTTCAGCTATTTTATCTAACTGGAGAGTTGTGACACCAGGCTTAACATGACGACCAACTTCTGCTAGTGTTTTACCGACCAGCAGGTTGGCCTCACGCATGAGTTCAATTTCATCTTCAGTCTTTAGAAATATACTCATTTCTTAAGATAAAGATTTAATAGGCTGCAACGCCACCATTGCCACGTGTATGTCCAGAATTGAGAAGTCCATCATAGTGACGCATCATTAAGTGTGACTCTATCTGCTGGAGTGTATCTATAACAACACCAACCAAAATCAACAATGAAGTACCACCAAAGAACTGACCAAATGCATCAGCAACATCTAAATATCCTGCTAATGCTGGCATAATAGCAATAAAAGCGATAAACAAAGCTCCTGGTCCCGTAAGACGAGACATAACAGTATCAATGTAATCTGCAGTATCCTTTCCAGGTTTAACGCCAGGGATAAATCCGTTGTTACGCTTCATATCCTCAGCCATCTGAGTTGGATTAAGTGTAATCGCTGTATAGAAATAAGTAAACACTACGATAAGAAGCACATAGATACAGTTATATGCCAAACTCTTTGTGTTCATCAGAGACTGAAGTACAGAACTGGTACTATCAGATGAATATTGAACAATTGCCAATGGAATAAACATCAAAGCTTGCGCAAAGATGATAGGCATTACATTAGCAGCAAAAAGTTTCAATGGAATATACTGACGTGCACCACCATATTGTTTATTTCCAACAACACGCTTAGCATACTGCACAGGAATCTTACGAGTACCCTGTGTGAGAAGTATAGCCGCACATACAACAGCATAAAGGATGATAATCTCTATGATAAGCATTACAATACCACCACCAATAGCCTCTGAAACACGATTACCGAATTCCAAAATAATAGCCTGTGGTAGTCGAGCAATGATACCAATCATAATGATAATAGAGATACCATTTCCGACACCTTTATCCGTAATACGCTCACCGAGCCAAAGAATGAACATAGATCCCGCAGCAAGAATAATTGTAGCAGGAATCATAAATGTAGTCCAATCAATACCTGATGCTAACGCACCAGCAGCCTGCATTTTTAAGTTCATCAGGTAAGACGGTGCCTGAAACAGTAGAATTACTACTGTCAGGACACGCGTATACCAGTTTATCTTCTTGTGGCCACTCTCGCCTTCACGCTGCATCTTCTGAAAATAAGGAACAGCGACAGCAAGGAGCTGCATAACGATAGAAGCTGAGATGTATGGCATAATTCCCAATGCGAAAATTGACGCATGAGAAAATGCACCACCGGAGAACATGTCCAAAAGTGACATAAGACCGCCCTTGGTCTGTGCCTGCAATTTTTCCAACTGGGCAGGATCGATGCCAGGTAGCACCTCAAACGACCCGAAACGGTAAATAGCTGTGAACAGAATAGTAATGAGAAGTCGCTGACGCAAATCCTCAATTTTCCAACAGTTCTTCAGTGTCTCAATAAACTTTTTCATTAACTTAGATTATAGTTGTGTTACCACCTACTGCCTTGATAGCCTCTTCAGCAGTCTTAGAGAAAGCATTTGCTGAAACTTCCAACTTAGCCTTCAACTCACCATTACCAGAACCTTAACAAGTTCCTTACCATTGGTAAGTCCAGCAGCCTTAAAGCTCCTCAACACCAATCTTAGTAAGGTTGTTCTTCTCAGCAAGGGCCTGAAGAGTAGAAAGATTTACAGCGAAATATTCCTTGTGGTTTATGTTCTTAAAACCAGCCTTCGGTACACGACGCTGGAGAGGCATCTGACCACCTTCAAAGCCAATCTTCTTCTTATAACCAGAACGTGACTTTGCACCCTTGTGACCACGAGTAGAGGTACCACTGAGTCCAGAACCTGGACCACGACCAATACGACGACGTGAATGTGTAGAGCCAACAGCTGGTTTCAAATTATTTAATTTCATAATTACTGTTTTCTTTTAAAAATTAATTAATCAATTACTGATACCAGGTGATGCACCTTACGGATCATACCGCGGCAGCTTGGAGTATCCTCTACCTCAACAACCTGAGAAATCTTACGAAGTCCCAATGCATGCAAAGTATCTTTCTGGTCTTTAGGAGCACCAATACGGCTCTTAATCTGCTTAATCTTAATTGTTGCCATAATATAATACCTCCAAAAATTAACCGTTAAATACTTTATCCATACTGATACCACGCTCGCCTGCAACAGTATATGCATCACGCATAACAGCGAGGGCAGCGATAGTAGCCTTCACAAGGTTATGTGGGTTAGAAGAACCCTTTGACTTTGCAATCACGTCAGTAACACCTGCGCTCTCAAGAACAGCACGCATAGCACCACCGGCCTTCAAACCAGTACCGGCTGCAGCAGGCTTAAGGAGAACATGAGCACCGCTGAAGCGAGCCTCTGCCTCATGAGGAACAGTACCCTTCAAAACAGGAACCTTTACAAGATTCTTCTTTGCTGAATCTGTACCCTTCTGGATAGCAGCAGTAACCTCACCAGCCTTACCAAGACCCCAGCCAATAACGCCCTTACCGTCACCTACAACGACGATAGCTGCGAATGTGAAAGTACGACCACCCTTTGTAACCTTAGTTACACGGTTGATAGCAACCAAGCGATCTTTCAGTTCTACGTCACTATTTACTTTTACTCTGTTCATTGCCATAATCGTTTAGAATTTAAGTCCTCCCTCACGTGCAGCATCAGCCAAAGCCTGTACACGTCCGTGATAGAGGTAACCGTTACGGTCGAAAACAACCTGCTCTACGCCAGCAGCCTTAGCATGCTCAGCAACGAGCGCACCTACCTTCTTAGCCTGATCAATCTTAGCCATTTTCTCAAGGCCAAGTGAAGAAGCTGAAGCGAGGGTTGTTCCGGTCAGATCGTTAATAACCTGTGCATAAATCTGCTTATTACTGCGGAAAACGCTCAAACGTGGGCGCTCAGCAGTACCGTTCACACTCTTACGAATGCGGAACTTTATCTTAATTCTTCTTTGTTCTTTCTTTGTTGTCATAATCGTAATGATGTATTAAAGTTACTTAGCTGCAGCTGTCTTACCAGACTTTCTGCGAATAACCTCACCCCGGAACAGGACACCCTTACCCTTGTAAGGCTCAGGCTTACGGAAAGAACGAATCTTTGCACAGATGAGACCAAGCAGCTGCTTGTCAGCTGATTCAAGAGTGATGATTGGATTCTGGTTACGCTCACTCTTTGTCTCAACCTTAACTTCTGAAGGAAGCTGAATAAAGATTGGGTGAGTATAACCAAGAGAGAACTCTACCAAGTTGCCCTGGTTAGAAACACGATAACCTACACCAACAAGTTCCAACGTCTTTGTATAACCCTCACTTACACCAACAACCATGTTGTTAACAAGTGAACGATAAAGACCGTGGAAAGCCTGCTTCTGCTTGTAGTTTACTGGGCTATTCTCATCAATTTCGAATGTTACCTGACCGTCCTCGATGATAGTCTTGATAGAAGAATCTACCTTCTGAGAGAGCTCACCTTTAGGACCCTTTACTGTAACAACACCATTATTAAGAGCAACTGTAACGCCAGCTGGAACACTAATTGGCAATTTTCCTATTCTTGACATATTCAATCCTCCAATTAATAAACATAGCAAAGAACCTCACCACCGATCTTCTCAGCAGCAGCTTCCTTGTCTGTCATTACACCTTTAGACGTGGAAAGGATAGCAATTCCAAGTCCATTAATTACTCTCGGCATGTCTTTATAACCAGTATACTGGCGAAGACCTGGGGTAGAAACACGCTTCAATTTCTTGATTGCGCTCTGCTTTGTTACAGGATCGTACTTAAGTGCGACCTTGATTGAACACTGGGGACCATCCTCAATGAACTTGTAGTTCAAGATGTAACCCTTCTCGAAGAGAATCTTTGTGATAGACTTCTTCAAGTTAGACGCAGGAACCTCAACAACACGGTGATGAGCCATGATTGCGTTTCTGAGTCTTGTCAGATAATCTGCTATTGGATCTGTCATAAAATATAAATGTTTAATTAATCGGGACTACCCCGACAATATTAAAAAATCGCTTGAAAGCGGATAATGAACTGCAAAGATACAAAATTAATTTCACAATTCACTATCCGCGTCGATATATTTGATTACCAGCTTGCCTTCTTTACTCCTGGAATGAGTCCCTGAGATGCCATCTCACGGAACTGGATACGAGAGAGACCGAAGTGACGAATGTAACCCTTTGGACGTCCTGTAATCTTGCAACGGTTGTGCAAACGGATAGGATTAGCATTCTTTGGAATAGACTGCAACTTGCGAGCAGCCTCATAAGCCTCTTCAGGATCATTTGAAGTAGCGATAATCTTCTTCAGAGCTGCGCGTTTCTCTGCATAGCGAGCAACAAGCTTTGCACGCTTTACCTCGCGAGCTTTCATTGATTCTTTTGCCATATCAATTAATCGTTTTTAGCATTCTTGAATGGAAGTCCGAAGCCCTTCAGCAAAGCATAACCCTCTTCATCAGTCTTAGCTGAAGTAACAAAGGTAATGTTCATACCCTGGATGCGGTCAACCTGATCGATATTAATCTCTGGGAAGATGATCTGCTCGGTAATACCGAGAGTATAATTTCCACGACCATCAAACTTGCTCTCAATACCCTTGAAGTCACGGATACGTGGCAAAGATATGCGAACGAGTTTTCTCGAGGAACTCATACATACGCTCACGACGCAGAGTTACCATAACGCCGATAGCATCTTCTTACGCAGTTTGAAGTTTGCAATATCCTTTCTAGAATAAGTTGCAACAGCCTTCTGACCTGTAATAGAAGAAATCTCATTGACAGCAACCTCGATAAGCTTCTTATCCTGAGTTGCGTCACCAAGACCCTGATTGATAACAATCTTCTTCAAAACAGGTACCTGCATAGCTGAAGAATAGTTGAACTGCTTTCTGCAAAGCAGGAGCAATCTGCTCCTCATATACTGTTTCTTTAACTGATAGTGTATTCATTACTTAATTTCCTCCCTGACTTTTTAGCGATACGCTAACAGTCTTGCCTTCACGCTCAATCTTGATACGTGTAGCCTTACCGCTCTTCGGATCGATGAGACTTAAATTTGAGATATGAATTGCAGCCTCCTGCTTAACGATACCACCCTGAGGGTTAGCAGCAGAAGGTTTTGTACTCTTAGAGACCATATTCACACCCTCAACGATAGCACGCTCCTTATCTGCAGATGACCTTAAGCACCTTTCCTGTCTTGCCCTTGTCTGAACCAGCAAGAACAATGACCTGATCGTCTTTCTTTATATGGGAATTTTGCCATTTTATTATTCAATTTAATAATTAAAGAACCTCAGGTGCCAAAAGAAAACGACCTTCATGTTCACTGCACGCAAACTCACGAGCAACAGGGCCGAAGATACGGCTACCACGAATTTTCGCCAGCATTGTTCAGCAATACACATGCGTTATCATCGAAGCGGATGTATGAACCATCAGCACGACGGATTTCCTTCTTTGTGCGAACGATCAAAGCCTTTGATACTGCACCTCTTTTTCAATTCACTTTGATGGGATGACGTTCTGTACAGCAACTCACGATAACGTCACCAACACTTGCGTAACGACGGCGAGTACCACCGAGCACACGAATGCACTTAGCTTCACTAGAGCACCGCTGTTATCACATACTGTAAGTTTTTGATTCTGTCTGTATCATAATTACTTAGCTTTTTCTACAATTTGAACTAATCTCCATCTCTTTGTCTTAGAAAGAGGACGAGTCTCCATAATGAGTACTGTATCACCTACATTAGCCTCATTCTTCTCGTCATGAGTATGGTACTTCTTTGTCTTCTGGACAAACTTACCATAAATAGGGATAGCTTCTCCTTGAACTTAGCTGCAATAACGATGGTTTTATCCATTTTTGTTGCTGATAACGACACCCCTGTCTTACTTTTCTTAAATTTCTTGTTTCCATCTGGACCATTGTTATTTATTAAGTTCTCTCTGAGAAAGTTCTGTTTTTCATACGTGCAACATCACGACGAGCGGCCTTAATCTGAGATGGATTCTCAAGCGGAGTAATCTGATGATTCAGCTTCATCTTTGCGAGAGTTCTGTCTCAGCGTTCTCAATTTTTCTCAACCAAATCCTTGGTCTCGAGTCCTTTTACTTCTTTAATCTTCATCTTTCTTAAGCGTTTTTATCGAAATCACGTCTAACAATAAACTTTGTCTTAACAGGCAGCTTCTGTGCAGCGAGGCGGAGAGCCTCCCTTTGCAATATCAAAGCTTACGCCCTCTACTTCAAAGAACACGACCTGGGTAACTGGTTGCACCCATCCTGCTGGATCACCCTTTACCCTTACCCATACGAACATCGGCAGGCTTGCGAGTGATTGGCTTATCAGGGGAAGATGCGAATCCAGACCTGGCCCTGACGGTTCATATAGCGGTTTACTGCTATACGAGCGGCCTCAATCTGACGGCTGTCGATCCACTTTCAGCCTCAAGCGTCTTGATGCCGAATGAGCCGAAAAGCCAGCTGTGTACCTTTCTGTGGGCGTTGCCTTTATTGCCACGTCCGTCTTGAGGTCTTCTATATTTTTACTCTTTTTGGCTGTAACATGATAGCTTCTTCTTTTAACGGTTATTGTTTCTTCTACGATTACCTCTTCCAGAACGGCCACCATTGTTAGAACGGCCATTGCTCTTCTCCTGAGTAAAGTTAGAGTAAGATTCACCTTGTTGTAAACTTCACCACGGCAAATCCATACCTAATACCCAGCAGACCTACCTTTGTAAGGGCTTCTGTCTGACAATAATCGATGTCTGCACGGAATGTATGCAGAGGAGCACGACCCTCCTTAAACATTTCCTTACGAGCCATTTTCAGCACCGTTCAGACGACCTGTAATTTGAACTTTGATACCCTCCAGCACCAGCACGCATAGTGTTGAGCACTACTGCCATCTTGATAGCACGACGGTAAGCAATCTTACCTCTACCTGGCGAGCGATATTGTTACCAACGATGTTTGCATCAAGTTCAGGTTTCTTAACCTCGAAGATATTAATCTGAATCTCCTTCTTGAAAAGGTTCTTCAACTCTTCTTTAAGCTTATCAACATCCTGACCACCTTTACCGATAACGATACCCGGACGAGCGGTGCAAATAGTAATGGTGACGAGCTTCAATGTGCGCTCAATGACAATACGGGAAACGCTTGCTTTTTCCAAACGCTTGTTCAGGTAGGCATGAATCTTGCGATCCTCTACGAGATTATCCCTCGAAATTCTTGCCACCGAACCATTTGACTCCCAACCGCGGATGATACCAAGACGGTTTGCTAATTGGATTAACTTTTCTGTCCCATTCTACTATTTATTTATCATCATTATTAGCGTCAGCCTTCGAATCAACGAAGAGGTGACGTGGTTAGAACGTTTGCGGATTCTGTAGCCACGGCCCTGTGGTGCAGGGACGCATGCGCTTCATTGTAACGCCTTCATCAACGAAGATCTTAGAGATATAAAGTTCACCGTCTTCAGCCTTGCGGTCATTCTTTGTCTCCCAGTTGTTGATAGCTGAACGCAGAAGTTTCTCAACGTTCTGGGCAGCTGCCTTCTTGGAGAATCTCAGCACGCCAAGGGCACGATTGACCTCCATACCACGAACCATGTCTACTACATAGCGCATCTTACGTGGAGAAGAAGGACAGTCCTTGAGCTTTGCAAAATACTGGCTTTTCAAAAGCTTCTTTTACAGTTCTCAGCCTTTATATGTTTTCTTGCTCCCATTATATTTTTCTATTTTCTAAATGGATTATGACCTGCTTACCTCTTATTATTACCAGAGTGACCACCGAAACGGCGTGTAGGGACTAAACTCCGAGACATGACCCTACCATATTCTCAGTAATGTAAACAGGGATAAATTTATTTCCGTTATGAACTGCAACAGTGTGACCCACAAAATCAGGGGAAATCATTGATGCTCTGGCCCATGTCTTTACTACATTCTGCTTACCACTCTCATTCATAGCAAGAATCTTCTTCTCGAGTGATACGTTGATGTATGGACCTTTTTTTAATGAACGACTCATACATTTACTCTTAATTACTTTGATTACTTCTTTTTAGCTCTCTCAATAATGTACTTGTTTTGAAAGCTTCTTAGGTGCACGAGTCTTAAGACCCTTAGCGTACAAGCCCTTACGTGAACGTGGGTGACCACCAGACTGACGTCCTTCACCACCACCCATTGGGTGATCAACAGGGTTCATAACAACACCACGGTTGTGAGGGCGACGACCCAACCAACGAGAGCGACCAGCCTTACCAGACTGCTCAAGTGCGTGGTCAGAGTTACCTACACTACCTACAGTTGCCTTACAAGCTGACAAAATCTGGCGTGTTTCACCAGAAGGGAGCTTGATAACACAATAACTGCCTTCACGAGAAGTAAGCTGAGCAAAGTTACCAGCCGAACGAACGAGCAATGCACCCTGACCTGGACGTAACTCAATATTATGAATTACAGTACCAACAGGAATGTTAGCCAAAGGAAGTGCGTTACCAACCTCAGGTGCTGCCTCAGCACCTGACATCAGTGTTGCACCAACCTGCAGTCCGTTAGGAGCAATAATGTAACGTTTTTCACCATCAGCATAGTATAACAGTGCAATGCGAGCTGACCTGTTAGGATCATACTCGATTGTCTTCACTACAGCTGGAACACCATCTTTCTCGCTTGAAGTCGATAAGACGATACTTCTTCTTGTGACCACCGCCCATATGGCGGACAGTCATCTTACCGGTGTTGTTTTCGACCACCGGTAGAACGTTTACCGTAAACGAGACTTCTCTGGCACGGATGCAGTAATATCCTCGAACGTGCCAATAACCTTTAGTGTCTTTGTCCCGGTGTAACCGGGTTTAATTTACGTACTGCCATTTTTTATTTAAATATTGCTATAAAAATCGATTGAATCGCCATTCTTCAAAGTGACGATAGCCTTCTTGAATGCGTTCTTCTGTCCCTTAACGAGACCCGCCTTAGTATAACGTGCCTGACGCTTACCTGCGTAACGAATCGTATTCACATCTACTACTGTAACGTTGTACAAAGCCTCAACTTCTTTTCTTAATCTCAAGCTTGTTGGCCTCAGGCTTAACGATAAAACCATACTTTGGCTGAGCCAAAAATAGTTCTCTTCTCACCCTTGTGCTTTACAACCTTATCCTCAGAAGACTTGTCAGTCAACTTGGTCATCTTCTCAGTGACCACTGGTTTAATGATAAATCCCATAATTCTTCTTGTCTCCTAATTATTACTTGGTTAAGATTTCGTCGATAACCTTCAGAGAGTTCTCTGTAATAACCACTACGTCAGCGTTCAAAACTTTGTATGAATTCACCTGAGCAGCAGTCATAACCTCAGCTTTCTGTAGATTACGAGCCGACAAATATACGTTTTTCTCTACTTCTGGCAAAACGAGAAGGACCTTCTTGCTATCAACTTTAAGATTTTTTGCAATATTTACAAAATCTTTAGTCTTAGGTGCATCGAGATTGAAATCTTCAACAACAACGATAGCATTATCCTGTGCCTTATAAGCCAATGCAGACTTACGAGCAAGAACCTTAACCTTCTTATTCAACTTGAAGCTGTAATCACGTGGCTTAGGACCAAATACGCGACCACCACCTTTGAGGAGTGGAGAATTGATATCACCACGACGAGCACCGCCGCCGCCCTTCTGACGACCCAACTTACGAGTAGAACCAGCGTGCTCACTTCTTTCCTTAGACTTAGCTGTACCCTGACGCTGATCAGCGAGATACTGCTTAACTGCGAGATAGAGGACGTGATCGTTAGGCTCAATTCCGAAGATATTCTCGTTAAGAGTTACCTTACGGCCGGTCTCCTGACCTTTGATATCTAATACGTTAATATCCATTACTTCTTAATTATTACGGTTGAACCATTACATCCAGCAACACTACCCTTAACAAGGATAAGATTGTGCTCTGGAATAACCTTTAACACCTGAAGGTTCTGAGTTGTCACTCTGTCGCCTCCCATCTGGCCACCCATGCGCATGCCCTTGAAGACCTTTAGCTGGGTAAGAACAAGCACCAATAGAACCCGGCTTTACGTGCGCGGTCATCCTGACCGTGAGTAGACTGACCTACACCACCGAATCCGTGACGCTTAACAACGCCCTGGAAACCTTTACCTTTAGATGTACCTACAACGTCTACAAACTTCTCATTGCTGAACAATTCAACAGTAATAGTGTCACCGAGGTTATACTCCCCGTCAAACTTGAACTCGGCCAAGTGCTTCTTTGGTGTTGTGCCGGCTTTCTTGAAGTGTCCCTGCTGTGGCTTAGAGTTCTCTTCTCCTTAGCCTCGCCGAAACCTAACTGAACAGCCTTGTAACCATCGCTTCTCAGCGGTTTTAACCTGGGTTTACAACACAAGGACCAGCTTCGATAACAGTGCACGGTACATTCTTACCGTCGGCACTGAAAAACGGATGTCATTCCGATTTTCTTTCCTAATAATCCTGGCATTTTCAATTAATGATTTTAAAAATGAATGTAAATGCTTTTTGTATTAATTTGTTTCTTATTTGTCAACAGATGACTACACCTTTGATTTCTACCTCTACACTGAAGGCAACTCAAGCTTCATCAAAGCATCAACAGTCTTTGCTGTAGGCTATAGATATCGATGAGACGCTTGAAATCTGAGAGCTGGAACTGCTCACGTGACTTCTTGTTAACGAATGTAGAGCGGTTTACAGTGTAAATACGCTTGTGTGTTGGCAATGGAATTGGACCGCTAACGATAGCGCCAGTAGCATAACAGCCTTCACAATCTTCTCTGCTGACTTGTCAACCAACTGGTGGTCGTAAGACTTCAGCTTAATACTGAATCTTCTGACTCATGTTTAATTTTATTATTTGTTATTGAATATACGTAAAGGTTGCTCTCTCATAAGAGTCATTCGCTATGAGAGAGCAGTACCTTATATTATTTACTTAACGAGATCTGAATTACCCTTCAACTCATCAAGAATCTCCTTAGCAAGAGTGCTTGATACTGGTGAATGGTGATCATACTCCATAGAAGAAGTGGCACGACCAGAAGTAATTGTACGGAGAGCTGTTACGTAACCGAACATCTCTGACAATGGAACCATAGCCTTAACGATACGAGCACCGCTACGAGCCTCATCCATACCCTGCACAAGACCACGACGCTTGTTCAAGTCACCGATAACATCACCCATGTTCTCCTCTGGAGTAACAACCTCTACCTTCATGATAGGCTCCATAAGAACAGGACCAGCCTTAGGGCAAAGAACCTTGAACGCCTGGTGAGCTAAGGCTCAAATGACAACTGGTCAGAGTCAACTGGGTGGAAAGAACCATCAGACAAAGTAACCTTAAGACCTGTCAATGGGAAGCCACCGAGTACACCGTTGCCAAGACAATCCTTGAAGCCCTTCTCTACTGCAGGGATGAACTCCTTAGGTACGTTACCACCCTTAACAACGTTTACAAACTGCAAGTCGCCCTCCTCATAATCCTCGTCCTTTGGCTCGATAGTTACGTCGATACAAGCAAACTTACCACGACCACCAGACTGCTTCTTATAAGTCTCACGGCTCTGAGCAGCCTTAGTAATAGCCTCTTTGTAGTTAACCTGTGGCTTACCCTGGTTACACTCTACCTTGAACTCACGCTTCAAACGGTCGATAATAATATCGAGGTGAAGCTCACCCATACCAGAGATAATGGTCTGACCACTCTGCTCATCAGTACGAACGGTGAATGTTGGATCCTCCTCAGCAAGCTTAGAAAGACCGTTGTCAAGCTTAGCAACGTCAGCCTGGCTCTTTGGCTCAACTGCAATAGAAATCACAGTATCAGGGAAGGTAATAGATTCGAGGATGATTGGTGCATTCTCATCACAGAGAGTATCACCAGTACGGATATCCTTGAAACCTACACCAGCACCGATATCACCTGCGTCGATTGTCTCCATAGGAATTTCCTTATTAGAGTTCATCTGGAACAGACGGCTGATACGCTCCTTCTTACCAGAACGTGTATTAAATACGTAAGAACCAGCAACAACCTTACCTGAGTAAACACGGAAGAATACCAAACGGCCCATGAATGGGTCAGTAGCAATCTTAAATGCCAAAGCAGATGTAGGCTCGCTCTCGCTTGGCTTACGATCCTCTTCCTCCTCTGTATCTGGGTTTATACCAACGATAGCTGGTGTATCCAGTGGAGAAGGCAAGAAAGCACAAACATAATCGAGAAGAGTCTGAACACCCTTGTTCTTGTAAGAAGAACCAAGGAGCATTGGACAACATTCCATTGCGATACAACCCTTACGGAGTGCTGCAATAATCTTGTCCTCTGGAATATCCTGACCCTCGAGGTACATCTCCATCAATTCATCGTCGTAGTTAGCTGCACCCTCGAGCAACTTCTCGCGCCACTCAGCAGCCTCATCAGCGAGATCGACTGGGATCTCCTCGATATCATACTGAGCACCCATTGTCTCATCATGCCACAAGATAGCCTTCATCTTGATGAGGTCAATAACACCCCTGAAGTTCTCCTCTGCGCCGATAGGAATCTGAACAGCGATAGGATTAGCACCAAGAATGTCTCTCATCTGCTGTACTGTCTCATAAAAGTCAGCACCAGAACGGTCCATCTTGTTAACATAACCAACACGTGGTACATTATACTTGTCAGCCTGGCGCCATACAGTCTCAGACTGTGGCTGTACACCATCAGCTGCAGAATAAGTAGCAACTAGCACCATCAAGAACACGGAGTGAACGCTCTACCTCAGCAGTAAAGTCAACGTGTCCCGGAGTATCAATCAAGTTAATTTTATAAGACTTGCCGAGATAGTTCCAGTTACATGTTGTAGCAGCAGATGTGATAGTGATACTATCGCTCCTGCTCCTGTGCCATCCAGTCCATGGTAGCAGCACCGTCATGAACCTCACCAATCTTGTGAGTCTTACCTGTATAAAAAGAATACGTTCAGATGTTTGTCGTCTTTACCGGCATCGATGTGTGCCATAATACCGATATTACGAGTCAAATGTAAATCGTGATTTGCCATTTCCTTTTACCTTATTATAATAACTGATTAGAATCTGAAGTGAGCAAATGCACGGTTAGCCTCAGCCATGCGGTGCATATCTTCCTTACGCTTGTAAGCACCACCCTGGTTGTTGAAAGCATCCATGATCTCAGAAGCAAGCTTATCAGCCATGCTCTTACCACCACGCTTACGTGCAAAAAGCAATCATATTCTTCATTGAAACACTCTCCCACGATGCAGGCGAATCTCTGTTGGTACCTGGAAAGTAGCACCATCAATACGGCGGCTCTTTACCTCTACCTGTGGAGTGATGTTATCGAGAGCCTGCTTCACACCTCAAGTGGAGACTTTCTTCATCCTTCAACTTACCGCCTACGATATCGAGGGCTGCGTAGAAGATTTCGTATGAGGTATTCTTCTTACCATCATACATCAAGTGATTTACAAACTTTGACACCTTCTGATCATTGAACTTTGGATCTGGAAGGATTACACGCTTCTTTGGTTTTGCTTTTCTCATTTTTTATTTTAAACTTTAATTCTGCGGAGGCTGTCGTCTTTCGTTCTTCAACACCCTCTCTGGGCATTTACTCAACCTTTGTGATTACAAATCTCCAGCAAAACTGTTTGTTTTTAGTCTCTTCTTAAGAGCCTCGGGGCATCGACCATCACCGGCCGTTGCACCTCGGCTTTCATCGGATTGAAGTTCTTTTTGCTGCCTTTCAGGCAACGCAGATATTACTTTTAGCTGCCTTTTGGACGCTTAGCACCGTACTAGAACGACGCCGTGTACGATTGGCAACACCAGCGGTATCAAGAGTACCACGAACGATGTGATAACGTACACCAGGAAGGTCCTTTACACGACCACCACGAACGAGAACAATACTGTGCTCCTGCAAGTTGTGACCCTCTCCCGGGATGTAAGAGTTAACTTCCTTCTGGTTGGTCAAACGAACACGGGCAACCTTACGCATTGCCGGGAATTAGGCTTCTAGGAGTTGCAGAGTAAACACGAACACAAACACCACGACGCTGTGGACAATTGTCCAAAGCCGGAGACTTTGCTCTTGTCTACGATGTCCTTTCTGCCTTTCTTACTAATTGTGAAATAGTAGTATAATTTTACTTTTTATTGTTATATATTTATTTTTGTTTATTTTCAATCCATTACAAAACACAAGTGATATACACTAAAAACGCTATAATTCACTCTGTCGTTTCGGGGTTGCAAAGGTACGAATATTCCCTTAAATGACCTAATAATAAGAAAAAAGAATAATCTTTCAAACACTCACCATTAACAATAAATAACTTTTTACTTATTATTTAACACTTAAAAAGGCGTTTTCACTCCCTACCAAGACCAAAAACTTCGAAATTTGAAAGCTTTCTCCTTAAAAACAGAACTCTTAAAAACCCAAAAACACGGGTGAAAGACATTCCCAAAAACTATTATCTGCAATCGAGTAGCATTGTTAAATTTCTGCATACATACACTATTAAAAACAACTACTTACTACAAAGTCCACTATGCCTATTTCACTTTACATTAAACATTTTACAAGCAAATTGTAACACAGGAGAGGTCCTAAATGTAAAAACTTCTAAATAATGGCGTTTTACAGATTAATAGTAGAACCAAACTGTCTTTGACAATAAGACAACTCCCCGCTGACAACATACAACAAGTTAATAAATACTCATTATCAATGTTACAAACGCTTAGCACCATTGGTGCGAACCAACAGCACCACTTACTTAGCGAACCAACAGCACCACTTGTGCGAAGCAACAACACTACTTGTGCGCGCAACAACACTTCAAATGAAAAACCAAAAGAAAATAATAGCTATCATGAACTGCACTTCTTCCAAAGAGGGTTATGTACATCATTTACCCATTAAATTACTTCATTCCATTAGTATAAACAGGTAGTTAGTCACACAAAAATCACAATTTTTAGGTATTGTATTATTATTATTAATAAGGTAACTTTGCACCACAAAGTAAGAACTACGCATTAATATAATGTAGTCGCAAAACAGTCCTTACAAGGGATAACAATAAAGAACATTTATGATACTAAACATTAAGAGGAGTATCGTCATGCTATCGATAGCCTCTGCCGTCAACTTAAAATGCACAGACAACGTACAAAGCGCGTGTAATTTAACCAAGATACAGGAGAACCTATTATTGGTGCTGGTAAGAGGTAACATAGGTGTTGAAGCTGTAACTAAATGAAGACGGTTTCTTCTCACTGAACACGAATGACGACCAAACACTCCACATCAGCTATATCGGTTTTAAGGAACAGAACATAAAAGCACAATCACTAAAAGGGCAGCCTACTATCAGTCTTATTCCTGGCATCGACCTTCAGGAAGTACAGGTCACAGCCAGTATTTCCAGCGCACGTAGTCAGAAAGCACTTGGAAGTAAGGTTGACCATATCGACATTGCCAATCTAAGTAAGAATGCCCATACCAATTCACTCAGCGATATGCTTGATGGTAAGATTGGTGGTGTTCAGATGTACCAAAGTAATGGTAAGGTTGGTATGCCTATTCGTTTTAATATGCGTAGTGGTGCCACAATGAGCATGGAGCGTGACCCAATTATCTATGTTGATGGCGTGAAACACAATAGTTCGCACATCTCTGATATCAACAGTTTCGCAAGATGCACTCAGTGCACTCAACGACTGATCTATTGATGACATCGCAGCATCGATGTCATAAAGGTCCTTCTGCTGCGGCCAGCTACTGGCGCAGAAGCTGCTAATGAGTGTTATCGTTATCACAACCAAAGAGGAAAGAATAACAAACTCAGAAAACAGAAAGGCTGACATACGAAGTAAAGATGTCGTTAGGTGCTGCTACACTTGCAAGAAAAACATGATCAGTTTTGTAAATAACGATCCAATCAATAACTTCTTCCAAACTGGTTGGCAGAAAAACACTCTACACCCTGTTTCAAAAGCATTCAAGGGAAATCAGAATATCTTCTTCTCCTATAATATGAATGACATTGCAGGTGTCGTACCAGGCAACAAAGATAAACGTCATAGCACAAAATTGGCTTACGACCTCCGCTCTGGTCGATTTTCTCTCGGTGCTACTGCTTCATACATACATGGTAACATCAGTCTTCCTCAGACTGCAATGGGTAGATATGACGCAATTTGGAACTTGATGATTAATCAGACACCATGGCCATACGTTGACGAGAGTACATGGCGAGCACAGAGTTGGACCCATGGAAATGACCGTTTCATCGGTAATCTTCGTCTTAGCTATATGCTACCAGCAGACGTAAAGATTGAGACTATCGTTGGTGCAGACGTTAACCACACGGAAGGAATCTATCGTTTACCTTTCGGCTATAAGTTAGGAAACAATACTGAGGGTGCTAAAAATATTAGTAATCGTAGAAACTCTAACTTTAATTGGGACATTAAAGCTACTCGTAAGTTCCATCTTGCAGACAAGTGGGATCTCACAGCAACCCTTCTCTCACAGAGTGCACGCCAGTATGAGACATTGAATAGTATTTCTGCTTCTCGCTTTAGAAGTGACATCGACAACATCTCGGCTGCTACAGAGCGTACAGTTTCGGAGTCTACCTTCGAACAGCGCACATGGGGTCTTTATGGCGAGGCTTTCCTCAACTATGACAATCGATTGTTTATCAATGCAGGACTAAGACGTGATGCATCGAACCCTCATCGGTAGCAATGTAGCAAGTATTTATTATCCATCTTTGAGCGCATCATACAACCTCAAGAATCAGGTTCCGTATTGCACTACTGAGGAGAGCGGACGTCTTCCCCACCCTACAGACGCCTCGTGACAGTCATACGTCATGGACGGAATCAGTGCTTATGGTCCAACTGTTAGAAACCTCAGTACAAAAGGTAATCCTGATATCAGCCAGAGCGAATGAGAGAGATTGAATAGTACAGACTGACTATCCGTAACGAGACATACATTGGCACCTTACACATATGCACAATACACTCATGATGCCATCATCTCACGACGACCTCCTTTCAAGTGATGGATGGATTGGTAGCGTTCCACGTAACGTAGGACGTGAAAGGGACATGGTCTTGAATTCAGCTATAATGGTAATTCTCTGGAAGCAGGCAAATCGCTATTCTCTTGATGTATATGCCAACCTTAACTATCAAGCAAACAAAGTCAACTGACACAGGTGGAAAGGATATCAACAACTATCCCTAACGTTGTAAAAGAGGGGCAAACCTGTCTATGCGTTCTACTATCATACTGTAGAGAAACCAGCCTTTAATGCTGATGGTACATATAATCGAAAGCTGGTGCGATAGAGGAGTAAAGACTATCAGTATCTTGGCAAGCCATTCCATCAGTCAATGGTTCGTTTGGTTTTGACCTCAAGTTATTCAGCCACTTTTACTTTTTGGTACTGAAGTGGAATTATGCTTTGGGGCAATCTGTCTATAACCAGAGTTTCTATAACGTAGCTGGATTAGGCGACAATCTCAAGAAACGCAACGACCAACTGCAGGCACTTGCTAATGCAACTGTTGGCACTGCAGAAATATAACCAGATTGCAGAGGAACTGACTCACAGCGCACGTTTCAGAAAATTCAATCTACATTGAGAAAGCTAACTTCTTGCGCTTATCAACCCTCTACTTTAGGGTTATGATCTCTCATCACTCTCACGTAAGTGGACAAACAACGTTATCAACGGTATGCATTCTCGTTTGCAGTACAAAATGTGTTCGTCATTACCAACTACTCTGGTGCTGACCCACAAGTAGAAGGCAACGGTGGAAACCGTAAGCAGAGAGGTATTGAAGTCTCATCACGTGATATCACCAATACACCGCATCCACGTACATACACAGCAACATTAAGTTTCACATTATAAAAGAAGAGCGCTACAATGAAAAAAATCAGCTATATGCCATTCTCGCCCCTATCTATGCTGTTCGCAAGTTGTGATTCGTGGGTAGAAAATGCTGGAGACACTTCGAGTAATACACTCTACAAAGAGACCAACTGAATAAATCGGCAATGGTTGCTAATATTCAGACAAATACTATCACTGATGGTCCGTTGGTTGCCTACGTAAAAGACACTTCAGGCGATGCTGCTGCAGCTGCTTTTTCTTGCTTTGGGTACAACAGTTGACGAACTGGCTGAAGGAACAATTCCTAATGCACTCCTTTATCGTCAGATAGCAACAGATAACCTCACTCCTACTTCGGGCACACAAAACGCATCTTTGAATAAAATCCACAATTATTATGCACGAAGCATCGAATTAACTGAGATTGCAGGACAGATAACAGGAACAAATGCTGAGCAGACTGAGATTGTAAAGGCATACGGTAACTATGTGGGGCACGTTCATGCTGGCTATGCCCTTCAGTTGCTTGCAGAGACTTTCTCTACAACTCCTGCTGCAGAAGGAGGTTCTGTCTATCCTCAACAAGGCTGTTGTTTCTCATGAATCTATTTTAAACCAAGCTGAGGAGCAATATGAAGCTGCTGAAAAAGCAGCAAAGTCAGATGCTCTAAAGACCTTCAAAGGTTTTGATCAAGATGCAGCAATCCGACAGGTAAAAACCTACGAACTTAAACTGGCTCTGCATCGCGGACAGTATGTAGATGCAAAACATTCGTTGAAGAAGCATTGAAGGATGGAGAAACTGTAGAAGTAATCTACAACAATGATGGTGCTGATAATCCACTTTATAGTGCAATAGGTCCTAACAGCCGCGATATCCGCAAGCCCTTCTCCTTGAGCTGCAAGAACCACAGATGCTGAAAAGAAAGCTTTTACCACTGGCGCACGCAGGTGTAGACAAGAAGAATCCTAATCGCTATAATATCTATGCGTCAGCGCTAACAAGAAAGGGTTCTATGATACTCTCAAACGATGATGATATCCACTCTCATCAAGGCTGAACTCATTGTAAGAGGTATTATGGCTGGTGATGCCATGACAGAGGTTAATAAGGTCATTGGCAGAGTATGACACTGCAAAAGTCAGATATCAACAGCCCCTACCCTCACACAAATAGCCGAACTGCGCTGTATCTTCTCCTTTGCTTTCCGTGGTGAACGTTCAGCAGATATCCGTCGTGGATTGGAGCAAGGTTCTGCCGCAACAACTTGGGCAAGCCAAAAATCAAATGGTTACCAATGCCTGAGAAAGATTGCCAGAGCCAAGGGCCATAAAGCATATCAATTAACTATGAGTTTATAACGGACGCACAATTCGTGCGTCCGTTGTCTTTCCAGAACTACATAATTGGACCAACGACAAGGTATATTCTCAGGGGTTAGAGCAACCTTTCAATTGCGGCTGGAACAGAAATAAAACATCATCGCTTTGTTTTTACAGCATTTTTTTATTTATCTTTTGTCATTCAAAAGAACATCTTATTATGTGACATTTATAGACTTTATTATTACACTAATACTTATGCCCTTTATCATTAAGTGAGAGATTGGGGTTGATTATCGTGCTTCATATTTATAGGACTAAGCCTTTGCTTTGCACACCTCTTGTTGGTATCTTTTATTTATAAATTTGCTTTTCGAGGTTAAACCCGAATAGTCAACGAACAGCTTTCCCCACGATCGCTATTGATACAAGTAATTCGATAACAGAACATCCTATATCTATCGAGATTATAAAACAACAAAAGCCGCCCAAATCCTGGACGGCTTCATTATATCTCTTAAAAGGCTGTTTATGCATCAACCTTACCAGGACCAAATGGAGCAATCGTACGTGGCTGCCTGCCTGACTCATGACGGTCAATCTCACCAAACTCTTTCTCGTAACGTGAACCACATTTGTCCTGCAAAGCTGCAAGAAGACGCAATGCATGCTCAGGTGCAATAATAACACGACTTGTCACTGTTGCCTTTGGTACACCTGGAAGAAGTGTAGCAAAATCGAGTACAAACTCTGAACTTTGAATGAGAGATTATCTGAAAGTTTGTATAAACACCTTTAGCAATTTCTGGTGAGAGATCAATCTGCAACTGCTGTCCCTCTTGATTCTGATTGTTATTGTCCATTTTGTTAATATAGATTTAGATAATACTTTATTTCTCTTATGCAAAGATAATACATTAAAATCATTTGCCCAAATCTAACTACAAAAGTTTTTACCTCTAACCAATAGAATAACAAAAGAGATAGATATGGAAGGAAGAAGCATTATTTTATAGAATCAGTTGAGATAGGGACTAGTAGGTTATACATCCTTTCAAAAATAGTTTTCAAGGGCTAAAAACACACAGTTGGAGCCCTTGAACACACCTAAATCAACATCTATAACGCAAAACAGATGAATCAGCCTTTTAACGTTTCACCTCTTTCTTCGACCAGCCAAACTGTAAACCGATGACAAACAAGACAAATAGAACTCTCACCCAAAGCTACAAACATATCTCCAGGTATACGCAGCCATCTTAATGTTTGCATGAAATCTTGTTGCATAAATTCAGCTGACCTTGCCGACCAGTAAGCATTGGTGATGCTTTCGTTAGCTTATAGGATACCAATAGGTAAAATACTTACCACCGTCATTAGCAGTAAAACCAATGTTTCATACACCAGAAAGCAGATCCTATAAGCTTTATCATTCCACTCTGTTATCGGATAAAGACCCGCGCAAAACAAATAACATTAAGCCAATTCCTAAGATACCATAGACTCCGAAAAGAGTTTGCATGTCGTGAACGGCTGTAGTATTCAATCCCTGCAGATAATACAAGGCGATTGGTGGATTAATGGAGAAACCAAAAATACCAGCACCAAGAAGTTCCAAAAACACATTGCACATAAAGCAATATATCGGCCACTTATAGGATTTTTATCCAGTCTGCAGGAACGGCTCAGCTGATAATTATGGTATGCTTCCATTCCTATCAGTACGAGCGGAACAAGCTCCATGCACTGAATGTGGGACTCCAAGTGCTAATACAGTCTGTTGGGGTTGCACTGAAATACAAGTGATGGAATGTTCTAAAATACCACCTGCAAGGAAGACGATAGTAGAGAACAACACAGAAACTGTGGCACTCTTAATCTTAAGTAATCCCAAACGACAGAACAAGAACGATGCAACCACCGTAGCAAATACCTCAAAGAAGCTCTCAACCCAAAGGGTGAACAACCCACCAACGCCAGTATTCAGCAACAGCCATATGGGTTTGGCGTCCATACATCAAACCTGCTGCATAAAAAGAATGCAATAGCTAATGAGCACAACAAAGAGAGCAAGTAAATGGCGGTTTTCCTCTTCGCTTGAGTGCAGGAATAAGTGCACGAATCATTAAGAACAACCAAAGAACTAAGCCCGTAAGCAATAGTATCCGCCATAGACGTCCCAGGCTCAACATACTCATATCCTTGATGACCAAACCAGAAGTTCTCTACTCAAAACCAAGCTTTTGCATTACTCCGAACCATTGACCAGCTAATGAACCTGCAACATCACGAAAACCAAGGCTCCAAAGAGAATGTTTACGCCTAAGGCTTGATATTTTTGGCTCAACCCGAAACTGCTGATGCATATATAAACCTGTAGCCAACCAGGAGGTTGCAATCCAAAAGAATAGCTAACTGGACATGCCAGCTACGCGACACGGCATGGGAAAAATGTTTTTGTATAGGTAGCCTCAAAGAAAGCATCTCCTCTACACCATAATGGGCTGTTATCACACCGAAAGCATCTGAACCAGCATCAATGCACCTACGACCCAAAATGTATTTTTCAGTACGGCACGCATTGAGGCTGTGAGGCTTAAGATCTCTCATCGGATCCCGATTCTGGCACCTTTGACACATGTTCTTCTTTATGCTGTGCATAATAGTAAACTAAAAATTCCCACACAGAAGAGTAACATTAACACACTGAAGCCTGACCAAAGATGTAACGAAGAGGGAGGGCAACATTGCCTATGACAGGGTCATGTGGCCAGTTATTGGTATAACTAACGTCGCTATTAGGTCCATTGGTCACACACACCCAGCTTGACCATGCAAAGAAAGCATCCATCTTATCAAAACGCTTCTCAGCAGAAAGACCGCCTACTGCTTCTACAGATTTTTCGCGCATAGCGTACGCATTGCGCAATCTTAGCCATAGATGGGTCGTTTAAGAAATAGTTTGGCTATAATTAGCAATTGTAGCCACTGTTTAGTACTCGCATCTTACTAAAGGTGATAATACCAGTCTGTGCGTCATAGGTATTCTTACGGGAGCTCTTTTTGCAACAATACCTTATGCTTAGCCTTGTCTGCCTCGTCCAACTGGTTATATACCTTACCATCTTTTTAGCTAATTCTGGCCAACATCAATTCTGACCTCACGATGCAAATAGTCGGCTGTCCAATCAGGGCCTACGTATGCACCATGTCCCTAAACACTACCTACTGTCTGACCTCCAATAGACTGCCAGACGTTCTGTCCATCCTTATGCTCTTGTCCTTCAAACAATGTTTCACCTCTCTGTTACCACTTTGTTGAGGAAAGGTGGCATCTCTCTGAAAATCTCAACGCCATAGAAGCATAAAACGGCAAACGACCCTATAATGACCGTCGCCAAAGTCAACCATAATTTCTTTTGGTGTCATTTTTTAATTCGATTAATGCTATTATATTTTAAGACCTTATAATCAAATTAGGGCATACCATGCCCTCCTCTTACAGCAATGAACAACAATAGAGTATGCTATAAGTTTGTAAACATAATCAAAGAAAGAGAAAATCTTCATTAGGTAACACTTGTTACCTTTACGTGTATCTACATTTGGTAACAAATGTAACCAATAGATACAATCTGAACTTTATATCACATTAAATATCTTATCAAGAGAACTCATATCTATAGAAGACTACATCATAGGCATAAACATTAATACAATAAGTGTGCCATATAAGAGGTTCCTCATTAGTTGAAAGTTTTGCAAACTATTTTCGTGCAATTCAAAAACCAATACTTGTCTTTTTGGTTTTCAAAAGACGCTCTAATTGACTTGCAAAGGTGCCCTTTGAGGTCTTACTAACGCCCTTTTGAAGTCCAAATAGCATCTTTTCTTGCACAAACTTATAATAGACTGATTTACCGTTTGTTATGCAAACTTATCTCTTTACATGTGTTTTTGCCGTTATTTGTAGATGTTTTATTCGAAAATTATGTAATCATTTTTCAAAAGTAAAATCTGTCAGTTCCACAACTCGAGTTCTGAATATATGCGTTAATCTCTTCTTCGCTTGCTGATGTAATGATGAAAAATTGATAGACTATCCCGTTTACCAACAATACCTATGCATAACACTATTCCTTGTAGCATTAATTTTGAAAAGTCTTCATCTCTTTGATAGAACTCTTTTGCTTAAATCTATCTTTGCTTTTCTATATTATCTAACCCTTCAGTTTCCCATTAACCAATATTATACTCTCTTTATTCACTTTCGGGCAATAGGTAAGGTATTCTTTACACTATGTATATAATTTATTTCAGGAACGTGATTAAACTTACTATCTGGACTTGTATACACACAACAATGCAGGAACAGGTTTTTTCCTTACTTCCTAATTTTTGGATTATGCAAATCATCCCTATTAACAACAAGATAGATTTGGGTCTCCTTCAAAAAGTTCTGCATTTACTGATATTCTGACCAGGGACATCAGTAAGTCTCTAAAGACAAAAATTTTTCTTACTGTCAGAGCGAATAAACTTTTGCTATATCTTTATACAGTGTACTATGGTTGCGTCTCAAAGGCTGTCTTGCACACACTACCATGTCTTCCACATCGAAAAAGTAAAATCTATCAGTTCCACAACTTCAGAGTTCTGAATATATGCATGTAACCTCTTCTTCGCTTGCTGGTGTGCGATGGAAGAAAAGATAGACTATCCCACTTTACTCAACAATAAGCCTATGGCTGCACCCTATTCCTTCTGCATTAATTTTTGAAAGTCTTCATTTTGTTGATAGAACTCTTTTTGCTTTTAATATATCTTTGCTTTTCTATATTATCTAACCCTTCAGTTAAACCCATTAACCAGTTTTTATACTCTTTTCTTTATTCAGTTCGGCAATAAGTAGGTATTCCTTTACACTATGTATATAATCCTCTCAGAAACTGCAATATTTATAATTTTGACCATAATTATAATGATGCAGAACAGGCTTTTCCTTACTTCCTAATTTTGGATTATGCAAATCATCCTTATTAACAACAAGATAGATTTTTGGGACTCCTTCGCAAAAGTTCTGCATTTACTGATATTCTGCCAGGACACCATAAGTCTCTAAAAACAAAAATTTTTTCTTACTGTCTGGTGAATAAACTTTGCTATATCTTTTATACAGTGTACTATGGTTTGCGTCTCAAAGGCTGTCTTGCATATACTACCATGTCTTCCACATCGAAAAAGTAAAATCTGTCAGTTCCACAACTTCCGAGTTCTGAATATGCGTTAATCTCTTCTTCGCTTGCTGGTGATGCGATGGAAAACTCAGTAGACCACTCCATATACCAATAATAAACCGATGGCTGACCCTATTCCTTGTGCATTAATTTTCTGAAAGTCTTCATCTTTTTAATATTTAATGATTATAATATCATCTTTGTAAAACTATTTAGAAGTATGGTACTGATAATAAACTTACAACAAAAGTTAAGCTTTTTAACGTTCTTATAAAATACCCATTTTAATTTAACTATATTTTTCTTAGCTATAATATCACTATTTGGATTTATTTGTTGCATAATAGCTTTTTCATTTTTTTCTTTTTCAATTCTTCTTCTGCTCATCAATCCAATTGTTAAATAGTATTGTGGAATGCCGACGACTGAACCTTTTAGTAGTCCCTTGCCTACATCTTTAATAAGCCAAGTAGGGCTAATTAATTGAAGGGTTGAGTCTGGGCTTTTTCGAGACAGCCCAAAAATTCTGCAGTAAATATGCTACTTACTATCTCTTTTTGATAGAGCTCGCTCAGCAGGTGCAGCTTTTAATATAGTAGTAGTTGCATCTTTGCCTAATCCAACTCCAAACCATGTTTCTCCACTTACGATATTATTTTCCAAAGGTACTCTCCAGCCAACTCAAATGTAACATCTACTGCTGTGAAAAGAAAAGCCCGATAAGACCATCAATCAATTCCATTCAGCTAGATGTTGTCCGATATTTATTGCATTTGCTTTCCAGTTATTTAGAGCCATCTGATTAGAAATACTATTAGCTTCATCAAAAGTTTCACTCAGCAATGAGAAGTCTCCATTACTACATTTTTAACTGAGAATAATTGTATAATATGACATCTTGTCCACCCTAATTTTACCTTATCATATGAAGAAATCCACTCTGTACCTTCTAAACACCCATTACAAGCATGAGACGTTACAGATTGAATGGTAATCGCAACAGCAGCTACAGCACACGCTCCCAAGGCTATCCAGCCTAGGACCAGATAAAGCAATCGCATACTCTAGCAAGTGTGTCAGCCAAACCCGTCCAAAAATTTAACAGGAGAATTACAAACAGATTGTTTTATCAATTGCTGTGTCTATTTTCGTTAATAAGATTTTACCATTATGCGTTTTAACCTGGAGCATCACCGTCGTGCCAGCTAACTGTCTGGGAGTCCCGAAACCATCCATCGTGCAAGAAACCCAGCCTCTCTCTTCTATATAACCTTTCATGACTCTATACGCTTTTAAATCAAAACTGATATCACAAATTAGATTTATTTTTAATTTTTCTGTAAGACTTAGAGTTAGATTTTCAATCAATCCGTCCTCTTTGTTTAACTTCATAGTTGCCCCATATTTATAATCATATTCTTGTAGCTCATATTTTAATTTTTGGTTTATATAATTTATTGTATTTTACCATCTCATATCTCACTCAAGGTATGCTGTGCAAGTTCGCTTTCTTTCACTATAACATATAAAATTTCGTCCTCTTTCAACTTTGAATATGTGAGATCTGCTTCATAACAATATCTTTAAAAGTGACATTGTTTGCGTTTCTCAAATTCATAATTCTCTGGTGATTTCCATTAAGTATTGTCCAAATACTTCTAGATTCTGTTCTATAATTACGTATAAGATCAAACTCATATCTTGGAACTCCTGTATCTCCAGCTTGAATAATCTTTTTGATACTGTCTTATCCAAAGAGTTCATAAACTCATTGTTAGGAAGAGTTTCTCTCTTAGCATTTTCTCCCAACTTTCCTTCAATCCTCCCTCATATTCAAAATACGGAGGTTCTCGCCCACAATCATACGCCTACCTCTTAATCTACTCGACCAGAAAGGCTCAGAAAATCGCCAATTTTGTTTTGTTGCGTGTAAAAGCAAAATAACTTTCATCCACATTTGGTATGGACATTATGATTTGCATTGTTCCAGATATTGGAGCGATTGTAGAACTACTTATAGGAATATCTCTCAGTAACGGATACCATTAATCTGTTTAAATGACGATAGTGTGCTGAACTATCCAAAGACTCTATATGATTCTTCAGATAAAGTTCCAATGGCCTCTCTCTCCAAAGTGGGAATGATGATCTTTGACCTCATTTATTATGTGAAACCAGTCATTTTCATTGCACTGTTGGTTAGTTAATTTTCACAGCACCACCATTTACTATCTACTTTGTACCATCAATATTTAGATGGCCGCTATTAGTACATGCTTTTACCATCATCTCTGGTGCTGGTTGACGCATTAAATTAATAGTCGTACTTGTTATATTTGTTGTTCCACTTGCATATTTATTGACGACCATTTACTGTCGCAGATAGTAGTACCATTCACCCTAGACTTTCTGGACCCTTTCAAGTAGTAATCTTATCCGGTTGGTACATCTTACTACCTCTCTATTGTTAATGCGTTATTTTCGTGTTAGCTTTCAACTCTATGTTACCATCCTTGTCCATTATTGGGTAAAAGGCTTGCATCTTTTCACCGCACAGTATGTTGTTGCAGTGACGCTTTGGTAGCTAAGCGTTTGATTTCCTCCACCATCAAAGTTCATGCTTGAACGCCTTTTGTATCGTGCAGTGTTACGCTCACCCTGCAGAGTCGTCAAGTTTAAGGAACCACTGGCTTCGTGTGGTGATGCACTCTGTTGCTGCCACCGCCACCACCAGTTGCATTAAAGAGGCTACCCAAACGTATGGTCTTGTTGGGTCACCATGTGGCGGAAGCCGAGGAGGACTCGAGTCGCCTCACCTCTGGGATAAAATACACAAAACCACGGTTGTTTTTACGTCATCGCTGCGCCACCACTATCTGCGTCATCACATCGCACCCAACCTGTCTCGCACACCAGTCTGTCTGCTAGCGTCTCATACGTACACGAACACGACCCTTGGGCTCCTGTGGGCAGCACTGCTGAGCACAGTTGCCATCTGGTGTTTCTGCAAGCGGCATACGCACCTTTTGGACTGGCAGAGCCTTTTATCGTTGCAGGGATAGCCTGAAGCGGTTCTATAGTAGCTTCCTCGGCTCACCCTCGTGGGTTTATCTCTTGATAATGACAGCTACCCAAACTCTCCTTAGATAGCAGCTCTCACACGCCTAAGAAAGAGCTCAGAAAGATTCTTACCACAGAGCCTCACACGCAGTGGTTGGCACCCGACTCTCTCTACGCTGTGTACGGTCCTCAGCAGTCTCTGCCGCCCTGCTACGACCCATGTGGAACACGTTCCGACTCATCGCTGATACGTGCCAATGCACGCTGTCTTGCTGCTGGCTTTGAGACAATCCTAATGATGCACGCAGGCACCTCCCGACAGTTTGTCTGCGACCAATGGCTCGACCTGGTGTCACTCTCTCTCCATCTCACGGTCCGAACCCAGAGTGGTAAGAGAACACCTGCTCTGAACGTGCGCGAGGCTGCAAACCAATGTCAAGCGTGACGACAGCGTCGTCCCTGTATTCCAGTCCAGACCTCGGATTTCATTTACCTTTCTTTGTGGTTTTCCGAAGATTAGTTTAGTTCCATCGTAATACATCCACTCTTTGATACCTGATGAGCAAGACGACGGATAAAGTCAAAGTCGGACCCTTCATATTGACAGATATAGTCCTTGTTCTCTTTGTATTCAGGATGCACTCTACTGCACCTCCAGCCTGCTCACATAGTTTCTAAACCTCACATTTCAATCGCAGGTCGTTGGCCCATGAGAAGCAGCTAGCTGCTCCATTCTGTGTTAGAGCGGAGTAGCCAGAAACGATGGCACATCCAAAGTCACTTCATATAATGTAGCCGCAAATAGAGGACACTGCGCTTGTGTATCATGCTAGGATTAGCTTTCTCCCATATTCGAGCAGGCATAACTCTCATGTAGTTCATGCCACAATCATCATAACATGAAATTTCTGAAAGGAGGACGAGGCCTACTACATCGTGGGTGTACTTTCTATCAGTGGACACCATATTAGGTTTGCTTCATTTTCTAAAAGATATTTAGTTACATCATAGCTATGCTCCCTCACGGCATACAAAGCAGATAAGACATACCATATTTACCCTTATGTATTTTAGTCCATATGGTAACTACAATTCTCCCGCTTGTCAATGATTCTGATATACACTGATCGAATGAACAGGTTTTGGATTATAAAAAGTATTTCTTTTTATATCAATATATATTATACCACATACGTATCGATAACAAACAGACACGATCCAGGAAAGGTAAAACAACAGCTCCCTACATTTCCAAACCATGTAAGGGAGTACGTATAACGCTGCAACAAGCGGAGAAGCTATTTCTCTCCCATTTACTATCAAACCTTCTGTATAGATAACTTCATCTGGATTCAAAAGAATGCGCCTTTCTCTAGGGAAAACGGTCACTCTTTATATAATTACTACTTTTTATCAAGAATAACAGTAAAGAAACCGATAGTATCTCCTTGTGTGATTGCGGTAGTCAAGTTTATATTTAGGAGGAAATAAAAAGAACTGATAAGAATTTTCATATCCCTGCCAATATGTGGCTGACTGGTATCACCTTCCAGCAAATTAGCCTCCCACCCACGTTAAGAGATTTCTGCAGTATATGTATCCTATTGACAACCTGTTCTATATGGCAACCATCTCTTTACCGAGGAGACCTCTCACATAGACAGGTATCAAGAAACACAGGAGTCGCTGCCATAAAATATATTCCTTGGCAGGAATATCCCAAAATCTAATGGCGACCTATCTTAAATTTAGATGATGTCATAAATACTGATTTCAGATACCACCAATTTCTTTGATTCATATCCTTATCTACATCTGTTTTATGACCAGATGCTGTTTGACCATGTGTTAACTCACTATGACATATTCCATTTACTATAAGAAATCTTTTACGCGCTTGAGTACATTTTCCTTCAAAGCCATGTTTTACTTAATGAGGTTGCAGTTTCAACTCTACTCTCAGTAAACTCCTTTCACACATTTGCCGCAGCTTGTTGCTCACCCTTTGGGCACACCTGCATGACAAGCAGGGTCTGGCCTTACCACGTCCCCATGAGACTTTCATTACCCTCGCCTGTCGGCCTGAGTACCAACAATGTTTAGCTTAGTAATAATGTCAGCCTGATTAGCATATGGAGACACTACTATCTCCCAAGCCACTGATGGGAAATTCCCCTTCAACTCTTACCTATCGCAATTTTCTATCAATATCTATCTCGATCTTTCATATTTATCATTATGTCACCAGCAGTAATCCAATCTGCCACGCCGTTGAACTACTATTTTGAATAATATCAATTCTATGTCCTATCGCATAACCACTCACCTGACTAGTCCCCAGTAACTATTCCTGCGCAGTAGTGCCCATTAAACCTCCACAACTCCTGTAAAACTTTTAACAGCAATTTGCTCTAAGCCAGCAACTCCAGCACAGCAGCACCTCTAAGATGTCTAGACTATTTTAAAGAAGAATACTGTTGCTATCTCTACTAGCTTTCACCGACTTATCAAAAATAATTGTATATTAATGGAAGCTGCAAAACCTAAGGGAGTACAAGTTATTTGGCCTGTGTGTACTAGCCATATTGCCAGAAAATCAAAACATTTGGATGCTTGCTGCCAGGTAGCCATGATGCTTTCTTAAGACAGAAATAGCATAACATTGAACCAAGGAGCAAACTCCCAAGCATACCCACTATAGTTGCTATGATTACAACTGCTAGAGGTCCTAATGTTAAGTTAAGCACGCCATTAATACAATAGCTGCAACAGCAGCAGCAATAAAACCAGCCCAAACACAACTAGACTGTAGGCTTATCTTTCCAGTACGTCGCAATGAGCTCTACCTTGCTATTTTTGACAGTTGTTTGAGATGTAACTATCATTTTCCCATTTTCATCCCATTTGTACATACTGCATATGTTCCTGCGGGTACCAGTGCTTTACATAACCCTTCCTTGCAAGTTCAATCTTTGCATGCTACGTCAGGAGACTATCGCCCTAACACTTCACCTATGGTTAGTTCAACAGAGTTTGGCCATTGTTCGACTTTATTATCTCTCTCAACTGGAGCAGAATAACACAGTTTATATTCTCATCTGTTTCTTTTAAGAACGCGAGAGTGTTTTAATAATAAATCTCGACTTAACCTCACAGAATCTTCTCTACTATGTTGGCTTTTTAAAGCATTAGTAGATATGATGGTGTATCACTGAGCACAATGTCATCTAAAGCGATGAGAAACTTTTATTAATTTAGAGGAATAAAAGGAGGAGGAAGGATAAGGGAAAGTTCTATCGTCTTCTTTTCTCGGCTCCATCAAAGAGACAACAACATCTCCAAGAGTTTTTATACAATGTCGTTTTTGTTAGTTCTTCTGCAAAAGATTGCGAGCCATGTAGTATATTGCTGGTCTCCACCTCGAGATAATTTTGACCATTTCGCCGATAGTCTGCTATATCATGTTTAATCGCTTTCCCATTTTCATGTAGTTCTGAAAATTCAATATATCCTTTCAGTTTGCTCACCCAAACCATTGATACAAGCAAGTGTGACTGAATATTATTAACTCTATCAAGTAAGTTTAGATATTTCTGCTCTAAAAATTCTGTAAACCATAGCGGCATGGCTTTGGCTTAGTATTCTAATATCAAGCAACAATGATTGCAAGCAACTTTTCTCCGCCCTGGAGCATACAACACTATTTTGCCTTTTGAGCCTTGTTTCAGATTTTCAGTGGTCTGCCAGCACTCGTATACTTAGAAGTAGTTTCAACTTGATATCTCCGGAACGATATTATCAGGTAATACTTCTGATTTAGTAAAATTAATATTATTGTCCATATTATATATTATACGGTATTTTTGTACAATTTATTATAATATCAGGCTTTCGGATAACGTTATATTATCTTCTACCAATATTTTTACTATCTTTACTATTTCTAGTCTTTGTTGAACCGTGATAGTTATAATGGCACCTTCACATTTCTATGTTCTCTTCGTGACAGATATTTTTCCTAGTAGACATCTCAACAGAGAGTATTTTCATCAATCTTCACTTTTATGGCGTCCGCTAAGCTTATAACACCATCCTTATCTCATTCTCAGACACTGGCATCTTTACCAACGGTTGTTGCAGCAGATGCTTTGCTGCTAAGGCATTTGATTTCTCCACCATCAAAGTCTCGTGCGCTACACCGGCCTTTTATCGTGCAGCCGTTACGCCACCCGCAGAGTCATCAAGTTTAAGTATCACCGCCTCGTGCAGTGGTGGCAAGGCTCTTTGCAGTTGTTGCTCTGGCCACCGCCACTCACCAGTTGTCTCCATAAAGAGGCTACCCAAAACGTATGGTCTTGCTGGGTCACCATGGCGGAAACCATGGAGGACTTCTGGTCGCCTACCTCTGACGAATACAACCACGGTTGTACGTCATCGCTGCTACCACCATCTGGTGTCATCACATCGCATTCCAACCTTGGTCTCTGCATACCATTCGTCTGCCAGTTCATACGCACACGCACGCCACCTTACCCTTGGTGGGTCAGCATTGCTGGTTAGCAGTTGCTACATCAGTGTCAGCAAGCGGCATACGCACCTTTGGACTTGGCAGCTGCTTTTAACGCTGCAGGATAGCCTCAGCGAAGTTTTCGGTAGTAACTGCCTGGACTTACCCTCGTGGGTTATCTCAATAATGAGACAGTTACCCAGCCTCTCTTTGATATATATTTCCTCACACGCTCTAGCAATGAGCCTGTAAAGGCCACCACAGAGCCTACAGCGCTAGGGGTCAGCAGGTTCCGACCTCTCTGCCGTGATGTACGTGTCTCAGCAGTCTCGCGCCGCCTGCTACGACCCATGTAATTAATAAGTTCCGACCCACTGCTGATACAGAGCAGCACGCTGTCTTGCTGGTTTTAGAGAACAATCCTAATGATGCACTGCACAGGCACCTCCCCGACAGTTATTTATCGTCCAATGGCTCAGATCTGCGTCATTCCCTCCATCCTCACGGTCCGAACCAGAGTGGTAAGAGAATACCTGCTCTGAACGTGCGAGGGTCTGCAAACCACGTCAAGTGACGACAGCGTCGTCCCACATTCCAGCCTTAACAGGACCAGCCAAATTCTTTTGCCTTTTCCGAAGATTAGTTTAGTCTCCATCGTACACATCCACTTCTTGATACTGATGAGCAAGACGACGGATAAAGTCGAAGTCTGGACTCTTCGTATTGACAGATATAGTCCTTATTCTCTTGTATTCAGGATTTAACCTCTAATTGCACCTTTTCGCTTGTTCACAGTGCTTTTCAGCTTACATCCCCACGATGGTTGTATCATTCCATGAGAAGCAGCTATGTGCGTGTCCATTCTGTAAGTAGCAGGACAACCTGAAACGACAATACATCCAAAGTCGCTTCTCTTCGGTGTAACTGTTACATTTGTCAACACACCAACAAAGATAGGAGTGTTTGCAGCCTTTAAACAACGATGCTTTCCTCCGAGCCACAGTCCTTGCTGCCATTGATATTATGTGCATATTCATTAAGCTACCCGCTCCAACTCAACAGGTACATTTGGAATCGGTGACAAAAGCTTGACCTCATATTTTGTTCTGGATTTGTAGAGAAACAAAAGAAGAAAGAGACTTCTTTTCCTACGCTGATAGTGGATGCTGAAAGGAATTGACATGGTTGTTTGTTTTGAGACAAAATAAAGCCATAGGCGTGAGTTAGGCATTATATTTCCAGTCTAAGGAGATATAGGTAGTACAAAGTTGACTTTAAGTCTCTTTTAAATATTATTGAGAGCAGGACCATGCTATATAGTTTGCTCTGCATAGTCCTTATATTTCCTAAACTTATGCAGCGAGGCCAACGGTTGTCGAGCCCCTGCATTACCTACTGTGATATTTCTCAGCAGAGAAAAGTCAGAAGCGATGGTCATAGGAGCTTTCTCGTTGTTAACGTCGAGTGTTTCCTTTGTAGTGAACGACGGGAAGCATTCCTTTGAAAAGAAATCTCCTTCATCTTTTAGCATCTTCCCCACTCTTCTTGTAGATAATCTCTACCCTCACAACAGGCTTGAACTGGCTGGACAGAAGCCTAGCCCTCGATGGTAGAAGTGTCACTAGCACTCTGATAAGTACGCTGACATGACCGCCAGAGATGCTTGATGCAGCTGACCCTTCTTGTCAGTAGTACGGCTGGAACCTCGTAGCACAGAGAGAGTACGTCACCCCTAACACCTAATCTCCCAAAGTTGCTCTAAATGAACCTGCACCATTAAAAGTTTTAAGTTGTTAGATGATAAAACGAGGTAAATCCCTATCATCTCCTAGTATTATAGATGAAACAAAAGAGAAAACCTCAACAACTTCTTTTGAAGTCCCTCTGTACGGCTGTAGAACAGTCTTGTTTCTCGAAAGAGGAGGATGATTCACAATCTGTTGTCTTTTAATAATGACAAAATAGAAATATAATTTCATTACAACAAATTTAAAGAAACAGAGAACAGGAGATGTAAGTGTTTAAAACAAGCAACGCTTAACCTGAAGTTTGAAATCGAGTATCGGCCTCACAATGCTGTATTATAAAACTTTACTACAAAGTCATATTCTCACTTCTACAACACATTTCCTTTGTCAAGAGCAAGACCACGTATATTTTGGTGCATGGACATTTGGTAGGCTGAAAAACTCTCGGAATTTCTTATTTACTACCTCAGCAGCATCAGAAAATCTATGAACATCCAGACTGCATTTCTGCGCATAAATTTCAAATGCGATGTTTAGCAATGAATGCTCCAAGTCTCAACGATGTAGCCTGCAAGGATTGTGGTAGACAATTTCAAGGTGGTCTGCGTATAAATAATATTTCTCTATGGAACGACCATCCGACGGCAAATCGAACGATATCCCATCTATCCACCTTTAAAATGTTCAGAACAGAACCATGACGTAGCTTGCTTGCAGATAGCTTACCGCTACTACCCCAAATTCAAAAATAATACACAAATATAATTTTTCCAGGACATTTGTGATGTTGCTTCAGGACGCTTCATCAGGCAAAATACCATCGTAAAATAACAAAACGAACCCAAACAGATTTTCTTGATGTAGATCAGTATATTGCATGAACCAAGGATAAAAGCAGTGTGTGTGTGATGAAATATGTAGGACTTACGCCGCAGTTTCTGTCCGTACAAAGGTGTCAATTTCACCACTTAGAGGTTAGAAGACTCTACTAACAACCCACATTTGCTCTGCAGGCGTTAGAGTCAATAAGATTAATGAGAAGGATGTTCTCTATGAGAAAGAGTTATAACCGCTTAATAAATGGTGTAGATAAATGGAAAGAGTTCAAACGAACGAACTCCTCCAATCTCGCAAGAAGAACTATAAGCACAATAGACACAGTATGCTCATTAAGACACATCTCCGCCACATCTATACGTGTGAGGAGTATCCGGACATGCAAACACCAATACAACAAACCTGTTAAAGGATTTAATCAATTTAAAAGTTAACTATGATAATCATAATGACTGAATGAAGCTAACAAGAAGAAGTTTATAGATGATCTATAACAGCAAAAAGTAGGCTGGAACAATCAGCCACCAAATGTCCATTACTAAAACCCGAGAGTTTTTCAGCCACCAAATGTCCATTACACCTATCATAAATTAATGATTGAAACTCAATGAAATAGAAAAATTCTTTAAGAAAAACATCTATAAGAAACAGAAGAGCACTCTGATTATTGTGCTACTCCTCAGCATCGCATATGTGTTGAGGCACACGACTAAAGATAGTGAAAGGGACATAATGGCATTATAATGAATATTATGGTATCATCCTTAAAAGTGTAAGTTTTTATTTTAATGTTACAAATATGTGATATGAAAAATATGATTTACACTTTATAGACAGTACTCAAGAAAAAGCGGACTTACAGTACTGCAAGTCCTTTTATCTTTAAGTGTTTGAGAGATTAGGATTACCCTGTGTAGCTCTCTGCTTCTTGCTTTAAAGGAAGTCAAGAATACCTTTCAGTACCTACGCTCGTGCTCTTCGCGAACCAACAACGAGTTTCGCCACTGGCGCACTAGTACCATAAGGGGAATAAGGTGACCAATAAGATAACATTCTCTCATACCTTCAAGGTTGTCGCTTCCACACGGAGAGCAGCCTCGTTGAGGACCTTAGTTGTTTCGGAAGGAAGCAGCACTATGAGTTCTTCGTACCGAGGGCACGTGTGTGATACCCTGGAGTATCTGGGTAGCTGCCTGAACAGCATCACGCACCTGAACTATTTGAGGTCACGACGCTTAAGGCTTGAGTTCTCATCACGCAACTTTGCGTACAAGAATCTAACTTAAGGTACCTCGAATCACCTGGCCGGTAACAACCTTCTACCCCAAATTTTATCGTTCTCCTCATGGGCTGTTCATCGATAAGTTCCTGCTCGAGGAATGGCCAGATTCCGTCGTCAATACGTACCTACGCATCATCTGGCAATCAGGCATCTCAGCGCGGTTATTAATCACACCCTGCAAACATGGCACGTCCTGAACCTCATTAACAATATACTCCTGAACAGCTATGGACCCATGATAGACAAGATATCAGCCGAGTAGTGATACCATCGTGACAATGAAAATTGTGCTACCCATCAGCATCATGCTCCTGCAGGCCAAAGCATCCTGCTTAGACAAACTTTCACAAGGCAATTTCACGCTGCTCACCAGTCTTAGAAGTCACGATAATCTCGCGGTTACCACGCTTCACCTTGCCCATCGTAATCTCACCATCACCCCAGATACGACAGCTGGGTTAGAAGGCTGAGCCTCCAAAGAGCCAGTAACAATGTGGAAGACCACCAGTATTGTCAGCACCACCAATATACCGTGGAATTAACGAGTGTCATACCTGCCCATCTCTGTAATTCACTGGCTAGGCACGGTTCATGGATCACCTTACAGGGAGGTTATATACCGGGAGGAGATCAGATGCCGTATAAAGAACTAGCCTTCACCCTTCTTAAAATTCAACCTTAACAACATCAAACAATAGTGGTGCTTTTGTCTTATCACGTGAATCACGAATGATAATATTTCAGAGACCAGCATCGTCGGTTTCGCCTTTATAAGTACACCCTATACCGCGCAGACGGAGAATACCAGCATACCACCAACAATAACGATGCTGAAATGGTCCCACCACAAATCAAATCACCCTTCTTTAAGGAAAATACCTGATCAAAGTAAAGAATCCACCATAAGGTACGTTATCCGCGAGCACAATACCCGTATTAGGATCAACGAAACGAATTTTACTAAACGGCTTACAACCATCTGACATTCCTTTCCTCATCGTCAACGAATGGTACGTACGAAGTTCATCGAACTAATTTTAGCATTTATTTTGCTACCATGATTAGCTGCAGCATTACCAGCCACACCACCAGCGTGGAATGTACGAAGAGTGTTGTGTAATTAGGCTCACCAATAGCCTGTGCCGCAATGACACCAACATTCCCACCCATCTGTAACCATACGTGTAGTTGCATGTCCGTAACACTTTACATACACCTTCTGTTTCACAAGTGAGTACAGAACGATTTCAACATCTCAATTGGTGAATTGTCATCAGCCAATGCCTTTAGCCTCAGTGATTTCTCACCGCAGCAACGATAATATCACCTGTAGATTGATAACATCGTGAACAGACACACGTCCCAAGATACGCATCAAAGGCTTGCTATAGTCTCATCACCATTCTTCACAGGCACGACACTCAAGACCACGGAGTGAACCACAACTCTCCCCACCTGATAATAACATCAAGGAGAAACGTCAACAAGACGACGCGCAGGTATCCAGCACTTCAGCAGCCCTACAGCAGTATCAGCAAGACCCTTACGAGCACCATGAGTAGCTAGCAAGAAGCGCTCCAACACAGAGCATGGCCCTTCCTTAAAGTTAGAGATACTGGTTCCTCAATAATCTCGAGCACCCCAGCACCTGCCTTCAGCTTTAGCCATAAGACCACGCATACCAGCAAGCTGTGCAATCTGGCTAGCAGAACCACGGGCACCAGAGTCACATCGCGCAGCACAGCGTTGAAACCCTGAGTCAGCCTCTGTCATGTGCTTCACAGCAGCCTGCTTACATGATTTATTGTTTACGTGTGTCCACGCATCACTACCTGGATTATAACGCTCCTTATCAGAGATGAAACCCATTTCATAGTTAGCCACCCACAACCCTATTCTGACCCTTACCTACTACATCTGTCTTTCAACTGGCACGGATGATGTCACCGAGGTTGAAGGAAAAGACCAGCAACGTAAGCCATACGACAACCAAGGTTCTGATACCATCATGAACCTACAAGCAATGCGCCATACCGACTGCCTTAATAACGTCAGCAATAAGACCACGAAGACTCTTTGAAACAATACCATTGAAGTAACCAAACCAGTTGGAAATAACTACTCAACGATTGGCACGACCAACTGATGTCTCAAACCATACGCTTCTGTATACCATCAACGAGGTCACCAACGATTACCCAATTCTGTGCATGGAGGTTTCACTTTTCCTGTTGTAAGCAATGATATTTCTCTGAACCGTGAATGTAAGACCTTCACCCTTAGCACCTGGACGAATCTTTGCGATATAATAGCACCAAGCAATTATATCCTGTGAAGTGAACGGTGATAGGCACCATTAGCAGGTTACATCGTTATGGCTCTGGATATCAAACCGAGTTCCACCACAGCCTCATTGCTCAATGGGAGGTGAACAGCCATCTGGTCAACATCGAAGTCAGCATTAAACGCCAGCGCCAATGATGCAATTAGTAGCTCTTACCTCATTGCTTTGGCTGAAAAGCCTGATCACCAAGACGGTGAAGTGTTGGAGCACGGCTCAATACTGGTGACCTTCATTACATTCTCAAGGATATCTCAAATAACCGGCTCACGACGGTCAACAATCTTCTTAGTACCTTTTACAGTTCAATGATACCACGTCGATGTTTATGGACAATGAATACGAAAGTTTGCCATCAACTTAGGGCAGACCGCACCACCCATCTTCGTCCTGACCCATTGACGATAACTGAACGTTAGAAATAGCTTCAATATCGAGGAGGTTCTACGGTGTCATCTGTTACCTTCCGTGCGAGTCTGAGTGACTTCAAAGGACGATTACTCGCCTAACAGCTGACGACTCTTAACGTCGTTATCGAAGCAGAAAGGAGTTTCCTGAAGCATACGTTTTCGCTTACGGGAGAAGAACTCAGGAGCCCTGGTCTCCATCACGCTTGTAAAACGGCGATGGATGATAACGCGACGATAGAGGTCGTTAAGGCCGATGTTGCAAAGCGACCACCATCCAATGGAACCAATGGACGTTTCGGTGGCACAGACACCCGCGATCACCACTCTGGATTATTGTCTACACCGATAGACTCGACGGAAGCCCTCAACAACCCGCAGACGCTTCAGCATCTGTTCTACGTTGCTGATTTGAGCTGCCTGCAGTGTCACGCAACCACCCCTGCCAAACGACCGTTACTACCTGTGAGGAGGCTGGCATGTTTCTATACCCATCTTAGTAATAACTGTTTTTCTTAATCAGAATCATCCAAACGACTCCTGGGAGTTTATTGTCATACACGAGATACTCATCCTCTGGAAAGAAGGTCAATCCTGGTGGAGAACCATTCAAACTCTCTCAGCATCGGTACCTTCATACCCCCACAACCTCGGCTGATGACAACATATTTCATAGTAACAATGGCATCGCTTTCTTAGTTGGCATACCAAGGTAACCAATCTTGTTAGGAAGCGCACTACGGAAATAACGAGGCATACAGGACAACCATCTGTTCGCACGCTCAATGGATGTAACCTTCTTCGCTAATTTCAACAATCCGCAACCATCGCAGACAATACCCTTTATAATGGCTAAGCGTCACTGTCGCAGGTAATACTCGTAATCCTTTGTTGGACCGAAGATACGCTCGCGTACCCAAACCATCACGTTCTGGTTTATAGGTGCACGATAGTTGATAGTTCTGCTTGTTACCTCACCAAAAGAGCCCTAAGAATCTCCCAGGTGAAGCCAGTCCGATAGCAACTATTGAACGCTCACTTTTATTATCTTTCTAAAGCCATGTTTACTTTATTATGGGTGTACGTATTAACTGTTTACTGAGCATCTCCGGGAGACCACGAAGCTCGTGTAACAATATCGTTCAGTGACTCCCGGCCACCTGGAGTTGGCATTGGTCTACCCTTAACGATACCTGTAAGCCTTTGAACGACCAACAACATCAGACTTGATTGTCAAACAAGATTTCCTGGAGAACATGATGCAATTAAAGCTACCCCACAGCTCCAGACCTCCATCTTCAAACATGACCAATTAAATCAGCTTACCACCAAGTGGCTACGTAATCACGAGTATGGACCGACTACGAGCGTATCTTATCCTCAACCATGTGACCCAGCTCAAGAAGTAAGGATATACTCCACTGTTGCTGGCTGGTCGAACTTCTCACCAGTCCACCATCATAGATATAGGTTAACAGAGATTTGGCAACCTGCCTTTATCTACCACTCTTCAAATCAGAGAGCCTTTAGCACCATCGAAGATAGGAGTAGCAAATCAACACCTAAACTTACGACCTGCAAAAATTGAGATAGCCTCAAAATTCCGACCAAGGTTCATACGTGAAGGCACACCCATTGGGTTCAATAACAAGCTCATTGACTACCATCCGAGGAATGGTATATCTTCTGTAATGTACAACTAGATACGATACCCTTTGTTACCGTGGATTACCAGTAAGCTTATCACCTACCTTAATCTTATGTTTAGCGCGATGTAAACTTAGCCACCCAGAAATTACTAGAAGGTTCACCGATAGTGGAGAAGTAACTTGTCAAGCCATCTCAGCATCCATCTGTTTAGTATTTCATGGATGAAGTCTATAATCACCCCTTGAATCAGAAGGTTATGCTCATCATCAGTCCAGCCATTGATTGGATTCTCATAATCAAGATTCTTCAATGCAGCAACAGCAACTTAAGCTCTTAGTATAACTTCTACATCAGAGTAGTCCTTAACATCTCTGAAACCTTTTCCTCAGTCAGTTCGAGCAACTTGTCAAAACTGGAAGATATCCTTCAAGTCATTAATCTTTGCTTCCGCCTCATCAATCTTAGCAAGAATATTCTGTCTTGATATCGCCATTCTCACGTGTCTATTATACGCTAAAGAGTTTTATCAATAACAGCTAATTCACTCAATGATGGATTGCCTTCAAAGAAGAATCCAATATCACCAGCCTTATCACCAAAGATAGCATCGGAGAAGTTTCTTCTGGAGAAGGAATTACTTTCAATTTGGGATAAATCTGGCTCAATCATGACATCACCTGGCTCAACATTTGAGCACCTGGGATACGGATAATACCATTATCGTCAAGACCTGTAGCTTCCTCAATTACGTTAGGAATATCAGCTGTAAATTCCTTACACCACGCTTAGTTTCTGCGAACTTCAAGAGAACACTCAATCAACATGAACAGAGGTCAATACGTCTTCACGAACCATACGTTCAGAAACAACGATAGTATCCCTCATAGTTGTAACCCTTCCAAGGCATGTAAGCCACAAGTGTTGGGCGACCCAATGCCACCGCCTTCAGGCATAACCTCAGTAAGGATATCTTCTTCACGCGCTGACCCTTATCACAAATAGACGAAGGTCTACAAACCATATTCCTGCTGGTACGACGGAACTTAGAATACGATACCTTTTCAAAGCAGGCTCAAAGCTTTTCTTACAAATTCTCATCATCTGTACCGCATCGATAGAGGAAAGTGATGAATAGCATCAACGTACTCAATAACGCTATCACCTTCAGAAGGTAAACCACGTACAAACTCGCTACCCGTTTCTCAAGACCTGTACCAACAATAGGTGCATCATTATGAAGCAAATGGAACTGCCTGGCGTATCATGTTACATCCCATCAATGCATGGTGACCATCATCATGCCCAAGAAAGGAATCAAACCTGCTGACACAGAAGCAATCTACGGAGATAATGTCGATAAGAGCAACAGGAATTTTAAGCCTATACAACTGATAGTCAGCATCCTGACGAGACACTTAACAAAGTCACGAATAAAATGTACCATCAGCATCTAATGGTGCATTACCCCGTCCAATAATTCGTTCTTCCTCCTCCCTGCTGTCAAGAAGAGTACATCTTATTATCCATATCCGTCTTAGCGTCTTCAAACCGACGATACAGGTAACGATAAAGCCAAGATTATTAATCTTAGCATTACACACAGAGGATGAAACCAAACCGATGTTAGACCTTCAGAGAGACTCAACAGACGCATGACCATAGTGCGTATAGTGAACGTCACGCACCAAAACCACGCTCACGCGGACAGACCACACCAGGACCAAGAGCCGAGAGACGACGCTAGAGTTACCCTGCCAGCGGCTGGTCTGTCCATGTAAACACCCAATGGATTAGGTACCAAAGAACAGTTAATGACACGGAGGTAGTCTCCTTGCATTAATCAAATCCGTTGCTGGCTGAAACACTTCGCTATCACGAATCTGTCTGGCGTGTCACGAATAGTACGATTCATAATGCAAGCACTGATAAGAACTGCTAGCCAGCTGTTCACCCTACAGTATGAATATTTGATGGACGTGACAAGTGGGTCAATATCATCAATAGTAAAGTGTTTGAGCACTGCTTGTTGGGTACTTGATAATTCACTAGACATCGTCCCTTTGCTGGGTACATGTACATCCATATCCTGTTTCAAATTCAACTTCTTTTGTTGATAATGGTAACGACCTACTTCTCCCAAGTCATACGTTTATTCAGGCTAAAAGGTTCTGAATACTTCACGCACTGTGATCATCAGCAGCATTTACATTACGCAACTGACGATAGATATAGTTTATTCAATTTCTGGAGTGGTTTTGATCCAGTAAGGCATGGAAATGATTGAATACTTACTTGCAGCCCCATCCTGTAAACAAGATAGTCGATGAGAGCCTGTCAAGAATCACATCGCAATTCTTCGCATGATAGTCTCTACGCTCATCAACAACCTCATTGTGTCTATGATATAAATTAGTTTCCTTGTATCCCTTGTACCGTCAAAAATTTTCGTCGCAAGATTTCTATTATGTCAGCGATCTTGCGACCAATAGCCTTCATATTCTTCTTGGTTAACCTTAACCTCTCACAGATCAAAAATCTTAAAGAATATCAATATTCGACCTGGGTAAATCATTAGCATGAAGTATCAGAAGAATAGGTCCCTTTTTACGGTCGGCCATAAGCACATGATATTATTAATGTCTGTAGTGAACCAATCCATGAACCCTTGAATGGGATGATACGTGCACTATAAAGAACAGTACCATTTGCATGGGACACCCTGGCCAAAGAAGACACCCGGAGGAGCGATGCAACTGGAGAAAACTACAACACGCTCAGCACCATTGATAACAAAAGTATCTAATACTTGTCGCAAGGAATAGTTCCTATGAATACATCCCAATAAATGCACCGAAACTTTACTGGGTCAGTACACAGCCTAGTTTTAGCCTTCAAAGGTAATAATTATATGTCAAACCACGCCCAAAGCACTCCTGTCAATAGAATATCTTGCGGGTCAAATATAGTAATCCAGGAACTCAAGGACGAAATGGCCATGCTGCGACGGTGAGGGAAAGTTCTTCAAGTAATCTTTATACAAACCGTCATTCTTCAGTATTCCTCAGGTGAGTATCCAGTTGCAGGGAAGTCACGGAAGACTTCAACTGCACACTGGAGAAATCCGGATGCGGATACGGATTCTAATGCCAAGGAAATTACTGGGTTTATTTTCACGCCATAACCGAAATTAACTAAATGTTGTGTCCAGCGGCGGACCAAAAGAGGGAAAAGTTCCCCTGTATAGTCAAAGATTACGCGGGTTAGGACTCACCACTTGGTAACCTAACCATGTTTTTTTATTTATGTGGCAAGAAGTAGAATTACTTCAACTCAACCTTAGCACCCTCAGCCCTCGATAGCAGCTCCCAGGTTTCTCTGCCTCAGCCTTTAGCCATATGCCTCTTCAGTGAAGGTGCACCGTCTACGAGGTCCTTAGCTTCCTTCAAACCGAGACCACAAGCCTCCTTATAACAGCCTCCTTAATAAATCTTGAGTCAGGGCACCAGCGTCAACGAGAACTACGTCAAATCAGTCTTTCCTTGGGTTGCGCCACCTGCAGCATGGTAGCAGGACCATGCGGTACAACAGCTGCCGTGTTCAATAATACACTGTCCTGAGTGACAGCTGTCAACTCCATTTACCTCAACAGGCAAGATTTACTAACTCTTCTGCAATAGCTTTATTGCCCGCTATTTTATATTCATTTTAAATTTTGTTCTAAAAATAATATACCTTGTTAATTTTATTAGATTTTTACCAGGACGCCAAGCCCAAAGTCTTAAGTTAATAATTCATGATGGTGCCAGCACCTGACCTGAGAGCAGAAAACAATGTTCTTGCAGGAGACTGTAGCATGCCACAACATCTGTGATGAGTTCTGTTCTTGCTCTTGAGAGCCTGTGTTTCGAGTTTGTCACACCAACAACAGAGATTCCTCTACATAAGCCGCCTCCTTAAGAGCCTGGAATAATCTTCCTTCTTATACCCTTCAACAACTTTGCTGGCACATTAGCAGTCTGAGTGAACACAACTGCTGATACCGCGTCCATACAGTGGTTCAAAATCTACATCTGAAGTTCTCAAAGTTTCAGAAGAAGGTTCACAACAACCATATTATTTCTGGGTTTGAAACACTTACGGCGAAGTAACTGTTGCCTCTGCATTCAATCCCAGTTACATCAACCAAATAGAAAATGAGGATACCTTGAACTTCACCGAGTTCAACGATAATAGTATTCTTACTTTTCTTCATTTCACAAAACTTTAGAGTTATTCAACCGATTCAGACTCAATCTTGAATAATCTCTACCATTGTGCTAGAAATAAAGATTTGATACAGTACCTTAGCAGCAGCAGGGCTTCTCAGCTTGATAATGGTAGAGATAAACCTTAAGCGTTACCACAACTGTTCAGCAGACATACCAACCTTACTGATTGAAGTATGGATACTAGCCTATCAACCTTGTCAATTCACTTCGTTTAACGTCCATTGCCTTAGCAACATCCATATCACAGTACCGTTTCGGTTTGCATCAAGCCACGAGGACCGAGTACATTAATCTAAAGACCTAACTTGGGCCTATGCATGATGGCATAGTGATGATAACATCATCATCAGGTCCATCCGCCTCGATCTTTTTCAACGTATTCTGTCGAGACCAACGCGACCAGCACTAGCTTCCTTAGCGGCAGCCTCGATCAGGTGTGTACAGAGACAGAGCACAATGTGACCTACCAGTACCATGTGGAAGTACACAACGCCACGAACCATCTGTTAGCCTTCCCATGTCAACACTGAGATCGCGCCATCAACATCTACAGAAGCATCAAACTTGGTAGTACTTCCTACCAACTGTGCTGCCTCTTCCAATGCATATGCCTTCCCTGTCGGAACCTTCTCAGCTACCGATTTCAGATTTTGTCATTTACTCATTTTTACCTTTGAAGTTTGTTTCACCAGGGAAGTCCCTTTACAGTGATACCTATACGAGTACCCAGTGTGCTTCATTTTAAAACAGCAGTGTCTGGTATTTACTTCATGATAGCCCTTATCGTTCTGCTGTTGTGATGCAACCTTTGGTTTGGTTTCTCCAGATCCGCCTTTCACCTTAGTTACTCCATAAGCCAGGCTAAAGCAGAGGAGGAGTCTTAATGATGAAGCTGAAAGACTGGATCACGTAGTGGTGTAATTACGACTAAAGAACTTTACCAGCCTTGTCCTGGGTACGGGCGTTGAACCCTTGGAAGAACCCACATAATATTATCACCCTAGAAACTAATGCTGGGCTTCCACGGAGGGGGAAGGATTTGCAGCGCTACCTTTAATCTGTAATTTGATTAATCCAGCCATTTTGAAATATTTCTTTGTTAATATTAAAATTAAACTATAGTAGAATAGTATCCGTAACAACATTATTCTTCTTTTGCGACTTGCATAAACTTAGCCCAATGGATTCTAAGGACCAAAAATCATCACCATCACCTTCAACTTATGTTTTCTCTGCATTCACCTTCGATGATACCATGGAAACCACTGAAAGGATCAGCACTTGGAACTGTTTCACCACTATATATGCAGGTATATTCTGAACTCTTCGTTCAGTAGATTCGACATTACCGAGCAGATGATTAATATCTGCTTGAAGAACAGGTGAATATCAGACATACCTCCTGGAGGAACTAAACATTAGGTATGAAACAAATGCAGTAGCTAACAGCTTGTACCGGCCTGGACACACATAACCAGAAGACTTAATTTCTCCTTGACAACACGCTTCCATCTTTACGCACAGTTGCGGTTTTCTGTAATAAACCTCGAAAACACGCCCAGCAAGTTTCGTTCAGACGTAATTGAGCATCGATATATTCCTTTTACTCTTGCCCTTTTGCTGCTGATACACGAAGAACATACCATTTCTTTCTGTTTCCAAGCATTTCCCAATGAATATCTTGGATATACAATTCCATTACGTTGGGAACAAAGAGTCCAGCGGAATACAACCAATGCAATGATAACGGTGAAGCAGAAATAACCACCACATTGCACTATGTGTACAAGTAACGGCCATAGTTTCATGCGTTCGTCAGCAAGCCTTGCAATAATTAACCATCTGACAAACATAAAATCTTTTTGCACGGGTTAGCAATGAACCCTTTGACACCTGGTTTTGAGACTAGTGCTTCTACCAATCTGACGAACTCGTAGATTATTCCTGGATTCCCAAAGAGTTGGACCAATATTTTGTAATCTTAAACTATCGATTACTTAACGTCCTCACATGATCTCGGGTGACTGGATTCAGAACTCATTGTACGACCATACACCACGGATAGCGAAACGAAGACCCCTCGTTCAGAGTAACTCAAATCAATCAATCCCTCAATCTCAACGTTGTCACCTGGCATAACCATCTCAACGTTCTCTGGAGGGAATTTCACCCACAGTCCATTGTATGGAGGTAGAAATTGTGGGATTTGATACTGTTACCGAATGGAGTATGACGACCACCTCTCTTCCTTCTTCAATACATGATAGGCGCCTTCTAGCTATCGTGAGGAGTAATAGCACCTGCGCAACTACCATACCAATGCCTAACCCAGCCTTATCGACACCACGGAGGAGGGTTCTACATTGTCATCACTGACCTGTTGAAGGTTCTACGGAATATCTTAAACACCAGTGATAATAGACTTTTGTCCTCACGAGCATTCGGAGCAACCAACCCATCACCACCTTACAGATACCAGTCTCGATACTAATTCAGCAGCTACAGTAACAACAATGACCTGTGATAGAGAACATGTCCAACAACAGGCATCAAGAATGGCTTAACAATCTCACTGTGCCTGTCTTTTCAATCCAAGTATCAACAGTATCCATGAGCCCATTACAGAATTCCACCACTTCTCAACACCGTTCAAAGCACCGAGTGCAGAACCACGGAACGATAGGAGTATCCTCCCCATAACCTGTACTGCTCGAGTGATCCTCACAACCCATCTCAACGAGTATCAAGCATCTCAGCATCAACCATACTACACTGTTCAAGAATACAAACCAAGCGGTGCGAACACGAGCGAGCAACACGTGCTCACGAGTCCGAGGCATAGTATCACTCGTGCAGCAGCTACCAAACCAGATAGCATCCATCTGAGCAGCCCAGTTACCATGTTCTTACAGTCAGTGACCAGGACAGTCTACGTAGTGACGAAGCTGTCGTACTGATGTGTAGGTTACTAGGTTGTCAATGCCTTTTTCCTCAGGAGCATTATCAACTGGACGACCTAATCTCGAAACCGAAGCTCCTTCTCATGAAGAACCTTGAGATTGCTGCAGTAAGAGGGTCTTTGGCCGTGGTCAACGTGACCGATAGTAAATTAATGTTTACATGCGGTTTGCGGCACGAATTTTCTTTAGCTTGCTTTTTCTTATTTAATATTAAATGAATAATCTAGCTTTTAAAGCGCACTAATTAATACTAATAATACAGTAGGTTTGCACCGAGAGTTGAACTCAGGACCCTTTCCTTACCATGAAGTGCTCTAACACTTGTTTCATTACAGCAAACCAGAGAAGCGGAAAACGGGCTCAAACCCGTACCCCAGCGTCAGCGCTGCGTCAACCGAATGGCTTCCAAATTACATTTTTCTGGCGGGTAGTGATGGATTGAACCACCTGAAGCAGAAGCAGACGCCAGTCTGTCTCAGCCACTCTGAAACCACCGTCAGCAAATGTATCCTTCAAGGAGAGCTCTTGTCGGATTCGAACCAACGACCCCAGATTACATAAACATGTGCTCTGGGCCAACTGTTTGAAGAGCATTACTTTTGAGCCGAAGGCTACTTTGTCGTAAAACGGTTGCAAAGTAAGACTCGGTTTTAACTCCAAAATATTTCAGAGATTGTATCGCTTTTGTTTTCCTCAAAACCAGAGCCTGAACCTCATCGCATCTAAACACCCATCAATACCTTCAGCACGATGTTTTTCCTACATACAGAGTATACCAGGAACTACGACTGATAAACTTGTGGTTTTATTTAATGTTGCAGTAGTACTTCTAACCTCCTTAATTGCGTAATCTTCATTTAATGTTCGTAAGACTTTTTCAGAATTTTTCGCTTTCTTGGTAATAATAAAGGCCTGTAACTTCGGTTGTGTCGAAATGTATCGGGACTTAGACCTTAATTTGAAATTCTCCGTTTGGTGCTGTTACCCTTTACGGGCATTTTTAGACTTTCTTCAACTGTTCAAAGGTCGGCGAGTATAAATCTCTGCCGTTGACAGACTCTCGTGACCAAGCAGTTTTTTACACTTTCCAGTCCCGCTCATGATTGGCATTGCTGTGGCAAATGTAAGGCGAAGAATATGGAGAGAACGTTTTTCAACGTTGACACTTTCGATAGATTCTTCTTTACTCAAACTTCTACCTGTGCTTGTCGTCATCCCGTCTCTTCTCTCTCGTTTGAAATAGCATGTGGAATCACCTTTTACTGTTGTAACATGTACCTGCAGGTACTGAGCAAATTTCAGCGAGTTCTTTACCAAAGGAATAACACCTATTGCTTATTCTCTTACCTGTTACTTGACCACAAGTGACATTGTCACAATATCTTTATCATCAAGACCTATCAATCTCTGACAAACGAACACCCTGTTACGTAGAACGTTATAATTATTGGTAATGTTCAAGCGACATCCTCATAACTATCTCCCACACTGAATCCAACAACCTTTCCATCTCTGGACTCTATTGCATGAGGAGTGGCTTTTTGCTTTTTAGGACCTTGAAGACCATGGGCAGGGTCTTTCAATAAAGTTTACGCGGAGGCAATTTGCAAAAGACCTCAACAAGCGTTGAGTCTTATTGACTGACGAGGAGTTACCATCCATCATGCACTCCATCCAATTTCTGGATACATCAGAGTCTACAGATTCAAGAGAAATGGAAGACGTCTTTGTAAAATTGCTCCCAAACTCTATCAGTCCTTACGAGGTTGATTACCGTCGGGGAACAATTCCTTCAAACTTTATGCAATCTAAGAACTTCTTCTATCATCGGCACATTAATAAATCATTTATGGTTAAACGAATTTACGGAAATTAATCCAAACCGCCAAATTTTTAAAGAAGATTTTACCTTCTGCGTCGCGGTTGTTAAAATGTAACGGCACAACGCATCTTCAGGCGCTTCTCAACAGATGGCTTGTCAAACTGCTGACGAGCACGGGAGCCTCAACAACACCTGCCTTCTCAAACTTTCTGAACTTCTTGAGGCGCGTCAGATGTTCTCTACTGTCTCATTGGTACAACTAAGTGCTTTTTGTTTTAAATTAAGCACTAAACATAGTGTGCGGGGCATGACACCACTTTTGGTGCCTGCAAAAGTTGCTAATTTTATCTTCAACTTCCAAACATTTGTGGTTTTTTCTCACTTCTTATCGATTAAAAGGCTTTAGAAAAAGACATTACAAACAGAACATGCTGTTTAGAGCCTTCACGCTTCTTTTTTCAAAGGTTGCTTAACATCATGTTCTGCTGGTATTACACAAGGCAAATTGGTAACGCTGCCACTCTTAGCCACCTTTTTTTCACCCCGTCAAATGAGGCGATAGGCTTTTCATAAACACGACGATATAGGTATTGTTACCACGTTCCTCAGTACTCAACATCTCAAGTAATAATCGGAGCCACCAATCGCAAGGGTGTTTCAAACTAAGAAAATCGCCAAAGGCTGTTGTTTCAGCAGAACTATCGTCAACGGCTTTTCTATACGCACACCAAACTTTCCTTCCAAATAAATACCCGGTTCGTTTGTAACGGTCATTCCTGCCTGCAACGAGCAGGCCCAGCCCCATACCGCATTTGATGAGGACCTTCATGTACATTTAGATACCCTACCCACGCGCCCTGTTCCATGCATAATTATAACCTTCACGCCAATATCGGTGCACGTAAGAGCGTTTAACTGTGGAACCATATCGCTCCTAGGAAACGGTACATACTGTTGAATATGCCTTCAACACCAAAGTGTACAATCGACGCTGTTCCTCTGATAATTCACTCCAAAGCAATGTACGTAATATCTGTCGTACCATCTAAATATTGCACCACTATCTATGAGAATCAAACCATGTAATAACAGGAATATATCCAGTTCTCTGGCGTAGCTCACGAACGATAAAATGCATGTGCCTACAGCCCACAATAGTATCAAATGATACCCTTAAACTTTGTTGTTCAGCACGAAGCCGTTAAACGCTCATCAAGTGATATTCCGTCTGTCCCCCAGCCTCAACAGCAGGCTTCAGCCACGCAAGCAATTCCACCATAGCAATACCCATCACGCAGCATTGCAGCACGGAAACCGTCTTGTTCTACTCTATTCTTTACGGCCTTCATACCGACAATTGGTAAACCCCTGAATATTAATTGAAAGGAACCATGTAGCCAATGAATAGTCGTGTCATATCTACTAACAGTGATTTACCCGTATAGAACGGAGTCCTCCACGACTGCTTCGTATGTTTCAACATCTATTCGCAGCAAGGTAAGCATTAACCCTGCCGAAAGTTTACATTATTTATATATAAGGTAACTTTTCGGAGAAATCAGAGGTAAGATACAAAAACAGGGGTTGCTGTATGTAATATCATTTCCACGCAAGTTTAAACCCATGCTATTTCAACGAGTGCAGTTATATCCATCACCATATCTCTGAAAGGCATACTTTACGAACCCTACTTATCTAATTACGTAGACTCTCCTGAATATTCAACGGATGAAGGTGCACCATTATCAGAATTACAGGTTCATCCAGTCCAAAGTTCAACTATTGGGTCAGTATCCGTTCGCACAGTAATATTCCTTTTGTCGCCAACTCCGTCTCCATCGCTGAAACTTCTGCAAAGAATTCATTATCTCCATCTAATCCAACCACAGCGGCAGCACATAACCAGATAGTTCATTTGGTGTCATTCAGAAACAGTAGCTGGAGTTCCTTCCACACGAAGCCCATTATTAAATCAGTCCCTCGGCAGTTCCTTTTCAGCCGTAATAAAATAGTTACCATCCATAGCGTGCATGTTTCAACGTAACACCGTTGTTCCTGCCGAACCACTGTGTCGAAACCATTCACGACTCTTCCAATAATCAGCCACATATTCACTATTATGTGGGTCACTACTTCTGGAAAGACAAATAAATCCATTTTCATCCACAAGCGTAATGCACGACGCTCATTAATTGTATGTATCATATCGTTGTTTTTAAGGTTCACAACAAGAAGGCCCATTCACTAAGACTATCTTCACAAGACCTCCTACCCTTTGTAAAGTTCCTTCGATTTCGCTGTTGTTAAATAAATCGAACCATGCATGTCAAGCAAGAATTAATTGATTGACAGATGACTGTAGCTTCCTACTTTTTATAATAACAACACATTTATTCTAAACATTCCTTCTCACATACTCATTTTTTTTTCGTAACTTTGCCATCGATAAAAAAAGAAAATTTAAATTTTAATTAAATATCTATTATGAATTATTTAACAAACAAAAAACTCGTTATCGAGGCAGCGGTATGATTGTTCTAACACGGTTCAGACCGTTCACACTGGTCTCACTCCTAACATCTGTCTGTACAATATCTATGAGCCAGGCCAGTGTATCTGACGAGATGGAGCATCAGCTCGGTGCTAACCAACCTTCACACCGTTGACCCAGAGGCATTCACTGGTGCTAAGTACATCTCTGGTGGCTCCACGCAAGAGAGGCGACACGCAGGACTTATTAGAGGGCAACTCCAAATTGCAGCTACCCCTGGTGAGAACATCAAAAGTACTGCCCAGACGTTAAGCGTCGTTAGTTATCTTCAACCAGCTGACGTTACAGCATCGACACCTCTCATCCACTCTGGTTTAGGCCTAATCACCTCACATCACTCACTACCCCGACTCCCCACTCTCGTTTCAGTGCATTGGCCTCCACGAGCTGACGCACAGCAGGACCGGTTACTGGCACACACACATGATGCCATGAGCAGATAGCTTTATTCGCTTTGTTAAGATCGATGGCGCCATTGTCAGAGATGTCTTTCAGAGTTGTGAAGAATTAAGCACCACAGCAGGTGGTTCAACATCATCAGCCTCCGTGGCGCAAATATTCCAAGCCCAGCTACAATGCTACAGATGATCGAGGCTGCTATGGGTTGAAATTCACCTTGCCAGCAGGTTGCTGCGATAACGACGAAAGCCGGTTCAAGAACGTTATGATGGCTATGCCCACAACTATCGATACTGGTGTTCACTACAAGCCAACAGGTACCAAGAGATGGCTTTCAGGCTTCTTATTTATAACCTCTGCAAGATGCGTATTAACATCGTCTCAACATCATCCCAGCTGCTGCTGATTGAAGAAAGACAACGCTAATTTGTAAAAAGAAGGACACGAGTTAACAAGTTTAAGTTAACAAGCGACGAGTTATCTGATTACAAATAAAAAAAGGCAAATCAAATTTTCGTTAAGGTTTTTATTATACAACTAAGTTGAAGTTGACGAATTAACGTTATCTACGTTTATATCTACCAGAGAATGCATCACCATATTGTGTCTAATCGACCCATCAGTCAACATACAGAAAAGATTTATTATAGTGCTATTCTTAACTTCATCCACAATACACATATCTCTACAAGAATATTTTATTTAAAATTCGTCACTTTAACACTTTATTTATTCCTCTGTAACCAACAAGTTAAGCAACATAAACAAAATGACAGCAGTGAAAACAAACAATTTCAACAAATGCCTCAAACGTTAAAACTAAATGTATCCACACAAATATCTACTGTCCCGTTATCTGATTACAAGCAAAATAAAAGAGGATAACAATTTGACACACCCTTTTCAAAGCTAAATACCTCAAACTATGGAAGAAGTTTACTCTTCACCAGTAACAACCGGACCAACTACTTCGTGTCAAAGTTATAAAAATCCATTCGCTTTCTTATAGCACTTCCAAGACTAATCAGGTTTTTATGCCTGCCGATAGCTATTCCAGGTTGAAATTTCCATTCCTTTATTGACAGCCACCGTCTTCTGCTTTAGGTCGACAACAACCTTTCTTGATGTAAGGCTGAGGCAGATTCTTTCCAGTCCGTTAGGAACAAGACCGAATGAGTTAACATATGCAAGACACTTCCCATTGTCGCGTAGAATACTGATAGGGTTGGCATATTTAAGTCAGACCTACAACCTCTGTCTTTTGTCGAATAGTAGTCGGGATCGATGTCATTAACAGTTCTTTATATAACCATTGTAACTGGGACAAACCAATGAACCGACACAGTGATATATATGTCTTGTTCTCATCCAAAGCGAACCAGGGTCTACGACGTGCAAAGCACAGCCCAAAGGTAGTAAGTACAACGATATGCTTTTCAACCTTATCAGTCTTCACATCAATCATAGCAGTCTCAATATTATTACGTGCATA
>BNJU01003937.1_pt1 | contig 83900 bp, 113 predicted proteins | sample 8539281 | NCBI WGS metagenome assembly BNJU01 (sample SAMD00202456, study PRJDB9452) | human saliva metagenome | isolation source: human saliva | place: Japan | reverse complement strand
GGAAGTTACGTATTGCTAAACGCATAATGCTGGCATCCATGGTTTCACGGCATCCTGCTCTGTCCTTCCAATGCATAAGGCTCTTAGACTTCCAGCTGTAGAACTTTTCCTGCATATCCGGAAGGAAAGCTTTCTTCCGTATTACAGCTGTGGAACTCTCACAAAGAAATTCGATCCGCGGCAGGACGATAGCTAAAGGCCTGCTCTCCATAAGGAGCTTCCAAGAGCATTTTTCTCCCTTGGCAATTCCTAAGCTTCCACCTGGGATTAAAGTGGAGGCAGCATGGAGCCTCGAAAGCCCTGGATGGCTCTTCATTTTCCTTCGCTCTCTTTCTCCCCGCATCTTGGCATCCAGTAGCCACTCACCTCATGTCCAGACTTAAGAAGAAGCGATTATGACCAGGATTATTAATCGTCCGTCACCTTCTCCTGATTCGGAAATGTATGCCTCAACACATCCTGCACCGGCATGGCGATAGCCGCTTCGTGGGATTCTTTCGATTTGTTCCCCGGATAGTATCAATTGCAACAATGCATCCCTGCCATCCTGTGTCTTTTTAAATGGTTGTTGTTAACTCGTCCCTGCTCGATTCTCCCCTTTCTTCTCTCAGGAACAATGGCCACCAAAAGCTGTGTGCATTGTTCTCCATGTATTCTGTAAAAATCCCTCTGTAAGACCGTTCAATTCCGGCTCGCTTTTTCCCCTCCGGGTATAGACTTCTTCGAAAGCTTGCTCCTCATAGTGTTGCAACTGCCTGGAAATTCCTGCTACAATTGCTTTTTAAACGCTCCTCCACATTTTGGTGCGCATCTTATTTCAGGCTGGTGATAGCTTCCTTCTTCAGTAAATGAAGCTGTTGTCAGAATGGATTAATCACCACACCATCAGAGTGGGGATGATTGCCGCAATCTGTAAAAGTTTGCCATGGGAAGTAAAATATGGAGGACTGTTGTCCTTCATTCCCCTCGCCTTCGCTCCTCCATTGGTGAAAGCTGCATAGCTCTTTTTCCTTCCTCAGTCTTTAAAATTTCAGATTAATCTGCTGCCCGTCCCTTTTCCGGCAGTGATCTGCCAAAAGTTAGCTGGCCACCGCCTCTGGCAATCCTTCAATTACTGGCAAAAATTTTATTTAAATTCTCCTGGTTCTCTCATCGGAAAAAACGAAGAACACCTCAAGTCCCTTGGCTAATTGGAGTTTTTCATAAACTCATTTTTGTCCCATCTTCTACTCCACTAATCTCCTTAAGTCTCAAAAAGGAAAGGTTCTTTTTTGTACTTTAGACAGTATAACAAAGAATAGAGTAGAGAGAAACATTTTACTGAAGAAAATCCGGATTCCATGATTATTCCTCTGATTTTAGAAGGCGTATTTTAGCTTATATGTTGATGCCCCTTAAGTCCTAGAAGACAGTAGCCCCTCCCCATAGAATGGGCTTCTTCCTCTTCTTACTTGCTTTCCTTACGGAACTGCCTTCAGAATTATTCTAAACTTAAGTGGATTTTAACGATTTCAGTCATCGTGCTCAACATTGCTTTTCTGATGGAACCGGTCTTGGGCACCGATTTCGTAATCGTACTCCATGTTTCCTGCCTTAAAGTCATCAACTTACATACACCGTCATCATCACACTGTGACAATCCCCTCACCTGTCCCAGAAACTCTGCGTGGCCAAAAGTAACAGCCTTTGCCTTGTCTGCACTGGATTCTTCTGGGGCGCTGCCTGGTCTGGTGGCTGAGTCTGCCTGAGTCTGCGGCTGAGCCTGTGTCTGCAAGCACAGCAGCCTTTGTAGGTTTCCAGCAGGCTGAACTCGGAACAGTTTGAGTAGATCCCTCATGGAGTGGCTTACCACAGTGTAGTCATCATTCCCTCATTAATATCCTCAATAAAGACCACATATTTTTTCCCAAAGACTGTCATCGGAATCATATTCAATAATGCCGCTTTGAGGTCGATGTTCTTATCAGCCACCAGTTTTGCAATTGTAGCCCCATCTTTGCCAGATTCTAGCATTTAAAGAGCTGTCCTTTGCAAGCAAGGTTTAATACGAATACACGCCTTCCTATGAAATGTTGTTTTCTTGGCAAATGTGGGATGCGTTGCTGTTCTGTGTGGAAATTACCTGATGCAATATCGCCGCATTCATGTCTTCAGAGGAAAGTTGTTGCCCATCTCTGCCAACCAGTCTACGAAGATTATCCGCCTTCTGATCCTTGTTCTGAATTTGTCATCACCCTTAGTCCTCAATAAGTCCTCATACCATGGAGCCTACGATAGCATTCCAGCCACCCAACCACATCAAATCCATACTGAAAGAACCTTCTCCATCGAGTTGGTTGCATAACCCTTAATACCCGGTTCTGCTGGTAAGAAGCTCACCGGTTTACATCCGTTCACTGCCATTCACCATTAAGTTTCCTCGTAATAGAAGACACCGCCAACCACCAACAATTAAAGCTGGGCGCAAGCTGCTACCAACTGCATCATTGTTTTTAACCCTAGATCAGATTTTACTTTGATTCTTTCTTACTAGCACTTTTCCATCTTTTGCACCTCTTCTGGAATCCAGTTCATGGCAATCCGCATAGCTGGGGAAGTCATCGGGGAATAAGATTTGAACAGTTTCTTTTGAAGCTCTTTTTTCCACATCCTGCTTCATCTTACTCATCCTTTTCCTAACGATCCTGCAACTTGATACCTTGGTATTTGGATAAAACCGTGCTGGTGCGCCCACACGCGCTCCCGATTCTCCACTCCCGCCACGGCATGAAGAAAAGAATCTGTCTTCCTCCTGGTGGATTCTCATGTATATCCAAAGCATTCTGTGTCTGCATTTCCGCATCAGGCGAAAGTAGCACGGCGTCCACCGCCTTCCATAATTTCACATGAATACTTTCTTTGTTTTTCCTTTTCGAAATGCATCGCGAAGTTTCGGCAATCCGAACATCCAGGCCATAGCCTTATTTCCCTGCGATAAGAAGCCGTATTTTCTGGCACAAGCTACATAGAGCCTCCCCAAAACATCCCCCTCGTGTCAAACTTTGTTTTTGTTGGGAAGAAAGAACATAGTACAATGGAGTGATGCTTTTCATATATGATTTTGTTGTTTACTTGTTTCTACAGGGAGAAATAATGTTCACTGGAAATTCTTCCTGCCCGGAAAAATCTCGCAATCAGCATTACCCACATTGATCATATTTCGTCCTTCTATGTGGCCAATGTACGGAAGAGGGGTATTTATTGCAAAGAAAATCAACTTTGTATGGTTTTAATATTTGTGCGGTGGTGCACATTTTCTTTTGGCTAACGGATGGAAACTTTCGCTTACCTGGTTACAAGGGTCCATTAGGATTCTCCGTATCCACTCCAAAGGCGGTGATACCAATTCTGAACACCCTTCCTACTGCAGGTAGTCCTGGCCAAAGGTTCATAGGGTGGCTACAAGTTCATCCCCTGAATACAAGAATTTAAATATCCCTATTTTCTCCACATCCTCATCCTGGTTGCTTTATGTTACAAGATCCATTTCTAAAGCGAAGCTCCGCAACCATAGTTAATAATAATAATGTTAAGGTCTATCAAAGCATCGTTGGGAATGGAAACTGTTTATTGTCTGCAGAAAGAACAATGGTAGCAGAAATGCTGATCTCCTGCATGATCTCCTCCGCACCGGTCTTAAATATAAAGCTGCTCGACCCTGACGGAACAGGCATACCCTCCGGCAAGATTGGAAAGAGTATCTCTGTAAGGCTAAGCCTACCGCCACACCGGCAGAAGCCAGCAGATGATAGATGCAATGGAATTCCAAAAATACTCACACAACTGATTCTCAAAATAAGTATAAAAGACACAGGATAATAATAAAGAAGAATATGAACAGTAGTGATCACCTTCGATATTGGTGTTTTTGGGAAGGATTCATCCTGTTTTTGATGACAAAACGTCATCAAAACGATTAAAAGCCAGTGTAATTTGCCCAGGAAACGGTGAATCCTGTGTCAACTGGCTTCAAAGTTTTGTGCTCCAAACCGAATTTCTGTTTTCAATAGTTTCTATCTGATTCATTATTCTCCGACAGTGAGAATTCTTTCCTTTCTTTGAGAATTCCAGCTTTTTATTTAATTCCCTTATTCCTTTTATTAATTGGGCACAGGCTGGGCCATGGTATCGGTGGGAAAAATGTTACCTCGGCCCAACTTTAAAGTCATAGGTACTGGTATGGTTCATCCACCTAAGAAGAATTTTTATTCCTCACAGGCCTCCGTCTTCATGAAAAATATCATTCTTATGACTAAAACAAAGAAATACAAGAGAAACAGATGCCAAGAGAAAGCAGATTAGAATCGTTAATGTTGCTCATCTTGTTGCATACCGCCTTATAGTTATATGAAACAATGATGATGCCACGGTGCAGTGAATAATCATGATAACACTCGTTATCCCAACCATCATAATAGTCCCATCACCTGGCAATGGCAAGTGAGAACCAACAAACATCTCCTGCCTCCCAGTAAAAAAAAGCATAGAGTCCACGATTAATATATGGGAACAATGCTAAAATCGTCTCTACTATCAGGACCGTTGTTCTCAGCAAAAGGGTATGTCTCAAACCAGCAAACAGTCACCTAATGCCTGAATTAGTATCTCAATGTGACTTTGTGCATATGATATAGTAAGTCCTCTCAGCCTGTAGTATCTGTAATCCATAAAACTGCCTTGTTAATAACACACAGTACACAATTGCAATACTTTTCTGTTATTTCTCAAAAAACATCATCAGCATCTAAACATTAGAAACATGGTGTCTCACCTCCTGTTCTAATCTTCTCCAATGCATTACCGGTCCCATCCCGTGATATTCCTTTCTTCTTCCAGCTAATCCTTGCTGTTAGTTTTGCCTGTCCCTGCAGAAAAGCCGTGGAGTATTAAATTCTGGTCCCTAAAGAGATAAACTGGTGAAGGTCATATCCTCCGCAGGTGTCAGTTGCCCTACCAAACTATTTTACATATCTTTTCGCTTTTAAAACCATAGTAAAACCATTTTGTTCCGAATACTGTCTCTTGATTCTCCATACAATCCAGGAAATGGCACCCAACCTGGTCCCCATGGCTACAGTGTCTCACCATGTCGTATATAAATCTTCATAGGCTGCCGAGGAATTTCCCCATCCTGTTCCTCCAAACTGTCATGCAGGCCTGTCCAAATGAATCTTTTCTTTGTGGTCTCACCACCATTGAAGGTACCCAACGATGACAATGCAAAGTCTCAAAATGATGTAAGCATTTGCCTAAGGAAGGAATGCACACAGTGATATTTCAGCCAGTCCTATCTAAAATCGGTGAATAATCTTGAGAGAAAACCAGTCTTTGGCATAGACACTGGTACTTTGCTCCTTGTTTTGCTGTGTAGAAAGAACTGCTTCACTCATAACTCTGTAAAGGTCATCCGATCTCAGAGTCCGTTCCACTCGATGATGACTCCCTTTCCGCCTATACTCCCCGCAGAGCCTGCAATTTTCCTGAAAGTCAGTAATACTATCCAGCATACCTGTTGCATGATGCGGCCAGTTTGACAGACGCCCAGGCTCCACTTCCATCCTCGCAAAAGAAGAAGGAGGTGTTCTGTCTGAGCCCACTCCTTGTTCCATGCAGTAAATTACCATTGTTTTTTCCGCCTCTAGAAACTGTTGATTAAAAAGAATGCCTCTCCTCCGCCTCCCACCTCCTGTCTGTCTTCACCCCATTCTACCCTCCCTCTGTTGATCTCTGCACAAACCCATAAACCACCATGAAGAGAAAACATTCTGATGAAATCTCTTTATGCACCTTTTATAAAAATCTTCCGACAAGGCTTTATGCGGAAGTCTACTAGAAAACAGTCCTTAAATAAGGTTTTTAACTTCCTTTGCAGTTCTGTCTGATAACTACAAACTTTCCATGTTTTCTGCCTCACCGCTGATTTCCCACCTGCTCCGGCACCAAGTCAACGCCCAGCACAGCATTCCTTTGGCACGAACAATCCCATAGGCACAGCCTCAGCCATCTCTAAACTCTCAGCTCAGCCAGCCTGGCCCACTTTTGAATACTTTAAGCCGATTTTCAACACGCACCCTGGCATCATGGTCGTGGTCATGACCGCGCTGCAGCCCCTCAGATGGTGATAAAACTATGTTCTCTTCATGCTCATGGCAGCCGCAACCCAAGGACCTCATGCCTCGCTTTGATGTTCATGATGATGGTGGTTTCAGCCCTCGGCGCCCATAAAATTTTGGCAACTTCTGCAGGACCCCATGCTCATGATGTGACGTCATGTTCATGGTGATGATGTCTGAGGCGATGTAGAGTGCCCAACCTCGGCTAAAGAGCTCCTCCAGATTTTCTTCCTTACCGATAATTTCCAAAGCTTGCTCCGTTTAAATCCGCTAAAGCTGTGGTAATCAGATTGGCGGGATCACTCCACGAACAATGCTACAGCTTCCTCGCCTTATTCCTTGGAAGATAACCATTCTGGAAAGAACTACAGAGGCTGCAAACGAATTCGGTCATCGCAAACTTCCAAAGTTTTGGCCAGTTAGCCTGGTGGCCCACTACTGTGACAGCCTTATCCAGCTGCATGACCAGATCGGAAACGCCTTGCAGCAGATAAAACACACTGGAAAGCCCTACCCTGATACCAATCTCAAAACTGATCCGGATGATACTGCTCAACTACTCTTTTCTTAGGAGAAGCGTCCTGTAACTCCCCACCAAAGAGCAACAGATACAGCCCTGTCTATCTCATAAACTCAATTCTATCTCAAAAACCATGTTCACACGATTTCCTCCCAAATTCATTTCAATAAGAACAACATTCTCGCCCTTCAAAGCATCTGCTAGTTTAGAGAAGGGCTTTTTCCGGCTCCTAAGAAACCGGAAATATCAATCTTAGTCATAAAGTCCCCTTTGACAAACAATACAGTTGTGGATATGAAGAGCACTTTACGATTAACTCGTCCTTGTCAATAGTAGGGCGATAGTTGGTGTTAGATATGCGAATCTTCTATGAAATCTTCTGCTTTAAAAATATGACGGACGCGCGTATCAGTAGCAAACTGCCTAACAAGAGCATGATAGCAAATCACTTGCTTCAGCATAGCGCCTTCCAGCATCTGCCAATTTTCCTACCTTCACCAGCTTGCCTTACGCTCCTGAAGCCCTTTTAATCCTGAAGTCCATAGACAGCCACCGCGGTACATCCCGCATTTTTGCCGCATCCAAGTCCGCCCCTGTGTCTCCTGAATCACAACCTTCCCGGCGTGGTTCCCCAGTTCCGTTAAACAGTGAGGCTAATATCCGATCGGGCTTTAAAGGGATACTGCCATCCCCTGAAAATGCGGCGTCCGGTAAACATCAACCAAAGCTAATGAGGCTTTCGCCAGGATGAAGCAAACCGCATTCTTTCCTTAAGCAGCAAAGCAGAAGGAATGCCGATATGCTTCCAGCCTGTACCACACCTTCTAAATGGAACGATAGGCCGTAGGCCTCATAAACCTCCATCACCTGTCCCCTGAACCAAGTCCCGCGGCCTCCTCATCTTGTAGCCCACTTTTCTGCCCACCACTACTGAGCATTTTTTTCCAAGGCTCTTTCCACGAACTATCCGTGCCCACTCTTAATAAATCTTCTTTGGTCTCTTCCAGACTGACTCCCTCCCAAAGAAAATTGTCTTATGGTAGCATCCATGTTCTTGTTGGCCATGTATTCACCTGTGTTCCGTCCGTCATCACTGCCTTGATTTTTCTCCCATTTTCACCTCTATATACTTTTGGAAAGCTTTTGGTATATTCTTTACTTTTTATCTACGTAGCAGGCGACCTTACTTTTACTGCCCCTTCCTGGCAAAGAGTCTTCATAAAACCTTATCCGCCGTTTTCTCCATTAGTATAAAGGAGGAAGAAAGTGGGAATGTCTAGATTATGGCTTATTATTACGCTGGTAAAAGTCGGAGAAAAATCAGAATATACACTTGGGCAGAGAAAGTGAAAGGCAGAAAGTGAAGCACCCACGCCCAATTTAAAAAATGGAAACGAAAGAGAGGCGGTTTATATAAGAGCCGGCAAGAACTAATCGATCCGTCACCAAGACTCCCTCCCACTTCCGAGAACTGCGACTTCTTCCTTTTCCGATACAAGTTCTTCCGCTTCAACCAAAGTTCGGCCATAAAGGAAAAGAAATAAACGTTTCCACAGCAAGACGGTTCTTTGCCTGCAATATGGAACTTTTAACAGGATAATGACTGACTGCATTTTCGCTTGCGATTTCTGCTTTGAAAAATAGCGGGTCTATTGGCCAGGGGTATTTACAGGAAAAGATTTGCGTATAGGAAGAACACTTTGATTCCGGCAAAGAAGAAAGCTATCAGCATGCGATGCTCTGGAGAAATTCTGGGAGCTCTTAAAGGCAAAGCTATTTTATTATGGGAAAGACTACTCTTCCTTGCTATATTCCAAGACACAAGCATCTGCCTCCCTGGGCTAGGGGATTGGAATGGCCACAAAACCAGAACATGAGAAAATGTCAACACCAAAGAAGGCTGAAAATTAGCCCATGGGGTTCTAGCCCACAGCGAGACTACTCTTGACGAAAGATTGATGAATTATTTAAAAAGGCAGTCGGAATTTCTTAGCCCCTGCTCTTTAGAGCTTATATCAGAAAAGGAGCCCCATTGAAGCGTTCTGCTTATTCTATTGCTTAAAACAAGTTAACTTAAATTTGAACAAACATACTATAAAAGCGAAAATATTATTCTCACAAATCTTTTCTTGCATCTCGCTGATGGAGTTTCTCAAATTTCCCACATGGGCTGGTCTAAAAGCAACATGCAGCTCTGTCTAATCTCCGATGGTCTGGGGAAGCTTTCTTCCAAAGACCAGATACAGTTTCTGCCCCTATCTTCATTATGAGAGAGCTATTGTCTTTCCAAAGCTCTTTTCATCCACACGGATTCTAAGGAGGAAATCTCCAAAGCACAATTTAAAGTTTCAAACCAAATGAGATATCTCCTGCTCCAATCATCATAGTCCGGAGCTCTTCCGCCGTGAGGTCTCTCATTACTGCTGTTTATCTCCGATTCTTTGAATAAAGACACAGTCAGTTTTTAGTGATGGTATTTTCTCTTCCTTTCGACTTAGATTAGGATATCTTCGAGAAGTCTTCAGAGTCAATAAAGTAAATCTCCTGGCAGTTTCTCTCTTCTTCACAGCAGAACCGGACACACTTATACCAAACCTCGCGCCCGCTATACATAATACGGAAAATGTCTTTACCGTATTCTGTGTCATTTCTTCCGTCTTTTTTCGTCTTTCCCGGCTAACCTTTCCTGAAGTCCCACTTATCCAGACAGTGTACCTATGCAGGTTATCCAAGTCACCCTCGGCGAATGGCATCTATATTGGCATAGACCTTTCTCCTCCTGAAATTATAGCTGTAAGCAATTTTCTTCCACTTCGCCAGACTGTACAACCCACCACTTCATCTTTCTCCATGGCACATCAGCGATCATCTTTCCACACCGTTTGCCATCATTTAATCCGAGCTCTTCCACAAAAAGTAAGTGGAAATTCTGGATACCCATTTTCCAAACTCCTTTTTTGGAAAGTATCTTCGATATATTTTAATTGCCTCTCTGTTTCTGGAACGCTGTTTCCTTGGGAACAATAAACCTTGAATTACGATGCTTGGTGTTTTCTCCTTAATCACATAACTTAAAAGTTATCATACTTTTTGGTCTGCAAGGCACAAAAGCATAGGAATTTCCCGCCTACAACAAGAATTTCGCTTTCGCCAAAAGCTTAACCTCTTATACATTATCACCTCATGAAAACATGTTGCCTGTTCTTTGCAGTGAAGGGCTAAAATCGGCATTGCTTTAGCCCCATCTTAGTCAATATTCCGCCTCCTTCCCTCCCAAACTCCAAAAATATCCGTAAAGAAAACTTTCTCAGTGCCTGGCCAAGAGGGCAAAGGGCTGCAGCCATCAGCTTTTTTTGCTGGGATGGCAAAGCATGCTAGCCTCCACCAAAAAGTCTCCTGGCATTGCACTTGTTTTGCAAAATTCTATAGAAACTTGCCTCACTAAAATTCTTTTCCGCTTCTCCATACAATGCTTTCCCAATCTGTAGGAAAACTCCCATAGGAGAAAAGCTGTTCAGTAACTTTTTATCCACATCGTCCTCCATCCTTAAGAACATCAGTCACACTACCCCATAGCTGCTTATATAGAAAAACTGTGAAAAGAGTTTCACCTTCGTCCCTTTCTCACAGTCTGTATCTACTTTATGTCCACATTCCGGCAGAATTCTTCCTACACACTGCGGTATGTCCGCACCCGGCAATCCCACTTATCCGCCTCTTGCCTCTCCCGGCATTCGAGCAGAACTTCCGGTATTATGGGTGGCGACCACGGCCTCTGGTGGTCCAATTGCTGTCTCGCTCTGCAGCAGGTACGGCAACTGTTGCCGATGAAGCGGCAGCCGCTGACCAAAGAGCTCTGGAGCGCCGCATTTGCCTGATTTCATTTTTGTCCCGCCTGCGCATTTCCTCGCTTATGCCCATGGCGAAGAGCCGAGGCATTGAAACCGGCCGGTCTGCTTGGCAAATTCATTCCTGCAAGGCCAGCCTGGCTGGTCCCAGAAGCGGCTTTCCTGCCGCTAGTCACCGCGTCTCCCTGAGTCTTGGAAAGAGGTTTAGCCAGTTGGGATCCTGAAAAAGCATCTCTGCATTTCCTTAATCATCTTCATCTTCTTCCGGTTAGAGCTAGATACCGAAGTTGAATCTTTACTGCACGTCCGGCCCCAGGTGCTGGGAAAGAATGTCATTTACAGTGGGTACGTCATCCGTATGGCTCCAAATGTTGTAGTGATCTCTGTTCGAGAAATATGGGAGAAGGCAGGCCAAATTGGTCGAGCTCAGACCTCAGCTGAGACTCCACCTCCTTCTTATAATCTCCCCACATTGCCCGCAAAGATTCGTAGAAAAGTACAGGGTCGGTAATCTGCGCGTTATACCTCCGTGACAAGAAGGGAATCTCATATCCAGGCTTTGCGTTGGGGATCCACCGCCTAAAGGGAATGGGGTTTACGGTACCGTATTTATTGCCCACAATATCCTTTGGAGGTTAATAGGAAATGCGTTGATCCTTGCCGCCTCCGCTGTAAAGCTTTGCAAACGCCTATGCGTCTCAAAGCTTTTCACGCTTTCTCCCAGAGAGCCACAGAAAATACTGGGTTCAGTAGAGGAATCGAACAAACTCTCCCGCCCTGCATAGCTCCACGATGCGCCCTGCTCCACAATCAACATAAGGCACGTCCTTCATTTACCCAATAATACTGACTGTTGGAAAATATTGTTGTCCGAATTCCACGGGTATTGGAACCATTTTGTCCGGTTTCTCTGTCCTTGGTCATGAGGGTATTGTTATCTAAAGAAGAACAATAGCACTTTCTCCACTGATCTGCTAAAACGGAAATTCCTGCTTTACCTCCGTTTATTAATCCCATAGACTCACTCCTTTATGGTGCTAATTTTTTTTGTCTCCTAAGACTACCATATTTTCCTAAAGGAAAATCTCTTTCAATCTTGACAAAAGTTTGGCGTAGCGGAAGTGGGGGGGTGTCAATCTGTTGAAAAAGCATTTTGGTAGTGAGGATAGAGATGAAGCTAATATTATTACCTACACTGGGAGATTTTGAGAAGGCGTTGAGCACGGTGGATGTGGAGAGTGTCAAACTTCTTGTCAATCTGCTTGTAAGACTGTGCAGTGTATCGCAACAAAATTGCGAGAACGAAAACAAATAAGGATTTCTGAAGGAGGAGTTGTGTGTGCACAGTTCTTTTTTGATTGACATATATTATCTTTTATGCATTGATTTCATTGATACGATATGGTTTTATGTGTATTGATATGGTTTATGTATTGATATGTATTTATATGTTGATGTTGTTTTATATATTGATTTGATTTATATATTCGTTTATAGCTGTGAAGGTAAATGATCTCACCAGTATTTGATGAACGGACGGACATACGCCTGGATGATATAAAGTAGCTGAATCTCATGTTACGGATCCTATGTGGCTTATGCTACATCGGCTGGCTTCGGAAAGGTCTTCCAGAGAGGAAGTGCCCAAAGTTAGCAATTTTGAAAGCGTGCAGGCAATTTTCTCGACCGCCGGATATAGACGCAACTGGTTGGAGAGCAAAAGCTCTTTACCATGACAACCAGGCCTTTGAAGTGGGAAAATTAAAGTCCTGCAGTGGAAATGTGATTAAGGCTCTCTGCCTTAGCGCCAGCCAACCTGGCTTGCTCCTACTGCTCGGCTCTGGGGCGCATTATCACGAGAGTCGGACTGATGAGCTTTTGAAACCGGGAAAAAGCAGTTCGATTTCCTTATTGAGAATTCCGGTACCCGCCACCCTTAGAGGATTTCTTGGCGGGTGGCGCCTGCAAACCTGCGTTTCAGCACCGGCGTCGAGTGCCTGCTCCATCGAGAAAAGAAAAGGGAGAATTTCCGTTTCACCTAACCAACAACCATGTGGGTCGAATAAGAAACTGCGATTGGCAAATGAAGAATGCCACAATGTGGTTTTAAGTCTGGCGTGGACGAGTAGTCATGACCGTTTTCGTGGACCAGTGGTGAAGCGATGATCAATCAGTCTCGTTCCATGTTTTAGGAAAGCGTGGAGACAAGGAATACTACATGAGAGGTTCCCTCCCATTTTAATACGGATTTTACAGATATTGCTCACATGGTTGATGAGCTGGCTTAAAGAGCTGTCCATGGAACTGGTGGTCGGAAGCCGGAAGAAGCCTCGCCTAACCGAGGAAGACGGCCCATCCTCTATGAGCAAAAAGTGAAAGTTGGTTTTAGATCTGCTTTGCAGAAAAGTGGGATCCTAACTCACCATTATATGGTGGATCTGGCGAGTTCTGATGGCAGAATCGTTGCGGTTCCGGGAACTGAGTATAGTGGCGGTTTCCTGCTCAGGTGCCTCTACCCTGTCACCAGTTCGGGTCCTGGATAAGGAATGTTGTTGCAGATATTTGGAACGGCATTACCAAGGAAGAAGCCAGAGAATCTTGAACAATTAACAAAAGTTTATAACAGAGAGAGGGACTGCAGCAAGCAACTTGCCTCAGTGCTGGCTGTGGTGGCAAATGCCACTACACTCCACTCCTGAGAGCATGGTCACGGCAATCATGAGTATGGGTTGCAGTTTTTCCGGAAGAGAACAGCCACATAGTGGAGGTTCTGACGGAGTAGGCTACAAAACCCACAGGCAGTGCCTTTTGGGGCATAAAGATTCTAAATATTATTTAACGTTTTATAGGTAGCATTAGTCTGAATTGCGCCTCGTTAAGTTTCTCGCCCAACGGGAACGGGAACACCAGTGAAAACTGCGCTTATTTTTCGCAAGTACCCACAGGCCTGTATTTCACCTCTTTCAGACCCATCTACAAAAGCTGTTTATGTGTTATACCACTTGATTTCAATTTCCAATGAATATATAAACGTAGCAACAGTACTTTGGCACACTCAAGATGTATTTCTCCACCATTACCGTTACGCCGTCTTCATCATTGCCAAGGGTGACCCCTGTCAGCCCAAAACATGCTTTGAGAATCACGCTTTGGCAATGCCCTTTCCGGCATACTGAAGCATAAGAGGTTGTCTTCCATCAACAAAGGCCATCAAGCCCTTTCTTCCAGCCTTTAAGTTCCAAAAGCTTCTTTAAAGACTCTCCTTATCTACCCCCTAAGCAGATTTCAGGAAAGGCCAGAAAAGAAGATGTTTAACCTCTTCCATATCTTTTCCAGTCTTTCCTTGTTAAGTATCAACCTTCATGCTTCTCCCAATGCCAAAAGTTTACAACTCTCCTCCGATACATTAGGAAAATCCCCCACCTTTCTAAAGGGCATCTTATTAATGGTGTTTATCCATATAGGGAAATTCAATGCCCTGTTGCCACCCCTTCCCTGATAGGACAGGGAGGCCTAAATCCGCTCTCTACTGCTTGAGTTATAGGCATATTACCTGGGAATGTCTCTCAACAAACTCCTTTGGCTCAACCATACAAAGGCTTCCAGTTAAGAAAGAACATAGCCTCCAGTCTCCAGCTCTAAGCTTTCCCAAACCTCGACATACTATAGGCCTTCTGAAGCAAGTGTTGACGCCTCTCTTGATAGGCTTCCTGCAAGGCTTTTTATTTCTTTCTTACTGACCTCTTTTCTGAATCATCAATGTTCCATCCAAATCCAGCCAATGCCTTTAAACATGTTAACCTTCCACCTCTACACAGTATAAAAATACTTGCTTGTCTGTCAAAAGTTGAAACTTTACTTTTCCGGCACTTTCTCAATATTAGAAATCTTAAATTCCTTATTTTTCTCATAGTTTAAAATCTTTAGGTTCCAGTTAATTCCACCCGAATTTTTCTATTTTCCAAAACCACACGCCCTTTATATCTTATTCCTTTAAGAAAAGCCTTCCTTCCGTTTTGGTTGAGCATAGTCTCTCCCATCTAATACGGTATCCGAATTTCAGATAAGCTCGAAAATGAGATTCTTTATCCTTAATTCTAAGCATTTTTTCTTTAAATATTTCCTTGCTTTTCTTTTCTCTCTCTCTCTTTTGTTAGTATAACAGAAACAAAATTTACAACTTATTCAGAGTCAGGAGCCTGCTATAGGAGCCATAGCAAACTCCCGGAAACGGGTTAGTGCTAACCTGAGCGAACCATTTGTTTCGATCAATAAGAAGATTATCGACCATATTGGGGAGCCCAATGGTTTTTTTGGCGTCTTTTCAAAGCTTTCTACTCTGTGGTGGCGCAAATAGAAAGACGGCGTTATTTTCATCAGAACAGGTTTCAACGGACATCCGGGATAAAAATTTATGATCAGATTAGTGATGCTATCGTTACAGACATTTTAAAGCATGACCCCAACGCTGTAGAATCTCGTTGCAGAAGCGTTGTATTAAGGGACTAATACGATATTATCATCCTATGAAATTACCAGCAGCCATATTTCCGACTACGACAAGTTTTGCCGAAACGTGTTGAAGAACATAGTTTAAGTGGACTCGACTGTTATCGCATTGTGTTAATTTCCGTACAGTCTCCGATATTGCTAAGGTGTAGACCATGACGGAGCCGGAGATCGGGGATCATGCCCGATGGCGCACCAACGAAACCATGAAATGCTCCCTTTATTCCAGTGCTTGTCCACCAGGAGTTTTTGCAGAAGCTTCAGCCTTTAACCTGAAACATTTTTCTATCTTGAAGCGGGATGCTGTTGCTCAAGTGTTATGGATTACAAGGAAAATCGCATTGATACCTTCCTGATTTTCTTCCCAGCACAGTGAAAATCCGTTTCCCTGTTCTGTGTTCGGGAGATTATCTGTTCCGTAGAAACCAAGCCCGAAATGTAAATTTAAATACTGACTTCGGTATTTTTGGTAAAACTTCACCGGCCGTTTTGTTCTCGGCTCATCTCTCTTTGTAGATTCCGGTCTTACAGGACGAAAGATTATTGCCGATACCTACGGCGAGCCGCTCATCACGGTGGCGGAGCATTTTCCGGAAAGGACCCTTCCAAGGTAGACCGTTCTGCTGCTTATAAGTGGCCAGAAAGATTGCGAAGGACCTGGTTTCTGCCGGAAAGACCGCCGACAGATGCGAGGCAAGCAGCTGGCTTTGGCGTTATCGGTGGCGGAGCTCGTCTCCGTTTATCTGGATTGTTTCGGTACCGAGCAAAATGTTGATATCTTTATGTCTGCAATCGAAAAATACGACCTTATCTAAAGGCATTATCTCCAGTTTGAATCTTTTTAAGCACTGACCACAATCTGGTTTTTCACGGACACTTCGGTAAGCGAAACCCGCCAGGAAATCTAAGCAAATGTCGCTGATTTACAATGAGAAAACGAGATACCATACGCAACGCCAGGTAATACTCGCTGTTAAGAATAAAACAAGGTATAGTCCTTTTTAGGCTCCCTTCTGAAGAAAATGGCATTAACAACGAGATATCGTACACGACGCAAGTGATACTTGCGTGCTGTTAATGGTGTGCTACAAAGTCCAAAAAGATCGTTTTTTCTCATCATTTTTTTCCACTGATTTTTGGAATTAGCTTACAGTTCCTTCTTGTTTCTTCCTGTCTTTGCTTACACATAAAGTCTCAGCTCAAGCCTCTAATTCTCCTTTACCGTCCTTTGCTTTTCACAGTCCTTCCCTCACTTTACATGGAGGGCTGGGAATTTTAGTTTTCCACGCCAAAAACTGGCGATTTTTGAGCTATTTGCAAGGACTATAGTTGTTTTTCTTCTATCCCTCAAGCCTCTTCCCTCTCTCTTCTTCAATTCTATCTACTGTTCCAGAACATCTTCTTCGAAAAGCGGATGTCTAAGAGGCGGGATTTTCTGTCCTTATAGCGAGAGTCTTCCGGACAGATCCGGGAAGCTTTCAGAAAAGCCCCAGGCTTTTCCGATCCCCCTTTACGATATGAGCTTTTTCCATTACGGAGAGGGAAAATACAGAGTGAAATTTCAGTACCAGTTTTTCTTAGCCTTCAGGATGTGAAAGAAAAGCATTGGCAAGCGCCCCAAATTTTCAGCAAAGGTAGAGAGAAGAAAATATTTTGCTGAAAATGAAGACTTTCCGAAGAAATGTATTTCGATATTAGTGTCGATAAGAAAGTGAAAGGCGGAATTCAGTTTTAGCAATCTTTCCTTTAAGAATCTCTATAGCAACGAAAAATAAATCGCTTCCCGGGTATAGGCCTGAAAGGCAGTCTGGTCAGTACTTTGGCAGGAAACAAGAGAACGTGTTTTTTCGCTTATATCTGCAGACAGACTTTTCATCGTGAAAGTCAAGTTCTGTTACGTATTCAACCTCCAGCGAATTTGTTTTGCGATCGAGCAGGAGGCGGCGACTAACCGTCGTCTCTCTCACAGCACCGTACGCACGGTTCCGCATACAGCGCTTTCAATAGTTGATAATAGACTGACTAGGCTGTGTTAACCGTAAAAGCCACTGTTTATCGTCTTTTTGTCGCTGCTATGTTTGGCGACAACTTCGTATGTGTTGTAAACCAACAGCTCCTGCCTGCTGGTTTTGCTGTTTTCACCTCTAGGTCGGAGGAACTCCCATGACCTCAGGTTTCGGTATCTGGTTTCGCACACATTTCCATTGTTTCCATACACACACATACGTATTTCAGATACCATCCGTTGATATCATTCATGTTGCTCTTCATACTTGTTATTCCATAGTAGCAAGTTCACCTTCAGGTATATACCTTGATTCTTTTCTAGGCTCGATTTTGACTGACTGACAGCGCTTACGGGAAGAAAGCTCTTCAGCCAATTTAAACTTCTCCCAAGACTTCTGGTGCATGAACTCTCGGACATATGCCACTTCTGTTCCTTCCTCAGTGCAAAAGCCAAGGAATTCTGCACTCGATTGTAAATACACTGACAAAGTGGCTCGGGATTCACTGTGTAAGTTTCAGCTTCTCCTCAAGATACCCCACGTTCCCCTAAGAGTCTCTGATGCCTTTCTTGCTTTTCGCAAGAAGCACTATGTCATCTGCATACTTATGCATGTGTTACCCTTCTCAAACTCCCCGGTCGAACTCTATTGAGGTAGATATCTGCGAGCAAAAGGGATAAATTCTCCTTGTATGACCCCTTCTCTGTTTCAATAACCACCCATTTTCCATTACGCCACTTTCAGACACCTTCTTGATAAGTTGCAATCAACACGTTCATTCTTAACATTTTCCTGAAGGTTGATAAGAATCGTGGTTGATTGTATCGAAATATTTCGACAAATCTAGAACTACCGGCGTGTAGCCCTGTTCAGCGCCCTTAATCTTAAGTATTGCTCCTTTTATGTCTCTCTTGTTTGGACGGTAAATCCAGTTATCTGTAAAAAGTGGCCTGCGATTGGAACCAACTGTTGCGTTATCGCCTGCTGAAGTGTGTCGGTTCATCACTGTTGGTGCTGCTTTCATCTGGTCGGGAAACTGCACCGAAGTCTTACTGGAGACGGAGTATACTTTCCACGATAGATACGGTTAGTTAACCCTGTTGATGTTCCTGAAGATAAGGGGAGTACCTCTTCGATGGTCATACCATCAATTCCAGGTACCTTGTTTGTTTCACTCTCTTTATACGCCCATGTTGTTATTCGGCGGTATCGTTTAAGAGCTTCTGGCTGTGCACCGCCTCTTCTTTTCCATACTGATTGAATGACCCCATGCGCTTTCAGCATACCCTTCATGTTCCGGGTACCATTTTGCGAACAGCCATTGTTTTCAATGTTTTCTGCCATAAACCAGTCATTCCTTTCTCAGTCATACTTGAGACTCCCATCAGATTTCCGGTCCTTTGTCTCGACCACTTCATGACCCTGCTGACTCTGTGTGTCTGCATTGCTTGACAATGGTTACCTCTTTCGAGGCATATCACCAGACCTTCCAGGTACCACACACGTTTCTTCCTCTCCATATATCTGCCTCATCTATCATGCATGATTCCGTGTAGTTATTGACTTGGTTGTCTTGTGTCTTATCCTCATGTAACCTCTTTATATGAGATTTCTGTTCGTCAGGACCAGAGATTTCGCTGCTCCATGAGTTAGCATCTTCTCATATCCAGTTTCCTTTTCCAGATTCGAGGTCACCCGACAATTCTGTTTTCGGTTATATCCTTCCCATTGGTCAAGTGATTCGGACTTTAACTCCGTTAGAAACGTGCGCCAGGCGCACAAGCAGTGAGTAGTGGTTATCAAAACCACTGCTCAGTCAGGCGGCGTTAGCGTGTGAGAGCGTGCCCTCACTTTTCCAGGCCTTCCATACTGTATGGAAAAACATACTTTTTAGATGCTCACAAAGCGGAAGATTACAGGCGTATTTATTCTGCGCTTCGTTGCCCTGGCATCCCCCTTATTTTTCCATAGTATAGAAATGAAGACGAAGAATTACCTTCATGTCTTTCCTTTAATGACAATCCGGGAAACTTAGTTCTACGGTAGCATGTTTTTCTTCTTTCTCCTTCTCCGTTTTCAGGATTTCCTTCGGAGACTTTTTCTCTGTCTCTTTTTCGGGAATATAGTACTCCACTTTTACAGGCTTTTTTCACCATTCTCCGCCTCCACAGTAGTAAAGACGATTTTTTCTATCTCGTCAAAATACTCTCACATTTACATCCTGTCCTTTTCAAGAACTTCTCCGGAAAGAAGGGCTTTTTTCCAGATTGATTGTGTTCCTCCGTAACATACTCCCATCGTTGTAGCGTTCTACGGAAGCAGTGTATCTTCTCATCCATAACTTCTTAATTGAATATCCTTATGCATATCTCCACATCATAGTTTTCGGAAGCTGTTTGTCATCTAAATGGAAATCCCAAACAGAGCGATTTGCATCATTACACACAGCTTCTACAAGGACCTTTTTCTCCTGAAGCAGCTCTGGTTTTGCAATTGCTTTTCCTGTTTCTACAGCTAAATGTCTTTATCTGTCGGAAGGGGTTTTCACCCTCTCCATCTTTCATAGGTCAGACGAATCTTATCCGCATAAGCTCACCCCACCTTTTGCACCTGAATGCTTTCTGGGAGCTTAATCAAGAAAGGAAGCCTTGTTTTGGAAATATACCGAAAAGTTGTTCAATCTCCGGTAAGGGGCTTCCCTCAATTTTTATCCATTTGTAATGCTATATACTTTGCAAAGTCTGCATAGGGGAAGATCCTGTCTGGTTTGCTCACAAATGCAGGTCAAGAATGTAGTATCGGAAATATCCGTTTTCTCCTCACTGTTTGGCACGGTTTTCGGGTTAAAATCAAAATAATAGCAATTTCTTGTTCTTTTTCCGTCTTTTTTTTCAGGGCTTTCTGAACGAGCAAGGCATGGTCCACTGCGCTGACCTCTCAATGTGGACTGCTGCAGAAGCCAATCGCATCATAGGCTTCACCCTTTTTCCTTCAGGTTTTTCTCCAGCTCTTACATCCTCTAAGCCTTTCAGGGTAATCAAAATCTGAAGGTCTTGTCCTGATAGCGTCATTCCGTATATTTTACATTGCTGACTTCGGGCAATCTTCCATCCCACGCTGACTTTACAATGTCGGGGACCGGTTTGCTCATAATATTCGGGACTGTTCCGTACCGTAGAAAACACCAGCCTGTAAGCAAGGATTTCTCTATCCGGATTTCTTTTAGATTTTCTGCTTTAGGATTCTCCTGGGCTGTTCAGTCTTGTATTTTTCTATATCCTGCTCACTCACTCCGCCGGAGTGAGAAGCTCCTGTGTTTCCAAGCTTGCCCCGATACTGCTTCCATTACTGTTTGTATTAATTGTTTGTATTACTGTTTGTAATACTGTTTGTACATTGCTTGTGGCTAATGCCTATCTTAGCATTTTCGTTGCTAGAAACTGCACCGCTTCTCCTGCCTTCCAGACTACTTCTCATGGGTAGAACCTTGTGCCCTCGTTGAGTTGTGGGTATTTTCAATCGTTCTGAAACACCCTTTACATCGGATTTTTGTAATAAAGTTTTTCCTTCAACGAACTGTGGCACCTGCCACCGTTCACCGTCCATTGTCCTCTTCATTTACGGTATAACCGTCCTTAATGCTGTTTTTGAAGCAGAATGCCTTTCTTTTTCTCACCTTTCTTCAAAATAATAGCACATCCGCCAATCCATTGCTGTGGGATCTGCTGCCTGTCCTCTGTAGGACCTCCTTCCTGATTATCATAGTGCTGATAGGGCACCCTTACTGCCCTGATGCCAGCCTCTAGCCATAGAACCCTACCGCCTCATTTTATTTTCTTCTTGAAATAATAGGGGCCAGGCCTTAATCTTTGGCTTCCCAGAAAGGCCCGAACTTGGCAAAGATAAATCAATTTCCTTATCCATAAGCCAATCCTCTGACAGGCTTACCTCTTCTCAGAACCAGCTTCAGTTTACAGCTTTTCCCAGGGCACCGGAATTCTGCTTTCTTTACAGCAAATATCGCAATCCAGAATTGTGCAAGACAAAGCTGTGTGATAGAATGTCTTTTGACACCTCTCTATTTTAGTTCCCTTCGTAAAACTGTGATTTGTCGACCACGTCTGTGCTTAACTGGCCTGCCCGGCCACCATGCTCCTGCTCGGTCCAAAAAATATGATAGGGTCTTTTCCCTGCTGTCTGCCAAGGTCCTAGGGAGTAGATTTTTAACAGAAAACTAAGTCAAGAAAATACTTCTTCCTACCTATTATTTTTTAAATCGGTTACCTTTGTTCATCACGCAGTATAATTCTTGTTTTTTAAGAATTATAAAATAAAAGCTTCATTATGGAATACATTATTTTTGCCTCTTTAGTTAAGTTCTGAAGATATTTTCCAGGGTGCTTTGTATTGTTGTGAGGAAAATCATGAAAATCTCTTTTGAATTTGATATGAATTTTATTGTTTTTTCTTTTCTTCTTTTTTTGTTATGATGTTAGGTTAGAATCTTCTAATAACTATGCAATATTATCCTTTCTCGATCTATCAGATCAGCAGATAGGAATATTCCTTGAAGGAGTAAGCTATGAGAGAGAGAATCATATTGATGGTAAGAAATTAGAAATTGTCCATGAAATTAAATCCGCCTATGATGAGGGAAAGATTTCTTTTGAAGAAGGAGAAAAGCCTCAAAGATAGAGTGTCGCGATCTATGCCCTATGAAATTGCTATTATCGAGCAGAAAATGGTGGAGGAAACCGAAGACGAGTGCATTTAAAGAAGACATTCAAGCGATGCTGGAGGTCTTCCAAGATGTTTTTAGTCACAAAAGCACAGAGTCACCGGAAAATCATCCATCTCCCGTTACCGTAGGAGAGCCAAATGAAGGAATTGTTCTTTCCGTTGAGATCTTGGTGCAATATCCCTCATTAAAAATCAATGGTTGAACTCTATGAAGAATTACTGATCAAGATACATTTGTCCAGAGAATCAATTATATCCGGTTTACAGAAAAAGGCTTTACCTGTCCCTACCACTCACTATGTGGACACTGACGACTTTTATTTCGATGAGATTGCAGAATGCTACAATCTTTCTTTTAGAGGATAAGGAGGAGGATTTCATCGAAAGCAGGCAGTAGCTTGTGGCGGATGTTGATTTGATGGACAAGGAGAGAAAAATATCCTCTACTCCCACTTCTTTTTGGAAAATGATTAACGAAGAAGAATTCCGTTATATGGCTGAGGAGATCAGGAAATCGGTGGCTTTCATATCACTGTGGATAAGGGAAAAAGCGGCAATCAAAACAGCGCTCTCTGCAAACACATCCTCTTTGCAGGACTTCTCTCTCTGCCCCGCTCGCGGAAGAGCGCTGGTCTATTAGGAGTATGGCTTTAACACAAGGAAGAAAAGCTGAATGTTACCACAGTCAGCTCATTTGGAGCAGATTAATTTAATCTATCACACATGCTGGGTGATCTCCTATGGATGAAAATGAACCGGTGCGCTTTTGCCACCGATACCAAGCATAGAGTCTTCTCCCAGAAGTAAAATGTCATCGGAAGAGCATGCAAAACTGTCATCCCAAGGCTTCTGTACATATTGTTGAGGAAATCATCAAGAAGTTCCGTTCGGGCGAGCAGATAAGGCGGAGTTTTTGGATTAATAAGCCGGGATCTCTTTATTTACATCATCTACTATGCGGTTCAGATGAAAACGGAAAGTTCTGATGGAAATGATGCAGATTGCACCCATATCCGTTTCCTCACAGGGCTCTCAAACCCTTCGACCTGGGAGCAGCAGGAAAAGGGAGAAAGCACAAGGACTGGAAGGAGAAGGCAATGGAGAAAGTGCAGGACTTTGGACACGCAAAGGCAATAGAGAAAACACGGAGAATTTGAAAGCACTAAGAAATAACACAGGGACTTCGGGAGCCGGAAAGCTAACGGAAATCACCGAAGACACTCTGCTGCAGGATATTTTGGAAGCGATCCCACTGGAAGACTTCCTTTTCCGATTAAGCGACCTGTTTTAAGGCCTGTAAACACGCCTTCTGTCTCGCTATGGCGCCGAAAAGCCAGCGGTAAAGATTACGGAGTGAACGGGCAGAAGTAGATCGGATGCCTCTGCTTCGAGAGCTTCTGCAGTATTTAAACAGGAGCTACGTTTGCTCTAGGACTGGTTTGAGTATTTCCATAGGAGCACTTTCCATCCCATAGTGGTAGTCATGCGGAGTATTATCTTTTAGGTGATCGCCTGGCTCTTCACTCGCATCCGCTTGTCTAGCCAGCCTTCTTTCCTCCCTATCCTCCTGAAGCCTGGCCATCTTTCTCAGCCTCCTCCTTTTTGGAGTATTCATGAATTATATGAGCAGGAAAAGAGTAGCGCAAGTGCTGGTTTCCAGCAAAGAGACAAAGCAGTTATCAAGTAAAGTACCTCAAGCCAGAACTATGTACGAAAGAAAATTTCTGTGCTACATCATCATGTCTAAGCACATAGGCTGAATTGGGCACGCTCAATTGGCATGACTGGAGCAGGTTTCGTTAACCACTGCTCACTTTGCTTCACAGCAGACTCCTTCGAAAGTTGTCTTGTATTCAGGACAACTATTTCTAATGAGTCACCAAGGATACTAAGCAAAAGCAATCTCTATTCTTTTCCTAACGTGGTCAGTACTATACTTTCTTAAATCTTCAAAAGACCGATAATTATTCCTATATCGTGATCGACTATCATCTAGGTACCTTTTGATTTCTCTTCTGAACTTCCTGTTACTATCTTCACATTTATGTTTATCATTTTATTTTCTGTATTATACCATGCAAACTATTTATATTCCTATCAATATTTTATGTTATGGTGATATTCCTTAAAGAAGTTAGTCTGCACTAATTTAAAACAATAATAATTCTTATTGTATACAATATTCATTCGATATATAACTTTTGAGGCGTAAAGAGAGTAATAGTATATCTCAGGAAAGCTTGTCTTCCGGGATGGAGGTCTATATGAGAAACGAATGGAAATGTATGGTTATGGCTAGCCGCTGGGTAGGGATGATGTCAGTCAGACTTTCATCTCAGCGAAACCACACTCCATGATCGGGAATGCAGACTCTTTGGAGCGCAGCCCACAGAAAACACCCAAATCCTTTGGGACTATGTAGCACGTCTGCAGAAAGCGAAGAACGCGAAAAGGGCGGCGTATTGGATATGAAACTGAAGCGGTTTCCTGAAATCAATGCTTATCCCGCCTCCTATATCAAAGAGGAACTGAAGGGCTTGGAAAAGGTTGTGGGCTTGCAAACCGATAAACCCTTGAAGAGAGCTCTTTCATGTCCATCGGGGAATCGTCAAATGGCGGAGCAGGGCTCTGCACCACCCACGGCTATACACCAAGTCCGAGCTCCACAAGATTTTACCGAATACCACAAAACCCATAATCGCGTGTCTTTTCGACGCTACACGGAAGAAATGCTTCACGCCGACTACACAAGATTTTAACCGGTCTTCTCCGACAGCTGCGGAAGAGGTCGTGTGCCAGGGCGATTACCGTAGAGTGGCTCTTATGGAATTGATTTTCTAATCGAGAAGAAAAAGAGGACCTCTAAAGAATTGCTGTTACGGAAACCATGACAGATGATGGGATCTTCGTCAGAGAGGAAGTTGGTCGAGCAAATCAAGGCCTTTAAAGGCTGGTGAAGGACATGGCTGCGTAAGCTACGGCTATGATATCAGCCTTCCGGCAAAGAATGCCCGGGAAGCGGCTCAGTGGTTATACTGGCCACCTGGCCGCCATCAAAACCACGTGCGGCTACGTCTGTAGGAAGAATTCTCCAATTTTCTAGGACATTGAGAGGTCCACAAAGGGATATGGAGGCCGGTGCTAAGCTGAAAGCGAGGCACAGGAGTTAATCAGATCATTTGGTGATGAAAGTTGCGACGGTAGATTTGCCGAGTGCATCCCACAACCAGTCGTGCTTCCGGAGATCGACGGCAACCCTGGAGGTGGCCGGTCTGGGACAGGACGGACGCTCCATGGTGGCAAAGTCTGGACTTCGCTTTCGCACACCCTGGAAAACATGGGTCCTCTCTCCCGAGCGAATCTGACTGGCTTCGGACAGTAGCGCTTTGCTGGAGTGGCTCTAAGGAATACGAGTGCGCTCAAAACAGTATCGATACTTCCGTACAGTGGGCTATGAAAATAGGATGAGGCAAGTGTCCGTCGGGACGACTACAGACGATGCATGCGTGTATCCGCCACGGAAACCGGAAAAGGAAATGCAGTTCTTCGGGTGCCAGAGCCAACTCTTGCTGCTGCACTGCTCTATGCCATTAACGGCGGTGTGGATGAGGAAAACCATGAACAGGTTTCTCCGCCTCTACCGTCCCATCAGCTCCTGGAGGCCTAGGACTATCAGGAGGTTATGTGGAGAAGTAAGTATGAGGATGCTGGATTGGCTGGCACGGCATTTACAGTGTGTGAATGCATTTCAAATCTGATTCAGTATATGCATCGATAACATACTTCATGAAGCTGCGGAATGGCAGGCATTGATTTGGATACGGATGTTCGCGGCAGAACCTCCTGCTGCCGGTATCGCCGGTTTTCCCATGTGGTAGATTCCTGTCCGCCGATATGGCGCCACCGTAGCGTATTCGAGATGAAAAGCGGTAGAGCATGTTGATTTTTGAGACCATCGGAGACTTCCCGTCACGGAAATGGATGATGATCGAGCGCATGATATTGCGGTTTGGCTTTTAGAAGACCTTTCTTGAGAAAATCAAGACGATCCAATTTCTAGGAAATTTCCGAGGTCACCACCTCCATTTTAACCATCGCTCCAACGTGGCTTTACGGAAAAGCCACGCTGGTACCTCTTCTCGACGGAAGAAAAGAGCCGGAGGAACCCCTCTCCCGGAAAGCTAACTCTCCTATGGTGGTAGAGAAACACGGACTCTGGCATCCTTTAAACCTGCAGCAAAGCTTCCTTTATGAATACGCGCACTGGACGATATTTCCAACACCCAAACCACTCAATCCAGTGCTGGGACACAGCAAGGAGTGAACAGGTACAGCGCCTGCACGAGTAATGGATGGTTACTCTTGCTATGGGAGAGCCCATCACCTGAATGCAACTGTCTTTGGTGTAGAGAAACTGAAGGACGCCAGGAGCATCCGGAAAAGAAGAAGGCGCCAGCTCTTACCATCCGCGTATCCGTCTGCTGCAAAGTTTCATTGACTTAACGAAGGAGCAGTATAGCTGGATGTCATCGCAGAACCGGAGCATAAAGCACTTTACTGCTGCTTTTGTATCATTGCGATATACTGAGAATTTCTCTCTCCGAGGTTGTCATTGGTATGAATGTTTGAGCAATTACTCTTGTCGATTCTGTAAAGGAAGCTCCACTAAAGACTGCTGCTCATAAAGACACTGTCTTTGAAAGCAGTTAAATCACCTATGGGAGTATGAAGAACGCAGAAGGAATTCCTCTCTAGCAATCGTTCATTTTATGGAGAGTCTCGGTTCCGCAGACGGTCCCGGTACCCGCTTTTATTGTCTTCCTGCAGGTTGCGCCATGCGCCGCTTTATACCGCCATAATCCGGACACCGGGCTTTAAAAGAAAACGAGTGACACCGGAGGAGGTCTTGGTTAGCTGCAGTGCGCTATCAGGATTACTGAAAGGAAGGCGTGAACACCACGTCATGGCGGAGATCCTCCCACCGGCATATGACTTCCTGCTGGCCTTGTTCCGTCGGCAAAAGCAGAGCAAAGGTATTAACACCTGTTCGGACACCTCTGCCCAGCCCTCGCAACAAAGAGCCCTTTTATCGACGAAAATTTCTGTCTTGATGGAAGTCACCGACACGGTAGTCATTGGATATTGAAGGCATGGATTCCGATCTGCATAAAGCTCACCGGCGTCCGAATCAAAACATTCTGGACTGCGGTGGCTGCCGTCCACGCTGCGTCACTGGCCGTATGGATTCGCCATGTACTGGTTCCCCGGCTTGAACGACAGCAAAGAAAGAAACCCTTAGTAGCAAGTACAGTATACATTCCACTCTTCACAGCTGTCAAAAAGCTGAGATCTCTGCCCTGCTCATACCAGTGGGCGTGGTAGAAATACGAAAGTCTCGGCATTCTATCCCTCAAAAGCGAGTGCCGATGCAAGATTAGAAGACGCTACAGAGCGAGAGGCTTTTAGGATTATGCGCGAGACTTTAATCACAAAGCCGAGGTTAGTGCTAGTATAGGCTCAAAACGGGCATCGCCCCAGCCAACCCGCCACGTAGCGGATACTAAAGCGAAAAACCGGTAGTTCCTTTGTTTTTCGGTGGCACCGACGGCCCAGATTACCCCTTTTCAGACCGACACCGCATAACAGGCTACTCCAACATCCTCGATGGTTAAAGCCCTTTATAATCCTTCTCTAGTTTAAAGGAGCACCGCACGTCATAACTGGTACGCTTAAGCTCCTTTTAGTTCCTGATCTCTTCTTAATCCTGGTAGCTTTGGCAAATCTTTTGGCAAACTCTTCTTATGAAGCGCGCCGATTAAGCCGCCGTCAATGTTTGGGCTTGGACAGAAGCTTCCTTGCAGTTTCCGGCGTACGCGGAGCCGCGTACCGAATACGAATCTTCTCTCCCACGCGCTCGAATAGATTTCCTGCCAAATCACCTTACGGATGTGGCGTGCACAAACCTCTTCCGCCTGCTTCAGCACTTGCAGTTCTTTCCGGTTCCGATGGCCCAGATTGGCCTATGCCGATAATCAGAACGCATTTTCCGGGCATCCTCCGCGGAAATCTCCCTGAGCCGCTCTTAATCTGCATGGAATCCACTGCAGCAATGCGGCATCCTCGGTCTCAAGCTTTCTCCACAGCAGCATGATAGGTAAGAGCCCTTCCAGTGCCTCCTAGCCTCTCTCTGCTGATATCTCTCGCCTGTCGTCCTGCGGAAATATCCCTCACGCTCGGAGTGTCCCATGATAACACACTTACTACTGCATCCACGCCAGCATACATTGGCAGAGATTTCTCCGGTCTGCTGCCGGGACCTTTCCGCAAAGCTCCTCCGCACCTTACGGAAATCTTGGACCCCCAGTCTCCACTCGCAGGCACACGTCAGATAGCCGGTGGCTGACAGAAAACCACGCCTACCGCATCCGTATTTCGCCTAGCGTGAAGGAGTATCTACACAAAGTTTGGCCTCCTGTTACGGTCATATGCACCATCTTCCAGTTTCCGGCACACTTTTCTCATCTTCTCACCTATTTGCTATAATTCCTATCTATCTTATGTACAGTGCTCTATATATTGAGTTATGTCATTATTTCATGACCTGCATTAATGACTGTAGACTTAGTGCCCTATGTACATATTGCTCTAGTGCATACCGTTATGCGTATCTGATGATTTATAAGAACGGTTTATTGTTTCGCAGCCGCAAATCGCCGCAGCTCTTTTCCCTCCAGGAACTCCCAAGGAGCTCCGCCGCCGGTGGAAATATTATGCGTCACCCGACCTCCGAAGCCTAAGATATTTACCTGCAGCGGCACTGTCTCCAATCCACCGATAATGGTGAAGCTGCTTCGTCCTGCTAAAGCCTTTCGCTACCGCAATGGTTCCTTGTAGCCATCACAGGGTTCTCAACACGCCATAGGACGTCGATTACGCAGTCTCGGCACATCGTCCGCATCGCGTAAAAGTTTGCTGCAGATCTTCGGTCCGATATCCAAGCCCAGCATATCTGCCGGAATCTCGGAAATATCCACAGGTCATGCGCTAAAGCTCGCATCATCAGTGATCCGGGAAGATGCTGTACAAATACATCGCACTAGGAAGCTGTGAATTCTCGCTGTGCCTCACTTCTTCCCTTTCTCCAGCATCTCCTTACAGTAGGAAAGCTTCTCGTCATCCACTCAGACTTTCCGATTTCATGTCCCATAGCTTTTGCGAAGGTAAATGCCATTCCTCCGCCGATAATCAGGCGTTAGCTTTCTCTGAGGTGGAGATAACATTTAACTTATCGGATACCTTAGCTCCCCCAGGATATGCCACGAAGGGCGAACAGGATTTCTCTAGAGCCTGTCCTAGAACTGAATTTCTTCTCCATTAAGTATCCTACTACAGCAGGTCCGAAATAAACTGGGTACTCACATTAGAGCAGTGTGCTCTGTGTGCAGTTCAAAAGCATCATTTACCAAAACATCTGCTAAAGAAGCCACTCCCTTGGAGAACGCTTCTCCGTTCTTGGTCTCCCCTCTGCACGATAACGGGTATTCTCCAGAAGCACCACATCCCCATCCTGCATCTTTTTCTACCGCAGCCTTAGCATTTTTCTCCTACTACAGATCATCCTTGCAAAAACCACAGGCTGTCCCTAAAGAAGCTCGGAAAGACGCTAGCCACAGGGCTAAAGACAGCTCAGGCTTTAGCTCTCCCTCTGGCTTACCAAGGTGAGAACATAAAATTACCTTCCGCCATCTGCAATCAACTTTAATGGTGGGAAGAGCTGCCACAAGACGATTCTCATCAGTAATCTTTCCTTCTTTTTAAAGGTACATTAAAGTCATGGCAACCTCTCTTTGCCTTTTACGGAAAATGTCATCTACGGATTTTCTTTTGTTTAATTCTGCCATGCTAATCTCTCTCATTGGAGCACCGGATCCATCCGGCGGCTTTCCGATCTATGTCTATAAAATTACTTTACAAACTTCTCGAGTACTTAATGGTACGAACCATCTGAGAAGTATAGAGTTCTCAGTGTCATACCAAGATACAACCTGAACCTCGTGAAAGGTCGTCTCGCACTGATACCATGGTCTGGGTAGCATCGAAAAAGAGATCCATAGGTCATTCCGATGATATCGCTGGAAACCAATCCTTCCTCTGTGTATCCGAAGCTCTCAGGATCGAGTTTCTTCATAGCAGCATTGATAGCTTCCTTGGTAACTTCTGAAGACTAACATCGGTGAAAAAGGAGAGGGTTTGTGGAACCTGTTGAACAGGAACTCCCTCTGTGCAGAACTCGATTAACTTACCGTTTAACTCGGGATAACTGTTGATAGCCTTAGCAGCACCGGTAGAGTTTTGGAACGATGTTGATAGCGCCGGCACGTTTGCTTCTTAAATCTCCCTTTCTCTGTGGTCCGTCAGGATCATCTGATCTCCGCTAAAGCATGGATGGTGGCTGCGATACCGGACTGATTGGAGCGAAATCATTTAAGCCTTAGCCATTGGAGCAAGACAGTTAGTGTGCAGGATGCAGCGGAAATGATGTTATCCTCTGCCTTAATGGTCTCGTGGTTTAACATTGAGCACGATAGTTGGAAGATCATTTCTGCAGTGCGGAAATAACTACCTTCTTAGCAACGGCCTGGATATGAGCATTTGCCTTATCCTCTGGAGGTGTAGAAACCGGTACACTCAAGAACTTCATCATAGCACAGCTGTCCCTATGGTAACTTGAGCATCAGCCTCCTTGTAAGTCTGAATCTTCTTTCCCTCAACTTCAATGTAGTCCTCTCGCAACTACTGTACTCCCGTGACTATATCTTCCACGAGGATCATCACTTTTTAAAAAGCGTGCGTATATCTTTAGGATCGGTTAAATCATTGATGGCAACAATCTCTGTTCCTTCATGATCAAACATCTGACGGAATGCCAAACGTCCGATACCCAAATCCGTTAATCGCTACTTTTACCTGCCATAGTCCTTTTCCTCCTAAATAATCATTTTATAATTTCTTAAACAGCACGTTCATCTCTATTGCAGGGCAAACGTGTGTCCAAGTACAAAGAAGATGCAGTATTCTCACTAAAAGTTTAGAATTCTAAGTAGAAAAATTAGTCATTATTAAAATAATTATTTTTAAATCTTATAGAAAATTTTGCATTTCTCTGTATTTTGATTTTTACAGTCTCGTTCTAGTTATAAAATCATATCATCGCTCTTTGACATAGCCGGGCCAACATTGTCCGCATGGTCGAAATCTTCCCAGGTCGAAATGACATCCAGGACTACCACTCCGGCCTGAGGGGCACATCTCCGAGCTCAATCTTGAGGATATGGGTCTCTCATGTCCCTCTTCCATCTCGTCCACCTGATCCTCCAGATGAGCTGTTCTCACCACCGCATCCAAAATCCTTATTTTCAGAGCATCAATACTGGCCTCAGGAGCCTCCATAACCTTGTTGGAATCGTCCTAAGTCATCCTGCCCTATCTCGAGAAAAGAGATACGTGGTTCTGCGCATACTGGGCCTGCTCGCAAATATTTTCCGCATGGTCCGTCTAGCTCTCTCCACATCGGTAATGGTATTAAACATATTGGTGACTTCCAGCTTCTGGCTTTCATTTAGGGAAAGATTTCGATATGAATCAGATAATCTCGTCGCTTTCTGCATATTGTCAATAATTTTCTCTGGCATAGAACCTCTTCGATTTCTTCCACCTTTTTCTTCCAGAAAAGGACTCCCCATGGCGTGCGAAAATGTTTACCGCCGCAATTCTCACATATGACTAACCCTCAGCCTTGGTAGCGGAAATCGCAATATTAAGGGACCCAAAATACGCAGATCAGGTGCTGGATCAGCCTCTTCTCACTTGGTATAGTGGTTTGGATTCTCCGCTCTTCCTTATCCTGCTTACCTCTCACCAGTATACCGAGATTCTCAGCAGATCCCCAAAGGGGATAAAACAATGGTACAGGATACGTTAAAATATGTAGTGGAAGAGGGAAATCTCTACCGCTTAACTGTCCTGGAGCTCTTCATCGGAAGACTTAAGAAGAAAAATAATGGCGCCGAACAGCACTGCACCGGTAACGTTAAAAAGACAGTGGATCACGGCTCTTTTGCCGTTCTGGAGGTTCCTGTGGAGGAAATCATTGCCGTTACATGAGGTTCCATGTTTCTGTCCTAAAGTAATGTAAAGCCTGCAGCTCGCACCCTGCCCTGAAAGACTCGAGTTTGCAGAATGGATACGGATGCTGCAGCGAGCGAGATCAGTCCTGTAACCACCGCACCGGTTAAGATACCAAGAATCAGGTTTCCTCCCATCACCCTGAAAGGCCTTTGCAAAATAGGAGAATCCGCATAGGATACGGAATTACCTGCATAATTCCAAACCGATAAAAGATAAATCCTACACCGATACAGAAATTGGCCAACAAGGTCATCTTTTCCTTTCGAAAGAAGACAGCCTCCACTCCTACCAAAGAGTGAGCGAAAAATTCAGGCTTTTAAGAAAGCCAAGAAGAACTGAAACTGTGCGTAAAAGAAACCATCCAGGCAGTAATGGTGGTTCCAGATATTGGCTCCCATCACAATTCCTAAGCAGACTGCACAAATTCAGAGTCCTGGCATTTACAAAACACCACCCGTCACTGTGGTAGCGTGGAAGAAGATTGCACCAGTGCCGTAATGGCTGCTCCCAAAAAGCACATTGCCATATAACACGGTTTCCGTAACCAAATTCAGGAACTCGCTAATACGAGCTGAGCAGCGTCTGCATACCGTCACTCACCACCGTCATGCCATATAGAAACATTCCCAAACCGCCAATAAGGCCAAAAAGGCTACCTCGATGAATTTCACATGATTCTTTCTTCTCGCACTGCTAGAATAACAAGGCAGGAAAGTGTCCTCTGTCCTTCCTTGTCCTCTCACCACCCGATTTCCCTCTCCTTAGGAAAGTCCTATGTCGTCAGCCAGTGTGAAAACACTTGGCTTAGTCTACAAATCTTTCTCAAAACAAAGGAATTTCTCGTGGAGCTAGAGGAGGGCAGTGATCCGCACTCAGCAAACCACTTGTTCCCAGTTTCCTACAATGAGCTCAATGCCATATTCGTTTCCTATCTTCATTTTCCCCTTATAAAAATATCGGCTCATGTTTCAAAACTCCAATAAGCAAAGAGGATCTACCTTTAAAAACAAACGGGCCAACGCCCTCTAGATCCGAGAGAGATTCCTCTCTCATCTTGGAGCTCACCGCATGAAAAAGAGTATTTTTATTCCCTACTGAGGTGACATTAATCACTGAGATTGTTTTTGCTTTCGTTGTTTGCGTTTCAAAATGATCTGCATAAGAAAAGTTCTGCGTCCTCTACATCCTGAGCTTCAGCCAATAGGATAAGTTTCATAAAGGAAGTCTTATCCATCTGCATTACACTCAGTCAGTGACGGCATTCCGAATATCGAAGGTAAAGAACATCTGCATAGCGCAAGTCTGATACTCTCCCTGTAAATCACTAATTCCACAATTTTCCAAAACATTGTGCAAAGCGCAAAGCCTGGGCTCAGCTTTTGTTCCCTCATGCCGAACATATCCGGAGTCAGTTCTTTTTGCGCTTCGAAAGCGTCCAAACGGTTAATCAGGAGTACATGGAAACGCATAATGATGGCAGCACACTAATCCCTGTAATCTGACTCTTTCCTGCCAGAAGTCTTTATAATTCCCTCCATGACCAGGAAGCCCAGGCTGGCGACCACCAGCCAAATACCAAGTAACGGCTGTTGAGAGGGATTGACGAGAGCAAATACCGCCCAGCACCGCACGATCAGGGCTCCCATCAGATACCACACGCAAAATGTTTATCGCACTCTCCTCTTAGTTCAATAGACTCCTGCTTTTCTTGGATCTCTCTTTTCTATCTGCGTATACTCAGCCTTAGTAATAATTTCTTACCCCTTTTGCCAAAAGTGCAGGTGGATTACTCCTCAGGTGCTACCGCTGATTTCCGGAACAGTTTTGAAAGCCTCCTATCCTGTAAAAATCTGGCACAGGTCCTGGATGATTTCCTGGAATCTTTTGATGGTTCCCTTGGTCGATGCACCGCCAATGGTGAAACAGTGCGATAATTCTTTCTTGTTCACCCCTATAGCTCTTTAGATGATGACTCAGTGCCTATTCCTGATTCCTCAATCCGCGCACGGGGATAGCAGTAATGTGGAAATGGTCAAAGTATTACAAGTTGCTCTTTCCACACTGGTAATTAACGCATGTTGTAGCCTTCGTTAATCCTCCCCAGCGGTATTGCCATTCTTATCATAGTGAAACCCTAAATCCTCTCAGCGGACCTTTAATCAAATTCCATCTTCCTATGTCCCTCTGTCTTTCCTTGAAAACTTAATAAATATATATCGTCAAATTTTACGAATCTTTTTATTATACAGATTTTTATTAAAAAGCCAACAGATTTTTCTCCAGCTTCTCTTCTTCCTCCTTTGTTGAATTCTGTCATAGACGCCGGAAAACCGACTTCTCTTGGAACACCAAAGAAATTTCTTGGATAGCTCTCTTTAGCTGCATAGCAGAAACCATGATGAAATATTTCACCCTTTGGCCAATCACTTCTGCCAAATTGTTTCGAGACCTTCTCGCTATGGTCGAAAGCTTTTATCGCCCAGCTCAACAAGCTCACAGAAGGAATGGCGTGAATAGGAGGTCTGGCAGTGAGATCCATATCCATTCTTCCCCTTGCCGAAGATCTTGACCTCCTGTTCGTATTAAACCGCTACGAAAGCTTTTTCCCCCAGCTACTCGCGTCTCTGCCAGTTGCTTCGCTGGGTCGGTTCCATTCTCTTTAAGCCTTCAGGAACAGACACATGCGCCCCTTAGCCTTTGTTGTATAATCCCAATGCAGGGCAATATGCGGCATCTCGTCTTTGTTATTGGCTCAAAACAGTACGGGCAATATTGTCCAGCTGATACATCCTCTTCGCTACGAATCATCAGTCACATCATATCTCCTCTGCCGTAGCTTTTTCCTAAAATATGAGCCATCTGCAAGTTGGCCGTTGCCTCTTTTCGTTCCGTCCTGGAAGTCATACCAGAAGAGACCCGCCAATGCAGATAGTCTTCCCTGCAGCATTGGTACCGCCGGATGGTACTATTTCGAAACCCATCCGGATGCGCAAAGCCCTTTGCTTCTCTCTCTTGGTTCCATGCCCCGCATTTACTGCAATGATAATATGCTTTGCATATGACATCTGTAGTATACAGACAGATTTTTCTGTATTGATTTTAGAATTTCCCGCATGCTCCAGCGTTTCTAAATTTCAAACCGATCTCTGTGGCGGCACGGCTTTTGTATCGCATCATATGGGATAAGGCCATAGCTAAACCATCTCCTCCTCCTCTCATTCTGACACCCTCTTTTCCTATATCCTACTATGTATATCGACCGACTAAACACTTAACGGAACTAGTCTTTTTCTGTCGGCTCCTTTACAGTGCCTTTGCGGATCTCACAGCACCATACGGGATACGGCCAAAACCACAAGAGATCCTCGCCATAAAGCACTCGATAGTGAGGCGAAGGAGGAAATTATGGTTTCTAATAAGCGTTGCACAAGAATCGGATGCAGTAAGGCTGGACAAAATAGGAAAGAAGCGCGAAAGTAGAAGCATAGTACCACTGTCACTGCGCCAAGGAAATTTCCTGCGTGTTTTAACAGCTGTAAAGGCTGGCTCCGCCATCACCGGTGTACGCGCTTAAAAAGAAGGATTTCGTCGCTGCTCAATCTTCCCACGGAAAGCAGCATAGCTCCTAAAATCGTGCGCCAGGTGACGGAGGTTCCCGGAATCAAAAGCCAAACACTGGAAGAGTCCAATCATAAAAAGCAGTTTTTCCAGGAAATATCTTCCACCTTCAAAATATGAAACTGTTTTCCTTCATTTCTTTTAACTTTCCAATAAAATAAAAATACACCATAAAGAATCAGTATGAGAGAAACTACAAAGGATTATACAAAGCTGGGCGTCCAGAAAATCATCCAATAAAGTCCACAGTGACTGCAGCAGAGGCAAAGCAGCGAATTTTCCTAACTCAAAACTGCACTTCTCTTCCCTCCGAGTATCCTCTTCCTGGGACCTTTAGAGCTACAGGCCCAGATTCGGAAGAAAAACTCTTTAATCACGCTCCCACAGCTCTCTGAGCTGACTACCAGCACTTCAAAGGTGGAGAAAAATCCTTACTTTGCTGGCAAAAGACAATGCTTTTGGAGCAAAATCATATGTCCAGTGGAAGAAATGGGCAGCCATTCCGTAAAACCCTCCACCAAAGAGAATACTATCACTTTTAATAGCTCAACAATGTTCATGGGATATTGAACTTTCTTCTCTTATAACTTCAAAGCCCGCTAAGACTTCTCAACTATCTCTCTACTTAAAGCCCAATCAATTTCCTCCAGTCCTTCTTCCTGAGATGGGCATTGCAACAGGAAAAGGGCTTGGACCGAAAAACTCTCTGTGGGAACTTGAGAGGACTGGGATGAGGCGCTTTTAGGATGAGGCGTCTCTTTTGTCGAATCATCTTTTGCCTTTATTTTGGGCGGAAGAGCCCCATAAAATGTATACCACCAGGTCTTCCTTTTCTTCTATAGCCCGAATAGTGGCATCCAGTAAACTCTTCCCAGCCGATTCCTCTGATGGAATTGGCTTCTGTGGGCCTGGGATACCGTGAGCACCCGTATTCAAAGAAGCACCCCCTGCTTGCCCAAGCATCCAGTTCTCCGCTTTTTGGGCATTTTACAGCCCTCATATCTTCCTGTAGTTCTTTAAAAATATTCTGCAAGGAAGGAGAGAATGCCTCGCCCTACGGAAAAGATAAGCCTGGAGCTTGCCTGAGAAGTTATGGTGAGAGTCCTGCCCAAAAATAACTACCTTTACCTTCTCATAGGGGCAAAAGACTATAGGCTCGAAAAAGCTTCTCTTTTGGCGGAAAAATGCTATGACTTCTATATTCCTCCCTTACCTTCTCACGTAGCTTCTTATAATAGACTGTAAATTCTCCCTCTAAAGTGCTTTAGCCACTGCCCTCAATCATCCTTATCCTCTTCCTTTTTACTGGTCACCTGTTTATAAAGATCATAAGAGAAAAGACCCAGTTTTTCCCTCATGGGGATATTCATTTTCTCAATGTTTAAAATATATTTATCATATGCATTAATAATTTTCGTCCCTCCGGAATGCATGCTTTCCTGCTTATAGGCACTTTCACCATAAGTTTTATGAATATGCCCCGTGTACCATATACTTCGGCTTGTATTTTTGCAGTAAATCTTCAAAGGTCTGAAAGCCCTGATGAGGCGAGATCCTCCATATCCCCATAGCCCTTAACCGGGCATGGGTCAGTAAGATGTCGAAGCCATTCTTTAAAACGATGTCCTTTTATCTGCTTTTGGATTCTGTTTCTGCATTTCTTGCTCCGTATACATATGATCTCCGGGTTTGTAACGGAGGGAACTGCCTAAGCCCAGAATTCGTAAGCCTTTAAAATCATAGACCCTATCTTCAATGCACTCACAGCCCAGTGGGGCTTTCTTTTTATAGCCCTGGTCATGATTTCCGTGGACATAAAGAAGGGCGCCCTTCCCATTGTAACCAAAAACTGCAGGTAGTCGGAATGCAAATCTCCTGCGGATAGAATCAAATCGATATCCTTTAGCTTCTCCTTATCAAAAATCATCCCAAAGTCCCTTATTCTCTACATCTGCTATACATAAAAATTCTCACAGTAAAAATCCTCCCGACAGGATAGCCTCTTGGGCTTCTTTGGTAAATCTGTCAGAGGGGAATTTCACCCACCACATTGTCATTTAACCAACGCATATCTACAATTTCTTCCAAGTTCAAACTTTCCGACTCTTCCTTCTAATCCTCTCCTCTGACTATGAGATCTCTCCGGAGAAAGGCGTGAGACTAGCCTTCCACAATTTCTTTTCTTAAAATAGAAACAAGCTTTTTAGAGGCATAGCTTAATTTCCCTGGAAAGAATGATGTCTATAACCCCTTCTTTCGAAGCCAGTAATAGTTCAAGGCATTGTGCGCCTTGGCTAAAGTGTTGGCATGGTAGGAGCCCTCTAAAATAGATTGTAAAATCAAGGCATAGTACTTCCCCAGTCATAGACAAGAGCCGCTACATTGAAGACCTTATCCCCCTCTTCTCGGATATAAAGCCCAAATTCTCTGCTGAATTCTGTGAGCTTTGCAAATTCCGGTCCGGAAATGGTCCGGATTCCCTGATTTCGAAATTCTTCCTTCCAATTTCCATCCTAAACCGCTCCAAGATAAATGTACCTTGCTCCAGGGGTTGATAAACTGGGCACCAATGGCAAAGCATTGATATTGGCAATGGTTCCGTAGAGAGGAAACTGCTCTACATAGCCTAAATCATTTCCGTCTGTAATAGAGGCCGTAGAGCCCCATCAAAACTTAGCTTCATACATTCTGCCGTAATAGGTACGAATGGAGTTATAAGAGGTATTTACCGAACAATTTAGTATAGAGGTCTCCGGATGTTCCAGAGCCATCTTAATACTCACTTGTGCCATCAGGCTGGCTGTGGTGAAAAATGAGTTCCGCTCCCCCGATTCTATTGCCTCTTCTATACTTTCCTGAATTCGTTCCTCTGTATTACAGGACTCATAAATCTTACTTTCCACCAAGCCCTGGAACTTCTCCATAATGTAATTTCGTCCCAACTCATGGGCATAGGCCCAGGTGGAATCCTCCACCGTTCGTTCGTACAAGAAGGCTATCTTCAAAGGATGCTTGCGTTGTATAGCTTTTTCGCTTTGGAACAAGTCCATAAAACCGCTGATTTTCTTTACTTCCTCCGGATTTTGGACCAGTACCACATCTCCTGCAGACTTTCTGTATTCGTTCCAAAGCCGTTCGATATTTTCTTTGATTTCTTCCGTACTGCTGTCTAAAAATTGCCTCCCATACCAAAAGATAGTAAGATAAACATAAAAAGCATCTCCTATGGTATTTCCCAGCTCCTCCTCCACAGCTGCATATACAGCTCTGCAAAGCGAGAATAAGCACGAATATCTCTAGATAATTCCTCTTCCCAGAGTTCTCCCGGTTTCCCACCACCTGGCAAAGAGACGGTCATAGGCTCCCAATTCCGAAAACAGAATACGATACAGCCCTGTGCATTTATAGAAATCCACAAACTCATAGTAGAGCTTATTTTTCCCGATCCTCTGTTCGCTTAGGCAAGATGCGAATTACCGTTGCAGGAATGGAAACTGCCCATTAAAGCGACTTACAGAAACTCTTTTTGTTCCCCTCCTGTACATAAAACTTGTACATATATTCATAAACCAAAATAGGTTCCCGGATGCCCTCTTCCTTGGCAGAGTCATAAAGTGCCGACCACTTGAAGGCAAATTCCGTTTTTGCCCCCTAATATGGGCATGAAATTCTTAGCAAAAAGCCTGTTGTCTTGCAGTGGTCTTGGTTCCCTCAATGTCCTCTAAAGGAATTTCCAAAACACCAAGACGGTTTTCTCCTGAATTTCTTCTTCTTTTAATTTATCATCCAAAGCTTCCAAATAGGAGACTGCCCGGTTAAAAGTGCATTTCTATATGCCTTGTCTCCCAGCTTTTTGCCTCTAAGTAATCCTCTATCATAGCTACTCCTCTCAAGAAACAAGCGTTTCCTAACAGAGTGTTTTCTGCCATATTCTAGCATAGTTTTTCAGCTTTAGGAAATTTGAAGCTCAAATTTTTTATAAAAAGCTATTGTTAAAAGTACTTTTATAGCAGTATAGGCCTGAAATTGGAGTGCTACTTTACCCCATTTTCAGACCTACTACTTAAATCTATTAAATTTTTGAGTATTACTATGGTTCCTGCGTGTTACTGTGGTCCTGGGTATTTCCTTCCTGAATGTTTCCCTGTCCCTACCAGGGATTCGTAGAAGCTGAGTGCTTCACGCCGGACCGTTGCTGTTGTGAGCCCATCTCCATTGGCGGACTGCTCTGGGTATTACTATCCCTCCCGGAGTAGTTTTACTGTTTCCGCTGGGACCTACTGCACTGTTGTTATTGCCACCGGGATTTTGCTGTACTGTTGTTATTGCCACCGGGATTTGCTGTAGCATTTGCCCTCTGTAAAGCTTACATTAGAAGTATCGGAGGTGCATACACCATGCTCATTCAAACTAAAGTCTCTCTCCTCTAAGTTGATGGTAGTATTGCTAAAGCATCTTTCCATCCTGCAAATAGTAATAGTGACTCTTTTCCTTCAGCCATCCTCTTACCATCTTACCGTTATCCTGGAAATAATACCAGCATTTTTCAATCTTGGTCCATGCTCTAATCCATCTTTCCATTGGAAGAGCTCAAGTAATACTTATTGCCGTCGGTATCTGTCTTCCAACCGGTTTCCATATTTCCATTGCTTGCGGAAAAGGTAATAGTAAACCCCGTTTAATTGTAACCATCCGGTCTGCATTGCACCGTCATTACCGAAAATAATACCACTTATCGGCAATCTTCTGCCACTGTCCCATTACTAAGGAACCGTCCTCTGAACGGAAGTAATACCATTTGTCGGAAATCTTTCTCCAGCCGGTAGCTATAACACCGGAAGCCTTCAGGTAGTACCATACATCCTTACCATCTTTTTGAAGCTTCAACCAGCCTGTCTGCATGGTGCCGTCTGTCTTTAGATAATACCACTGCTTGTCGATTTCTCTCCATCCGGTCACCATTAACCCTGAAGGACGGAAATAATGCCAGGAGTTGTTAATCTTCTTCCAACCGGTAACCATATAGGTATCCGCACCAATGTAATAGTATCCGGAAGAAGTATGAATCCATTTTCTCGCTGACTCTCTGTTCCGTTTTGGGATCTACAAAGTAATACTTACCATCCTGCTGTCCCCAGCCTGCTGCCAAGCTGTTAAGGAAAAGGCTGGCCACATTCAAAGTCCCAAGGCCAAAGCTTTCCAAACAAATTTCTGTCCTAGTTTCATAAATCTTCCTCCCTTTAATACGGATCTATATAAGGCTATGAAAAAGGCAGCTCTTTTCCTTAGAAAACTGCCTATTTTCGTCTTTTCTAAACTATAGCATAGCTTGCTTTCAAATTTCTATACTAAGCTCTTACTTTTCCTTAACAATTATAAGAATTTTCCGTTTTTAAGGATGTTTCTTAGCCCTTTAAGTCCGGGAGTTTAACAGTTAAAGAGTTCCCTATCTTATCTTTCCCCTCAGTCTTCTCGCTTAGCTCCTGTAGGAGACTCAGGCCATTGACCACGCAAGACAGTCCCATTAAGCCTGCCACAGTAGCCATGGCAGCATTTCTCGCAAAATCCTTTTGAGATACCAGACGAAGCAAAGGATTGTTGGTAATCACGAAGTCGAAACTTCCTTTCTGCTTTCATTTCCCTGCATCTCTTGCCACGATCAAAAGCTTATGGCGCTTTCCTTCCTCTCCGGAAATCTGTAAGGGAAGCTATCCTTCGCCACCGCTTCCTGCAGGCTCTTATCCGTCCAGCTGGTTTCATGCTCTCCATCTACCGTAGCATCCACCTGCTGCAGCCAGAAGTTATCCTGTACGGATAAATCCAAATCTAAGATATCTCCACGGTATACCCCTGATCATCCACATTGGAAAGCAGGATTCTGGGTGCTGTTCTGTCGATACCGAGCGAAGCTCCGCCCTCTTTCGGTCTGTTCCGTACTGTAGCAAGGTTTCCTGCCTTATCCTGAGAAGAAATCTGCAAATGATACAGACCTTCCTTGTCAAGTTATCCTTCTTAATCAGATAATCTCCCGATACCATTTTCCGTTACCGCCGGAGCGAGTAGTCTGATACTCCGCTCCCTCGGAAAGAGCATGCTTTTTCCTCATTTCTGTATAAGGTCAAAGCAGAAGACAAGACCTCATCCGCATTGATTTTCCGAAATCAGAATCTCTTCCCCTCTTTCTGATAGGTACCCTGCAGTGCCTTCGCCCTGTCGGACAGAAGATAGGTGGAACCGAAACGATTTACGGAGAACCAAAAGTTCTTCCGTGGTTTCATTTCCCGCCATGTCCACAATCTTTGCGGAAAGCCGGTACATCGTCCGTCTCCGGCTCCTCCGGAAGTTTTGGAAGGAAAGATTTCCCTCTTCTCCCCAGCGGGCTTTTGGTAAACAATGCCTCTTTCCTCCTCTGCTTTGGAGACTCGATTTCCTTCATAGGCTTCTGCATAGGAAGGTTTAAGAGCATCCGTTCTAGCTATGGAAATGCTTCCGCCCTGCTGAGAAGACAACTCATGCTCCATGCACCTCTCTCACAAGCTTCAAAGACAACAAAGCATCCTGATCCAGATGCATGATCCCCGTAAGAAATCTTGGGCTTACCTCTCCCTTATTGGCAGACTCATTCAAAATATCACTAATCGTCAGACTGGGAGCCGTTCTATCAATAACAAAATGATCCTCCGGATAAGCCTGCGCCTCATTTCCCGCCAAATCCTTCACCCGGATGTTGAACTGATAGTCTCCGTCCTCTTCACTAGAAATGCTTGCCTGATGATGAAGCTCAGAAACGCCCTCGACCTTCTCCACCGCTAAAGGGAAGACAGGGCACTGCCATGTCCCTCTGCCGCCATCTTTCAACACGGAATAATCCACCAGATCCGAACGGAAATTTTTCTCCTCAATGGAAATCTCCGCCCTTCTTCCTTCCTTGTAATAAAACTCATGGTTCGCGGTATTGTTGTCATAGCTTACACTGAGTACAGGGCAGTTTTATCCACGGTAAAGTCCAAAGCTGCCTGAGTACCCTCTGCATAGACCAGGTCTTCCATGGCATTTCCGGCCAAGTCCTCTCCGGTGATGGAGCTGATAATCTCCGTCCTTATTGAAGTAAATACGGCTTTTCCCATCTGGTGCTGTCTCCGCTTCCGGAAACCTTTTTGGAAGAATCCCTTTCCACCTCCAAAAAGCCTGCCGTCCTTTCCTCCCGCCGGGTCTGTAATCAAAATCTTGAAGGCATCCTGGGAGAAGTTTCTCTCCTCTACCGTAATGGTAGCCGTTCGATTTTCTTTAAAATAAAACTCATTTTCCACACGATTGTTGTCGAAAGATAATGTGACCCTTGGTTTTGTAATATCAATGCTGAGACGCTCTTCCTTTACCGTTTGGTTTCCGGCATTGTCCACGCCTTGATTTTCAGTAACACGTCATTACTGTTGTTGTCCTTAGCCAAAATCGTAAGAGCATGAGCATCATCATAGGACTTCTTTAAGTCGTTTAGCTGAGGCTCCTCCTTGGAAAAATGATAGAGAGAGCCTGCCTGGGTTTCTATACCGTCTCTGTAAACGGTATAGCTTACATCCTTTAAACCGGCATAGCTGTTTCCGGGGCTGGGCTCCGTTACGGAAATGCTCTACCACCATCCTTCTTATAGAGGCTGTTCTTCTCCTCTTCCCAGGGCAAAAGTAATGTGAATTTCGGATTCTGCTGGTCTAAAATTACCCCATCAGAGCTTAGATAATACTGGTTTCCGGCCATATCCTTTAGTGGACATAGGTAAAAAGGTCTCGTTGGGGGAGATTTCCTTGGACCAGTAACCGTCCTTTACTTCGCTTGTAACATTCTTAAAGGAAGCGCTGGCCTGCAGGTCTGCAAGGCTCATCTCTCCCTTGTCCGGAAGGAACTTCCACCAGCCCGACACCGCTTGGTTATCCTCTGCCTGTAAACGAATAACCTGCTTCTTGTTGCTGAATCGACCAAAGCTGATACGATCCAGGAGCTTAGTCCAAAGGGTTCCATCCTTGGAAACGATCCCAATCGCCGATCTTCAAAGGCACCTGTGGGGGCTTTTCTATCCACCACAAAATCAAAAGGCCGCCTTGGTCTCCTACTTCGATGGGGAGCATTTTTCATTGCCTGCCAGATCCCGCTACCTTTAGGCCAAGATGATAAATGCGTCTTCGGTAAACTCTACCAAGCAGGTATACTTATTTCCCTTTGCGTCCAGCTCTCAGGTTCTTCAAATATGCTGCATGATTCCTTTGCAGTAGATACCGGATCTCCCGCCTTGTCCTTTACGGAAAAATCTACCTGAAGAGAAGAGAAATCCAAGTGGGCATCCTCGATTTTCGATTTTTCCTTTCTGACTTCTCTAAAGTATTTCTCATTGGCTAAGCCGTCATTGGACAAAGTCAGCCGAATCTAGGCGGTGTTTTATCACAACCAAAATGTTGGAGCACTGGCCTTTCTTCCGGAAAAAATCTGTGGTATGTAGTTCACCACATATTTACCATCTTCACTTAAGGAAAGCTCGCCTTATTCAAAGTGGAATCGAAAGCCTTTTCCTTCTTCCAGCTTATATTGTTCGGCCGTATACTTCTTTCCCCTGTTCCGGAAGAAAGGCTGCTGAACTTGCCACAGCAGTTCGCCCCTCCACCCCTATCCGGGGTAAATATATAAGAAAGATCGGTGGCTGCCGGATTAAAAGTTTTCTTCCAGCACATTGGCCTTCAGCTTAACATCCTCGCAAAAGTACCTGCACCTGTCCACTTTCGGAAGAAGGGTCAAAGAAAATCTTGGGATCCGTCGTATCCACAGTGACTTTCAATCCTCCTTCTGACAAGCCATAATCCTTATCCCATTCTATAGGATTCCCGGAGGGATCCTTATAGTTTAAGGAAAGTCTGTAATGCCCTTCCTCAGAAAAAAATCAAACAGTAAAGAGGATTGTCCATGGAAGTTGGTGGCGAATACCGAATGAAAGACTCTTTTTTTCTATCCAGTAGATTTCTTTTTCCATCATCCAGGATACCGGTATCTTTCTTTAGGGAATAATGCTCTTGACCATCAAATAGTGCCTGATAGCTTGCTTCTTTTTCTTCTCCATTTCTTCTTCCATAAACCTTCAAGGAAAAATCCTTATCTTCAGGGAAGAAATTTCTTTCTTTAATGTTCAGGCTAAGATGTGTGCCATCTTGAAAGTAATAATGCCCCCCTACCTCTTCAAAAGTTTGGTCATATTCCAGATTTCCCTTAGGCTTTACTGTATCCAAAACCAAAACTCTATCTGTAACTTGTTTACTACTTTCATTGCCTGCATTATCTACTGCATAGTATCAATTCTTCCTCAAACTGCGGATTCAGGGAAACTTTACAATCACCTTATTACTATTATTTATTTTTCAAATCCCTCTTTTTCCTTCTTTCATTTCTATCCATTCCCCCGAGTTTTTCCTTCCTCTTCAAAGGCGATAATGAATGGCGGAAACCTGAGATTTTTGCATCCTCTGCTTTCAGCCTCTATTCCAGTGGATCTTTATAAAAAGTCATACTCTCTAATGCTTTTTATTTTTTTGTTTCCTTGTTCTTGGAATCTACAATAGAGGAAAGTTGAGGGGGAGTACATCAATCTGAAAATCCTCCAGTTCTCCTCCAATAGAAATCTTTCCGTTTTCATTGCGCTTTAGAAAAATTTTCTGTCCTTTTGTGAGAAGCATCTTCTTCGAAAGTAAAGCTTTATTCTTCCATTCACCGGAATCCTTCCAAGAATTGCTAAAGGGAAATGCTATATCCATCCGGGGCTGTGTATGTTATGCTTTATACCAGCCCTTCGCACTTGGAAGTTCATCTTGCTTTACTGTGATGGAATTTTCATAGTATACCCTCTACCTTTGCTACAATCTTCTTTGATTCACTAGCTTTATCCTCCGATGCCGGTGCCAGTAGCTGAAACTATTACCGTTCCAATTTGCCCATCCTTAAACTTAAGAATACCGTGTTCTTTTGTCTAAGTCCGCAATCTGTTCTTCTTCCTCCAGTTCATAGATTACTTTTCCTTGTGATTTTGCCCAATCGTTTTGAGGGAGAAACTATGGTCTCCACTCCCGTCTATATTTTTGTTAATCCATAAGAATTTTATACTCATATGTTGAAACATCACTATCTTCTGCAATTCCTACCTGATACTGAGTTGAGGGCAAATCGAGCCACTTTGGTTGCCGGGTTTATATAATTGTGAAATCATCTGTAAAAGAGCTATAAGGAACCCCGTCTTTATACCAAGATGAAATATGAGCTATAATTTGCACTTTCCCCACTTTATCTCATCAGAATTTTATGATCAGGGAAAAGACGACTATATTATTTTTTTCTATCCTCATCCTTGCATATTCATAAGTAACTTCGCCTGCTACTTCTTCAAATACATGGGTAGTACTTCTCCTCCATTATCTCCGAAATGAAAGTCTTCGTTCCGATTACGAAAATAATTCCCTGCATATTTTCTTTTCTTGCCGGCAAGTCTCCTTCCGCAATTAAATCACTATAATTTTTCATCACCGGGGATTATTGCAAAAACTTTATATATTCCGGGTTCTTCTATTATAAAATTTGTATGATTTTTCTATACGTTGTCTTTGTTTCTTAGAATCCTCAAGATAATACTCTATCTCACGAGGAGGGTTTCACCATCATTGTAGTAGCGTTAATACTATCGCCCTTAAAGATTTCTCATCCTTAAATACTTGCTCCGGTATCTCCTCTATCTTTAGCTTTCAGGCCAAACCGGTTTCTCTTTAAATGTTAGCAGGATTTTATTTGCCTCTCCTGTATCATTTCGATCTACTCTCTTTTCCATCATTATATTCAATAAGCCGTTCAATGAAATGCCCTTATAAACACTCACGAAGATTCAGTAGAATAGTATAACCCTCTTTTAAAAATACGTTGGAGAAATTGCAGAGTTACTTCTCCGGAGTCATCAGTCTTTCCTCATAGGACCAAGCCAGTATCAATCTATCCGATGGACTAAGTTTATTGCTCTCTGGTTTTCTACTATTTTATTTACTTCCTCTACGCTTAATGGTCTTATTTCTTTTGTTGTTTTCTTCTTGAAATATGCTACTATCACTTACTCTTCCATTGGTTCCGGGGAAAGAGTCAGCACTTTTTCTCCATTATTTATGGATGTCCGGTATAAGATTGGAAGATGCTTCATCCTCCGGTTCTATTTCTTCCGTGTTTCTTTCAACATCCCTTTCCTCATTATCTCCATGGAAAAATACCAGCATATCAAGCTGTAAAGAACCCTCTCTTGGAATATTCTTTTGATCTTGGTTTTGAAATTGAATAGTGATCTTATTCTTGTCAGATTCATTTGCCTCTACTTTCCATTTACCGAAACTGAAAGAGAACTTGCAGTATCACAAGACACCAGCAATTATTCTCTTTCCTCGCTTTCCCAAGATTAAGCCTTTCATCTGTAAACTCCTTTCTCTGAAAGCAGGAAAGAGGATAATGCTCTTTCCTGCTTCAATCTTTCTTCTACCTAATACTATTTTATCTTTTCCTAAAATAGTTTCTTCGCAAACCTTTTGGATTGATTACAACCCTACTTCTTATGTTGCACTGCTCCATTCACTACCCATCTTCCTTCGAATCTACGGTAAAACCATCAGGGTAGTGGTGTTTCTACAAAGGCTCCTTCATTCTGTCCTTGAGGGGCTAAAGTAGTAGCAGTTTCCGTCAATCCACTGCCAACCGGTGAGCATTCTGCCTTTCCATCCGTTTGAGGTTTGGGAAGAGGTAATATTTACTGCATTTACCTCTACCCAGCCTGTAGCCATATAGCCGGAATCCAAGAAATAGTACCATAGGGACTTTCCGTTACTAGGCTTCATAGCTCCAGCTATTCTTCGGATAGCTTCCGTCCGGTCTTTTGTACCACCAGCCCTTTTCATCCTGTATCCACTGTCCTCCGGATAGGGAACGATCTACACCAAGTACCTGTCCGGTCAAGCTACTGCTGACCTTAAAGCTTCCGGAACCGCCGCTGGAACTTCCCCTGATCCGCCGGAGCCGGAAGAACTTCCTCCGGAACCTCCTGAGCTTCCGGAATTTCCAGAACTATTGTTGGATGGATTTTCTATTTTTTGGGCATCAAAAAAAGGAGAGGTTATTAATGGTACAGGTGTTAAATCAGCTTCAGGGTTCCGCAGGAATCTCCGTAATATATAGCTCATTGTTGACATAGAATTCCGTTCCATTCTTCCCATAGTTATCATCCGTTCCCTTTACCAAAAGACGATACTTGTCTATTTTGTAATTTTGTTGAAGCAAGTATGAAATCTGATAACGTCCCGGAGTAAAAGCCTTAGTCTCTTTTATATTTGGGACATGTCCTATATAGCCATCCTCAGTATGAACTCTGGCCAGTGCTAGACTCCATTGATCTAAGTTGTTGGGATAGCTATTGTAAGGATTTGTGAAAAATAATGGATTTTTATCCGGTGTAATCTCTGTACCATCCGTTAATACTATTTTTTTCGGTGAGACAAGGTAGCCCTCTTCATCAAGTCCCATGAACATTGTGAATATCAAAGCTGGACTTTAGATAGACCTTGCTGATTGTCTTTTGGGCTTCTACTGTGAATTCCTTACTTACCAGAAGGTATTTTCTTCCCTTAGCACTATCCAACTCTAATGGTAATATCTTATCAATTTGACGAGAATTGTTCGCAATATGATAATAATACTTTTGTTGTAGTGAAATATACTGCAGTTTTATTATACGAATCTTCATCATCATCTCTAAGCATAAAATATAAATCGGATCCTTTTTGTATCTCAAATATATATTTATAACGATAGACGCTGGATATAGTAGCCCAAGTTATAGACTTCCATTCCTCATTCACTTTTTTTCTCATAATTCTGTTCTGGCTGGATATGTAGTAAGCTGAAATCTTTTGGTACTCCATCTTCTTGTACTGAATAGCCCAGTATATTAATATCTTTGTTACGTATTACTTTCATATGGTCTCTGGCAGCCACATCAGCTGTATTAAATTCTACTGTAACGGACATAATTCGATTTTTCCCTATCCGCCTTTTTCTTCCTCATAACTAGCATAGCGGGGAGGATCTGCCAAGGCTCTTCTACTTCTGCTTAATGGAGTGAGAATCTCTTCTGCAGCTCTGTCCGTGCCACCTAAAGGCTTCTGTAGAAAAGGAGGATTCCTCTTCTGCCTCTTCCTTTTTCCTTATCAGAGGCTTCCATTTCCTCTACAGCTGAAGAATCTTCCGCTGTGTCTTTCTTCGTCTTTCTCCGCAACAGTCGCTGTATTGGAAGCTGTTTCTTCTGTATTTCCCACTTCTGACGCACTCGTCTGAAGGCTTTCTTCCTGCTCTAAAGGAAGCGCATAGGCGGAAGTGCTACTTGCACCCACTCCCAGTACAAAGCTAAGTCCTAAAGCCAGCATGTTTTTTCTTCTCATCTCCATCGTCCTTTCTTATTTCTTGCCATTTCACGGTATAAAAATTATACTATGTTTCTATCCATTTGTGGAAATTTTATTGTTTTTGTACCGCTCCATTCACTACCCATCTTCCTTCCGCATCCACTGCATAGCCATCGGGGGTAGTGGTGTTTCTATAAAGAGCACCCTCATTCTGTCCTTGTGAGTCTAAGTAGTAGCAGTTTCCGTCAATCCACTGCCAACCGGTGAGCATTCTACCCTTCCATCCATCAGAGTTTGGGAAGAGATAATATTTGCTGCCGTTCACCTCTACCCAGCCTGTAGCCATATAGCCGGAATCCAAGAAATAGTACCAGTAAGACTTTCCATTATAGGCTTCATAGCCCCAGCTGTTCTTCGGATAGCTTCCGTCCGGTCTTTTATACCACCAGCCCTTTTCATCCTGTATCCACTGGCCTCCGGATAAAGAACGGTCTACGCCAAGTACCTGTCCTGAAAAGCTACTACTGACCTTAAAGCTTCCGGAACCACCACCGGAACTTCCTCCTGAGCTAGCGGAGCCACCACTTGATCCACCGGAACTACTGGAGACAGCTTTAGAGGCAGAACCGGAATTGCCTGTATTGCCGGAATGATTTTCTTTCTTCTCTACTTTTACCGCATCGAAGAAAGGAGAAGTTATTTTTGTAATGGTTGATATTTCATAATCGGGAATAACCCTACGGACTTCATAGGGCTCATTATTTTACATAAACTCTGTGCCTTTACCCATAAGTATCATCAGTCTCCGACACCAAGAAACGATAGTTATCCACTGTATAATAAGGCTGTATCACATATAGTACCTTATAACGACCTTCCGGAAAATTCTGTCTTCTTCCTGCGTAAAATCTGAGATTTCGTTTTTCCGCTTCATTCGGATAGCTTTCCAAATAGAGTTTATACTGGTCTAGGGTTTTCGGGGAAAATCGTTACGAAAATTCATAAGAAAAGGCTGTGGTAAATCCTTAGGGCAGAAGCTCCGTACCATCTTTTTAAAGACAACCTTCTCCACTTGAAGTGTTGCCCTCTTCGTAGTATCGCCCGCCTTAACATTATGGATGTCAAAAGCTGAACGGAGATATACTTTCGCCATAATCTTTGCTTCCTTCACGGTAAAAGTTTCGCTTTCAAAGGTATAATATTTATATTTTTGCATCTTCCCGTTGCGTAGCTTTCAAATTGTCTGATAATAACTATGTACCCTCTATGATAAAATACCTTTCTTCCATAGAAACTCTTGTATAAAGTAAGTTTTCCATCTCCGTCCTGTTCAGCTATTGGCAAAAAGATAATATGGACTCTTTTTCCTTCAGCAATTGTATATACATAGTGATACTCCCCAGGGTAAAGTAGTTACGATTATAAGGAACCCACTGACCATTTACTTTCTTTTCCACTTCCCTCTCCGGGAGAATTTTATAAAGATCCGAGCTAGGGATTGTTGATAACTCCAACTCCTCCTCCTCTTAAGGCAATACCTGTTACATTTACCTTTTTCTCCCGAAGCACTTTCATGTGATCTCTTGCGGGAAAAATCCCAATCTTCAAATGAAACATGCAAAGTTACAATCTTATTATCAAGTGGTTTTGTCACTGCAGCACTTCTAAATCCTGAATATCCGGAGGTTACCGGAGCAGAATCTGTTCCTCTTATATCTTCTGTAGGGCCTTCTGTAGAGTCCTCTGTAGACTCCCCTTTCGCTCAGCAAGTTCCTCTGAGTCTTCCGCTTCAGTAGTCAGTACTTCTTCCTCTATGGACGCAGTTTTCCCTTCCACAGCAGTCTCTTCCGGAAAAATCGTCTAATCCTTCTACAGTTCCTGCTGTTTCAGCAGTTTTTTTCTACCTCCGAACATAAGTATCCTTATTGTCTAAAATATCCGCATAGCTTGCAGGGGCAAAAAGCCCTGTGCAAAGTACTGCACTCAGTCCTAAAGCCAGCATGTCTTCTCATCTCCATCGTCCTTTCTTTGGTCTCGCCATTTCACAAATTATAATTATACTATATTTCTGCCCATTCGTGGAAATTTTATTGTTTTTGTACCGCTCCATTCACTACCCATCTTCCTTCCGAGTCTACTGTAAACCCATCGAGGTAGTATTTGATAAAAGGCTCCTTCATTCTGTCCTTGCGGGTCTAAGTAGTAGCAGTTTCCACCAATCCACTGCCAACCGGTAAGCATTCTTCCTTCCATCCGTCAGAGTTTGGGAAGAGGTAGTATTTACTACCGTTTACATCCACCCAGCCAGTAGCCATATAGCCGGAATCCAGGAAATAGTACCAGTAAGACTTTCCATTATAGGCTTCATATCCCCAGCTGTTCTTCGGATAGCTTCCATCCGGTCTTTATACCACCAACCCTTTTCATCCTGGATCCACTGGCCTCCGGATGAGAGAACGGTCTACATGCCAAGTACCTGTCCGGTCAAACTACTGCTGACCTTAAAGCTTCCGGAACCACCACCGGAACTTCCTCCTGAGCTAGCGGAGCCACCACTTGATCCACCGGACTACTGGAGACAGCTTTAGAGGCGAGAACCGGATTGCCTGTATTGCCGGAATAATTTTCTTTCTTCTACTTTTTACCGCATCGAAGAAAGGAGGTTATTCTTGTAATGGTTGATATATTATAATCGAGGGATAACCCTACGGACTTCATAGGGGCTCATTATTGACATAAATCTCTGTTCCTTGCCCATAGTATCATCAGTCTCCGACACTAAGAAACGATAGTTATCCACTGTATAATAAGGCTGTATTACATATAGTACCTTATAACGGCCTTCGGAAAAATTCTGTCTTCTTCCTGCGTAAACCTGAGATTTCCGTTTTTCCTTCTTCATTCGGATAACTTTTCTAAATAGAGTTTATATTGATCCAGGTTTTTGGGAAAATCATTACGAAAATTCATAAGAAAAGGCTGTGGCAAATCCTTAGGCAGAAGCTCCGTACCATCTTTTAAGACAATCTTCTCCACTTGAAGTGTTGCCCTCTTAGTAGTATCACCCTGCCTTAACATTATGGATGTCAAAGCTGGAACGGAATATACTTTCGCCATAACCTTTGCTTCCTTCACAGTAAAAGTTTCGCTTTTTCAAAAGGTATAATGTTTATACTTTGCATCTTCCCGTTGAGTAGCTTTTCAAATTATCTTGATCATAACTATGTACCCCTTTCTGATAAAAATACCTTTCCTCCACAGAAACACTTGTATAAGCAAATATACCATCTCCATCCTGTTCTGCTGGTAAAAATATAAATTGGCTCTTCTTTCCTTCAGCAAGTGTATATACATAGTGATACTCCCCAGGGTAAGTAGTTGAGATTATAGAACCCACTGACCATTACTTTCTTTTCCACTTCCCTCTCCGGGGAGAAATTTTATAAAGATCCGGGCTTGGATTATTGATGACTCAGGCTCATTTCCTCTTAAAACGACACCTGTTACGTTTACTTTTTATCTCGAAGCACTTTCATATGATCTCTTGCCGGAAAGTCCCAATCTTCAAATGATGCAGTCACCCTTATAACCTTATTGTCAAGGGATCTCGTTACTGCAGCACTTCTAAACCCTGAATATCCGGAGGTCATTACCGTAGAGTCTGTTCCTCTTATATCTTCTGTAGAGCCTTCTGCAGAGTCCTCTGTAGACTCACTCTTTCGCTCAACCAAAGCTCCTCGAGGGTCTTCCGCTTCAGTAGTCGGTACTTCTTCCTCTATGGACGCAGTTTTTCCTTCCACAGCAGTCTCTTCCGGGAAAAGTCGTCTAATCCTTCTACAGTTCCTGCTGTTTCAAAGCTATTTTTCAGAGCTTGTTTCTACCTCCGGTACGTAAGAATCCTTCGTATCTATACTATCCGCATAACTTGCAGGGGCAAAAAGCCCTGTACAAAGTACCGCACTCAGTCCCTAAAAGCCAGCATGTTTTTCTTCTCATCTCCATCGTCCTTTTCTTATTTATTGCCATTTCACGATATAAAATTATACTATATTTTAGATTTTTCTAATTATTTTTCGCGAATTTATATGATTCTTTAAGAAGTCCCTCTACCTTATCTATTTCATTCCCATTTTCGTACAAAAATAATGCCTAAGGTTTTCCTTCAAGCATTACATAATCCCCTCTCAAAGGAGAAGGGAAACTTTCTGTTGTTTTTATTAATTCTATCCATGTTTAGATAACATTGCAAAAATTTCCCTATCTTATCTTTCCTCTCAGTCTTCTCACTTCAGCTCCTGTGAGGATCGGAGCCAGTTGACTACGCAGGACAGTCCCAGTAAGCCTGCCACAGTAGCGATGGCGGCATTTCTGGCAAAAATTCTTCTGAAAATAAGATAAAGCAAAAGTTGTTGGTAATCACGAAGTCCGGGAGTTTGACAGTTAAATAGTTCCAAAATCTCCGCAGGCCTTGAAAAGACTGACTGCAAAACTCCATCCGTTTACCGTGCGCGATCCTTGCAAAAGAGATTAATTTTTCCAGTCTCAACTTTACAAGAATTCCGAAATGGTACTGAATCGACACAAAAGAGGCTCTTTACTGACTGCACTAACTATTACTTCGAGATTGAGGAAGCTGATGATGTAGCAACGATTATAAGTATCAATCAAAAGATGGCAGATTGAAGAATGCTTCGGATTACGAGATTGTATCTCAAAGAGATATATAATAGATTTTAACAGCAACAAGAAAAGTGAAATATTGCTAGAATTCAAAAAGAAAATAGAGCTCATAAAGTGGCGGAATTACGCCGTTTATGGGCTCTTAACTCTTCTCAACTGTCAAAGATTGGACTATAGCATAGCAAGCTCAAATTTCTATACAAGCTCTTACTTTTCCTTAACAATTATAAAAATCGTTTTAGGATGTTTCTTAGCCCTTAATCCTAATTCCTTGTTCAGCCAGTTCAATCCTGCTCTGGTTACATAGTTATGGCTGGTTGAAGTGTGGCATAAAGAAGGTCTACCAATGGAAGTTCAGCCATAGTCAAGCCCTTCTGAATAGCAGGGAAGAAATGAATGATTGCTGTTGCATCATAGCTGGATCCTAACTGACAACCTACAATCTTCTTGTCATCCTTCTTGTAAACAATACGAATCTTAACCTTTGGTTCTCACCTCCATAAATGCAGAACTGGGTATCCTCGTAATCCTCGTAGGAAACCTCCATACCTTCTCTCTCTGCCGCAGCCAAGGAAAGACCGGTACAAGCCAGCAGCTGTAGATTCCTAAAGCACTGGAGCCCTGAACGCCTAAGCTTTCCACAGGCGTTCCGCAGATGTATGTAACTGCCACAACACCGGAACGAACCGCATTGGTTGCCAAAGCGATATAGTTTTCTCTTCCTCTTGCATTGTCATAAAGGCTTGCGCAGTCTCCGATAGCATAAACGGAAGGATCGCTGGTCTGCTGCTTTCTGTTTACCAGATAAGCACCGTTTTGATACGAGCTTTAAGTGCTCTGCGCCAGGAACTTGCGTTGGGTCTCGAAACCTACTGCAAATTACCATATCCGCATCATACTGTCCTTATCGGTCCTTAACACCGGATGCTTGCCTTCTCTGAAATTCTTCCACCTTTTCTCCTAAAAGCAGAAGCAATACCGTGCTCTTCCATTTCTATTCTTTAATTCATCAGAGATGGAGCATCAAAATATCCTGCAAGGATACGATCTACCATATCAATCAGGATTTACTTCAATCCAAAGGCGCTGGAAGAGGCTTCTGCAAGCTCAACACCGATATATCCTCCTCCAAGACACATACCTTCTAGCAGATTCTCGCTTATTCTTCAGCTTTTCAATAACTTCCGCTGCGTTCTGGTAGCTTTACCATCTGCACATTCTCTAAATCAAAAGCCCTTTACAGGAATTCTGTTTGAGGATAGAACCTGTAGCAAAAACCAAGTTGTCATAGTGATCTTCAATCACCTGTCCGTCCTTTAACTGTACCTTCACGGTCTTCTTATCGTAATCTACGGAAAGTACCTGAGATTCCATGTTCACCTTAGCACCCTTCTCTAAGAAGTTCTCGGGCTTTGCATAGAATAGTCCGTCTCCGGAATGAATCTGCTCTCGATCAAAGAGCCATTCCACATCCTAAAAATGTTGCTGTTCACGATCATAGATGGTAAGCTCCTGATTAGGATAAGATAAAATGGTGTTTGCCAGGCTGTTCCTGCGTGGTTTGCTCCTACTAATATTGTTTTTGCCATGAGGTTCCTCCTTGAATTTTGATATATTTTAGCAATGAGTATATTTTATCCTATTTAGAATAGGAATAAAAATAAAAATAGTATAAAGGGTTATTCTTGTTTTTGTTAGTATCATCAGATGGAATCAGCTATAACATATAAGCCTGAGCATTCCGTAAGGAATGCCGAAGCAATCAGTGCAGATTTTTGTCCATAAGCTGGCTTCCATGAGCAAAAATCTGTACTTTCTAGAAAAGAGTAGCTTCGCCACTTTTTCAAAGCTATAACTTTTAAGCCCTTCAAACTAGATTCCAAAACTTTCTTCGCATCCTTAAAGTATCTAAGCATTTTCAGACTGTATTCTCCAAACTCCTGTCCTTTTCGCATTTTATAGGCACCAAAAGGCTCCCAAAAGCAGCCTGCAATAATCCCATATAAGCAACAAGCTGTCCGTTCTTCCTTAGTCCTTCCTCCGAAAGGCAAAGGGCTGCTCAGATTTTTCTTCCTGCAGCCCAAAGATAATCCTCTAAAAAGCCTTAGCTCAGAAAAATCCATATAGGAATATATTGCTCCCATGGCGATATCCAAAAGCGGATCTGCCATTCCTGCATATTCCCAGTCGATCATCTTCACCTTCTTTGGTAAAGATAAGAATTATCCTGTACCGCATCAATATGACAAAAAGACAAAGGGAGGATTTCCTTCCTCCCACAAATCAAGCATTCTTTCACCCGCTTCCTTCATTTTCCATAGTCCTGGTATGGGATTTCTCCTCCCCCTCAGACAAATGTCTTCCATAGTACTGTAGTCTTTCTCTTAATGAGAAGGGGTGCTTCACTTCCTTCTTTCCTCATGGAGCTTTGGCAAAAGCTTCATACAGGCTCTTCTTTTCCTCCTGCTTAGAAATCGCATTTTTGCCTCTTCATAATAACGGGAAATCTTATAGCCATTTTCCGGATTGAAATACAGGAGTTCTTCCGTAATCTCTAAATCCTTTACAATTCTGTAAATCTCTTCCTCTTCTTTTCTATTAATCAGCTTTCCTGTTCCCACCCCTGGGATTCGCCGAAATAAGTCCCTTCCGGCATAATCATGATTTTCACTTTTTCTTCATGGATGCTGAAAAGAAGATTTATTGGTCATACCTGCCTTTAGGCAACGAGATTTCTAATATCCTCTCGGTATCCGGAACACGCTAGAAATCAACTCCATCGCTCTCGAGCCGGAACTGTGGACATACCTTTCGTCAAAAGTCTTAACTCCTCCAAGTTTTCAAACTCATAGATTTGTCCCGCCTTCTGCTCATTGCGATAAATGGGGGGCAAATGCTTTAAGCTTAGTCGGAGTACATCCTCCCAGTAGTAATCCTCTGTTCCCGGTCTATGGTAATACTCTTCCAGAAAGGGACGCAGGGCGGAAAAGAATTCCTTCTTTAGGAAAACCGGACCGTACATACAGTAGGCATCCTTTCCCCCTACCTGCACACTTTTAATCTGTCCATCCTTTCCACAGTCCAAGACCCACTCCTTGGTTTCTCCTTCCATATAGCTGGCCGCATACCAGGAAGGGGCTCAATACTGTGATACATATTTTCCGCATCCAATTATCGGAAGACAGAATGTAAAAGCTCTTCCCTCCATGGCTTTTCTGGCATGGTATAGCGTTCCTATGGTGTTCTTAGTGGAATACTCCGGATTGTACAAAAAAGCTTTACGCCATAGGCATCTGTAAAGGTAGTCAAACTTTTCCTTCAAATACCCTACAATAATGGTGATATCATAAATCCCCACCTCATGGAGCTGTTTAATCTGCCGTTCTATCATTCTTTCCCCAAAGACTTCCAATAAGCCCTTAGGGCATTCATAGGTCAGAGGTACAAAACGGGATCCAAAACCTGCTGCCAAAATAAATGCAGCATCCACCTTGTGCTCCTCTAAAAATGCTCTTCCCTTTTCTGTGAGGATGCGCTTCTCTCCCTTAGCTTTCTGTTTTTCCAAATATCCTCTTCCTCCCAGCTCTTCAAGCATTGGTTCACCTTACCCAAAGACATTCCTGTTTCCTCAGCCCATTGTCTTTGGCTGTAGTCCGGATGTTCCATTATATTTCGCAATAAAATAGTACAGGAATTCATTCTTTCTCCTCTTCTCTGTCTAAAGCACTCTGTTCACTCGGTAAGTATATCGACTAATTATGAACAAAATAATAGCAAAAAGAAAAATTTTTCCTGTACTGTTTTAGATCTTCTATCAGCTCATCTCAGAAAAGCCTGTTCTGATGTCTGATCGCTTTATCCCACTATGCCTATCTTATCGCTTTGTCCCACTATGCCCTATCTTTTTATTTTTCATATTAAATCTCAGATACCTCATACAGAAGATCACCATAACTTGGGAATGGCCATGAGACTCTTATCCATAATGGTTTCAACAAATCTGCCGGTTCTCTTAAATCCGCATATCTTTTTGTGATAACTTCATGGAAGAAAAATGCCTTTTTCTTTTTCATCGAAATTTCCAATGCCTCCTCAAATGTCCCAACAGCTGTTCTCTGGCTCTTTCTATTTCTTCCAGATATTGAGAGGCCTGGTTTAAAACTTTTCCTGGGCATAGGTACTGGCCTTGGGAGATGCCTGCCTTACAGCATTTAAAGACTCCGCCAAATTCTGCACATAGCGAACCGCTGCCGGAATAATCTGCTTTCCGGAAATATTCACCATAGCTCTTCCTTCGATGTGAATCACCTTGCTGTAGTGTTCATACTCCACCAACTCTCGACTCTTCAGTTCCGTCTCCGTATAAATGCCGAAGGAAGAAAATAAAGTCAATGGATTTCTTCGTGGTCAGGGCGGAAATAGCGTCTACCATGGAGGGTGATTGGAAGTCCTCTTCTTGCAGCCTCCTCTACCCATTCCTTTCCATAACCGTTTCCGTGAAAATAATTCGCTCATGTTCTCGCAAGAGCTTTTCAAATAGTCATGCACGCTGTTTTCAAAAATCTTCTTCCTTCTCCAGAAAATCAGCAGCCAGCTCAGTGCTCCAGCCGTAATGGTATTTAGGATAATGTTGGCACCGGCAATGGAATCGGAGGAGCCCACCATACGGAATTCAAACTTATTTCCGGTAAAAGCAAAGGGAGAGGTACGATTTCTGTCCGTATCATCTCTTGCCACATCCGGAAGGGAACGAACGCCGGTATTGATATGCTCTCCCTTTGAGGATTTCGTAGCATATCCTGTACCGATAAGCTGTGCCACTACCTCTTCCAGCTGGCTTCCCAAAAAGCAGGAAATAATGGCAGGAGGAGCTTCGTCTGCCCCTAAACGATGATCATTCCCCACATTTGCCGCGGACATGCGAAGTAAGTCCGCATGGTTATCCAGCGGCTAAAACACAGGCTAAAACCAGGAGGAACTGCACATTTTCATGGGGAGTCTCCCCCGGATTCATCAGGTTAATGCCGTCATCGGTACATAAAGACCAGTTGTTGTGCTTTCCGGATCCGTTAATTCCTGCAAGGGCTTCTCATGGAGATAAGCATTCCAAACCATGGCGAGGCCACCTTCTTTTAGATTTTCCATGACCAGCTGATTATGATCCACCATAGATTGGCTTCCTCAAACATGAGAGCCATCTCATGCTGGGCGAGACCACCTCATTATGCTCTGTCTTTACAGGAACCCCTAAAGCCCAAAGCTCCTGGTCCATATCTCCCATAAAGGCGGCAATTCTTTTCCGGATTACCCCATAGTAGTGGTCATCCAACTCCTGTCCCTTTGCAGGCATTCTGCCGAAAAGGGTTCTTCCGGTATAAACTAGGTCTTTTCTGCGAAGATATTTTTCCCGATCCACCAGAAAATATTCCTGCTCCGCACCAACAGTAGCCTTAACAGGCGGCTAATCTTGTTTCAAAAAGCTGTAGAGTCGTAAAGCTTCTCGGTTAATCGCCTCCATGGGAACGAAGGAGAGTCTTTTTATCAGAGGCTTCTCCGGTATAAGAACAAAAAGGCCGTGAGGAATGCAAGGGTGAGTGGTTTCTCCGTCGCTTTCGTAAAAAGCAGGGGCTGGTACAGTCCCAAACAGTGTATCCTCTTGCCTCAAAGGTCGCTCTTAAGCCGCCGGAAGGAAAGGAGGAAGCATCCGCCTCGGAGCGCACCAATTCCTTACCGGAAAATTCCAGCATGACCTTTCCCTCTCCCACAGGGCTTAAAAAGGCCTCATGCTTTTCCGCAGTAATACCGGATAAGAGGTTGGAACCGAGTGGGTATAATGGGTTTGCTCCTGCTCGATAGCCCTCCTTCATTCCTGGGCCACCGCATCCGCCAAATCCGGACTTAAGGAATAGCCCTCCTGCATACTCTTCTTTAGCTTCTGAGTAAAGCATTTTTCGGTAATCGCTCCCGCATTACGCCGTCATGACAAATACATTTTTGGAAAAATTCTCTATCCGTTTCCAGCCGCATATTGCTCCTTTGACTGGTTGCTTTACCAAACGATTCCTCTTTTTAAGTGCAAAGGGCAGAGCCCTGCTCTGCCCTTCTTTCTCTTATCTTTATTAGCACAACCAGACTAAATCAATTTTTGCTTTACATTCTTCAATGATAGCATCTGCCCGGCTTTAAGAGTTTTCTTGGGTCAGCCGCCTACTATCTGATCGGAACCTGCTTCAATATACTTTCTGGTGCTGCAGCAAATACAAGCTGAAGCTCTGTATTTACATTAATCTTTGCTACACCGAGAAAGTGCCTTCTGAATCATCTCCTTAGGAATTCGGAACCGCCGTGAAGTACCAATGGCATCTTCTCTCGATCTGCTCATGATTGCTGCCAGGGGTATCGAAGGAAAGTCCTTCCAATCAGGGGGATAAACACCGTGGATATTTCCGATTCCTGCAGCCAGGAAGTCGATGCCTAAATCTGCAATCTTCTTGCACTCTGCAGGATCTGTACACTCTCCCATTCACAACACCGTCTTCTTCTCCACCGATGGAGCACTACCTCAGCCTCAATGGACAGCCCTGCCTTGTGCGCAGCATCCACTAATTCCTTGGTCTTTTCAACATTTTCCTCGATTCGAAGTGAGAACCGTCGAACATGATGGAAGTAAAGCCTGCCTTAATGCAGGAATAACATCCGTCGTAGGAACCGTGATCCAAATGAAGAGCTACCGGCACCGTAATTCCCAGGCTCTTATCCATAGCCTTGACCATAGCATTACGGTTTTCAAAACCGCACATATACTTTCCGGCACCTCACGGATACCAAAGTTACAGGGACTTGGCCTCTTCTGAAGCCAAAAAGGATGGACTTTCTCCACTCAGGTTATTGATATTGAACTGAGAACCGCATGGTAGAGGAAGCCAGCGCTTTGTCAACATTTCCTTTGCATTAACTAACATATTTTTCCTCCTTGAGAATTCTTTTCTATTGGTAAATCTCCTCCATAAATGGGATGGGAAGTGTAACACATTTTAAATCCTAGGAAAGCAAGAAATGAAAACGGTCATCTCCATATCCTTTTACGGAACAAACGATTGTTTGTGACGAATTTCTCCTCTTCCCTTCCTTTACCGGAGCGGAATGGCTCCTTCCAGCTCTCCAAAGCCTCGATCCCTTCAAAAACATCCCTTAGGTACCGGCTCCTTTAAAGGCCTTTTAATACAGTCTGGGAGGACTTATACGGACTGGCTGTAGAAACCACAAAGGCACTTGTCCCGTCTTCCTGCTCATAAGCATAATGGTCTGCAACCACCTTGGCTACTGGTATGAGGATCCAGGAGCATACGTTTCACTATAAGTCTGGAAAATACTTTGACTGCCTCCATTCCCTTTCCCGTATCCGCTGTAGTATGTGATTCCCTTACTATCGTCTCGGAATACGATGTTTTCCCTATCTTCAGCTCAGCCATCAATCTCTTACACTCATCACGCATCCTGCAATACAGGAGTCTTTCAGATTTGAAGAAATCAAGATGTCCATGGAAGGAGAGGTGGTAACATGGAAGGGACGATTTTTGTCATAAATTCCGGTGGAGTCTATTAAAACCTTGTTGTCGTTGGGCTAAAGAAAGCTTTCCTAATGGAGTCCCATCTGTTTAGCGCAGTATGCTGCAATATTTCGAAGTTTCCGGTAGGTACGGATACATTCAAAAGTCTCGGCTTTAACTCTCTAGCTGTAGCAGACAGCGGTACGCATAAACATAGTAAACGATTTGCGTACCAATCGACCGATATTGATGGAGTTGGCAGAAGAAAGTCTATAGCCCTTTCCAAAGCTTTTCCTGATAAGCCTTGTCGGAGGAAAATCTTTTTCACACCTCACATGCATCATCAAAGTTTCCAAGAATGGCTGCAACATGGGTATTCTCCCCTTTTGTGCCCGCATTTGCCGCTCCTGGAGGAGAAACCCCCATCCTTCGGGTAAAAATGCAATAATCTCACAGCTTCCACATCGCAGAAGCCTTCCATTGCCGCCGTGCCGGTATCTCCGGGTGGCGGTAAAATCAATCTTCTCCTAGATCTGATTCTACTGCTACCTTCATCAGATAGGGAAGAATGGATAAAGCCATATCCTTAGCCAAGGTTCTCTGTGGAAAAAGCTCCAGGTAATAACTGTCTCCTTTTTCACTACTGCAGAATTTCTTAGTGAAAACTTCTCATCGTAAGCAGTGTCATGCAGTAATAATTCCTCCTCCGTGAAATCCGTAAGATAAACTTCGCAGTTTCATACGCCAAATCTTGGTAGGATAACAGCGTAGTCCTCAAGAGACTTTTTCAGCTAGAATTTCCTTCAGTACAAAAAGTCCCCGTCTTGGCCAGTCCCTGGACAGACTGCTAAAGAACGGACTTACATTCTCTTCTCCTCCACGAGGTGGATTGATATACTCTGCTACTACTCAGTTCTTAACAAACTTTTTAATCTTTGTTTTCCCACAAGATCAAAGCAACATCATTCATTCGAATTCATCACAATATCCGCCTTTGGCTCTGGTGAACCACATAAAAGATAGTGCATGGGCTTTACCGTGGTAGAGATACTGTTCAGAAAGTATCCTCCACCTGAGCCTCTTTCCTTCACATCTCCAGATAATTCGCCTTATTATTCTTTCGTCCCATCCGCTACCATAAATTTTAATATCGAAGAGGCATAACTCAGATTTTCAACACCAAAATTCCTTCCACCAGGATGATGTTCTTTGGCTCCACAGTAAAAACACTGCTCTGTTCTGTTGTGGGTACTAAAAAATCATAGATTGGGGGAAAGAAATACTTTCTCCCGTCTTAATGCCTATGCTTAATCAACAGATCCGTTTCAAAAGCATCCGGGATGGTCATAGTTAGCCTTTTGCGGATGGCAAGAGGCACTCCGTCATTGGACTTATAATAGTATCGTAGTGAGGACTGCCCATCTCGGAAAACACTCTTTGATCCTCTTGGTAAGGTGGATTTTCCGGAACCAGGCACCTCCTGCAATACCAATCATTACAGTTGACATAGTCTCTCTTCCTCTTAAACTTCTAAAGAATCTCCTAGTTCAATTTGTTTGTAAACCTCTTAGATATTTTCCCCATGCCTAAAAGGAGACTGAAAAGAAATAGGAGCGAAAATGAAAACCCCCAGACCATAATGAAAATATCCTTGTTCTCACTAGTAGAGTCCGTAAAACAGCAGCTGATAAATTCAGTACATAACTTAAGGCAGTGGAATAATCGTTTTTCCCAATGCACTAAAAGATTCCCGAAGTACAATATAAGGCGGATAAAAACAGGAAAAACAAAGAACCATGCTGTTGGAGATTTCACTCATAAATATAGAGTGTAGCCAGGAAGGGGACTGTGGAGGAAAATGAGTGATAGTGATGTGGACATATCATATGATAAGTTTTCCATGCAGAATCGTCTTTCCGTACAATCCGTACACAAAAAGCAGATGCAAGTTATTCTGCTCTCTTTCCTGGGTGATGCTGGAGGCACTTAAGGCAGGGGGCCAATAGCAAAAAGAAATACAAAGTCCGCTTCCTACATAATAATAAAAACGATTAAACATGGCACAGTTGAATCTCTCCCGTCTGCTGACATTCAGGAAATATAGTATAAATTTCCGAATAAAAGCACAAAAAGTAAAAAGGTTGGTGAAGAAAATCAGCATGAAGAAATAAACTGTTTCAGCAAACTATCCTTAGTCCATATCAGTTCTCTTTCATAAGATAAAGACTCCTTTCTCTTGGATTTTTGGAACAATACCCCTCGATACCCCTGTTCTCTATAGAAGGAATAAAGGAAATTCCACTTTTCTACTATCGTTTTCCAAGCAGCCTCATCCTCCCGGCTTCACGAATCACACGAATTTCATTTTCCGTAGGCTAGTGGACCTTACCTTAGGCTCATTCTTTAAGACCTGCATAAGTCTGTGCTTTTCCTCTGACGGATAATATTGATTTTTGCAAGCTAAGCTCTCTGGTAATCTGAGACACGGCCGCTACGAGATCATTTTCTGAGTGCAGAAAGCCCAGGTGGGTCAGAGATCGGACACCTCCTAAGGATGAGCCGGTCATGAAAATGCTTCTTCCCACGACTACGTAAGTCTAAAAGCATGGTTTTCATTTCCTCCAAAGTTCTTGGATCCGACTATGAGGCCTCATCAATAATCAAATATTTTTCGGATCATGCAAAATATAAGCCGGGACGAAGGAAAGTGCAAGACGGCCTTCAGGCACAAAAGCTCCATGCCGCTTTGTCCTCACTCGCCAGCTGCAGCGGACATTTCCAAAAAGTAAACGGTTCTCCTCAATTCTGCTTTCCATCCATGGGATAACAGGAGGCAAAATTCCAAATATTCTCCACCCTCGTCTGTGGACAGGCTCCCGGAATATTGGAGACAGCGATCTTCAGCGGAGTCTTCGCAGTCCGCCTGCCTACCATATCATCAATGCATAATTTTACCGCTCTCAGGGATAAAGTCCCATCAGAAGAGTAGTAGGTTGTCTTTCCCGGTGTCCGGAAGTCCCAGTAAGCCATCTGTCACATCCGGAAACCTCCAGGGAAAAATCTTCAATCACTGTAATACCGCCATAGCTACGTTTTGGAATTGAGATCCTTGCATCGCTCCTTCGACCTTAAGACATAAATCACAGGGCCGAATGTTGCCGGATTTGGGAGAAACATTTGCTCTCCTAGGAGACAAAACGGATATTCAGTCCTCTCTCGCTTAAATAAGGCACAGCTTCTCCTTCGAGTTCCCATCGCTCGAGCAGAAAGGTCAAAGCCACCGTCACTGTAATTATGAGAGCCATATTTCGGAGGTTTTGCAGAGTTTTCCCTCCTCTGAAAATATTCACCAAAAGCAGATTCCTTCGATACTTTGTTCCTCTCCCACGCTGATAGTGAGATCTCCGAGATAAAAGAAGTCAAAGCAGGATTCATGGTATTGAGGACTGTAAGTCATACTCTCCACTGCAAACTTCCCGGATCTCTACTGGAAGGCGTTGTATTCACAGTGCTTCCTTCCTTGACCAGCAAACATGGACTGGGTCAGAATGTGCACTCCATAGTTTTCTATCTCTCTCTTCCGTAAAAGCCCAGCTCTCCTCCTCAGGTAAAGCCGAGCGAGGCATCCGGAAAGTAGCCGTGCATTTCTTTCATAGGGTGTCTGGGGAAGGATTCTTTCCGTTCTCCTACTGATCAGGGGTACTGCTGTGCTCCTGTCCAACAGGTACCGCTATACTCTCCAATGTGGAATACGTCCAGTTCCGCTCCGCTCTCCCATTTCCGCACTTTGACCCTGCGGCCGAAGAGGTAAGAAAAGCAATCATAAAACTATAATCCGTGGCGATTGCAAAGCTTCCGCTCGCTTCCCTGAGTAATAATGAGATCTGTCCCTGGTCTTGCCTTGCTGTTCGGAATGTTAATGTTAAAATAGTGGGGTGAGAAATGCATCTTTTAAATATGCCAGATCAAGGACTCTTCTCTCTGTCACTTTGAATATCCATACGATGAGGGTTTTCTAACTTTGCAAAAGCTCCGTCCAGGTCTCCCGTGAAAGTCCATGCACAACAATGGGGTTCACCGTATATTCCACCCCAATGGACAGACTGATATGTCATCCGGAGAACGAGGGTTAATATAGTTTTGTTCCTCCACGGTGTTTTCACTGATTTGTGAAAGCTTCCAGGTGGGAAAAAGCTGCCGTTAAAACAGGTTCCCATACCTAAAGACCAGACAATCACTCCTAAAACAGGAAAATAACAATAAGCTGAGACGATAATCTTTCGGATTTCTCTGCGAACGCATCGAGTAAATACAGTCCGGGACCAAGGAAAGAAAGGGCCGGAAAAAGAATGGCAAAATACATTGCCAAGGAGGGAAGCTTACTGAGGTCCGACAGATTCATCAGCTCCTCCAAATCCAATATTGTTTAAGCTTTTCTCCGAAGCCGAAATCGAAAGGCTGTCAAGCGGTTCTCTGTCCTAGGGCAAGAGGTCTTCCACGCGGAACTATCCTCCGTAGCACTATCGCTCCACCTCCGTTAAGTCATAGCCCAATACCGCAAGTAAACCATTTCCCTTTTGCAAAACAGATAGATAAGGCTGATTCTCCGAGAATAAGGCCTCTCTTCCGCCCCTAAACTGTACCGGAGAGCTTTGCAAAGATACTGTACTTCCGGGAGGCTAAATCTCCTTCTGTTCCAGGTGTAGAGACGCTCCCTGAAAATCAGTTCCTTTTTCAATAAGGCGGAATAATTATCTCCCAAAGTTTCTCTTCCTCTTTCTCCGGAAAGAGAAAATAATACTACTCCCCCCTGTTCGATATAGGAACTGATAAAGTTTTCCTGCTCCTTGGACAAGTCGGAAAAGCGAATATCCCGAATAATCAATAAATCCAAGAGAAAAGAACCGATTCTTCCTTGGAAAACTTTCCGCCTGAAAGGAAAAGGTTCTGCTTTCTAAAAGACCGTTATTGACTCTGGCATTGTGTAGATAGCCTATTCCCTCTCCCTTTTCCGAAAGAATCCCTACAAAAAGCTCCGCGTCCGTTCCGGAAATATCCAAGCCCACTCTTTGGCTGTTAATCTGCTCTCCCGCTTTATTCTCTATGCTAAGAAGCATCTGATTTACACCGGTAGGAAGGCTCAGGTTTTTAACCAAATCTTTTGCTGTTCCTTCCACCACCAGAGGATAAGAATATTCTACGATGCTTTGGTTAGATTCCGCAAAAAGTACCCTGAGGTTTCCGGAAAAAACCTGTTCCTCCGTATTTTCCAAAGTAAGAAAAAGAGGCAGGCTTCTTCCTGACTTCGCCGTATTTTGTATTCCATACTGGTAGCTTAAATTCAGATTTTCCGCCCTTCCCTCTTTTCCCGTTAGGAAAAGGAAGAAGAGAAAGGCAAAAAGCAATACCTTCTTTCCCATTTCTCCCTACTTTCTCTCTCTATCTTTTCTTTCTCTTTTTATCAGGCTTTCTATCTGCTCTACTTTTCCAATCTTTTTCTCTTTTTGCTCTCCGCCACCCTGTTGCTTCTTTCTTCTCCACCGTTTTATCGGAAAAGCTCTTGGCTTCTTCCGTATACTTCAGCAGAAGTGTTACCGTAAAGCGGGTTCCCCCCATATCCGACTGCACTGTAATATTTCCATGGTGCATATCCACAATATTTTTTACTATGGCCAGTCCAAGACCGGTACCTCCTGTACTAAGAGATCTGGAATACTCTACCCGATAAAATTTATCAAAGAGAAGCGGAAGTTCCTTCTCCGGAATCACGTAGCCGAAGTTTAGAACCTGTACCGACACCGCTTCCTTTTCTTTACGAAGGCGAATTAAGACACGCTTTCCCTCTGCGCCGTATTTAATGGCATTGCTAATCAGGTTATCAAAAAGTCTGGCCAAAAGGTCACCATCCCCCTCAATCAGAAGGGATTTTACATTGGCGGAAAAATCGCCGACCAAGATTGTTTTTCTCAAAATTTGGATAACTTTCTTCCACAAGCTGAGATAAAAGCTGTACCAGATCCAGCGTACTAATATTCATGTTCAGCTTCCCATAGGATAATTTGGTAAAGCCAAAAAGCTCTTCGATTAGCTTTTGTAAACGGAGAGCTTTGTTATAAACGATTTCAATATAGTGTTTTTCATTTCCTCCGGAACCATCTGAACGTTTCTCAGTAAATCCAGATAGCCCAAATAGAGGTTAAGGTCGTAAACCGTCATGGAGCGATATTGGTAATCAAATCCGTTTTAGATTGTTCATTCTCCCTCTCTTTTCGATATGGCGGACAACTCCTCTTCCATCAAACGGATACTTTCGCAATATGGGCCAACTCTCCTTCGCCGGAGATAGCGATTTCCGTATGAAAATCTCCTGCGGAAATCTGCTTTACGCCTCGGGCAAGAGTTTCAATATCTTTAGCGGTTTTCCTTTGCAGGAACAGGAAAATAATGGTGAAAATCAAAATCCCACCAAAACAAAAAGAAGAATACTTACGGTACTGACAAAGGCGAAGCGCTGCACCAGGGGATTATCATTTCCCATCTGCACCAGATAATTGGTATAGGATCCAATGTTTAAAACCAAAAAGCACTCAATTACCGCTGTAAAAGAGCTGGAGATTCCCGTGATCAGTGCTTGCGTTAAATAGCCCCTACCGAAATGGTGGGGTAAGCTAGATTTTTCTTCAACGGTAAAAACCCCTACTTTTCAATCTTATAGCCAACGCTCCCAAACCGTGGTGATGATCTTGTCCTCTCTCGATCCTCTTTCATCTTTCCTCTGAGACGACGGATGTGTACCATTACCGTATTGTTGGCCTCATACACCTTTTCATTCCACACCTTTTCGAAGATTTCATCCGTGAAAATACCTTTCCCGGATGAAAGCTAGGAGAAAAGGATATCGAACTCGATGGGGTAAGCTTAATGTCCTCATCGTCAATCAATACCTTATGATTGTCCTTGATTAATCAGCATATTCGAATAACGAATCTCATTATTCACATAGTGGGACCTGCATTGGGGTTTAACTGGGTATAGCGTCTTAACTGAGACTTTACCTGACAGTAAGCTCAGTGGTTAAAGGCTTTGTCACACTAATCATCCGCCCCGCCAGTTAAGCCTACAATCTTATCAGATCCTCGAGACTTGAGCAAGCATTATCACAGGAATATTGGAGCTTTCCCGGATCTTTCGGCACATTTCCAGCCCGTTCATTCAGCATCATCACGTCAAAAGCACCAGATGAATCTCTTCCTGAGACAAAAATCTGTAGCCTTCCTCCGCATTATATGCCTTAAATACCTTATATCCGTCAGACACCAAGTAAATTTCTACTAACTCGGCGATCTCTTTCTCATCATCTACTACCAATATATTAATCTGCTGCATACTACCTCCTTAGCACAATATGTCATAGTGTACTGGATATTTATGAAAAAGAAAAAGACTATCTACTTTCTAAGTTCTTGCATTTTCGTTCCAAAACTTAATTTTTACTTTTTAGGTTTTTGTTATCTCTTAAGATTTACTTTTTATTTTTCTTTTTCTCTGTTTTAGAAGCAATATCTATCTATTTTAAAAATTATAGCTTTTACTCTAAAATCTCTAGAGGATAATTCCTAAAATCCTAAAAATCAATCCCTCTTCCTGCAGGCAGGACAAGGCATTCAAGACTTCCTTTTGCTCTAAATTCCCTAAAAGTCTACATAAAAAGCAATAGAAAATTCTCCGTCCCCACCGGTCTTGACTGAATCATGGAAAGCGTCAGGCCGTTAAATAGAAATTCTAAGATATGATAAAGACTTCCCACCGCATGGGGTAAAGAAAAAGGAAATGCTAATTTTTCACATCTTCCGTAAAAATGCCTCTCTTCCTAAAATAGCGGGTGGTGTTTTTCTTTCTTACTAAGGTTTTTCCTCTAAAATGGATAGTACGTATTCCAAAAGCGGCTTCCTTGCTACAAAACTGCAGCTCTCCCCTGCTCCTTTGGGCTTTTGCTGCAATCGCCGTATTCAAGCTGGGAACAGCTAAAATCTGCGGATATTTTTGATCTGCGCACTGGAGACAGAGCCTGGGGATGAGATGAACTCTTTGATATCGGAATAGTCTCCCCGGAACTGTTGCCAAGCAATAGACGCATTCATTCCTGTACCACATAAAAGCCAGGATAGCTTTGCCAGAAGATCAAGTTATCCTGTACCATGCCGTGGGTAGAATTTTCCATGGGCAGTATGCGAAATCCGCTCTTCCCTCTCTCTAAAGCCAAGGCACATCCTGAAAATTCGTTTGAAAAAGCAACCTACTTTCCTTTGGGAAAAATGTCTTTCCCAAGGAAGAGTAGGCTCCCTCCGTTCCTTAGGTATGCCAGCTTTTTCCGGAAAAAAGGAGGCTTTTTCAACTTTTTGAAAATCCGTATAATACCCTCTTCCCCTATCAAAAGCATGCAATCTGTTTTCTTCTGGACATACTCATCATTTCCTGGAAAAGTTCTTAATGGACTCTTGTAATTTTGGATCCTCCACATAACTGCGTACAGCCTGCAACTTTTCCTTTTCCCGTTTTTGCTGTCCAATACTGCCTTTCCGGTATCCAGCTTGAACTTTGCCACCTCTTCCACACCTCATCGCTTTTCAAAAGATGAACAATCTCCCGATCCAGTATGTCTAACTCCTTACCGATCTCAAAAGATCATGCAGCCTTCTCTCTATATTCGGCGACTTTTTGTCGTCTCTTTTGAAAGCTCCTTGGCTTCCTTCTCTTTCAGCTCCGCAAGCATCTCCCGAGATCCGCTCCTTGGTATACTCCGCAATATTCTTTCTATCCTCTTCAGAAAGCTCTGACAAATCTATGGGCTTTCCAGGTGCACATAAAACCTTGGCGCTGTGCAGTCTGGGAAAATCCTCTTCCATAATCCTTCTGGTATTAATCATAGCCACCGGAACAATCTTACAGCCACTCTTTTCCGCAATCTTAAAGGAGCCTGCCTTAAAGTCTCCCAGCTCCAGCTCAGACTCTCCCTTAGTTCTGGTGCTTCCGGGTAAATCCACATGCAAATGCCGGCCTTCACCTGTAATAGCCTCAATAATCACCCGAAGATTTTGCTTTAAATTTTCCCTATCAAAAAGAGACAATGCACTCTCTCATCCATAACTCTATGTTTTGGGGGATGGCAATTTTCCTTCTTGGAAATAAAGCCCGGTGGGACGCAGCTGTAAAGCCACCACAATATCAAAAGTAAGAACGATGATTGCCGATAAAAAGCACCGCCTCCTTCTCCGGAATCTCCTCTAAGCCTTCCACAGACAGGTCCACCTTACAAATCTTTAAAATCTGCTGTAATTTTCTTCTGACAATAGAGAGGACCAAGGCATCTCTTTCCGCCCCCTCTTCCATTTTCGTATAGATACGCGGGTTCGAAGCTTATCGCTCAGCCAGTACAACCAAAACCAATGAAAGCATAGACTCTCCTTTGCTTTTGAAAAATTCGAGTTCTACAGCTCTCCTCTCTAAAGAAAAGACCGTAAAAAACAAAGAACTGTTACAAAAATCAAAATCCACTACTTATAACACTCCGAAAAATGCGGTCCGAAGAGAACGGAAAAAGCGTAAAGAAAACAAGAATAAAACAGCTGTCACGCCCCAGAAATACAGGCTTAAGCCCGGTCTTTCAAAGAACCAGTGGCCGGTAAGCATAGGAATCTCGGTAACCTGCCACAATATAGTACATAGGTTTAACTTTTAAAATCCACTTTACTAGGAGGACCTTCCGGTAAAGAGGTTTCATCATCATAATCAGGGGTCATCCAAATCCCAAACTGCAACAAAATTCCCACAATCTGCTGCATATCCTTAAAAAGGCAGAAACCGCAGAGGTAAAGAAGGATAGAGCCAGAGCATAAAAAGCTGTTGCAAAGGAATAGAAGAACACCTGCGGCCAGGTAATCAAAATAGGCTCTCTGCTAAACAGGGCAAACAAAAACATCACCAGCAGGAAGAAAAGATGCACCAGAGAGCAACTGATTAACCTAATAATCGGCAAGAGCTCAATGGGGAAAACCACCTTTTTACCAGATGCTGATATTCCTACAAAATCCCGTGTTCATATTCATCACTTCCGAAAAAAGAAGAACCAGGCACCATTCGGAATTAACAGGTAGTATAGGAAACATTGGGCACCGGAGGGCTGGATTTAAAGCCGTAGGGTCCAAAGATAAAAGCATAAATTGCAATGGTCACCAAAGGCTGAATCAACATCCAAACCGCCCCGAAATAAGAGCCTACAAAGCGCTTGCGAAAATCCGCAAAAGCCAGACTCAAAATCATTTTTCTCTTTTCTTTACATTCTTTAAGAAGGGTAAAAATCCGCATGCTATTCCCTTTCTGCTATTCCTATATAATCAAAGGAGATATCAAAGATTTTCTACAGGATACTCCTATGAACAAAAACGCCAAGTCTAGTGTAAAAACAAACTGATGTAAGTGTATAAAAGAAATGAAAGATTCGCAAGAATCTGGAAGAAAAGGACAGACGATACTATCCTATCCCCTCTTTCCCACCCTTTTGCTTGGCATAAAGCAAAGGATAAAAAGAGGCAACACCGGCAAAAAATATCTTCCCTGTACGCCTAAGACATAGTCCGTTCGCTTTGGCGTATAGGCAAAAAGCATAGAAGACAAAATCAAAACAATAAGTCCCAAGGGAATCAGGAAAAGAAGGATTCTTTGTAAAACATGAAGCTTCTTCCCCTGCATTTCCTCCCTCTCTCCAAAGATTCCTGCAAGGAAGGGGCAAATGCTAAAAAGTACCACCAAGGGAAGCGGGAAGGATAGACGATTGTCAAACTGTCCCAAAGGACGACCTATCAAAGTATACCAGTACTCCTTTCCCTTGATAAAAAATGTATTTCTCAAAATCTTTAAATACACATCCGGCTGGGCAAGAATTTCTCTTCGATTATAAGTTTCCATGCCTCCGTCCTGTCCCACAATATTGGAAAGATTCACCGTATCCTCCTGTGGACGAACATAACGACTAAAGGCATCCAGATTGACTAACAAGAGGGAAGAACTATGGACAGACCGATGGCAAATATCCCGATAAAATAAAGCCAGGAGAAGAGAATCGTTTAGAAACCATCACACAAAGCAAAAACAAAAGGGAATACACCATCTTGCAGGGGGAAAGCGCTATGGCAATCAGGCAAATCCATACAATCTCCTTGATGCCTAACTTCTCCTCCCTAAACTGGTATTCAAAAACCAAAGATAGGAGAAGAAAGCTTAAAGCCAAGATATAAGCATCGTAGGACAAGGAGGAAATCAGTTCCAAAGTCATGGGGAAAAGACTGATGGAAAAAAGGATTTCCTTCCCCATCGGCATTTTTTCTATGGCCAGACTCCCTAAAATACTAAAAAAGAGAAGGTTAAAGAATCTTCCAAAATATAAAAAGGGTAAAGCAGGGTCATGTAGGATTCTGCAGAGGAAAATCAGTGCAGGAGTAAGTCAAAGGGTAGTCTTTACCGGTTTTTGCAGGGTAAAGCCATAGCCCTTTTCTTTTTGGCAAAAAGGCCCTGCTGCCGCTCTTCTATCTGTGCCCTATCAATATGCATACCGAAAACCGTGGCTTCCTCGGGCTTATTGTCTCCGGTCCAATCATCTATCTCCTCATCTTCCTTCCGGATGCGAGATTTCCATCTTATCATACAGTTTTCTGTCCAGCATTTCGAAGATCAGACGCATAGGCACTGACATAATGCAAGACCTCATCCGAGCGGACAGGGCATGAAAACAAAGGAGTAAAGAGAGCCAAGAATCATCATGCTCCATAAATCTGGGCAAGCTTCATTTCCTACGAAAAGAAAGAAGAAAAATCCTGCTGCAAAGACAAAGGGAAATCAAACTAAGGAAAATGCTCCCGTAAAAATACAGGTGCTCCCTCCACAAAGCTTAGTAGATTCGTCATTTACAATCCTCCTGCTCTTTTTCAAGTGCTGAATCCTATCTTCTTCTCTCTCCTTTAAGGCCCTATATCCTGCACGATTCGATTCACCTTTTCCTCCAGCTTTCCCAGTTCCACATGGGTATGGAAAAAGCCGCAAAAGCAGAATAAAAATCACCAACAAAGAAAGTTCAGGGTGGAGTAGATCTCGACTCCTTGCAAAATCCGGTACAGGGAAAGATGGCAAAAATAAGCAAGAGAATGGAAAAGAGTAACCAAAAGATACTCTCCTCAATTCTCATTTTCGACTTCCTGATAGAACGATGCAAAAACAGACTGGTTCCCAGGCAGACCAATAGGATAATCCTCTAAATAAAGGACTCATAAATTACTGTTTTCCCTTTCTTTGACTTCTTTCGGAAATACTGAGGATTCACGGTAAAGCAAACGCAGCTTTTCGGCAGCTTATGATAACGTTTTCCAGTTGATAGCCAAGAAAACGAAAGGCGGTTTTATAAAGGAAGGAGAGGATCAAAAGAGCCTTCTTCTCCTGCCAAAGCTCCTATACTTCTCTTCAGGTGTTTCATTCCTTCCTTTTTCTGCGGAATTTTCGAGAATATTTCCCTATAGTCTCTGTGCGGACACCCCTAGGTCAAAGTTTCTATGAAACTGATCCATGGCGGTAAAATGGTGGGAATGCCAAACCTCAGCCTTTTGGGCAATAGGCCCGTTTTTCCTCCCGCCTCCTGCATTCTTGCGGCATAAATCCTATCCTCATTAAAAATGCTGGGCTCAGAAAAGCCTCCAAGGCTTTGAAACAAATCCTTTCTTTATACATACAACAGACATTTGACTGGAAAAACATTTGATGCCAAGCTTCAGCAGCTGCTCTATCCCGCAAATCTTCGGCTCAGTCCCATAGTTAAAAGCTCCGGAAAGCACCTCGTCAAAGGAGCTGTTCTCGTCAGTAGCTGTCTGGCGTATACCGCTCGATTTTCTCCTCCCAAGAAAATGCTTCCAGCAGTTCCTTCGTACAGGAAGTTCCCTTGGGAACTGCATCCTCCGTCATACAAAGAAAAAAAGGCGCATCCGAAAAAGATACCCCTAAGTTTCTGGCGTAAGCATGGTCAAATTCTTCTTTCTTGATATGTTTTAAAAGATAAAGCTCCGGATTCCTTTCCTTCCAATAAGGATTTTTGGAAAAAGAGCTTCTTCCGTGTTAATCAAAATGATTTTTCGTGGAAGGAACTGTATCAAGGGGCATCCAACAATCTTTTGCATTTCTCATCAGCTTATAGGTGGGGGATGATTACATCATAGTTTTGCTTCTGACTTTGGGCATTTTCCTGCATTTCCTACCTCCTTTTGGCATTTTAACATGGGCTCTTTAGAAAAGAAAGGCTATAGTTTTGGCTTCTACTTTCGCTCCGGTTTTCACTTCTCCTTGCTCTGCATAGCCCTTCGCCTCATGAGAAAGAAACCGTTCATGCACTGCCCTTAAATTCTCCTTCCCATGTCCTACGAAAAGAAAAACAGGAACAAAAAGACCATCATGGAGAGAAAAATGCAGACTGCCGTATCCTCCCATAGCTACCACCGGATTTACTGTAAAGAAGGAAAGCAGGCTGGCAATACCTATAGCCGATAAAAACAAAGCTTTCGCTTTCGCTTTTAAAATCAGATAGTACTCCGTGTTGGCCAAGACAGAAGGCTCCTCCCAAAAATCAAAAATGCAGAAGGTCCATCTCTCCTGCAACTTTCCGGAAAAAGCTCTGCCAAGAATCCACTCTAAAAATCCTAAGGGCTAAGCCGGAAAAATAAGGCCAAAAGGAAAAGGACTAAGGACAACAAGGCGACCTTTTAAACAAGGACTTTTCCTGCTTTCGAAAAGCTTTTTCCTTTCCTTCCTGAAAAAGCACCACCAAGATGGGGAAGGGCCGGACGGATAATAAAGTTTGCCAAAAGATAAATGAAATTCCCGGGCATAAACAAGAGATTAAAAATACCGGAGCAGGAAGAGCCGTAAACCTGATCCACCGCATATTTACTGGAGGAGAAAAACATAAAAGTCTAAGAAAACGGAAAGAAAGAGGGTGAAAACCTCCTTCCAAAGCTTTGATAAGGCCAACTTGTATTCAGGGCTTTTTCTTCTCCCAAAGGCTCCGTAGCTCTGAGGAGGAAGATAGAAAAGAGAAGGAAGGAGAAGAGCTGTAGCCAGATTCGTAGCAATGGCTCCCAGGAAGATTTTTAGTGGTGCCAAGAAAAATCAACAGAGCAAGACGGAAAACAGTGCGAAGAAACATGGACTGTCAGCCTTATACAAAAATGCCCCTTCTTTTGCAGCTCCGACTCATAGACATCACAAAAGGCATCCCTATTTTAAAAAGGCATAGGGAAAATAATATCAGACTCTTCTCCCGCTATAAAGACCGCTACCGTACTGAAAAGAAGAAAAAGCACAGCAAAAATCAGAGCCAATCCTCCGGTAAAGCTGCACAGAAACTGCCTATATTGCCGAAAAGAAAACTCTCCCTTCATATCCGTGATATGAAAGGGACGAAGCCCAAAGTACGCCACAATAAAAACTGTTGTCCCAAAGTAGAGTAACCTGAAGCCGAAGATCCCCCTGCTCCTCTCCTCCCTAGGGCGAAGGACAGAAAAGCCAGCACCATGGAAGCCAGTGCATAGCACTACTGCCTATGCCGTTCCAAAGCACATCATTTTTCATAAAGGAAGGCTCTGCCCTCCCTGTTTTTCCTACTGCTCTACACTCATTACGTTCTTTTCACTACTTTCTATATTTTTGTATTTCCGAGAATAGACAAAAAGCACTCTGGTCATATGTTGCTGCATTCCAGGGCTTTAGGTAAGACTCTCCCTGCCGTCTTTCCCGAATTTTTACCGGTACTTCGGAAATCGTCATTCCCGCCAAAAGTAAATGGGCTAAGGTATCCGGTTCAGGAGAGAAATTCCGTTCTCTGGAAAAGCGAAGAATAGCTTCCTCCCATAAATACAGAAGTCCACAGGTGGGATCCGTTAATCTGCTTCCGGTTCTTATCAGGATTGCTAAACTGATTAAGGCGGAACCGAAGTCTCGTAAAGATCCTCCTTTTTTCTTTTCCAAAAAACGGGAACCGCAAACAATGTCCACACCATTTTTCGCTTCCTCCAGCAAAGCCGCCACATCCTCTGCCCTGTGTTGTCCGTCTCCATCAGCGCTGCAAGGCATAGGCAGCCTTTGATCCGCATAGCTGTACCGGTTTTTGACAGCAGGCCGTTAAGCCGAGATTTTCCGGAAGGGCAAGGTAGGAATAGCCTTTTTTTGGCATAGCTCCACGGTTCCGTCTGTGGAACCGTCGGAAACAATAATATAGTCCGCCTCAGGATCTGCGGACAAAATGTCTTCCACCACCGCATCCAGACTTTTCGCCTCATTATAGGCGGGAATAATCCAGATAATTTCTTTTCTTCCAACGTTTTCCTCCTTAGAAGAATTTTTGTACAGTTTTTATCTGTCTTACTTAGGAAAGGTAAAAATCGTCATAATACTTTCCGTAAAAACCATAACGGATACTGTCTTTCCGCCTTTGAAGCAAAATCCCCTATCAACTTTGCTCCAGCCTCCATAGCTCTCCCTCCTCTGCATCTGCATCCGTTCCTGATGCCTCGGAGAGTAGTATTCCTGCCTCTTTCCACAAAGGGCGCGCCTGCCAGCACTGGAAAATCCTATTCCGCCGGAAGGTCAGGGATTGATTTTCAGAAAATAAAAACGCTCCTCCTGCTCTTCATAAATCCACTCAAAATTCACAAGTCCATAAGATTCCAAGCTTCCGCAATCCGCCTGCACTGCCTTTCGATGCCCTCTCTCCGCAAAATTTCCACACTGACGCTGGCTCCGTTTTTCGTCCATGAGATTTTTCCTTCCGTACCAGTGCTCTATCCGCTCCCAGGACCTCGAAAGTAATCCACGGTATAGACCTTCCCTTCGATTTTCCTCTGGAAAATGTAGTTCTTTTCCTCTTCTCGCCACATCTTATTGCAGAAGAAGCCAAGCTGGTCCTCATCCTCTATCTCCCACAAGCCCTCTGAGGAACGACCGTTTCTTTTCTTGGCAATCATGGGAAAGGATAAATGCTCAAAATCCATCTCTTCATATTCTTCTCCGGGAATCACGGAAAAGCCTTCTTCCAGCTTGTCCGAAAGAAATTTGCTTAAAAGGTATTTGTCCCGAATCAGACCTCATCCCCTTGGGAATACAAAGAGTAATTCCCTCCTTTTGAAAACGCTCCTTATGTTTTTCATAAAAATCCACTTCCAAATCAATCAGCGGAAAAATGGCGGAAAGCTTCCACTTCTTACATAAGGAAGGATGCTGTCCAAATAATTCTCTTCCTCCCGTACCAAGGGGATTTGCGCAAAGTCCTTCACCCTTTTCGCCATAGGAATCCACTCTTTGGGATAACAGTCCGCACCATATACGGTATAGCCCTTCTTTTCCAGTCCTTCTATAACCGTCTTGGTGGAAAAGGAGCACAATGCTGTGCACAGAATATTTTTCATGAACACTCCTTCTGTAATATAGCGGAAATTCTTTCAATATCGGAAAAATCCAAATCAGGATAGATGGGTAAAAAGTCAGTATTTCCTCTGCAATTCTCTTGGCTATCGGCGTAGCATCCTGAAAACTTCCCTTTATAGCAGTCATAGTCGAAATCAAGGGATAAAAATATTTTCTGGGATGAATGCCTTCCTGTTCCAGAAGAGAAAATACAGTTTCTTCTTCCCTCTCGAAAATCCGAACCGGTAAATAGGCATAGTTTTCTCCACACCCTCCTGCTCCTTAGAAAATAAGACCAGAGGTCCTTTAACAGGCTTTCGTAATACCAGTGGCGCTTTTCCCTTTCCTTGATATTCTTCGATATGCCGTAGAATTGCAAGTCCCATGGCGGCGGAAAATTCATTCATTTTCCCGTTACAGCCCACCAACTCCACGCTTTCCTGCATGATGCCGAAAATTCTTTAAGGCATAAAGCTTATCATAAGCTCCGGATTTTTCTTCCGATGCAAACCGCACTGCCCTCAATGCTGTGGAAAACCTTGGTAGCATGAAAGGAGAACATGGAGGCATAACCAAAACTTCCCACTCCTCTTCCATGATAGCGTTCCCCAAAAGGCATGGGCAGCATCATGAGGACCGGAATATCAAATTCATGGAAATCTTATCCAGCTCCTCCACAGCGCAAACATGACCATAAACATGCACCGGAAGATTGCCACCATATCCTTGGTAATAAGAGAACGAAGTTTATTTACATCTATGGTATAAAATCCTCTTCAATATCGCAAAACACCGGCGTACAGCCGTTTCATTACAATGGCATGGGTGGTACTGGCAAGAAAGGGTGGTAATGATTTCTCCCTTTTCCAAGCTTTCAATCAAAAGTTCTAAAGCGATATGTCCGTTTACAAAAAGCTCGTATTTTCCACGGAAAGAAAGGCGGAAAGCTCTTTTAAAATGTTCATGGAATTCTCCCATATTGGTTAAAGACAGGTTTCCATAGCTTTTCCAAATAGGGAAGAAATTCTCAGAAGGAGGAAGACTGGATTTTTGTAACAAAGATTTCTTCTTTCTTTTTCATTACTTCCTCCTTAAATTCTGTCAGATTTTTACAATTCTATAGTAATCCCATGAAAATGTAAATGCTCCCTAGTTCTTTTTGGCTGTGTTGAGGTTCATGGGTATGTTTAGATATAAAGGAGGTTTATTTATGAATCAAGCGAAGAAGATCGCTGCCATTCTGACCCATATGAGCATCTCTGCCACCAGCCTTTCTTGCTTTTTGCCAATCCTGTAGAGGGTACAGAATGCTATCGTATATACAGAGGAAAAATCGTCCTCCCTGTCGCAGGGATGCCGGTGGATGGACGCAGCACCGGTACTCCCGCTAACATGATGAAAATACTGCTCCGGGAAGCACCCGCTAATACCGGTGAAGTCCAAAGCCCTTCGGTACAGAATTCCGGCGGGAGAATAATGCCACTGTTCAGGGACGCTGCTCCATTGGACAGAACTTACTGTGATGCCATTCGTCCCTTTATGACTGCAGACCACGCAGGAGATATGCCTGCTGATCCGTTTTAAGTCTGGTTACTTTGGCAGCCTATTATGTCTATAATTCTGCCGGACAGCGAATTGACTATGGCTACAGCCATGACAACCAGTCCTTTAGCTTTTGAGCTAATGGCTTCAAAGGATCATGCTGGAGCGCAAAATGTAGGTAGATGGTACTATCCTATCTTCCCCTCCAGCTCCTGGGGGACCCTGGGCGGCTTCGGGAGAAACTACCCCGGATAGGGAACTGTTACCGCCATTATGCTGAGAGTCAAAGGGGCTATACCCTTACCATGCGGAGAAATCTGCACTATCGTGCGGTATTAGTGACGATGTACCGTAACCGATTGGGCAAAAGCGGAAGCCTGCGGAAGCTTTTCGAGGACAAGTACATTGTGGGCTGAAGATTGCCCTATGGAAAAATGGTGTAGAATTTAGCGGAAAGCGTGGTAAGGCTTTAGACAGTGCCTATCAGGAGGGGCTCTATTTTGAAAATGGAGAGCCAAAGTATCAAACCGCTGACAACAGCCCCTATACCGGCTATGCCTTTGACCCGGATTCCAACCAGTACTATTTTGAAAACGGTGTCGCTCAGAGAGGCTGGAAAGCTCGTAAACGGCTATCGCATTTTACCTAAACGAGCAGGGTATTGCTTTAAAGGACTTAGAGCCGATTAGTGGTAAGCAGGCTGCCTACAGCATCCGTATTAATAAAAAACCAGAACCCTCTATGTGATGACCAAAGACGAGGAAGGAAAGTTCACTATTCCCTATAAGACTATGATGTGCAGTGTAGGACCGGATACTCCTCTCGGTACCTTCAAGATTTACCAGAAATATCGTTGGCACTTCATGCACAAGGATTGCTATACCCAGTTCCTCTCCCGTTTCTATAAGGGATTTTTGATTCATTCCTTATTGTATGAAAAGGCAGATCCCCACAGCTTTGATGCCATCAACTACAACTTTATCGATCAGGCCATCTCCGGCGGATGTATCCGTTTAAGAGCCATCGATTCCCAGTGGGTCTATGAAAACTGTAAGAACGGAACTCCCGTAAATGTGTATTCCGATGCCTGGGATAAGGGTCCCATCGAAAAGGATGCCATTATGCAGGCTATCCCCAGAAGCAGAACTACGATCCTACGGATCCTGTAGGTTGCCAGTAAGCAAAGTGCTGAGGATGCCAAAAGTGTAGCCGATTCCAAAAAGGAAGTGGCTAAGGAAGCGGAAAAAATATCATTGAACCCAATGCCTAAGGGACAAACAAATGAAAAACAACCATCGTTATACCAAACTATAATGGAGCTCATTTTTAGAAAAGTGCATGCCTGCTTTGCTTTCCCAAAGTAGGCAGGACTTTTCTATTCTTTATGGACAATGCTTCCAAGGATGATAGTGAAAAAGCAAATCAAGTATTGGATGGAGCAGGATCCGGAGCAGATTTTCCTGATTCAAAAATACGGAAAATACCGGCTTTGCCACCGCGGTAAACCAAGGAATCCTTCTGGGCCAAGGAGCAAGGGCAAGCTATGCCCTGCTTTTTAAAACAACGATACGGAGGTTGCTCCGGATTTTGTAGAGCAGCTTCTGCTTTTTATGGAAGAAAAAGAAAAAAAAGGAGAAAAGGTATTTGCCCTTTCCTCCAAAATGGTAAAGATGCATGATCCCAGCCTGATGGATGATGCAGGGGATGAACTGTGCCTCTTAGGTTTTCCCTTCCAAAGAGGTTTAGAGGATGAGGCTTCCGCTGGACTAAGGCAGAAGGTTTTTCCGCCTGTGGAGGAGCTTCCTATATAGTATTCCTCTTTTTAGAAGAAACCGGACTTTTTGATGAAAAAGCACTTCGCCTATCTGGAGGATGTGGACCTGTCCTTTCAGGCCCAGTGGAAGGGCTATTCCGTTTACTACGGCCCCACTGCCCTCTGTAAGCATGTGGGCTCCGGAACCAGCGGCGGAAAATACAGTGATTTCAAAGTAGAGCTTTCTGCAAGAAACTCTATCTTCCTTCTATACAAAAACTTTCCTTTAGGGCTGAAAATCCTGAACTTCCTTCCCTTCTTACTGGGAATTTTGATTAGGCTCTTTACTTCCAAAAGAAGGGCTATGGAAAAGCTTATCGAAAGGGCATCTTCAGAGGCTTAAAGGAAAGAAAGGAAATGAAGAAGGTGGATTTCCGGGGGTACCGCTGGGAAGGATGCTAGCTATTGAGCTTAGGCTGTTTAAAATTGCTTTGTGTATCTTTCGGAGAGAAAGAGGAGAAAGAAAAAGGGCTACGCTCCGATGCTGTATAGGCAGGAAAGCGGGCACGCTCCCGCTAACCTCGCAAGCGAGCGTTTTTGTCAAGTATCTTTTTGATTTATTGACGCTTTTCTTTTTAATTTTAAGCCAAGAAAAAGATGATAGATTTTCTATCGCTCATAATCATAGATATTTAATTCCGTTAGTTAAACTTCATCACTAAGCTGCTTTGAGATGTCCTTTCCCTCAAATAGTCCCAAATAGTTAAATATTGCTTCATTATCATGAACGATACCGTTCCGCTCACAGAATTCGTGAAATACACCCATTAGTTTTTTATTGTTTACGCTGTTTGCTGCATAATTGTTTCCGTATTCTCTGATGTATCGTTCTTTCAGCTTTGGAAACTTTTTATCTAACTGCGAATAAAAATACTCTCTATTTCCCTCTCTGAGTGTAACTCCCATACCAAAGCATATTATTCCAAACACTTTTGCTTCCTTGCAATAATTTAAAATACCAATAATGTTTCCCTCCGTATCGTTGATAAATGGCAGTATCGGAGTTAACCAAACTACTGTTGGTATTCCCTCATCACGCAATATTTTTAATGCTTCAACCCTTTCTTTTGTTGTTGAAACATTAGGCTCTATTTCTTTACAAAGTTCTTCATCATAAGTTGTTAATGTCATTTGAATTACACACTTTGTTTTTGAATTTATTTCCTTAAACAAATCTAAATCCCTCAAAACATTAGCGGACTTTGTTATAAGCGTTATGCCGAAACCATATTTGATTTACTATCTCAAGTGCCTGTCTTGTATAATTTAGTTTAAGTTCCTCTTTAATGTATGGATCAGTCATAGACTCCCAAACCAATCATGCATTTTTCGCTTTCGTTTTAGGCTCTCTTCAAAAGACTGATTCCATTTTCTTTTTACTTCACATCTTCAAATTTATGGTTCATTTGATAGCATTTACTTCTTTGAGGTCGCAATCAAATACAGCCATGGGTACAGCCTCTGAACAAATTCATTCCATTCTTTGAAGAAAGTATTCCTTTTGCTTTTTGTAAAAATGCACTTTACTACCCCAATTATTTTTGACTTACAGTTTTTCTGATGAGACCTTAAAGCTTTTTCATTGCCCAATCATAATGACTTGCAGTCGCACTCACAAAATAGGAACTCAGCGTACTCCCTCCAACCCATTTATATACAGCTTTTGAAAAAGTTCTTCGTTTGTAAAGGTTTCAGCCAACTGTAAAACATCGCTATCGGGATTTATGAAACATTTTAGTTGCATTTTCAAGAGAAGTATTTTGATGTTTTTCCAAAACTCCACATTCATATCACCATAAGTTTTCCAATTATACGGCTCAGGCAAAAACGGTTTTTCTTCTCCCTTTTTGATTGGAATGTACCCAATTCAAAATAAGCTGATGCCATTCATAGAGATGGATTAAAAACATCTCTTAGATTCTTATCTCTTTTTCCAGTGGGCTTCTTTTTCTTTTCATCTTTTGAAAAGTCAAATGGTGATTTAACTCTTCCTCAGTCATCTTTGAGATAAATAAATTTAACTTTTCATAGTTTTTCCTTAACAATCATTAAATCATTTTTGTCGTTGGTCTTGGCATAACAAGTCCCTCCTATTTCACTGAATATCTTAATATAGTTTTTGTTTTCTTCTGATGTCCCGTTTTTTTATTGCTCAGGTATATTTCTTTATGAAAAATCACCTATTCTTGTAAGATCAAATTTTTCTTGCAAATTCATTCATCAGTTCAAATGACTTTGGCTCATCATCATAACTTCCAACATGTAAAATATGGATAGATTTACCTCTTCTATTTCTCTAAAACTTATCTCATCATACAATACGTTGTGCTTTTTCTTTTTACATTTTCAAGTGCCTTTGTAGAATATCTCTTGTGTAATAAAATCAGGTTGTTTAATCATCAATGTGTATTCCAGTTTATTTTTATCAAGCTCTTCTCCATTTACTTTTTCCAAAAAGCCTTCTAATGGATATACCGTAAAATCTGTAATATCGTTATCAGTTTTATTTTTCATTGCATTTTTAAACAACATTTTTAATGGCATAGGCAAGAGAATATAATGCGGATATTCTATCTGAGAAATCCACTTCATTGATTTCCTTTACCTTTTAACAAAATAAATTTTGCTTTTGGCACTTCTACAATGATAGGTGTTTGCTTTACACCATAAAAGATCTTGTTTTCTCCATTCATATTTCATTATCCAGTTCTCCCTTTACATTTGGTTATTTTTATTATACAGGAAGATGCCTGACACCATTGTCCTTGCTGTGAGTTACATCCGAA
>BNJU01000577.1_pt1 | contig 83974 bp, 125 predicted proteins | sample 8539281 | NCBI WGS metagenome assembly BNJU01 (sample SAMD00202456, study PRJDB9452) | human saliva metagenome | isolation source: human saliva | place: Japan | reverse complement strand
TACTAATAGACGAAAGGGTGTGAAAATGATTTTTTTAAATGATACTGTGGAACGGAACAGTAGCCCTAGTATTGACTACTGTCGTTTCTATTCATATTGGCTATTCTAGGACTGAGATGAAAAAAATCTATAAATGCTCAGAATAAAAATTGAACCCGCAAATCTCCCCAAAAACAATGGTGAGTCATGTACTTGTATTATTCCGAAAAAATACACCTCTGGTGCAGTGAGACAAATTGGTGTATCTTATAGTGGCTTCGTAGATGAAAGCTATACTCTACTATCACTCTTTGATGATGTAGAACAAATTGAAAAAGATAATAGACTTCAGACAGCTATTGATGTTGTCAGAGAACAGTTTGGTTTTTTTAGCTATACAAAAAAAGGAACCGTCCTAACTGAAGGTTCCAGAAATATTGAACGCAGTAAACTTATCGGTGGTCATTCCGCGGGTGGATTGGAGGGATTAAAATGAAACAAGAAAAAAATACAGTACAATTTTCAGAAATCCGTAGCAAAGGATGTAATGATATTGAAATGCTTGAAAGATTTTTACATGGAATCGTTGAAACAGCAACTTCAAAAACTTCGTCAGAGAAAAACTCAAAACAACTGAAATATCGATACGACTAGTACATGCTAAATCTGAAAACCGATTACCATTGGAATTTACATTTAGCATTAAGCCAACAAGCTCATCTGTGATAATCTATACTGAGGTAATCAATCGCTTTAAAGAATGTTACACAGGTGGGGGAATTCAAGGTTTTACGATTCAATTTGATAAAAATACCCTTGCCTCTGCATAGAAAGGATTTGATATGATTGACCGTTCATATTTACCATTTCAATCAGCAAGAGAGTACCAGGATACAAAGATGCAAAAATGGATGGGCTTTTTTTTCCCTATCTGAACATGCATCAGCACTCTCTGATGATACAAACAAAGTAACGTACATGTCTGACTTATCACTAGAGAAGAAATTATTACTCCTCAGTCAAGTATACGCCGGGCAGCTACGCACACGCATTCAAGTGATTGAAAAAAACAAGCGTGTTTCCTACACTGGAACAATACCAAGTCTGACCAAAGATTTCATTTTGATAAAAACTACAACAGGTCACATCAATTTGAAATTAAAAGACATTATTAGTATTGAACTTGTCGAGGAGGTGCTCTATGAATCAGCTTGAGTTTCAGCGTAATCACCTACAAATGGACTATTATAGCGAGAGCTACCAAGATTTTGAACGTGACTTCTACCGCTACTCTAACATGAATATTCCATTGACCTTCCTAACTGATGATATCCTAAAAACAATGGCGACTTCACGTAAGAATTACTTTGTCCTCAATAAGGAAAAGTCCAGAGATAACCGCGATCACTTCTTCATATTTGAAGTAAGTACCGTAGATGAGAATCCGCTAATCTATCATTATACATATAAGAAAAACTACAATATATTTAGCAGAAAAAAATAGGAGCAGTTCAATTGACTGTTCCTATTTTTTTAATATTCATAAAATCTAAAGTCTTTATACTTTTAACAATGGAGTCGCCAACCAGAACAGACTATACTGACCAGCGACTACCTTTAAATTTAATGTTTCAGATTTATTTTCTTATCTCTAATTTCATAAACTACATCTGCTACATTTTTCGAGTAATCGTTTATCGTGGGTGATAAACACGATAGTTCCGGTGTACTCCTTCATTAGTATTTCCAAAGCCTCTAAACTTGGTATGTCAAGGAAGTTACTGGGTTCATCCATTATTAGGATGTTATATCTACCCATGAGCATTTTTAGCAAGCAACAATTTTATAATTTCTCCACCGCTTAAAAACAGATAAACTTTTTTTCCAATATCGTTCTGTTTGAACCCCATAGATGCTAGCACTGAACGAATTTCTGATATATTGTAGTCACAATCCTTCTGCATAAACTCCATAACATTCTGATTACTGTTGTACTTGTAACCATTCTGTGCAAAGTAACCTATTTTTTTGCCTTTAGGCGAAATAGAAATTCCTTCTTCATGGTTTAAGATCATTTGGATTAAAGTTGTTTTTTTCCGATTCCATTACCACCAGTTAACGCCACTTTTGCTCCTAACGGAATTTGAAAAGATGCATTTTTCAAACAGAGCCTTATCCCCAAATACTTTATTAATTTCTGCACCGACTATAGGGTATGGATTATGGAGCTCCAATGCTTTACTTTTGCCTGAAACGAATTTCTGCGAATGCCTTCCGGAGCTTCTACTTTTCCTAAGGCCGCAATCCTGTGCTCTAGGGTTTTAGCAGCATTATACATCTTTTTTTCCTTACTTCCTATTGATTTTTTTGATGAGCTAAACGCCCTCCGTCTTCAGTACTTTTTTTCTTTGAAGAACCTTTTGCCTTCTGTTCTATTTTACGAGCCTGTTTTCGCTTTTTCCTCCGCAGCTCTTTCCAATCGGGCACGTTCCGCAATAAATTGTTCGTATTCTGCAGCTTGGTTCTTACGTTCTTCCTCTTTCTGACGAAGATAATCAGAATAGTTTCCCCAATACTCAGTGATTTTGCCATCTTTCAGTTCCCATATTTTATCTACTATTTCATCAAGAAAAATAGCGGTCATGGCTAATAACTAACAGTGCACCTGTAAAAATATTTTAGCTGTCCTATTAGAAAATCAATTCCTTCACGGTCTAAATGGCTCGTAGGTTCATCCGCTAAAAATACCATGAACCTGTGCCGATAAGGCCTGTGCTATTTTAAGCCTTGTTTCTTCACCACCGCTCATAGTCTGTATATTTAATTGCTCAACACCTAGCTTGCCTACAAGTGCAAAATCTTTTTCCTCCTGCAGAGTTACTTCGTCCAACTGGGGAATATAGGCAAGTTCACCCAGACGATTCATTTTACATCCTGGGGGAGTTAATTCTCCTAAAAAGTACCCTGAGTAAAGTGCTTTTTTTTCCAGCACCATTTGCTCCTACTAAACCAATACGGTCATAATCATATACTTCTAATTCATTTATATCTAAAACATCGCGTCCTTTGAATTCCACACGAATGTCTTTTGCTTTTAATATTAATTCCATAACATTTCCTCCTGTCTATAATCGCATGCTTTCATTTGCTTGTATGCAGGGAAAACCCTGCGATTTTAGCAGGAAGAGTTACATGAAAATAAGATACATAAATATTCCTCCAATATTGTTTATTTTAAATCTAATTTTCTAACCTCAGTTATCATTTGGCAAACTATAGCAATGCCAATAATTAAAATACCTGATAGTAAAAACCAATGATTTACACCGATTTTATCAGCAAAGAATCCAGAAAGAATTAACCCAATTGGCATAGCAAGTGACATGATACTTCCGATCAAAGAAAATACACGTCCTAAATATTCAGGCTTAATTTTCTCCTGAAAAGAGCTGTTTGCACACCGCTATAAAATGGCACCGAAAGCCCCATTATTGCACAGCAAACTACGAATATTACAAATCCATTTGGAGGAAGTATTCCCGAAACGGCTAAACTGGTCCCCATTATAAAAAATGAACTTGTTATTAGTAATACATGCTTTTCGAAGCCCCCTAATCTTCCTAATAATAAGCCTCCTGCTAGCATCCCAAATGCAAAGGAAATTTCCGTAATAGAAATATGCACAGGCGTTCCATTAAAGTGTTCCATGCTTATTAAAGGAAATAGTGCATTGATTGGCATATAAACAAAAAGTATATAGTGTTCCTAAGAGTAATAAGGCAAACAATCCTTTTGTTTTGTCTCAGAACCACAACTCCTTCTTTTCATCTCCCTTATGAAATTTGGTTCTAAACTTTGCACTTGATTACCCAGCTTAGGTATACGTACAATTGCTACTGTAATAGATGCAATCACAGCACCCAATACGTCGATGGCAATAATAGCATTTAAATCCCAAACGGAGTATAAGAGTGCTGCAACTGCCGGACTAACAATATAGCTTATAGACTGCAAAGACTGACTATAGCCTGCGCATTTCGTTAGCTGTTCTTCTGGTACTAAAAAGTGGTGTAACCGCATTGAGTGCTGGGGTATGAAAAAGCTGTTCCAATGCTACGGATAAACAATACTATCATAATCATCCAGACAGGTAGCTCCATACAGAATGCAACAATAGCAAGCACTGCACCAGCTGCTGCGATAATTAAATCGGCACCAATCATTATCTTCTTCCCTATCATGACGATCCACTAGCACACCAATGGCAGGTCCCAAAATCGCATAGGGTAAAAACCTACTAATGAAGCTCATAGACAAGACCATCGCAGATCCTGTTTTTTTTCTGTAAGGTAAAAAAATAATCGCCATTTGCAGGATGGCACTAGTGATTAATGATACTGCTTGCCCTGCCCATATTGTATAAAAATTTTTCGTTTCCAATTGTTGTATTTTTTTCCATTTATATTATCTCCTGCATATTATTTTTGCTTGAATTTCTATTTTTGAATAGCATTCTAGGTATTAAAAATGCAGGCCAAACCCCACAATGTGGCTTTTTGGTCTGCATACATACAATTTGGAAACATTCATATTAAAGACATAGTTAAATAAAGGTATAGTTAACAACTAATATCCTCACTGTAACTAATGAATGCTCAATATCGTATAATAAGCACAACAAAAAAAGCCTATCATCGGGTATAGATTCTGCTTTTTTTTATTGCCAGCTTATCTTAAACGCATTGAGGCTGTCATAGTTTCGGTTCCTCCTACATCTTTGTTTATATCAATTTATAGTATAACACAACAAGATGATATGTTCAATATAAAAGTTATGGAATGAGACTCATACTTCCAATTCGATGCCAGATTTAAAGGATATGACGAAGTTTTCTTCATAGACTGTAACGCTCTGGATTATCTTCCTTAGTAGCAAGCGATTAGCTTTTCACAAAAATCTTCTGTTTGTAGTTTTAAAAAAATTCATCAGGATTTTTCTAACTCAACCTCAAAAATATTTCATTTTACATTCCCTCATTTCATTTATTGATAAATTGAGTTTGCAAAAAAAGAGTGGACAATTTTTGTCTACTCTTAACCTTTAAAATAGTTTTTTTTAATCGATTTGAAGTTGCCTAAATTATTACTTATTCGGTAAAATGAAGTATTGCTTTCAACAGATTTCCTTCAACTACACTTCACTTGATTCAAACAAGGTGGGTACATTTCTATTCCCACAAACTCCTTGTCAATGGAAACAAACACGTACCCACAGGGTAAATGGAAATAGAAACTGATAATTTCTAGCTATCACTTCTACTCATTCCAAAAATTTTCTCACTCTGATACTTACCCACCATAAAGCAAAAAGCCTTGCAATCAAGGCTTTCATTATCCCTTTCGTTCAAAGGTTTCTAAGCTTTTACGAGCAGAGCGACACACTCAGCGGTTCGCTATCTCCGTTCTGTCTGCGTGCTAGCACTTGTCAATCACGGACAGCTATCGCATGGGCGGAAGTAAATGCTAATCTTCGTCGTTTTACTCCTTGACTAGCAAACTTACCGCCTCAACATGATACGTTCCTGGGAACATATCTACAGGTTGCACTGCACCTAGTTTATAACCTAGACCTCTCATGATTTCCATATCACGTGCTAGAGTTGCAGGATTACAGCTCACATAAACTATCTTTTCTATTCCCATTGAAGCTAAGTCTTTTAAGAAACTTTCTTCGCATCCTTTACGTGGTGGATCGACTATTACTGCATCGATTTGAACATCTTTTGAAATTAGATCCTTAATGACATCTTCGCTTTTACCTAGTAAAAATTCTGCATTAGTTATATTATTATTTTTCGCATTTTCACGGGCATCTAATACTGCTGCTTCTACTATTTCTATACCATAAACTTTTTTCACTTTTTGTGCTGCAAATAAACTTATCGTACCTATCCCGCAGTATGCATCTATTATAGTGTCATCTTGATTTAATTTTCGCTAATTCTAGTGCTTTACTGTATAGTACTTCTGTTTGAATTGGATTAACTTGATAGAATGAGCGTAAAGAAATCTTAAACTCTATTCCTCCTAAAGTATCAGTTATAAAGTCTTTTTCCATATAGATTCTCAGTTTTATCCCCAAAAATTACATTAGTTTTCTTATTATTAATATTAAGCATGACACTTACTATTCTTGAATCAAATTCAGTTATCTTCGTAACAAATTCATCAAGACCTGGGAATTTTTCATTTACTATTATTCCTACCATAGTTTCTGTTTTTATTAGAATTCGTTCTAAACATTATATGGCGAATCGCACCTTTATGTGTTTTTTTCATCATAAATAGAAAGATTCATTTTCAGCAATTAAATCTCTAGTATAGTTCATAAGTTTATTGTGTTCATCATATTGAATAAAACACTTCTCTATATTAACTACATCGTGGCTACGTGGCTTGTAGTAGCCCATTTTTACTTCATTATCTACTTTTTGAACTGGAATAACCGATTTATTTCTATAATGATATCCATCTTTCATTCCTAGTGTTTCTAATACTTCAACACTATTTTGTCCTAATGTTTTATTCATAACATTTTGAACTTTTTTCGTCTTAAATCTTAGCTGCTCTTCATAGCTCATATGTACTAAATTAGCTCCTGAAGTTTTTGGAATACCTTCTACTCTATTACTTGATTTTTTTCAATAATCTTAAGTGCTTTACCATAACCAAGATTCTTTTTTTAATTTAATAATTTTAAATTCTACTTCTTCACCTTCTATTACATCTTCAATGAAGATTGGAAAAATTATCGATTTTAACAATTCCTAAACCATCATGAGTATAATCAATAACTTTTCCAGTGAATATTTCATTTTTTTCTGCATATATTCTCCTTTTATAACGAAAAAAAGAGAACTGACTAGGAAACTACATTCCTCTCCAGTTCTCCTATTTTTTTTATACTTTATTATATTTTTTTACATACTAACGCTAATAACTTTAATTTTATTGACAAATTCAAGATTTTTGTATTCTCTTAGTTAGTTTTTTTCTATATTTGTGTGAACAGGATCAATTTCTAGTGAGATAATGATAGTAGCACGAGAATTAATCGGTACTGTTTGGTGAATTGTAAGTACACTACATTTTTCTTCATTTACTACTGAAAGCACTCTCCCTAAAATTCCTGGTATATCATCAACATCTATTGAAAGTGATAATATAGATTGTCTTTGTATTTCTTGAATTGGAAAAAAATAGTATCTTTATACTTATAAAAAGCACTTCTACTTAAATCAAATCTTTTTGATGCCTCCAAAAATTGATAATTTTGGATTTTCTTCTAAAAGCTTTTTTTCATAATTATAGTCTTCTTTACAGCTTCAGGAAGCACATCTTCTCTAATTATGTAATATACTTTTTCATTATCCATTATGGTATTTCTCCTACTCTACAAATTCAAACTCACCTTTAAGTATTTTAACTGTATCTCCATTTTTACATCCGCGTTCGCGTAAAGCATCGTCTACTCCCATAGAACGCATTTGTTGAGCGAAACGTCTTACAGATGCATCACGGTTGAAGTCAGTCATTAAGAATGCACGCTCGATACCAGGTCCACTAACAACATATGCTCCTGTATCATCACGAGTAATTTTAAATGTTTCATCTTTTGGTTTATGTTTATAAATAACTCGGTTTTCCATGCTTTCTTCTTCAGTATCTAATTCGTAAAGCATATTAGGATCTGTGTTATCTAAAATATCACTAATTTTATATAATAAGTTATCTATATTATTTCTCGTAAATGCTGATATTTCTACGATATCAACATCTTCTCCGTCTTCAGCTAGACGTTTTTTAAATTCTACTAGGTTTTCACTAGCTACTGGAATATCCATCTTATTAGCTACTACTACTTGTGGACGTTCTAGTAAACGCATATTATATTCACCTAGCTCTGCGTTAATAACTTTATAATCTTCATAAGGATCACGACCATCTGTTGCTGACATATCAATTACGTGAACAATTACTTTAGTTCTTTCAATATGACGTAAAAATTGGTGTCCTAATCCTACACCTTGGCTTGCTCCTTCAATAAGTCCTGGTAAGTCTGCCATTACAAAACTACGGTGATCTTTTGTTTCTACTACACCTAAGTTCGGTGCTAATGTAGTAAAGTGATAATCAGCAATTTTTGGTTTTGCTTTTGAAGTTATTGATAGTAATGTTGATTTACCTACTGATGGGAATCCAACTAACCCAACATCAGCCATTAGTTTAAGCTCAAGTGTTAAGTTTCTTTCTTCTCCTGGTTCACCATTTTCAGCTATTTCTGGTGCTGGGTTTGAAGGTGTTGCGAAACGACAGTTTCCACGTCCTCCTCGTCCTCCACGAGCTACTATTACTTCTTGTTCATGTTCTACTAAGTCAGCTAGTACTTCACCAGTATCTGTATCACGAATAACAGTTCCAGGTGGTACTTTTAGGTATAAATCTTTTGATTTTCTACCGTGCATTCCTTTACTCATTCCATTCTCACCATTTGGTGCAACGAATTTCTTTTGATAACGGTAGTCCATGAAGGTTCTAAGTCCTTCATCTACTATGAAGACAACGTTAGCTCCACGCCCACCGTCTCCTCCAGCTGGTCCACCTTTTGGTACGTATTTCTCACGTCTAAACGCTACAAGACCGTTACCACCGTCACCAGATCTGACGAATATTTTTACCTCATCTAAAAACATATTAATCTCCTATTATAATTTTGTTTATATTTCTTCTTATTTTATTAGTATTATCATACTATTCCTATAGACATATCATGATTAATTATACCATAAAATCAGCTTTGATAATACTTATTTATAGCTTTTTACAAAAAAATATACGGCTGCATACACAGCCGTACTTTACTCCACAGGTAGGACTCGAACCTACGACCCTCTGATTAACAGTCAGATGCTACTACCAACTGAGCTACTGTGGAAATCCTTTATATAAAAAAATGGAGCGGGTGATGAGAATCGAACTCACAACATCAGTTTGGAAGACTGAGGTTTTACCACTAAACTACACCCGCATTTGTTATATATTTATTTGCTACGTTATTTATTATATTATATCTTTTACTCCTTGTCAACAACTTTTTTTAACTTTTTATAAATTAGAAATCAGGGGCTAATTTCTTAACCTCGATTTACATTTTTACTCCCTTTCCTAGAAAAAAACTCCAGTGGTATGCTATAATAGCTATATACAGCAGTAGCTAATTGATATATCGCTCCATAGTATCATCCTCCCTATTAATACCATTTACTTTTATTATACACCTGAGATAGTTTTTTTCTGCAATAGTTTATTCAAAAATAACACAATTGTCATATTTTTTTATTAAATATAAAACCAATAATTACATGTTTAAAGTAAAAAAAAACAAGGTGAAAAATCACCTTGTTTTTATTTTAATCAATTAAAATTATTTAACGATTGAAGTTACAACACCTGAACCTACAGTACGTCCACCTTCACGAATTGAGAAACGAGTTCCTTCTTCGATCGCGATTGGAGAAATAAGTTCTACGTTGATTGATACGTTATCCCCAGGCATTACCATTTCAGTACCTTCTGGTAAAGTAACTACACCAGTTACGTCAGTAGTACGGAAGTAGAATTGAGGACGGTAGTTTGTGAAGAATGGAGTGTGACGTCCACCTTCTTCTTTAGATAATACATACACGTCAGCTACGAATTGAGTGTGTGGAGTGATTGTTTTAGGAGCTGCTAAAACTTGTCCACGTTCGATATCTTCACGAGCAACACCACGTAATAATGCACCGATGTTATCTCCTGCTTCAGCGTAATCTAATAATTTACGGAACATTTCAACACCTGTTACAGTAGTTGAAGCTGGTTCTTCAGTTAATCCAACGATTTCTACTACGTCTCCAACTTTAACTTGTCCACGTTCAACACGTCCTGTAGCAACTGTACCACGTCCAGTGATTGAGAATACGTCCTCAACTGGCATCATGAATGGTTTAGCGTTGTCACGTTCTGGAGTTGGGATGTACTCGTCAACTGTTTCCATAAGTTCGATGATAGCTTTTTCAGCATCAGCGTCACCTTCAAGAGCTTTAAGAGCAGAACCTTTGATTACTGGTAGATCGTCTCCATCAAATCCGTATTCAGATAATAGTTCACGAACTTCCATTTCTACTAATTCTAATAACTCTTCGTCGTCAACCATGTCACATTTGTTTAAGAATACAACAATTTTAGGTACTCCAACGTTACGAGATAATAAGATGTGCTCACGAGTTTGAGCCATTGGTCCATCTGTAGCAGCGATTACTAAGATAGCTCCGTCCATTTGCGCAGCACCAGTGATCATGTTTTTAACATAGTCAGCGTGTCCTGGGCAGTCTACGTGTGCGTAGTGACGTTTTGGAGTTTCATACTCGATGTGAGAAGTGTTGATTGTGATACCACGTTCTCTTTCTTCTGGTGCGTTATCGATTGAAGCGTAGTCTTTAGCTTCCCCACCATAAGTTTTAGCTAATACAGTAGCGATAGCTGCTGTTAAAGTTGTTTTACCGTGGTCAACGTGACCAATTGTTCCGATGTTCGCATGTGTTTTACTACGGTCGAATTTTTCTTTTGCCATTTTAAAAATGTCTCCTTCAAATTAATAAAATTTATTTTTTAAAATCAGTCACATAGCAATCTATGATAACTATATTTTATAATGTTACAACAAAAATTGCAACTATAAAGAATAATTTTTAATTATCCTTTATTTTTTTTGATAATTTCTTCAGAAATTGATTTTGGTACTTCTTCGTAGTGGTCGAATACCATTGAGTAAGTACCACGTCCTTGAGTTGAAGAACGTAGAGAAGTTGCATATCCGAACATTTCAGATAGTGGTACTTGAGCACTTACTACTTGTGCGTTACCACGAGCTTCCATACCTTCAACACGTCCACGACGTGAAGTGATATCACCCATAATATCTCCTAGATACTCTTCAGGCATAACTACTTCAACTTTCATGATTGGTTCTAAGATTACTGGGTTACATTTTTTAGCAGCTTCTTTAAGAGCTAATGATGCAGCAACTTTGAACGCCATTTCAGATGAATCGACATCGTGGTATGATCCATCAAATAATTTAGCTTTAACGTCAATTAGTTCGTATCCAGCTAATACACCGTTTGCCATAGAATCTTTAAGTCCTGCTTCTACTGCTGGGATGTATTCACGAGGAACTACCCCACCAACGATAGCATTTTCGAACTCAAATCCACCACCTGGTTCATTTGGAGTGAACTCAATCCATACGTCCCCGTATTGTCCACGTCCACCAGATTGACGAGTGAATTTACCTTGTACTTGAGCTGGTTGTTTGAATGTTTCACGGTAAGATACCATTGGAGCACCTACTGTACATTCAACTTTGAATTCACGACGCATACGGTCAACGATAATGTCTAAGTGAAGCTCACCCATACCAGCGATGATAACTTGTCCAGTTTCTTCGTCTGTTCCTGCACGGAATGTTGGGTCTTCTTCTTGTAGTTTTTGTAATGCTGTAGCCATTTTATCTTGGTCAGCTTTTGATTTTGGTTCAACTGAAAGTTGGATAACTGGTTCTGGGAATTCCATTGATTCTAAGACAACTTCGTTTTTCTCATCACAAAGTGTGTCCCCAGTTGTAGTATCTTTAAGACCAACAGCTGCAGCGATATCCCCAGCATATACTTCAGAGATTTCGTTACGAGTGTTAGCGTGCATTTGTAGGATACGTCCTACACGTTCACGTTTACCTTTAGTTGAGTTTTTAACGTATGATCCAGATGAAAGTATACCTGAGTATACACGGAAGAATGTAAGTTTCCCTACGAATGGGTCAGTCATAACTTTGAAAGCTAATGCTGAGAATGGTTCTTCATCTGAAGAATGTCTTTCTACTTCCTCATCAGTTGATGGGTCAATACCTTTAATTGCTGGTACGTCTAATGGAGATGGTAGGTAAGCTACTACAGCATCTAGCATTGGTTGTACCCCTTTATATTTGAATGCAGATCCACATACTACTGGGAAGAATTCTACTGATAAAGTAGCTTTACGAATAGCAGCTTTAAGCTCGTCTACTGTAATTTCTTCTCCACCTAAGTATTTTTCCATGAAGTCTTCATCGAATTCTGCAACAGCTTCGATTAATTTTTCACGGTATTCTTCTGCTTGATCTTGTAATTCCGCTGGAATTTCTTTCTACAAGATTTTCCCCTACGCTTCCTTCGTTGTAGATAGCTTTCATTTCAACAAGGTCAATAACACCTTCGAATTGATCTTCAGCTCCGATTGGAAGTTGGATTGGGTGTGCGTTTGCTTGTAATCTGTCATGGATTGTTCCTACAGAGTATAGGAAGTCTGCTCCTGTTTTATCCATTTTGTTAACGAATACGATACGAGGAACTCCATATGTAGTTGCTTGACGCCAAACAGTTTCTGTTTGAGGTTCAACACCTGATTGTGCATCAAGTACAGCAACTGATCCATCAAGTACACGAAGAGAACGTTCAACCTCAACAGTGAAGTCTACGTGTCCTGGTGTATCGATGATGTTGATTCTGTGTTTTTTCCACTCAGCAGTTGTTGCAGCAGATGTGATAGTGATACCACGTTCTTGTTCTTGTTCCATCCAGTCCATTTGAGAGTTACCATCGTGAGTATCTCCGATTTTGTGGATTTTCCCAGTGTAGAACAAAATACGCTCTGTTGCAGTAGTTTTACCTGCGTCGATGTGAGCCATGATACCGATATTACGAGTATCTTTTAAAGAAAATGCTCTAGTCATGAGTCAATTTTCTCCTTTCATATTTTTTAAAGTTTTTGAGTAATTTGTCTTCTATAGTGAAAAACTCAAGCTATAAAATAGCTTGATATTCACCTTATAATTACCAACGATAGTGAGCAAATGCTTTGTTAGCTTCAGCCATTTTGTGAGTATCTTCACGTTTCTTAACAGCTGAACCAGTGTTATTTGCTGCGTCTAAAATTTCATTAGCTAAACGTTGTTCCATAGTTTTTTCTCCTCTTAAACGAGAGTAGTTAACTAACCAACGAAGACCTAATGTAATTCTTCTTTCTGCACGTACTTCAACTGGTACTTGGTAGTTAGAACCACCAACACGACGAGCACGTACTTCAAGTACAGGCATAATGTTGTTTAATGCTTCTTCGAAAACTTCCATAGCATCACGTCCTGATTTTTCTTTGATGATATCAAATGAAGAATATAGGATTTTTTGAGCTGTACCGCGTTTTCCATCTAGCATTAATTTGTTAATCAATTTTGTAACTAATTTTGAGTTATAAATTGGATCTGGCAAAACATCACGTTTTGCAACTGGACCTTTACGTGGCATAATGTTGCCTCCTTTCACGAAATTCTTTTATCAAATTATTTTCTATTTATTATTTTTTCTCTTTTGGTTTTTTAGCACCGTATAGAGAACGTCCTTGTTTACGGTCGTTAACTCCTGCAGTATCTAAAGCTCCACGAATAATGTGGTAACGTACCCCTGGTAAGTCTTTTACACGTCCTCCACGAATAAGTACAACACTGTGTTCTTGTAGGTTGTGTCCGATACCTGGGATATATGCTGTTACTTCGATTTGGTTTGATAAACGAACACGTGCATATTTACGTAAAGCTGAGTTAGGTTTTTTAGGTGTCATAGTCCCAACACGAGTACAAACTCCTCTTTTTTGTGGAGAAGAAATGTTAGTTTCTTTCTTTCTCTTAGAGTTATACCCTTTGTTAAGAGCTGGTGAATCTGATTTTGATACTTTTGATTTACGAGGTTTACGAACTAATTGGTTAATAGTTGGCATTTCTATGGTTTCCTCCTTTCCTCGATAGTTTTATGAATCACTCATCCAGGTGGTTCATATTTTTAAAATAAATTTTAAGCCATAGCGGCTTTACACAGAGTGCCTAAACACTCACTTTTAAAAATAATAACACTTTTGTTTTTTTCTTGTCAACACTTTTTCAAAAATTTTTTTATATCTTTTTCACTTGCTATTATCATATTCTATTTTCACACTTAACCAGGTGTATCATTTTACTAATATAAATAAACACTTCCAGGTGTTTCACAATAGTATTTTTAATAAACTATTCCAGGTGTTTCATTTCCAACTTTAAAATTTATTATTTTTTTATAGAAATAATAAAATTATACTCTTGTTGATTAAAAACGATTACAAGTATAATATAACTATAAAAAAATATATGGAGGGATATTTATGATAGAAATTAAAAAAATCTAACCGTGAAATTTGATACAAAGTGTGCTGTTGATAATTTGAGTTTCACCATTAATGATGGAGAAATATTCGGACTTATCGGGCATAACGGGGCTGGTAAGTCAACTACAATTAAATCTCTAGTTAGTATATTAGAGCCTACTTCGGGTGATATATATTTTTAATAAGCTACTTTTTAAAAAAATAATAGATTAGCGTGTAAAAAAAGCAAATTGGCTATGTACCTGATTCACCTGATATGTTTCTTACATTATCAGCCTTTGAATATTGGTCATTAGTCGCTAGCATATATGAAATTGATAATAAAAACAAGAGATGATATTCTTCATAGATACTGCAAATTATTTAATATGATAGGAGTTGAACACCAAGAAATTAGTTCCTTCTCTCATGGTATGAGACAAAAAGTATTTGTTATTGGAGCATTATTATCAGAACCTAAGTTTTGGATTATGGATGAACCGATGACTGGACTAGATCCACAAGCTGCTTTTTGATTTAAAAAAACTTGATGAAAGAGCATGCTTCAAAAGGAAATAGTGTGCTATTTTCTACTCATGTCTTGGAGGTCGCAGAACATCTATGTGACAGAATTGGTATCCTTAGTAAAGGAAAACTTGTTTTTATCGGTACACTTAACGAGCTTAAAGAACAATTTCAGGGAGATAATTTAGAAGAAATTTATCTTAATATAGTAAAAAAATTCAAATTCTAATGTTTTAGGTGGTGATTAAACATGAGATTCAATGTAATGAAGGAATTATTCTTAACGAATCTTCTTTATAGTTTTTCCTCCACAAAGAAATAAATATAGAAAAAAATTCAGTGGAAAAAAAGCGATATAAGACATAAGCTTTTTTTAGAAATATATTAATGATGAATTTTTTTCAATTTCTTAAATATTTTATTTGTATTTTCAATGTTTTTCTCGTGGTTTTAACTTTTCTGGATCGGGATATCGAAATATACTTTTCTTTATTTTTATTATTAGTGTTTATTCAGATTTTTAAATAATTTTATCAATATGTTTTACGAAAGTGATGATACATTAGCAATTATTCACTTACCTGTTACAGGATCTGAAATATTTTTTTAGTAAATTGTTCACTCTACTTTCACAAGTTATTAGTAATTTTACTCCTTTAATAGTCATAAACTTGATTATTGGATTAAATGCAGAGTTTTCAATTCAAAAAAATTTTTTTCTTCGTATTAGTATATAGTTTTGCATTTATGATTACTTTAATATGTTCTATTATGACACTACTTTCATTTATTACTTATATCCCAAATTTTAAGAAGAATAAAGGGAAAGTTAATGCGACTACAATATTAATTGCGTTGATATTCTTCACAGGATACATATTTAATTTTTGCTCATACTTTTAAAAAGTTTTTGATTCAGATTATTCAGGAGATTTATTTTTTTAAATATACTCGTATTAGATATTTCTAAGACTTATACTTACTTAATAGTAGCTATTATCTTAGCACTTATTTCTTTCTTTACTACATATATATTTGTAATAAGAAAATATATGAAAGACTTATATAGAATATCAGATAATACATACACATCTAGTTCAAAAAACTGTAAAAAAATTAAAGAAAAATACTAATAGTACATCAACTACACTATTTTCTAAACTAATTAAGAGAAATTTAAAACTATTGTTAAACAGTACAATTTCGACAACTGTATTTACTAATCTTATAATTACACTTGGTATATTTATAATTCCGATTATAGAAATTAGAAAGCACGGAGGTATTACACTACCACCAATATTCTACCCAGTAGCTATGACTATAGGATTTACATTAGCATTGTACATTAATTCTAATCCTATGAATTTTACAAGTATAGCAATTTCACTAGAAAAAAACAAGATTACTATTTTTTTAAAAATCTCTTCCATTAGATTTTAAAAAAATACCTAAAAATCAAATTAGCAATCGCCACTTGTTTACAACTTGGTTTTTGGATTATTTGCTCTGATTGTGATGTTAGTTATAACTAAAACACCAATCTTATTAGCAATTGTAACTATAATATCTTACATTATTTCAAGTCTTGTCTTTTTCTTTCTATAGTTATACAAGCGACTATAAAAAAATTATATCTAAATTGGAACACTATCACAGATTTAGCTAATCGTAGTTCGATAAATCAGGTACTATTAACTATTTTTAGCTTTCGGAGCTATTTTTATTATTAGTACTACTTAATGTCTTAACATTCTTCTTAATTACTATGTTGCCATCATCAGCAAATATAGTAGGAATAATATATTCTCTAATACTAATTATACTGTTGATTCTTGCAACAAGAAAAATTAAGAAAAAAATGTATTCGATAAAAATATATTCATAAAAAATATAGCGAGAGAGACTCAACAAAAATCAATTTTTTTGAGTCTCTCCCGCTTTTATCTTATTCTATTTCCTATAATAATCACTATCTATTTCACGATATGGTTGAATATCTTGAACATATTCTAGAACTCCTTCGAATTCACCTTGCTCATTTCTAACTGCAGCATACACAACATGAACAAATTTCCCGCGAGATTCTGAATTAAACCACATTTCATACTTGTCTTTTTACCATCACGCAAATTTTTGCATTATTATTTTTACTTTTTCTAAATATTTTGGTGGATGACATAGTTCTACATTTCTACCTACTTGACTAGGCGTACGTTTAAATATCATATCCTTTTCAGGACAATGATCATTATAATATTGGAATATCTCATCTTTATTAACGAAAGTAATTTCCATTGGTAGATGATTTAATATTAAATCTGCTTGATCTACAGATAAGTATCCTTTACCAAATTTTTGAGGAGTAGTTCTATCTACTACTTTTTCTTCTTTTTTATTTGGTTTAAATGAAATAGTTATCTCACCTTCTGGTGTTGAAATAACTTTCTGCATTACACCTTCTTCAGTTATTTCTGTTTGACAAATTTCTTCTACAGGCTCTTCAAAACTTTCTCTCTTAGGAACCCATTCTTCAGTTGGTGTAATAATTGCATATCCATAAGCATCACTTTCTTTTGCGATGGTTAACCAGTCATCTTGATTAAATGTTTCTAATAGAATCATAAGTAAAATTGATTCTTCTTTAAAAATCATTTCCTCAAATTCTTTAACAAATTTTTCAAATTTTTCTTTTACTACTTCTATATCACTATTAGGTAGTTTATGAGCTTCATGTAGCGCGTCACTAAATAAGTCTCTTATTTGATCATCTACACCCCACATTACTTTCGGTGGTGCATCATGACCATAACGCTCCATAATAGGGAAACATTAACTCTTCTTTTCTCTTATAATGAATATCAAACTGTCCTAACAGAGCTAACTGACGTCCAAGACCTTTTATCACTACTTCTTGAGATGGTGTATTTTCAACATTTTTATAGTTATCTAGTATACGTCTTACTCGAATAATAGCCGCTCTTAGCGCTAGGTTTTCTTGTTTAAATACTTGCACAGGATGGCCTGGGTGTTCACTATCTTCTACTTCTACTGTTTTAATAGCACCTTTAAATAGATTCGCATGAACATTACATAATTTCATAACATCTTCAAATGTTACACCAGAATCAGAATTCATAAGTTCATGTTCCATTAAACTTATTTCTATAGCTGATACACCTGTAAAATGTTCATTGAATTCATCTTGTACAGAGTCCGCACTTGCTCCATTATGTAATCTTAATAAAATATCTTTTAAAACTTCAATTCTTGTTTTTGTCATTAGTTTAATCCTACTACTTCATATCCATTAGCTTCTAACTGTAGCTACTATATCTTCTATTTTTTTATACCAGCTAACTTAGAACCCATTTTTAATGAAGTCTTTCTTCCTAGAGTATTTCTCATTATTGGATTAGCTAATGGTTTAAATCCTAAATCTACTAAAATATCTAAAACTTCTGGGTGTTTATCAACAACTTCCGCTACTGGAACTGTTACATCAATAATATTATCCATTTTCTATACCTCACTACCTTATAATATTATTTAATTATAACATATGTGAAAGTGATAGTCATTATTTTTATGAATATAAAAAACACGTAATATAAACCTTACGTGCTTTTTAGTATGTTATAAGTTATTTCTCCATTCAAGAAGTTTTTCTACATCTTCTTGTTTAATATAATTACTTGCTACCGCTTCTTCAATTAAAAAGTTATAGTTAGTTAATGTGTGATATTCTACTTTATCCGCTGCAAAAGCATCTTGAGCTTTTTTAAGTTCGTAACTAAATATTGCTACCACTCCCAAGTACTACTGCCCCTGCTTCTTCTAGTGCTTTAGCTACTTTTAATGAAGATAATCCTGTAGAAATTAAGTCTTCAATTATAACAACTTTTTGTCCCTTCTAATAGTCTTCCTTCAATTTGGTTAGTTTTTCCGTGTTTTTTTGCTGAGTCTCTAACATAAATCATAGGTAAATCTAGTACTTCACTTACCCATGCAGCATGAGGAATACCTGCTGTTGCTGTCCCCGCTACTACTTCTACTTCTGGAAAATTCTTTTTAATTACTTCACTTAATCCAGCAGCAATTTCTCTTCTAATTTTTGGATAAGACATTGTTATTCTATTATCACAGTAAATAGGTGATTTAATACCTGAAGTCCATGTGAAATAATCATTTGGTCTTAAGGCAACTGCTTCTATTTCTAGTAAGTTTTTAGCTATTTTTCTTTCTAAAGTCATTTTAATTCTCCTTAGCTTCTATATTTTATTACTTAGTAAATTGTTCTTTAATTAGATTATAAACTTCTCTTGGGTTTTTAGCTTTTGTGATTGAACGTCCTACTACTATATGTGTACTACCTTCACTTGCTGCAACAGTTGGTGTTGCAACACGTTTTTGATCTCCTACTTCATCAGTTTCTAGACGTATACCAGGAGTTACTTTTAAGAAATCCTCACCACAGTTTTCTCTAATGATTCTAGCTTCCCAAACTGATGAAACAACTCCATCAAGTCCTGCTTTTTTAGCAAGTTTTGCGTAATTTATTACACTTTCTTCTAATGAAGCTGCTACTAATTGCTCTTCTTTCATCGCTTCTTCAGATGTTGATGTAAGCTGAGTTATTGCTATTACATTCGTATCAGGACTTCCACCTTCTACCATTCCTCTTTTAGCTGCAGCTAACATCTCATATCCTCCTGCACCATGTACAGTTAGAATATCTACTTTGAACTGTGCTAATCCTTTTGTAGCTCCGTAGACTGTATTTGGAATATCATGTAGTTTTAAGTCTAAAAATACTTTATGCCCTAGTTCTTTTATTTTTTCAAGAACTACTGGACCATTTTGTAGATATAATTCCATACCCAACTTTAACGAATAGTTTTTCATCATCAAACTTTATCTAAGAAATTTAATGTATCCTCTAATGTTGGAAAATCTAATGCAATAATTACGTCTTTTTTCATCAATTTGTCTCCTTTAATATAGTTTTATTATTTGTAAGCTCGTCCTTTTATATCAAGTATGTGCTCGACTCCAAGTTCATCAAGAGCACTTTCAAGTTTATTTATTATTTTTGGGCAAGCATATGGATCAGCAAAGTTTGCAGTACCTACAGCTACTGCACTTGCACCTGCTGAGATAAAGTCAATAACATCCCACTCATCCATTACACCACCCATTCCTATAATAGGAATGTTTACAGCTTGAGATACTTGATATACCATTCTAATAGCAACTGGTTTTACTGCCGGTCCTGATAAACCTCCTGTTACATTAGCAATTATTGGTTTTCCAGATTTTCTATCTAATCTAACACCTACTAACGTATTTATCATAGTAATACCATCAGCTCCACCTTCTTCTACTGCTTTAGCCATAGAGACTATGTCTGTTACATTAGGAGATAGTTTTACATATACTGGTACACTAGATACTTCCTTAACTTTTTTTGTAAGATTTTTTGCTGTTTCTGGATCTGTACCAAATTGAATTCCACCATGTTTTACATTTGGACAAGATATATTCAGTTCTAAAGCACAAACATTTGGCGCTTTACTAATGTGCTCAGCTACATAAACATAGTCATCTATTTCACTTCCAGCTACATTAGCAATTATCGGAACATCATATTTTTCCAATTCTTTTAATTTTGTTTCCATTATTTCGTGTACTCCAGGATTTTGTAATCCTATTGCATTTAGCATCCCGCTAGATGTTTCAGCAACACGTGGTGTTGGATTTCCAAATCGAGGTTCTTTTGTTGCGGCTTTTATCATTATCGCTCCAAGTTGACTTAAATCATAAAAATTAGCATATTCTAAGCCAAATGCGAAACAACCTGATGCTGGCATTATTGGATTTTTTAAATCTAATCCGGGTAATTTTACTCGTAATCTTTCGCTCATATCTCCTCCTATAATGCTATTTCTGTTGATTCATATACCGGTCCATCATAACAAACACGTGAAATACTTCCATCTTGTTTCTCACAGACACATGCATAACAAGCTCCAACACCGCAAGCCATTCTTTCTTCTAAAGAAATATACCCTATTTTTTCTTCATCCATTGTTGTTAATGCTTTAAGCATTGCAAATGGCCCACAACTAAAATATTTATCATACGCAATATCATATTTCTTTATAACATCTGTTACAAATCCTTTTTCTCCATATGTACCATCCGCTGTTGCCACATATGTTGTCCCTAATTCAGAAAAACTTATCTTCATAAAAATACATCTTTTTTTCGTTATTAAAACCTAAAAATATGTATTGTTTTAATTCCTTCATTTTTAAACTGCTTAGCTAATTCATATAATGGTGGGACACCTATTCCCCCACCAACTAGTAATGCAGTTTGACCTTCCTTTAGTGTATAAACATCATAACCTTTTCCTAGTGGACCTAAGACATCCACTTCTTCACCTTTTTTTCAACTGTGAAATTTTCTTTGTTCCAGCTCCATCTGCTCTATAGACCATAACAAAAGTATTTTTTTCTTTATTAATTTCACAAATTGAAATAGGTCTTCTTAATAAAAATTCATAACTATTACTTACCTTTATATTGACGAATTGCCCTGGTGTATTCATTTCTTTAACTATATCACCTTGCAATTCTATTCTAAAAATTTTATCCGCAATTTGTTCATTACTTACTACTGTCGTTAAATAAGTATCCATCAACCCACTCCTTTTTCTAAAAAAGGGAGTCACTTAAAAATATAATTGTTAACATCAATTTTTCAAGATTCTCCCTAAATATTTTTTTACTAACCTTAATCTCAGTAGTTTTATTTATTACTGATAACTTCTAACCTTTTCTATCTTTTACTTTGTTAAAAGTATTAATCCCAATTGATTTTTGAGCCTTCATCTTTTAATACTTTGTATAACTTTTTCTTCATTTTCAATTAAATCGATAATGATATTTTTTTAGCTTTTCTGCCTTTTCTTCATTTTCTAAAGTATTATCATAGTATGCTGTAATAATTCCCGCTTCTGGATCCATCTCTAACCCTTCTAACACTTCAGGAGAATTTTTTTCTCTAAATAATAATTTAGAAATGCTTCCCAGTTATATCCATTCATATATGCTTTATCATATATTTCATTCATCTTTTTCACCAATTTCAAATGGTTTATCGTGTTCTATATAAAAAGTTAGATTTATTATCTTTCCATATTTTAAAATTTTTACGTAATCCATACTTAACTCCTAAAGTGGTAAAATATTGAATGAAATTGATTCTAATACTTTTAATAATGCATCTGCAGTGTCTAATGATGTTAAACATACAATCTCTTGTTCACTTGCAACTCGACGAATTTTGAATCCATCTTTTGTAACATCTTTATCTTTTGATGTTGTGTTGATTACTACATCAACATCTCCTTTATAGATTGCATCTAACACACTATAGTCGCTTTGGTTAATTTTTCCCTACAGCAGTTACTCTTAATCCATTATTTTCTAAGAATTTAGCTGTTCCTTCTGTCGCAAGTAGATTATATCCGATATCAGAGAATCGTTTAGCTATATTTAGCGCTTCTTCTTTATCATCATCACTTATAGTAAATAAGATATTACCTTGGTCGCTTACTTTGATTCCAGCTGCTAGTAATCCTTTATATAGAGATTTTTCTAGTGTAACATCACTTCCCATTACTTCTCCTGTTGATTTCATCTCAGGTCCTAATGTAGTATCTACATCTTTAAGTTTTTGGAAACTGAATACTGGAACTTTCGTATAAACATTTTTGCTTTCTGGTAGAAGACCTGTTTCGTATCCTTTAGATTTTAGAGTCTCTCCAATTATTGCTCCTGCAGCAAGTTTCGCCATAGGAACTCCTGTAATTTTACTTAAGAATGGTACTGTACGTGAGCTTCGTGGGTTTACCTCAAGTACGAATACTTCTCCTTTACTAATTACATATTGAATATTTAGTAATCCAACAATATTTAATCCTTTTGCTAGTTTTATTGTATATTCAATTAATTTTTCTTTTTCACTTTCTGTCAGTGTTTGAGGAGGATATACTGCGATTGAGTCCCCTGAGTGAACCCCAGCTCTTTCAATATGTTCCATAATACCTGGAATAATTACTGTTTCTCCATCACTAATTGCATCAACCTCTATTTCTCTACCAACTAAGTAACGGTCAGTTAATACTGGGTGCTCTGGAGTAAGTTTAACCGCTGTTTTCATATAGCGACGTAATTCTGATTCTTCGTAAACTATTTCCATCGCACGGCCACCAAGTACGTATGATGGTCTAACTAATACCGGATATCCGATTTCTTTAGCATTTTGAACCGCAGTTTCAACATCAAATGCAGTTTTTCCTAATGGTTGAGGAATATCTAATTTGCGAAGTAATTCTTCAAATTTATCTCTATCTTCCGCATTATCAATTTCTTCTAATGCAGTACCTAAAATTTTCACTCCATATTTTTCTAATTTATCTGCCAAGTTAATTGCAGTTTGTCCACCGAATTGAACTACTACTCCAATTGGATTTTCGTGGTTAATAATTGCCATTACATCTTCTTGAGTAAGTGGTTCGAAGTAAAGTTTGTCAGAAATAGTAAAGTCTGTAGATACTGTTTCTGGGTTATTATTTACTATAATAGCTTCATATCCAGCATCTTTAATCGCCATTACTGCATGTACTGTTGCGTAGTCGAACTCTACCCCTTGTCCAATTCTAATTGGGCCTGATCCAAGTACAATAATTTTTTTCTTATCACTAACGATTGACTCTTGTTCTTGTTCATAACTTGAGTAGAAGTATGGTGTTTCAGAAACAAACTCCGCAGCACATGTATCTACCATTTTGAATACTGGTACAATATTATTTCTTGACGAAGTTTATAGATTTCTTCTTCTGTAGTATTCCATCTATGTGCAATTACTTTATCAGAGAAACCATATTTTTTAGCGTATTCTAATAGGTCAGTATTTCCTACATTTTCTTTTAATTCATGCTCAATATCAATAATGTTTTGCATTTTTTCTAAGAAGAACATATCAATTTTAGTTATATCGTGAATATCTTGTGTACTTTGTCCACGTCTTAAAGCTTCTCCGATAAAGAATAATCTCTCATCTCCAGCTTGTTTTACTTTATCTAATATTTCTTCTAATGTGAAAGTCATCACCATTTGGTAATCCTAAGTGGTGCACACCATATTCTAGAGAACGAATAGCTTTTAGTAAACTTTCTTCATAAGTTCTACCCATCGCCATAACTTCTCCAGTTGCTTTCATTTGAGTTCCTAATTTTCTATCAGCATTCTCAAATTTATCAAATGGGAATCTTGGAATTTTACTTACTACATAGTCTAATGTTGGCTCGAAGCAAGCGTAAGAATTTTTAGTAACTGGGTTTATAATTTCATCAAGTGTTAATCCTACCGCAATTTTTGCCGCTATTTTCGCTATTGGGTAACCTGTAGCTTTTGAAGCTAGAGCCGATGAACGAGAAACCCTTGGGTTTACTTCGATAATATAGTATTTAAATGATTCTGGATCAAGTGCAAGTTGCACGTTACATCCACCTTCGATTTTTAGTGCACGAATAATTTTTAAAGATACATCACGTAGCATGTGATATTCTCTGTCTGTTAATGTTTGTGATGGAGCTACTACTACTGAGTCCCCTGTATGAATACCAACTGGGTCAATATTTTCCATATTACATACAACGATCGCTGTATCATTTGAGTCACGCATTACTTCATATTCAATTTCTTTAAATCCTGCGATTGATTTTTCTAATAGACATTGAGTTACTGGTGAATAGTGTAGTCCACTACTTACGATTTCTTCTAAGTCTTTATCGTTATAACAGATTCCTCCACCTGTTCCTCCCATTGTAAATGCTGGACGAACAATTACTGGATACCCTATTTCACGAACGAACTCATAAGCTTCTTCAACTGTTGTAATAATATCAGATTCAGGTACTGGTTCATTAAGTTCATTCATAAGATTTCTAAATAATTCTCTGTCTTCTGCTTGTTCAATTGAACTTAACTTAGTTCCTAATAGTTCTACCCCATATCTGTCTAATACACCACTTTTATGAAGTTCTACAGCAAGGTTAAGTCCTACTTGCCCTCCTAATGTCGGTAATAGCGCATCTGGTCTTTCTTTGCGGATAACTTTACTAACGAACTCTAAAGTAAGAGGCTCCATATATACTTTATCTGCAATTTCTTTATCAGTCATAATAGTCGCTGGATTTGAGTTTACTAATATTACTTCATATCCTTCTTCTCTTAATGAAAGACATGCTTGCGTTCCAGCGTAGTCAAATTCTGCAGCTTGACCTATTGTAATTGGTCCAGAACCAATTACTAAAATAGTTTTTATATCATTACGTTTTGGCATTGTTATTCTCCTTATTATCTTAGTGCTAAACTTTTATACTTATCTATTTACTATTATTTTTTCTTACTTTCTTTGAAAGTTTTCATATTATCTATAAATTGGTCAAATAGATAGTTAGGATCATGTGGCCCTGGTGATGCTTCTGGGTGATATTGAACTGTGAAGACTGGATATTTTTTATGTCTTACACCTTCACAAGTTTTATCATTTACTGATAAATGAGTAAGTTCTAAGTCTGTGTCTTTTAACGATTCTATATCAACACTATAACCATGGTTTTGTGATGTTATATCAACTTTTCCTGTTAATAGATTTTTAACTGGGTGGTTAGCTCCGCGGTGTCCAAATTTTAATTTATAAGTTTTTGCACCTGATGCTAAAGAAATAAGTTGGTGTCCCATACAAATACCAAAAATTGGAATTTTCGGTATTACTTCTTTAAGCATTTCAATTGTTTCTGGAACATCCACTGGGTCCCCTGGTCCATTACTTAACATAATTCCATCTGGATTTAGTCGGAAGATTTCTGCTGCTGTTACATTATGAGGAACTACTACGATATCACAGTTTCTTTCATTTCAATTCTCTTAATATACCTGATTTCATACCTAAATCTACTAGAACTACTCTATATCCGCTTCCTGATGATAAGAAAGCTTTTTGTGTAGAAACTTGTTCTATTTGGTTAGTTGGTAATGTTGTATTTCTTAATTTTTTTCTAACTCTTCTTCTGGGATCCATACAAAGGTCTGTTATTATCCCTTTTACTGTACCGTGTTCTCTAATTTTTCTAGTTAGACTACGAGTATCTATACCTGAGATACCAGGGATATTTAGTTCTTTTTAGTACTTCATCTAAACTATACTCAGTTCTAAAGTTTGATGGTTTGTGACATACTTCTCTTACTACTAATCCTTTAATACTTGGATTGATTGTTTCAAAGTCATCTCTATTGATTCCGTAGTTTCCTATTAATGGATAAGTAAATGTAACTATTTGACCATTATATGATGGATCTGACAATGTTTCTTGATATCCTGTCATACCAGTATTGAAAACTACTTCTCCTGTCATTGGTGTATTAGCTCCAAAACCATAACCTTTATAAACCGTTCCGTCTTCTAAAATTAGCTGTCTATCATAACTGTACATAGCTTCTCTCACTTTCTTTGTTTTATTATATTAAAAATTTTTTTCTTATATATCAAATACTTCTGAATCTTTATAAGCTACTTTACCTTCACTTAATGTTAAAACTGGTATACCATAGATTTCTTCTCCAACATATGGAGTATTTCTACCTTTTGATAAGAATTTTTCTGGGTCAATTTTTAATGATTTTTCTAAATCAATTACTACTAAATCTGCATATCCATTTTCTTCTAATCTACCATATGGAAGGTCAAATGTATCTGCAACTTTTTCAGTCATTAGTTTTACTAGTAAGTCTAATGAGAATACTCCAGTTTTTACAAATTTTGTATAAAGTTGGCTAAATGCTGTTTCACTACCAACAATACCAAAAGCTGCTTTTCTCATCGATAAATCTTTTTCATGAGTTGCGTGTGGTGCGTGATCTGTTGCGATAACATCGATTGTTCCATCTAATAATCCTGCGATTAAAGCATTTCTATCTTCTCTTGCACGTAAAGGTGGATTCATTTTCCACATTCCGTTATCTTCAGAAATATCCATTTCATCACTTATTAAGTGATGCGGACAAACTTCACAAGTTACCTTAATTCCTGCTTCTTTCGCTTCTCTTACTACACGTACTGACTCTTTAGTTGATACGTGACAAACATGGTAATGACATCCTGCTGCTTCAGCTAATAGCACATCTCGAGCGATTTGTACTGATTCACAAACTGATGGAATACCTGGTAAATCTAGTTCACGACTTCTACGACCGCAGTGCATACAACCACCACGTATTAGTGAATTATCTTCACAGTGTGCAACAATCGCTTTATTTAGTTTTGCTGCTATCATCATAGATTCAAACATCATATTTGCATCTTGTACACCACGACCATCGTCACTAAAGGCAAATACATGGTCAGCTAATTCTTCGAACTCAGCATAATCTTTTCCAAGTTCTCCTTTTGTGATTGCTCCAAAAGGAATCGCACGAATTACTGAATCTTTTTCGATTATATCTAATTGTAATTTTAAGTTCTCATAGTTATCTGGTACTGGATCTAAGTTAGGCATTGGCATTGCAGTAGTAAATCCACCACGTGCTGCTGCTCTAGAAGCATGATAAATATTTTCTTTATACTCAAATCCTGGTTCTCTCCAGTGAACGTGAACATCTATAAATCCAGGAGAAACAAATTTCCCTTCTAAATCTAGTACTTTTGCTTCTGGATTTTCTATTTCCTCAGCAATTTTTACTATTTTTTTCATCTTTTACTAAAAATATCTTTATTTACTAAAACACCATTTTCTAAAGATTTTTCCATTTTTTTAAAAAGTAACATATTTGTTCTCCTTTTGATTATAAATTATTATCTTTTATTATTTTTTTCTATCATTGCTTGTCTCATAAACATTCCATTTTTCATCTGTTCAAAAATTACAGATTTTGGTGCTTCTACTAAATGAGAAGCAATCTCCATATCTCTGTTTACTGGAGCTGGGATGCATCACTATAGCTTTTTCTTTTAACTTATCATATCTTTCTTGTGTTAAACCAAAGTTTTTGTGATACTCTTCTTTAGATAAGCCCATTTTTGAATCATGTCTTTCATGTTGAACACGTAGCAACATACAAACATCTACTTCTCCGATAACTTCATCAAAAGTCAACTACCTCTCCTAAAGTTTCATCTTTAAAGATATCTGGACATACAAATCTGACTTTAGCACCTAATCTTGTAAGCATATTGTAGTTACTTCTCGCAACTCGTGAATTCTTTTATATCACCTGCAATTATAATATTAAGATTTTCAAATGTTCCAAATTGTTCATACATTGTCATTAAATCTAATAAGCATTGGCTTGGGTGTTCTCCACTACCATCTCCTCCACTAATTATTGGTATATTTAAATTTGTTAATTCATTGTAATAAGCATCTTGACTATGGCGAATAACTAGTATGTTACAACCTATCATTTCTAAAGTTTTACAAGTATCATAAAGTGTTTCACCTTTATTTACAGAAGATGTAGAAGCATCAAAAATTTAATTACATTTTAATCTATGTTTATGTTCAGCTACTTCAAAACTATGTTTTTGTTCTAGTTGAATTTTTCAAAAAAATAAGTTTGATACGTATAAGTCTTCTCTTGGAGATACTTGTTTTACCATTTTTTTAATTCTAAACCACGTTTTATTAAACTAAAAAAACTTCCTCATTTGTTAAATCAGACATTTTTACTATGTTTTTCATAGTTATTCCTCCATAATTTTCATAAAAAAATACCTTTGCAGCAAGGCTACAAGGTATGACTTATCATCAATTATTAAATCTAAATTATTATATTTTTTTGAAAAATAGCTACAACAAAGCACAGCTATACTCATAAAGTATATACTCTAAATTTAATCCCTTGTTAGCCTCTCTGGACTAGCTTAAAAAGATTTATATTTAAATTAGTAATATCTCATCATTTTCATCTACTTCTTTTAGATAAACTTTTACATTTTCACTACGTGAAGTAGGTATATTTTTCCCAATATGATCTGCTCGTATTGGTAATTCTCTATGACCACGATCAATCAATATCGCTAATCTAATAGCTTTTGGACGACTAACATCCATAATCGCATCAATCGCAGCACGTACAGTTCTTCCAGTGTACAACACGTCATCAACTATAATGACAACTTTATTTGTTAAGTCAAGTTTAAACTTAGATGTATTAATCTCAGGTTCATTGCTTCTTTTTTCTAAATCATCACGATAAAATTTAATATCTAATACCTCAACTGGTATATTAATATTTTCTAATTCACCGATTTTTTTCTTTAATCTTTTAGCTATGTGGATACCTCTAGTTTTAACACCAACTAAAAACTATCTCTTCTAATTTATTTTGTTCGATAATTTCATTAGCTATTCTTGTTATCATTCTAGAAATCATAACTTCATCAAAAAGAACTCGTTTTTTCATACTTCACCTCAAAAAAAATAACCTACTCTATTGAGCAGGACAGCATGTTTAAACTTGGTATATTCATTACAACAAATTAATCTTCGCTGACCTCTCTGGATCACATTAAAGATATGTTACTTAAATTATTAATAGTATATACTATATAGTTATATTTGTCAAATGTTAAACGGATTATTGGCAATAATTTACTTTACCAATAATCCAACTACTATTTACTCAAATTTTTAGTAAATCTTTATTTGTAATGTTTATAACCTTAGTTGCAATATTATCAATAAAATCCATGTCGTGACTTACCATGATTAATATACCAGGATATTTTTTTAATATCTTCTCTACTGCCTCTATCGCAACAATATCCAAAAAAATTAGTTATTTCATCTAATAACAATACATCTGTTTTTCTAAAAAGCAAACTTACTAAATAAAGTTTAACTTTTTCCCCTTTACTTAAAGACTTCTATTTTTTTATTAATATCATCAGCTCTAAAAATTTAGTAAAAGCTAAATATTTCTCAGTTCTATATCATCTAGTACAGTGCATTCTTTTCACAAATTCAAACAAGGTTTTCTCTTCTTCAAAAAAATATCAAATCTATTTTTGTTCAAAAATATGCTACTTGTAAATAACTAGGAATAGACTCCTTCACATAATTTAGAAAAAGTGGTTTTTCCCTGAACCATTTTTTTCCCTTAATTAAAAACTTTATCGCCACTACTAAATGTTAACCTAGGTGTTGACCAAAGAAATTTTCCGTCAATTTCACATTTCTTCTCATCTATGCAAAAAAACTCTTTTTATGACTTTCCTTGAAAATTTCTAGAAACTTAATATCATATTTTTCTTTTTAACGGCTTTGGTTTTAAATTATTTTGTAGCTTATCTTCTTGTTTTGATATTTTCTTCTGTAACTTCTTTTTGTTTTGAGAAATTTTTGTTTTTACACCTATAATCCTATAATCTGATTCACTCATATTCTTTGGTTTACCAGATTTTCTCCCCTGTTCTTCTTTCATTTCTTGGATACTTTTTCTTTATTTTTCTTTGTTTCTTTTTTTGTACTTTTTGCAATTCTGATTCATATTTAGTCATCTCAATTTCTTCTTGAAATTTATACTCATGATAATTCCCATTAAACTCTCTTACACTATTGTTTTCAATTATCCATAACTTAGTACAAACACTATTTAAAAAAATTTCTATCGTGACTAGCTATACAAAAGGTTGCTGGAGTTCTTTTTATAAGATTAGCTATTTTACTTGCATTATTATAATCTAAATACGTCGAAGGTTCGTCTAGTAAGTACAACTCAACATTTGACAATAAACTCTCCCTAATCTTATTTACAACAATTTCTCCACCACTTTTTTTCTATGATGAGAATTTTTCTCCAAATTCTAAAAAAACTCTGATGAAATATTATTTTCATCTTTAATTAAATTGTTTATATATTTTTAACAGAGTTGTCTTCCCAGAACCATTTTTTTCCCTATTAATCCAATAATATCACCAGTATTTATACTTAATTTCTCTATTTTTAAATAATGTCTTCCCTTGTTTTTCAAATTCTATATTCTCTATATTTAATATATGCATACATTAACTCCTTTGTTAATAAATTCTATCTATTAATTTAATGTATCCACTCTCCTCCTCCATACAGAGTGTTACCAGTATCTATTTAGTCATATTATATCAAAAAAATTAAAAATATTTGAAAGCAATTTCTTTAACAATTTTCTATTTATTATATTTTTTTATGGTATAATATAGTTTATTAATTGTACTCATAAATATGGAGGACCTATGATAGAAAAATTTGATAAAAAAATGAATTAAAAAGCTTATTATCCAGAAATGATAAAACTTCGTCGTTATATGCATATGCATCCAGAAGTTTCATTCAATGAAAAGAATACTGCTGAATTTATAAAAAATTACTTATTAGAAATTGGTATTAAAGATATAAAAACAAATGTTGGTTTACATGGTATTGTTGCAAGAATTAAAGGACAAGATTCATCTAAAACAATTGCTTTTAGAGCTGATTTTGATGCATTATCTATTAATGATATGAAAGATACAGAATACAAGTCAACAGTACCTAATGTTATGCATGCCTGTGGTCACGATGGTCATACTACAGCTTTACTTGCAACGTGTAAAGTTTTAATGGATAACCTAGATAAACTACCTCATGATGTTGTAGCTATTTTCCAATACGGTGAAGAGCAAGCTCCAGGTGGTGCTAAACCTATGATTGATGCTGGATGTTTGGATAACGTCGATGCAATATTTGGAGCTCACCTTTGGACTCCACTACCTCTTGGAACTTTAGGTTACAGCTATAACGAACTTTGTGCTGCTGCGGATAGATTCGAAGTGAAAAATATCATCAAAAGAAAATGCCAACTTAATTGCTGCTGAATTCGTTAGTATGACTCAACAAATAGTTTCTCGCTTTTCTAAACCTAGAGAAACGCTTGTTATAACTTTAGGAAAATTAGAAAGTACATGTAATGAAGCTAGTATTACAGGGACAATAAGACATTTCAATAAGGAACTTCATAAACTTGTTTTAGATAAAATACAGAAATTATGCTTATCTTTAGAAGATGAAAATACAGAAACAAAAATTGATTTTATTTACTATGGTGGATACCCTCCTCTAATTAATCATAAAAAAGGAACAGAAGAGTTATTATCTTATGTACCAAAAATCCTTCCACAATTAAACTTAGAAGAAGTTGAACCGCTAATGATTGGTGAAGATTTCGCATATTACTTAGAAAATGTTCCAGGGGCTTTCTTCTTAATTGGTGCAGGAAATGATACTTTTGCGAAATATCCTCATCATCACCCAAACTTTGATTTTGAAGAAGAAGTGATGAAACATACAGCTTCTATATTTTTATCACTAGCTTTTAACTCTAATAAAGTTATTACTAACTTAAAGGAGGAACAATAATATGAAACAATATAAACTTATTAATTTTTGGTAAAGGCGGTCATGGTGCTGAACCTCATATGGCTATAGACTCTACTATTATAGCTAGTGAGTTTGTTAGAAAATCATTAAAATATAAAAAAACATAGAAATAGTTTCAGTAAAAAGCGAGATGCATTTAATGTTATCTCTGGTAAAGCTGAGATAGTTCTGAAAACAGATGATATTATAATAGTAAATAAACTAGCGTCCTCTCTTTTAATTTATTATGGAGAAAGCACTAGTTATAAAATTGAAGAAATATAAAAATTAAACGAGGTAATTATTATTTTACCTCGTTTACTTTTTATTTATAGTCATCTACATCAAATAATTTATCTTTGTAAATATAATCTATCTCTTCTTCCTTAATTTCACGAACTACTCTACATGGGTTTCCCGCAGCTACAACATTAGCCGGAATATCTTTAACAACTACACTACCCGCTCCTATAACTGTATTTTCACCTATTGTTACACCTGGTGTAACTACTACATTTCCACCTAACCAAACATTATCACCTATAGTAATAGGTAATCCATACTCATACCCAGAATTTCTACTAACTGGATGGATTGGATGACCTGCTGTATATAAACTTACATTTGGACCAAACATAACATTATCACCAATTTTTACAGGAGCTATATCTAATATTACTAAATTATAATTTGAGAAGAAATATTCCCTATACTTATATTAAACCCATAGTCACAATAAAATGGTGATTGAATAGATAACTTTTCACCAGTCTTGGCAAAGAAGCCTTTTATCATATTCATTCTTTCTTCACGTTTTAAAGGAGAAATATTATTATATTTAAAACAAAAATCTCTTCCTTTTAATAGTGCATCTCTTAATTCAGGACTTGATTTATATGGTAACCCTGCTATCATTCTTTCTTTTTTTGATTCATATAAAAATATAACCTCCACTTTTTTTATTTCTTTCATTATACCATAAAAAAATAAACTTAGAAATAATTTTTTTCTAAGTTTATCTTTTTAGGTTTATTAATTAACATTATAATCTAAATCTTTTAGATCTCTTTTTTTCCTGTAGTATCTTCATTTAAAAATTCAAACTGTCTTAATCCTTTTATTGAAGCTACTAATGATGTTGGGAATGATACGATTGCTTGATTTATTATTCTAACGTTACTATTCACGATACGTTTTGATGCTGCTAAATCTTCATTTTCTTCAGCAATTTCTCTTTGTAAGTTTTCAAATTGTTTAGAAGAAAATAGTTCTGGATAACTTTCTCCAACTGCTCTAATTTGTGTTAATACATCATTTTGGTTAGCTAAAACTTGATTTGTTTCTTGAATTGAACCACCTTGACGTAATGTAACAAGCTCTGTAAATACTTTTTCCTCATGTTTAGCATATGATTTAGCTACTTTTAACATTTCAGAAATTGTATCATATCTTTTTACTAAAATAATATCAATATTCTTTTTTTAGATTCCTCTATTGAAACTTGATATCTATTTAACTGGTTACTTTGGTTAATAAACCAAAGAGCTATTAATACTACTATAACTATTACTATAATTCCAATTGTCATTTTCTTTCTCCTTTATTGATTATTCTTGTATTTGAAATATTTTTTTGTGAAGTTTCTTATATAATCTACAGCCATTCTAAGTTTTTTTGTACTCTTCTACCATAGATAATTGTTTTAATCTGATCAAATGATGTAGGTGGCATAAATAGAAAATACTTTAGTATTTAGAGAAATATAAAGCCTATCATTATTAACAAACATACTTACGGCATTTTGTGATATATTATTATCAAACCATTCTAAAACCCTAGGACTTAAGAATTTTCTCGCTGATAGTTCATCTGTACAATAGATATTATAATTCTCATTATGGTTTATATCTTCAGTATCTATTTTCACTTCACCCTGCAATAATTTTGGATAATTGTGCTGTACCTCTCTTTTTAAGAAGAAAGATTTTTTAGTCGGTACTACTCTTATATAACCATTTAGATTACTTGCTACACGTAATGAGAAGACTTGTCCATCAAAGTCAGTAACATCTACCGTGTATGTTTCAGTCGAAGAACCTACTGTTCTTGTTCTAGTCTCTTGGTGATAAGAATGTAAATTACATACTGTTAAATCACTAGCATCATTAAAAGCTAATAAAGCAAAATTGATTATATATTTTTGAATTAGGTGTAGAAAATTTTAGTATATCTATTGGATATCCACCATGATAATTTAAAGATGCATTTGGAAAAATTTCTTTAAGTACTGGATCTAAAAAATCTTCTGTAAAAGATTTCTTCATTAGTACGTTGTTTTACCATTAAATAATTGCTTTCTTTTTTTTGATTGAGGGAGATAAACAAAAAAATAGAGTAAAGCTACAGCTATAGCTCCATATACTTTAAATTGTACAATAATAAAAATTGCAAAAAAAGCGACTATAGGCAGTGCTCTCTTCCAAAATAAATTATTACTCATCTGATTACGCAATAAGTTTAACCTATCTTGATACTCTTTCGTATTTTCTATAGCTCTTATTCTCTCTATCTCACGGTCAAAATCTCTATTATTATCCATAAGATTCACTCCTTATTAATTCCTATAACTATTGTACAAAAAAATAAAAAAATTGATTATCAAGCAAAAAAACCGAAAACAATACCAAAAAAATAACAAATATTATTACAAATAAATTCTATCACTAATATATCAACATTTGTACCATTAACTTCAACTTACTTATAAGTTTAAAAAATAAAAAAAGAACAAGTGTATATTTTTCACTTGTTCTTTTTTTACGTCTTTACTTATTTATTCAAAAATTTCTGAAACTCTTATTTTTTTAATTTTGGTACTACATTTTTCTAAAAAAACCATGGGATTTTTGTTTTGCCATCTAAAATTTAGTGGTGATGGGATGAACTATTGGAAAATATAGTGGACCATACTCTTCATAATGAAAGTACTGTTTCAGTTAAATTAGATTTTTTTATTTTTTTATGTAAATAATAATCCTGAGCATATTTTCCTACTAAAATAATTAGTTCGATATTTGGCATTAACTCTAGTACTTTTTCATGCCATTTTGGAGCGAAATTTTTTCTTGGAGGTAAATCACCACTTTTACCTTTTCCAGGATAATAGAAATCCATTGGAACTACACCTATTAAACCTGATTTATAAAAAATATCATCATCAATCCCCATCCACTCTCTTAGTTTAACACCACTTTTATCATTAAAGAATATTCTACTTTCCTGAGCTTTTATTCCCGGTGCTTGACCAATAATTAATATTTTTGCTGTGCTAGGTGCTGAGAAAAGAGGCTCTATACCTTCATCTGTATATTTTTTATTGTCACTATCTGACATTATCTCTTTTTTTAATAGTTCTAATTTTTTATCCAAATTAATCACTCCTATTTGTTAATTTATTCACTTCTTAGGAAACCAAGGAAAAACTCTATTTACTCTACTACAATATTTAATATATTCTTCTCCAAAAGTATCTAATAACCACTTTTCTTCAGTTAGTTTCAATAAAACTGTCATATATATCCAAAAAATAATATCGAAGTATTAGTAACCATAGATTTGCTTCTATTAGTAATGATCCTGTTAAAACAAAAGTAAAAATGCTGAGTATATAGGATTTCTTACTATAGAATAGACGCCCAGTCGTTAAAAAGCTTATTATTTTTTTATTGCTTTTACCATTTTTTTGAGATACTACTGCATTTAGCCATAAAACTATACCTAAAGCAATACATACAGCTCCGGTTAATACCATAAAACCTTTTAGCTCATATACTTTTCCAGAGTTCAAAAAACCCTTTTTTTCAGATATATATATTGATAGTATTGTTATTATTAAACAGCTAATTACATACACTGGCCCAATCCCTAATACAGACATTTTTTTCATATTTTATTCTCCCTAAGACAACCTAAAGTTATCTATCTTACTTTCTAGTTAACTCGACTACCGCTTCTACAGCTGCTGTTCCTGGGAACATATCAACTGGTTGAATACGTCTAATTTTATATTTTCTAGTAAGAACTTTTAAGTCACGTGCCAATGTTGATGGATTACAACTCACATAAACAATTTTCTTAGCATCAACATTTAATAAATTTTTAGCTAAGTGTCCTAATCCAACACGTGGTGGATCAACTATAGCAACATCAAAATTGATTCCTTTTTTCTTCCAACGAGGTACAATTTTATTAGCATCTCCTGCTACATATGTACAGTTAGTTAAATTGTTTAATTTAACATTGTCATTAGCATCTTTAATAGCATCTGCAACAATATCTACACCATAAACTTCTTTACATTTAGAGCTAACATATTGCCCAATAGTCCCTACTCCACAAAATGCATCAAGAACAACATCTGTTTCTTTTAAATTAGCAAACTCTACTACTTTATCATATAATTTTTTCGTAGCTAATGGATTTAGTTGGAAGAATGATTTTGCTGATAACTCATATTTAATATCACCAATTTTCTCAACAATATAATCGGCTCCATATAGAGTAATATTCTCACTTCCCATTACTAAATGATCATTTATCATTTGTAACATTTAAAAATAATACTTTTTAACTATTCGCTCACGTTTAATTTCATTAACAACTTTATCTAGGGTTTTTAATTTTATCAGTATTAGCTACAAAAGTTAACTGTACATCACCATTGTAAAAAGATGTACGTGTAGCAATATATTTTCACCCCATAATTCTTTTTATTAGTTGAAATAGCAACCTTATATTTACCTAAACATTTTTTTAGCTAATGCAGTGATCTTTATTACCATTTTTCGTGTAGAGCTATATCTTCATTAATTTCAACTAATTCATTAGTTCCTTCTTTATATAAACCTGCAATTACTCTACCATTTCTCACAGCTAGTGGAAATTGGTTTTTATTACGATAATGTTCTGTTGTTGGACTTGCTAAAGTTTTTTTAAAAACTAATTTGTCTGGTTTAGGTATTCTATAATATTTATCAAATGCATCTAATAGTATATTACGTTTATACTCTAACTGTTTCTCATAACTTACATGCGCTAAACCATATGCTCCACTTTCACTAAATTCTTTTTGATTTCTACTCTATGTGGACTAGGTTCTTTAACTTTAACCAATTTTCCAATAATATATTTTGGAGTTTCTTCAACAATTTCACATACTATTACCTCATCAGGTAAATGCACCTTTTACAAAAGGTAATTTTCTTTCTTTATAATATCCTATTCCTTCACCATTAATTCCAATTTTTTTAATGGTAAGTAATACATTTAGTTTTTTTCCACCGTTTTTTTCTTTTTCATTTTATCCTCATTCATAAAGATAAGCTGAGTAAAAGCATATTGCCCCCACTTCAGCTCATCCATCTTTTATTTTATTGTTTTAATTTCGTTATCTAATTCTTCTACTAATGCGATCAATCTATCAATTTGAGTAATATCCACTTTTTTTCAGGTTCGATATTTTCTAATTCGCTCGCAAAAATCCTCAAATTTAGTTTTTTTAATTCATCTAAAAATATTATTAGGCATTTAGTATTCTCCTTTTTTTGTTCTCTATTCCATTATAATATAAATCCATAAAAATTCAACTCATAATGATAATTTCTTTTAATTTTTTTAAGTTCTTAATCTTTTTCTAAGTATAAATTTTAAATTTATTTATTGTATTTTCATTACAATTTTATGTAAATATTATCAATAGACTTTTTTTATTCTTTTTAAGGTACCATTAAGCTAGGAGTGTTATATTATGACTTATATAAATTTAAATACAAAGTGTATATTTAACAAACATATTTTAATTATATACCCAACTTATTTAGTGATATTCGTGTAGATATCGATATACTCCTAACTATATGTCTAATAATTAATACATTATTAGCTTTTTTTCTATAGTATTTTTTTAGAATATCAAACTACACATTCATCTTGGGCCTGGATTTTTAGTTTTATTTTTTTAATTCCTTATCTAGGTTTTGTTCTTTACCTTATGTTTGGAAGACCTATTTATAGGGAAAAAAATCTTCCCACTTTCCAAAAAGGAAAAAAATAGAGTATCAACAGAGCTTACTTAAGCGTAAGACTCCATACGAAATTTTCAAAAGAAGAACATACCATTTATAAATATAGAAATCTAATAGAATTAAACTATGAAACTGACCAAGCTTTTCCTTTCAAAAAAATAATAAAATTAGAAATTATTACAGATGGAAAAAGAAAAAAATTTAAGCTTTTTATTTGAAGATATAAAAAAATGCTAAAGCAATATATTCACATTCAATACTATATTTTGAAAAAAAGATGGTATTGGTAAACAGTTATTTCAGTCTACTAGAACAAAAATTAAAAGAAGGTGTCCAAGTATACATTCTTTATGATGATATAGGTTCTAGAAAACTTAGTATATCTTCACTTAAAAACTTAACTGATAACAATGCAAAAATAAAAAGTTTCTTCAAATCTAGATTCCCATTAATTAACTTCCGTATGAATTATAGAAATCATAGAAAATTAGTTATTATCGATGGAGATATAGGTTATACAGGTGGTTTTAATGTTGGAGATGAATACCTAGGTTTAGATAAAAAATTTGGTTATTGGAGAGATACTCATCTTCGTATTGAAGGTGAAGCTGTAGGATCTTTAGAATATCGTTTCATCGATGATTGGAATTCACAGTCATCTAAGAAAACTGAACAATTAAAACTAAAATCCGAACATGTATCTACTCCAGTTGACAATTACTTACCTATTCAAATGGTAGCTAGCGGACCAGATAATAAACTTCAAAAGATTAAGTATGGTTATTTGCACATGATATCACGTGCAAAAAAATATATTTATATCCAATCGCCTTACTTTATACCTGATGAAAGTGTAATGGATGCATTAAAGATGGCTATTCTATCTGGAATTGATGTTCGTATCATGGTTCCAAATAAACCTGACCATATCTTCGTATATTGGGCAACATATTCTTTTATAGGTGAGCTAGCACAATATGGTGCACAAACTTATATTTATGATAATGGGTTTATTCATACAAAAATGATTATTATAGATGATGAAGTAACTAGTTTAGGTAGTGCTAACTTTGATTATAGAAGTTTTAAGCTGAATTTTTGAATTAAATGCTTTTATATATGATACAAAAACAACTGCAGAATTTAGACAGATTTTCCTAAAAGATATAGAAAAAAATCTACTTTAGTTTCATATTCTAAGTATCAAGAACGTAGCTTATTAATTAAAATAAAAGAAGCCTTTGCACGCCTGATATCACCTATTCTATAGTTGTTTTATATTAAAAAAATATGTTATATTTATACATAGTTAAAATTAGGAGGAATTCTCACAATGAAAAAGTTTAAAAAAAGCTATTTTACCTGTAGCTCTAAGTATTTCAGTTATAGGTTTAGCAGGATGTTCATCTGGAGGAACTAAATATATTTCTAGTAAAGCTGGAGATGTAACAGAAAAAGACATCGTTGAAAGTATTGGTGCTAAATCAACTTTCTAAAGCAGCAACAAGTATGATGATTCAAAAAGTTCTTTTAGATAAATATAAAAAAATAAAATCAATGAAAAAGGTTATTGATGAACAACTTAATAAGGCCCAAGAACAATACGGTGGAAAAGATAAATTCGAACAAATATTAAAACAAAAAGGATTCACACTAGATCAATACAAAGACGGACTTAAAGTAAAAGCAGCTCAAACAATTATGATTAATGAGTATGCTGGAATTACTGAAGATAAATTAAAAGAAAGCTACGAAAAAAATAAACATCAATACCACCTTGCTCACATACTAATCAGCGTGAAAAGTAGTTCTAATCCTAATGGATTAAGTGATGAAGAAGCTAAGAAAAAAGCTGAAGAAGTTCTTAAAAAAATTAAAGATGGTGGAGACTTCGCTACTTTAGCAAAAGAATACTCTAACGATACAGGTAATGCCTCTAATGGTGGAGATTTAGGTTGGTCTTCAAAAGAAGATAACTCATATGTTTCTGAATTCAATAATGCTGCCTATGCATTAAATAAAGATCAAGTATCAGATGTTGTTAAAACTCCATTTGGTTACCACATTATTAAAGTATTAGATACTAAAGATTCTTCATACGATGAATTAAAAACTTCTCTTGAAGAAAAAAAGCTGCTGAACAAGCTGTAAAAAAATGATAGTACAATAGTAAGTAAAGCACTTAAAAAAATTATTTGAAGAATATAATGTTAAATCTGATAATAGTGATGTAGAAGCGTATATTAAATCTATGCTTGAAGGATCTTCTTCAAACTAATAGCCTATTAAAGATACCATTCCAAATTGGAGTGGTATTTTTTTATAAAAAAAGGAAGAAGATAAAAAATCTTCTTCCTTTTTAATTAGTATCGTCTCTTGCACGTAAAAATTTTTTTATCGCATTTTTTTATTCTATCTTTAGTTGGTGGATTTATGTCATTTTAACTCATACTCATAGCCCAATTCTTTATATTTGAATTTAGCCATATCATGATATGGTAATACTTCCACTCTTTCTACACCATTTAAAGTATCAATAAAAATCACGAAGCTTTTTGTAGATAGTAATCGTCATCTGTCCACTTAGGAACTAATACGTGTCTTATCCACATTTTTGCTCCATTATCGCTTAAAAATCTTGCAAATTGTAGAATATTTTTATTTGTTCTTTTTGTAAGTTTAATGTGTTGCTCATCGTCAATATGTTTTAAATCCATTAAGAATAAATCTGTTAATGAGATTAGTTCTAATATTTTTTCGTTCATAGTAGGAGTATTCACATAGAAACCTCCACACGTGTCAACACAAGTATTAATATCTAGTGCTTTTAATTGTCTAAATAATTCAAGAACAAAATCTAATTGTAGAAGAGATTCTCCTCCACTTACTGTAACTCCTCCACCTTCACTGGCTTCAAAGAAATTTCTATATTTAACTATTTCCTTAGTTAATTGACTTACTGTAACGACTTTTGCATCCGGATTGTGCATCTTCCAAGTATCAGGATTGTGACAATATTTGCATCTTAACATACACCCTTGAAAGAAAACTACATATCTTATTCCTGGTCCATCTACGTTACCAAATGATTCTACAGAGTGAACATTTGCAGTTAGTTCATTTGTATCCTCAACAGGTGCTAAATTAGATAGTTTCATAATTTGCCCCCTCCTTTACTGTTTTCTATATACTTATTATAACGTATTCTATAACTTTGTGTAAATACTTTTACAATATTTTACAATAAAAAAGTGGGGGCTAAGAGCCCCCTCCTTTTTGTTTAATTATTATATTACATGAATTGGTGCATTGTACGGCTTAATACGTCACGTTGTTGTTCTGGAGTTAAACTGATTAGACGTACTGCGTATCCTGATACACGAATTGTGAAGTTTGGATAATCTTCTGGAGATTCGATAACTTTAAGTAAAGTTTCTTTGTTAAATACGTTAGTATTTAAGTGGTATCCACCTTGTTTGAAGTATCCATCCATCATTGCTGTTAAGTTTTTGATTTGGTCTTGTTTAGTTTTACCTAATGAGCTTGGTGTGAATGCTGCAGTTAAGCTGATTCCATCACGGCTGTATTCGTATGGTAATTTAGCTACTGAGCTTAAGCAAGCTAATGCTCCACTTTGGTCACGTCCGTTCATTGGGTTAGCACCTGGAGAGAATGGTTCTCCTGCGCGACGTCCATCTGGAGTGTTACCAGTTTTCTTACCGTATACTACGTTAGAAGTAATAGTTAAGATAGAAGTTGTAGTTTCATCTGCACGGTAAGTTTCATGTTTTTTAAGTTTAGTCATGAACACTTTTAGTAACTCAACAGCGATTTCGTCTGCGCGGTCATCGTTGTTACCAAATGTTGGGAATTCACCTTCAATTTTGTAGTCAACTGCTAATCCAGTTTCATCTTCGATTGGTGTAACTTTAGCATATTTAATAGCTGATAAGCTGTCTACTGCTACTGAGAATCCAGCGATACCTGTTGCCATGAATCTTCTTACTTTAGTGTCGTGTAATGCCATTTCTAAGCTTTCGTAAGAGTATTTATCGTGCATGTAGTGGATTACGTTTAATGTATTGATGTATAGTTTACATAACCATTCCATGAATACATCGAATTTAGCCCATACTTCATCGTAGTTTAATACGCCACGGATTGGCTCAGTTTTTGGTCCAACTTGAACACCTGATAATTCATCGCGTCCACCGTTGATTGTGTATAGTAAAGCTTTAGCTAAGTTAGCACGAGCTCCGAAGAATTGCATATCTTTACCAGTAGTCATACCACTTACACAACAAGCGATAGATTTGTCACAAGTTCCTAAGAAGTCTGCTAATAATTCATCACTTTCGTATTGGATAGCACTGTGGTTGATTGAAGATTCTGAACAGTAATCTTTGAATCCTGTTGGTAATTTAGTAGACCAAAGGATAGTTAAGTTTGGCTCTGGAGAGTTACCCATGTTGTCTAATGTGTGGATGAAACGGAAGTCAGTTTTTGTAACTAATGATCTTTCTGCATCTAACATTTCACCAACGATTAATGTAGCCCAGATTGGGTCTCCTGAGAATAATTGGTTGTAGTCTGGAGTACGAGCGAATTTAACGCAACGTAATTTTAATACTAAGTGGTCAATTAATTCTTGAGCTTCAGACTCAGTAATTGTTCCATCTTGTAAATCTCTTTCGATATAAATATCTAAGAATGTAGCAATGTTACCGATAGACATCGCAGCACCGTTTTGTTGTTTGATAGCTGCTAAGTATCCGAAGTATAACCATTGTACAGCTTCTTTAGCGTTTGTAGCTGGTCCTGAAATGTCGAATCCGTAGATTTTAGCCATTTCTTTTAATTCACCTAAAGCGCGGATTTGTTCGCTAACTTCTTCACGATCACGAATAACGTGTTCAGTCATAACTCCGTCAGCTCCGATTTTAGCTAAATCTTCTTTTTTCCAAGCGATAAGTTGATCTACCCCGTATAAAGCTACACGACGGTAGTCACCGATGATACGTCCACGTCCGTAAGCATCAGGAAGTCCAGTGATAACACCAGATTTTCTTACTAAACGCATTTCTGGAGTATATGCATCAAATACACCTTGGTTGTGAGTTTTACGGTAGTCAGTGAAGATTTTAATAACTTCTTCATCAACTTCATATCCGTATGCTTACAGCTGTTTACAGCCATGTTAATACCACCAAAAGTCATTAAAGCACGTTTTAATGGTTTGTCAGTTTGTAAACCAACGATTTGTTCTACAGTCTTTTATCAATGTATCCTGGTCCGTGTGAAAGAATAGTAGATGGGATGCTAGTATCCATGTCTAGTGTTCCACCAGCTAAACGTTCTTGACGCATTAAATCATTGAATTTTTCTACTAAAATTTTAGTAGCTTCTCAGTAGGTCCTTCTAAGAAAGAAGAATCTCCTCTATATTCTGTATAGTTAGATTTGATAAAATCTACTAAATCTACTTCTGTTTGCCATTTACCACCAACGAATGCTTTTTTTTCTGCAACTGTTGTCATATATATGTCACTCCTTAAAATTTATAATTATATTGTGATAAATAAATTTAATAATTAAACTATTTGTTACACCTTTTAGTTTACAATAAGCTCTTTTATAAGACAATATGATTTCGGTTGTAAATGTGTACATTTTGTGAACTTAAGTACTAGTACAGCTCATTATTTTTTTGAAATTTTTCACTTAAATATAGTAAAATATTAATAATAACATTTGAAATTCTAATGTAAATCTTAATGAAACTCTAAAGAAAACGTCTTCTTTAGACTTTTTATTTTTTTAAGGTGTTTTAATTAATTTATAGAAACTGTTATTATACTGTTACTACAACACATGAAAAAAATTGCCCATATTTTTTTAGAGGTTTTTTTATTAACAAAAATAGAAAAAAACGGCTCTAATTGATAATGTTTTTCATTTAGAAACCGTTTTTTTATTATTTATTCAAAAAAATACTTAATAAATATCCATATCCTTCTTTTTCTAGATCTTTCTTTTTTTAATAAATTTTAAGGCTGCACTATTTATACAGTATCTTAAACCACCTAATTCTAATGGGCCATCTTCAAAGACATGACCAAGGTGAGCGTCTCCCACTCTACTTCTTACTTCAATTCTTTCCATAAGATGAGAAGTATCTTTATAATATTTTGTTACATCTTTTTCTATTGGTTTAGAAAAAAACTTGGCCAACCACAACTAGAATTAAACTTATCTTTCGAAGAAAATAAAGGTTCTCCAGAAGTAATATCTACATATATACCTTCTTCAAAACTATTCCAGTATTCTCCAGTATATGGACTTTCTGTCGCATCTTCCATTGTTACTGCATATTCTATTGGAGATAATTCTTTCTTTAATGTTTCAACATCTTTTTCTTTTATATAAGTCTTTATTAATTTTATTAGAATCCATATTTTATTCTCCTTATTACTCTGCTAAATAATTTTTTTAACTCTTTCTATCGACTCTTTTACCATTCTTTAATACCTAAATCATAAACATGTTGTAATTTATCAGTATCTTTTTCTAGTCGTTTTATTGTTATTTCTTCATCTGGTCTGATTACTAGAAACTTTACCTTGTTTTTTTCCAATTCCACTATTCTTTCAACAGTATCATTATAATCTTGATATCTATTTTCTAACTTTTCAATAAGCTTTTGGATATTTACCATAGGCTACTTTAAATTGAACACCCTGTTGATTTTTTTCTTTCTATAATCTATAGGTCTTGTCAAAATTACTATTATTTTATCATAATTTCTGTTTTTTTCAAAATAATCTACTGGTATACTGTTTGCTATTCCACCATCTAGATATTTCTTACCATTAATTTCAATTATTTCTGATATAAATGGTAGTGCAGACGTAGCTCTTAATGTTTCCATTTGTTTAAAAGCATCTTCTATTTTGATATACTCTGCTTCTCCCTGTTTCAATATTAGTAACTGTCGCAAAAAAAGTTTATATCTGATTGTTTAAAAGTCTTATTATCAAATACATCTAACTGAAATGGAAGTTTATAATAAGTAAAATCTTTATTTATAAGGTTTCCTGTTCTCATTAAACTTTTTATACTCATATATCTATTATCATTAATATATCTTAAATTATAGCGAAGTGCACGCTTAGGGTTGTTTTAGAAACATAGTTAATCCCAAAAAGAGTTCCTGCTGAGACACCAACTATGTCCGTAACTTTTATATTATTTTTCCATAAATACATCTAGTACACCAGCGGTGAAACATCCCTCTCATAGCTCCACCTTCTAAAACTAATCCTACTCTCATAAAATTCCTCCTACTTTTATAAATTGTTTTTTTATTATATCACTTTTTATTTTAAGAATAAATAATTTTACTTTTATAAATAAGCATGATAGTATATTTTAACAAATAAAGTTCAAATATAATTAAATTTTTTTGAGGTGTGTATGAATATCTTACTTATCGGTGGGAATGGTTTTGTTGGGAAAAGAACTTTATTAGACTAGCTGCTAATAGAAATATAAATATTAGTTATCTTTCTAGAAATAAAAATTAACGAAGCAGAGTTTTCAAAAAGTATTTCTTGGATACAAGGGAGATATTTTTTTCAATAGATGACATATATAGAAGAAAAAAATTCGATGTCGCGATTCATTTAGTTGGAACAATAAAGAATAAACAACTTTATAAAAAAAGCTTAATACAGAAAGTGTAGCTAAGTCTTTTGCAACTATGTTCTAAGTATAATATAAAAAAACTAGTATACTTCTCCGCAAAAGGAGGTTTTGCTGATTATTATAATAGTAAAAAGAATGCTGAACAAATTTATTGAACAATCTAACTATAGATTACTTAATAGTTCGTCCTGGACTTATGTATGGAACAAACAGGTTATCATCTTACTTTAATGTAATACCAATTAAACTATTCGCTACATTAGGAATTAGCTTCTTTAAAAATGTTTACCCACTTCCAGTAAGCAAAGTCGTAACTAATGTTATGGATACTATTACAAATAAATCCTACCGTTAAATATTTAGATTTAGAAAGAAAATTAAATAATAGTTTTAAACTCCAAGCATACCTTGGAGTTTTTTTTTATTTTATGACAATGTGACATTTGTCATATTGTGTAATGACATGTTCTACTGAAATTATATTTTTTTACTTTTGCTATAATTAAAATCATCAAACAAGAGGTGACAAAAAAATGGAAACAAAAAAAGTTATAGAGATTAAAAAAATATTAATAAACAAATAAATAAAAAAAGAATTTTTAAATAACATTTCATTCGATATTTTCGAAGGAGATTGCGTAGCTCTTATAGGACCAAATGGGAGCTGGTAAAAACAACATTAATGAATTGCCTTTTAGGTAATAAATTTATAGATTCAGGAAGTATTAAAATAAACAATTTACAACCAACAAATAATAAATTAAAAAATCAGTTAATGTTCTTCCACAAGAAAAATGTTGTTCCTCAAAAAAACTTAAAGTTAAAGAATTAATTGATTTTGTGAAAAAAACTATATAAAGATCATTTATCTGATGAAGAAATTGACAATCTATTAAGATTCGATAGCAAACTAAAAAGAAACTTTTTGCCTCTAAACTTTCAGGTGGGCAAAGAAGACTTCTTTCTTTCGTACTTTCATTAATAGGAAAACCAAGTATTCTATTTCTAGATGAACCAACTGCTGGAATGGATACTTCAACACGTATTAGATTTTGGGAAATAGTAAATACATTAAAAAAATGATGGCTTTAACTATTATCTACTCTTCTCACTATATTGAAGAAGTAGAACATACTGCAGATAGAATATTAGTTCTTAATAAAGGTGAACTAATTCGTGATACTACTCCACACGCTATGAGAGCAGAAGAAGTAGAAAAATTCTTCACTTTACCTATTAAATACTTAGAAGTTATTGAAAACAATCCAGAAATTTATAACTTAGAAATAAAACGAGATAGTTTCAACTTCTTAACTAAAAAAACTGATATAATTTGGAATACTTTACAAAAATCAGGATGTACTTTAAATGATTTAGAAATTCAAAACAGAACACTACTTGATAGTATATTTAATACTACTAAAGAACAATAAGGAGACAAGACAATGAGCAATATCAGGTACACTTTTTAAAAAAATGGAATTTATTTTTTTACTAAAAGAAATTTATCAAACTTTATTATGGGATTAGGATTCCCAGTAATCTTCTTTGTATTATTTTCAGGAATGCAACAATTTGATGACCCTGCTGTTCAAACTAAAGTTATTAAAGATATGCTAATTTCAATGACTGCATTCAGTAGCATAAGCTTTGCATTCTTCTCTCTACCTGTTTCTATCAGAGAAGATGAAAACAACAACTATCTACACTTAATTAACAATTCACCTATTAAGTTATCTGAATACTATATAGCACGTTTTATTCGTATTATCTTCACTTTTATAGTATCTGTTGTTGTAGTGTTCATCGTTGGACATTTTCTAAGAGATGTTAATATGAGTGCACGTGAATGGATTATGGCAGGAGTATTAATGGTTCTTGGTAGTATTACTTTCTTAGGAATGGGACTATTATTAAGTCTAATTCAATCAGTTGAAAAATTAAGTCTATTAGCGAATATTTTATATTTAGGATTAGCTATGTTAGGTGGATTATGGTGGCCAACTTACCTATTCCCAGAATGGTTACAAAATATTTCTAAAGTAACTCCAACATATAACCTATTAGAATTTGTAAATAAATATCTTAAAGATGGAGTTTTCTCTTTCACTTCATTTGGAGTTTTACTTGCTTATAGTTTTGGATTTATTATCCTTACTTTAGTAATTAAACGTAAAACAGAAACTAAATAAGCTAAAGGGTGTGTGATTACATTATTCACACACCTTTAGTTTTAATGATATCATATAAAAATATACCTTTAAATAAAGGAGACGAACATGAATAAAGTATTAATAAATAAAATTAAATCTAACTATATGTTTTTTTATATCACTAGTATTTTTTTGTTTTTTTCCACTAGTGTATATTGTTAATGGTAGTTATCCAATTTATATATTGCCTCTGACTATAATGGCGATTGTTTCATATATTTCTATTCTATTTACTGAAAAATAAGTATATTATTTTTTTATAGAATGGTTTTATTTGGTATTCTATATTGCATTTATGGCACTATATATTAATCCAACGAAATATGTTATTTTCTTTTTTTATCTAAGTAATCTATTAGTTTGGAGATTTCATGATGATTACACTACATATAGATCAATAAGTTTCTTTATAGTAATTAACTCAATTATGATTCATATTGCGCTAACATCACTATTTTTAGGTGATAAAGTAATTATGTTTTGTTTCTACTTCCTATGTCTTATTACGTACTTTTTACAAAAACGTGGTTATGAGAGAAACAAGCTAAAAAATGAACGTAACAAATATAACGAACATATTAATGTCTTACTAGCTGAAAATGAACGTAATAGAATTGGTCAAGATCTTCATGATAGTATTGGACATACTTTTGTTATGTTAAAAGCTTAAGGCTGAGCTTGCAGAGAAATATTTACAAAAAAATAATATAGAAGCAGCAAAAAAAGAACTTAGTGAAATTAGTAAAATTAGTAAGGAATCTATGGACAACACCCGTGCAATAGTTAATAAACTTAAACACCGTACCATTGAAGAAGAAATTAAAATTATTCAAGATATTATGATAATGAGTGATATTCAACTAAATCTTAATAACAATTTTTGTTACTAAACCTATTGGGCTTCAAGAGTGGACTATTACGATGATTTTTAAAGGAATTAACAAATAATATTATTAAACACAGTAAAAGCTAATAAATGTGATATAATATTAGATGAGAGTAATAATAACTACACTATTACCGCTAAAGACAATGGTTGCGGTTTTGAGATAATAACAGGAAGTGAATTAGCTTCAATTAGGGAAAGAATAAAGGTAGTAGATGGAAAAATAGAAATACTTTCTAAAAAAGAACCTACTATTATTAGAGTAACAATTAGTAAAGACAACTAATGGAGGTATTTATGAGATTATTAATTGCAGAAGATCAAAGTATGCTACGTGATGCTATGGCTACACTACTTCTTATGGAAGATTCAATCGATGAGGTATTACAAGCTAAAAATGGAAAAGAAGCAATGGATATATTGGTGGACTCTAGTGTTGATGTAGCTATACTAGATATAGAAATGCCTGAAGCTACAGGTTTAGATGTACTGGAATTTATTCGTAATAAAGGTATAAGCTGTAAAGTAATTATAGTTACAACATTCAAAAGATCTGGTTACTTTGAACGTGCCATTAAAAATAATGTTGATGCATATGTTCTTAAAGATCGCTCTATCGATGAATTAATGAAAACAATAAATAATGTTTTTAGCAGGAAATAAAGAATATTCACCAGAACTTATGGAAAATATTTTTTTACTAATCATAACCCCCTATCAAATCAAGAAAAAAATATTATTAGCAAAAAGTTAAAGAAGGTTTGTCTAATAAAGAAATCTCTTCAGAGCTATATTTATCTGAAGGGACAATAAGAAATTATATTTCTAATATACTAACAAAAACTTAATTGTAAAAAAATAGAACAGAAGCTGTAAAAAAAGCAACTGAGGAAGGTTGGATATAAAATGGAAAAGAATAAACTACCCCTAAGATTCACCAGAATAGCGCTTATGATAACTCTAACTTTTTGGGCACTTATGCTAGCACTCGGACCTTTTATTTTATTCATAGCACCTATCGTTTTTATATACTTAATGCCAACTATATTAAACTATGGTTATTTCTTATGAGAAAAGATATGAAGAAAAACAATATCATAATAATGATATTGTTAACACTATTTTTCATATATTGGTTTTTGGAGGAATAACAATTTCTATGGCGCCCTATTTTGTCGGAGTTAATTTATATATTATGTATTCCTCAAACTATCTGTTTTAACACTTGCTTGTTTAACATTTAAAAAAATAGAAAAACAACTAATATAGTTTAATATTATAAATTAAGAGGTGTTTTTAATATGAAAAATAATAGTTTATCTCTAATGCTATCCAGAATATCACTCGCAATAACATCAATTTATATATTCTTTATTTTATATTTAATTATTTCAACAACTTATAGAGTAGATCATGGAGAAAAGAGATCTTCAAGTTGGATTTGGTATGATGTTTGGATTTTCTACTACCTCATTTAATTGCATTAGTAATTACAACAATACTTAATATAATTATTTCATTTTAAAAAAATAGCCATACCTACCGATTAGTTATTACCACATTTAATTTCTATATATTGTAACTGCATTTTTAGGGGCTGCTTTTTGTTCCCTTTCATACTTTAATAGTGGTTATTATTCAAATTAGTTTTTGTTATTAATAGCTTGTATAACATATAAAAAGAAATACATATAAAAAAATACTAATATCACTAATTTCCAACAATACTAATAATCTAAATAGTAGTATAAGCTCAGATAACATAATAGACTCTGATAATAATAGAAAGTACCTCAGAGTAGAAAATTTATTAAAAATAATAATCTAGCTAAAGTTTCTTTAATAATTAGTGTTCTTTGGGCTTTATATTTAATAATAACTACTTGTTATCACTAAACGAAAAATTTTTATTACAACCCATTTTATTTTATTAGTTTAATAATTGCCATACTTCTAAATGCTTTAGTTATCCAGAAAAAATGGTAATAATCTAATATTTTAAAAGTTATTATTAATATTGTTGTTGCCTTATATTTTTATTTAAGTTATTCCCATGGTTTTTAGCGATATTTGTAATAGTACTTGCACTTACAGTTGTTGTAAATATTTATATAAACAAACCCTTATCTTATGAAACTGGTATTATTATAACTATATTTCTCTAGTTTATTATATTTTATAACTTCAGTACTTTTTGGAGCTATAGGAGATATACCTTACCTTTCTATTGTTCCATTAGTTTCTACAGCAGTACTAGCATTATCATTTATTATCGAAAATAATAAATAAAAGGAATGGTATATTTCTCCATTCCTTTTATTTATTTACTAAAGTTTGATAACTTATATCAATTAACTGTTTTAAATAATCTAAATCTATATTATTATCAATCACAACACTAATCCAATGTTTTTTTACTCATATGGTATGAAGGAAATATATTTCTTTCATTAATAATCATAGGAATATGGTCAGTATTATGTTTTTAGATTAATAATTTTAACTTTTTGATTCTATTGAACTTTCTTTATTTAATTTATTATACTCTACATCAAGTATTAGAGCATACCATTTATTTTTATCTGTTACAAAGGCTTTTATATTCGGATTACTTTTTAAAAGGTTTTAACCATAGTGCCACTATACTTTTTTTGTTTATATTTTTTTAATTTCATTATAAATAGCATTTTTTTATTATCAGTTAACTCTAAAATCTCTTTTATTATTATTTCTACTTCATCACGAACATTTGAAACTAGCTCTCCTACTGCACTATCTACACTAAATAATGGATATATTTCATTAAAATTATTATCGTAAACTTCAATTTCAAAAGCTTTATCTAAAACTCTAATTTCAACTCTAAACTCATTATTTAATATATCTTTATTTAGATACAGTCCTACACTATCTCTCAAAAAAAGCCAAATTTAGTTAATTGTTCTTCAGTAAGATTATACTTTTTCTACATTTAGTATTTTCATTTTATTAGAATCTTAGTCTATCATGTGGCTCTTGCCATTTATCAACACTTGGACCACCAGGAACTATTTCTCTACCACCAGATAAATAGTAACCAACTTTTATTGCTTCAAAAATCAGTTGTATCACCAAAACCAGGAGTTTGATATAAATCTTTTAGGTAATTAAATATATTTGGGTAGTCTTCTATTCTTTTTTTATTAGCTCCATACATTCCATAATATACCACATCAAAGCGTATCATAGTCGTATAAAATCTAATATCAGTTTCTGTAATAGAATTTCCATTAATATATCGTTGGTTTGATAAGCGTTCTTCTACTTCATCTAATGCATCAAAAAATCTATTAAATGCTAAATCATACTCATCTTGAGTTTTAGCAAATCCCATTCCATAAACTCCATCATTAACTGCAATAGCTAATTTCTCATTCCATTCATCTATTTGTTTTGCTAAAGATTCTGGATATAAATCTATTGCACCTTCTTTATGAAGCGGCTTAAATATAGTAGCAAATTCATGAAGTATTTCAGCTGATTCTTTTCGTACTATTTTTTCAGTTTTCAAGTCTACTAATGCAGGTACAGAATATGGCCCTTCATAATTAGGTTCACTATAATTGTAAACTGATTTTATTGTTGGTTTTTTTAATACTGGATCAACACCATCTGGATCTAGTGAAAATTGCCAACCATCTTCACCTCTACGATAATCTAATGTACCTAGACTAATTACATTATCTAATCCTAATAATTTTCTAGCGATTACTGCACGGTGAGCATATGGACAAAGTGCTGCCCATAATAATCTATATCTATCTTTTTCAATAGGTTGTTCCTCTGTGTTAAATGGTTTATTAAAAATAAGTCATATCTGTTTCTCCTTAGTTAATTTGTTTTCTAGATTTATCAAAAATTTCCATAACCGCTAAACTATGTACCTTTTTGTTTTTGCATGAAATCAAAATCTTTATTATCAATTACATCAATAAATTTCTTAAACTCCGAATACATTCTATGTTTATGTATATTTTTATTAACTTTCATTTCTACTTCTTTATTTTTTTAATAATATAGTTTGGTACTTCATTTAGAGTACCTATTACTTTTATAAGACCTTTATCACCTTGAATATTAGCGTAACTATTATTATAGGTATCTTTAGCTGCAATACATACTACTTTAAATTCATCATATTCTAATATTAAAAATTCCTGATGTATCTACTTCTCTAACTATATTTGGATAATACTCACTATTTTTCGGAGCTCCAAATAATCCTACTACAAAGTGAATATTATAAATATTAAGGTCTCCTAATACACCTCCACCTTGATTTTTTTATCAAAGACTGGTGCAATAATACCTTTTTTAAAAGCTTCATATCGTGAAGATAATTGCGAAAAATTACATTCTACTAATCTAATATTTCCTATTTGAGAAAGATTTTCTTTTATTTCTAAGTAATTAGGAAGATATTGATTAGTTATAGCCTCTATTAGAATAAGATTTTTTTACTTTCAGCTAATTGAAATAATTCAACAGTTTCATTATAATCCAACGTAAATGGCTTTTCACAAATTACGTTTTTCCCGGCTTCTAGTGCTTTTTTAGCAACTGAATAATGTAAGTTATTAGGAACAGCTACATAAATCGTATCTATACTAGGACTACTTAAACATTCATCTAGGTCTGTATATATTTGCTTTTATATTATATGTATTTTGTAAATTCTTTAAATTTTCTATATTTCTCGCAACTATTGCTTCTAATTTTTATTTCTGGGAGTTCATGTGAAAAAGATAAGAAATCTTTGACAATCATTCCTGCGCCAACTATACCTAAGTTCATTAAATTCACTCCTTTGCTTTTTAAAAACTACTTTAATTATATATTGATAATTAGCAATTATCAAATTTCAATATAAAAAAACGAGATTCTTTATGAACCTCGTTTTACTTTTATATTATTTTGCTTTTTTTCTTGATTTAATAACTCCAACTAATATAGGAATTAAGCTGATTAAGATAATAGCTATTACTACTACTGAGAAATTGTTTTTAACAAACTCTATGTTCCCAAAGAAGTATCCAACAGAAACAAAAAAAGTGTACACCAACAAAGTCCTCCGAAGAAGTCAATTGTTCTAAACTTTCTGTATTCCATTTTTCCTGCTCCAACTATAAATGGAACAATAGTACGGATAATTGGGAAGAATCTAGCTAAGAAAATAGATTTCCCACCATGTTTGGCAACAAAGTTCTCTGCATCTTGAATATTCTCATCAGTTACTAGTTTTTTAAACCACGACTTACTTTTTAGATATTCTGAAAAGTTTCTACCGATAAAGTAGTTACAGTTATCACCAATAACAGCTGCGGCTATACATAATAATAATAGTGCAAATATATTATTTCCTGTCGCTGCCCATAATGCTCCACTAGCAAATAATAGTGAATCACCTGGTAGGAATGGCATAAATACCACACCTGTTTCTATAAAGATTATTAAAAATATTATTCCATACATCCACCACGGACCATGTTGAATCATCAGTTCGCCTAGATGTTTATCTATGTGCAATACAAAAATCAATTAAAAAAATTTTACTGTCTCCAAAAATTTCCCTCCTGATATTAAATGTAATTTAGATTATAACATAGCTTATATACCTTGTCTAATAATTCTAATATAATATCATATTTTTATTATTCTTTAATAAATTTTTTCATTTCTTCTATATACTCTTTATTACTATTATGTTTTCTAAGATGATTTAACACACCTATTGTTGGCTCACTAACATCTTCTAATTTACGTCTAGTCTGCCAAAGTATTTTAACTTCATCTGGTGATAATAGTAAATCCTCTTTTCTTGTAGAACTTTTTAGGAAGTCAATAGCTGGGAACACTCTTCTCGAAGCTAATTCTGGTGAAAGAACTATTTCCATATTCCCAGTTCCTTTGAATTCTTCGAAAAATTAAATCATCCATTCTTGAACCAGTGTTTATTAGTGCTGTTGCAATAATAGTTAGACTTCCTCCACCTTCAACGTTACGTGCTGCACCAAAAAATGCCTTTGGTTTATGAAGACTCGAAGGATCTACTCCACCACTTAGCACCTTTACCACTACTAGGTTCTACAATATTATAGGCACGTGCAAGACGAGTTATACTATCCATTAGTATTATAACATCTTGTCCTAATTCTACACGACGTTTTGCATGTTCAATAACTAACTCCGCTACTTTAATATGGTTCTCAGAAGTTTCATCAAAAGTAGAACTTACTACATCTGCACCTTTTACAGATCTTTCCATATCTGTAACCTCTTCTGGTCTCTCATCAATCAATAAGATAATTAATTTTTTATCTGGATAGTTTTTTCTAATTGAATTTGCTATATCTTTTAATAGCGTAGTCTTACCAACTTTAGGAGGTGCCACAATTAATCCACGTTGCCCAAATCCTATTGGCGCTACTAAATCAACAAATCTCCCCGATAAATTCTCCTTTATTGTCTCCAAAACTATTTTTTTATCCGGATATATTGGAGTTAACGCCTGAAAATGTGATCTTCCTTTTGCTACTTCTGCATCTACTCCATTAACTAAATCAACCTGAAGTATCCCTGCATAGCGTTCCCCTTCTCTAGGTTTTCTAACTTTTCCACTTACTTCGTCACCTTTTTTCAGTTCAAAACGGCGAATTTGAGAAGCAGAAATATAAATATCAGTCTCACCTTTTTTATAATCAACTGTTCTTAAAAAACCAAATCCATTTTCTGGGTGAATATCGTCTAGTATACCAGTTGCGTAATAGTGATCTTCACTTTTTGATTGTTTCTCTAAAATAGCTAATACTAATTCTTTTTTGTTTAAAGTATAATAACGAGGTACCCCTAATTCTTTTGCAAGAATAGTCAGTTCCTTAGTAGTTTTACTTTTATACATCTCTTCAAAATTTTGATTACTCATTAAATTTCCTCTTTCTGACATTATACTAGGGGTAAATTATCTAAATTCACCCCTATCTTATAATTATTTATCTTTTACTTAAAACTATAACTGCTAGTAATATAAATGCTGCTCCTAATATGTCAAATATACCAAATGTTGATCCTAATAGTAAGAATGAAAACACTATTGCAGCAATAGGCTCAAGACAACCGATAATACTTCCTTTAACTGCCCCAATTAGTCTTACCCCTTCAAGGTATAAGCTAAATGAAGCGATAGTTCCTATCAATATTATTCCACTAATACATAAAAAGTCAATAAGACTAAATCCTTGTGGCACATAATAGCTACCTGTTCCAAAATATATTACAACACCTGAGATTAAAAGCCCCCAGGCAATAGTTGGCATAACTCCATATTTTGCGGTTAGGTGAAGAGAAGATATATTATAACTTGCTAAACCTATCGCAGAAAGGATTCCCCAAAACAATCCTACTGAAGAAATATTTAATTTACTAAAATCTAAGTGCGTTGCCATTAGTACAACACCTAACAGTGATGCAGTAATAGCAATTACTTCTCTAGGAAGTGGTGCTCTTCTATTAACTATACAATAAAATGCCATTATCATTACTGGACCAGTAAATTGAATTACTGTTGCCATACCAGCATTAGTATATTTTATTGCCAAAAAATATGTTCCCTGACATATTAATAAACCAAAAAATGAAAAAAATTTATAAGTCTTATTATATCTTTTTTTATTTTTTTAAAAACTCTAAATAAATCTGTTTTTATCTTTAAAAGAATAGCAATGTTATTAAAATTAATCCTGCATAAAACATCCTTGTAGATATTACCCACATTGAATTAATTTTTGAAACATTTAGTAGATATTCACCTAATACACCAGATATTCCCCAGCATGTTGCACCTAAAATAGTGAGTAAGGCACCTTTTTGCACTGTAGATAACTTTCATACTATTCTTCCTCTAAATGATCGAATAATCTTAATCTAGATTTTTACTATTTCATCTGATCTTTCTACAACTTTATTATATGTCTGATCTTTAGATAAAAGAATACTCGTAAATAATGTAATCATATTATTTTTGTGAAATCATCATATTACCACAAGTATAAAAATTTTGCATTTAAATCATTATTTATATAACCCAAAATGGGTGAATACCAGATATCCCATAACCTATATCATTTTTTTCCTTCGAAGAAATCATGAGCAACTTCTTCTAGGGAAACCTTTAATTAATGGAATTGGGATATAATAAGCTTAAAAGCTTTTTATCGCTTGTTCTTTATTTTCAATTTTTTTGATTGTAATACCGAGTAAAGATCTAATTTTTTTACCCATTAAAACAGTGTCTTCACTAACTTTGAAACTAGTATCATAGTGTTTTTCAAAGTTATCTTTATACTCGTTAATTATTTCTTCCTCGTCACACATAATCGAGAAATCATCATCAAATAAATCTTCTTGTTTTAAATATAAATACGCATTTAAATTCTCATCTTGATAATCTAATGAGATTAGTGGATTTGTACTTAAGAACAAACTTTTCTTAGATTCAAACGCAATAAAAATATCTATTTTTTTATAAATAAATATCTAGTTAAAAGCTGCTAAAGATGTATTATTTTCTAATAATACCAAGTTCTTTCTTGATAATACTATTCTCTTCAATTCATCTTTTTTTCTATTTGTAACAATGCAGACCTAATATCCTCTTGCCAAAGCTCTGGATAAATATCTCTTACAACAGAAATATGTGGTTCATTTAATTTTTCTTTATAATTTTTCAAGTTCTTCTAGGAATTGAATTCTCTCATGCCATAAAGAAGTAAAATCTCTTTCTTCTTTCATATTGAAGAATAAAGTAAAATAAACTTCTTCTTCCTTAAATACAGCTAGTATCCCAGGTATCACAAAAGTTGTATCACTAAAAGTCTACCCACTCTTGGCTATTCTTGTTTTTTCCATCTGATACCCCGCCGTAAATACCAAAGTATTCTTCGTCATGCTCATCTATATCAAGAAATGTAACTTGCGTTTTTAATTCCTCAAAACCAGAAAGAACACTACTATTATCAAAACTAGTTAGAAAATCATTTGAATCAAGCAACCAAGTTGATTCGTACCCAATACCAATAATAGCATGCTTTGTATCAGGTGTCCTTATTATAAATCTTTCTCCCCTTTTAGAAGAAAATAGACTTATAAATTGTGATTCATTAAAAGTTTTCTTTACCTTGAATTTTACTACAAGTTTGTCATCAAGAACTATATCACTAAAATTATAATCTATAATCCTCTGATAATCATTCATAACAATCTACTCCTCTGTCTGATTATTTGTATTATTTAGTGCTTCTTCTCTTTCCTTTTCTAAACGAAGTTTTTGCTTCTAGTTGTTTTTGTCTTTGTTTAATTAATCTATTTACTTCCTCTTCTGACTTATAACTTGCTTCTTTGTCAGTAAAAAAATAATTAAATTTTTATGTTGATTTAAAACTGATAATATAGTTTTATTATCTTCATTATCATTTTCAAAAAGCTCTGCAATATACTTTCTCTTATCTGAACCCACAGCTACAACAAATAGGTTTCTTGCAGACATTAGATTTTCATAACCTATACTTACTAGTTTATTACTATTTATTTCCATACCTGAGCTTTGAAGTTGGTTCTTTTCTTCATCCGAAAATTCTACAAGGTGGACATTTTTATTATCTTCATCTACATAACGATAGTCTAATATTCCACCATCTGATCCTAAAACTACTATTGCAACATCAATAGGATTATCTTCTAGTACTTCTTTATACGCTTGAAGTTCGTCTAACCCTTCATTGCTATCTTGGCATTTCGGATAATAAACATTTTTTAAATCTATATCTAATTTTTTTAATAATTCACGACGAGCAAATCGGTATAAACCAAAGTTTTCTTCAATATCTATATCAGCAAATTCTCTTTGCCCTAATACTATTACATGTTTATAACGATATTTCCCCATCTTACAATCATCGATCATTCTATTTGTAAACTGAGTATTTATTATATGTTCTGGTAAAGATATCACTGCACCATCTTCTAAATTTTTTTCTCAAATTCATCATACATTCTATTTAGTACAGCTGTTTCACTATTACACACTATATATTTCACTCTTTTCACCTCCGAGCAAACTTCTTACATTTTTATATATTATATCACATTTAACAGTTGCTAACAACGTTAACCACCTTTAACAACTACTATTAGCACTCTACTTTAATTAACTTAGATAATGTATACGAATATATATAAGTTTGAACATTTTTCTACACAATAATATTGTTCTACCGCTTCTTTATATATTCTTAGCTGTTCTTTATGTCTTTCAATCAGAATACTCTCACCAGCACCTACTGATACATTATCTGTCTTATAGTCGATTATTATATATTCTTTTTCATTAAGAATTACTAATAAGTCTACTACCCCTTGCAAAAATTACTTCTTTTTTTCACTAATACTTTCTTTATATAATTGTTGCGCTTGTTTAGAAATAGTAAAAGCAACCTCTGTTTCACAGTTCTTAGCTGTTCTTACTGTCTCTATTAATTCATTATTTATAAAAGTTATAGATTTTTATTTTATCATCTGAATTATTTATTAAGTTATATTCTTCTTCAGTTAGTATTCTTTGTTCTTTTATATTAATCAAAAATACTATCTTTTTTTACTAAACTCTCCAAGTAGCTATCTATATCATTTATTTCTTTATTTTTTTTCTAACGTCGTTTATTATTCTTTCAAACAATTTATGAACAACATTCCCTCGTAAAATTGCCTTACTAGTAGATGTTGCTTTTAGATAGATTAGATAATTCTAAATATCCTTTTTTTATCCTCTTTATTTTTTTATAAAATCATCTTGTCTATTTATTTTTTTCAAGGCACTATATGATGTTTTTAGCCGGGAAGAATTTATTCTTGGATTTATCTCCTTCAATAATTTGTTCCCCTTTTTAAAAGCTTTTATTACTAAACTCACTATAAAAACTCTTTTAAATAATCTTCATAGTTATTTTCATCACCTGATTCTACGATTTCTCCACTAACTTTCTGGAATATATTGTTTAAAACTTGCTCCAAGCTCACTTGTATATTGGTAATTATCTTCACTATAATCACTTAGTACTACATTAAGAATTTTTTTCGAAAATCCCTTCTTCGAACAAAGCTTTTGAAACAGTATTCCCCATAGCTTCTTCTTTATTTAATTCTATACCTTCAGGACTAACTAAATAAAGAACTTTTTCCGCACGAGTTAAGGGCAACATATAGATTGCGGACTTCTTCTTCTCTTTCTTTAATACGAATTAAATTACTATTTAATTTATATAAATTATTAAAAATAACTATTTTCTACAGGTGAAATATTATACTTTTTACATAAATTATCTATATCGATACTTAATCCAAATTCCTCAGTAAACAGTACTTCTCCACTATATCCCTTTTTACTAAATGAAGTATCCAAAGTCAGAAACAAAGACATATTTATATTCTAAACCTTTAGAAATATGGATAGTAGATAAAGTTACACTATTATTAGGAACTTTTTTTCTTCGTTTCAAATACTTCTTCATCTTTAATATTTTTTTTAAATGATTAACAAAAGCCACTTAGTTTATTATCTAGATTTTTGATAATCTATAACTAAATCTCTAAAGTTCTCATAATAATCTACTTCCTCATCGCTCACACTTATTGTAACTAGATAATTAATAAAATCAATATCTTCTGAGATTTTTTTCTAATAAATCTATCAATGAATTATTTAGACTAAAATTCAACCATTTATTAAAGATGTTTAATGTTCTTTTATCTTTTTCCAGCAGTACTATTTTTTTTATTTTTTTCAAATAGATTTTTTTCCTTCTTTAAGAGATAATTCTAACAACTCATCATTACTATAATCAAAAAAATTTCACTGTGTAATAATGCAATTAAACTAGCTTCTCTATTAGTATTATCTAAAAAGTTAAATAAGTTAAAAAAAGTAAATTAAAAACATATCGATGTAGTAAATCCTACTTTTTCTTTAAAGAATAGAGGTATATTATATTTTGAAAAAAATATTTTTATACTCTATCATCTTAGTACTATTTCTTACTAAGACAGCATAATCACTATATTTATTTCCTTTTTCAATACCTTTTAGAATCTCACTAGCTATATTTTTCTATTGATTGTACCCTATATAGTTTTTTTATCATCTTGCTCAAGCCCAGTAAAATAATTAATCTTCCCATTAATTAATCTTGTAGGAATTATATTACCATCTTTTTTTCTTAACTGTTGGATAATATAGGGCACTCTCTTCATCATAGCTTATACCAGCATTCTTATCTGCCATTAATCTATTGAAATACATAGTTACTACTCTTTAAAAATATTGTCATAACTTCTAAAGTTTTCCTTTTAGTAGAATACAAATACCAACACCTTCATATTCAAAACTATAGTCTTTGTTTATATCATAGTTATCAATAGCTAATTTTCTATAACTATTATATTTTTTTCTTCGAAAAAAAGGTCTGGATTAGATCCTCTAAAACCATAAATAGCTTGTTTCACATCTCCAACTCTAAAAAAGTTTACATTATCACCTTTTATTATATTAAGAATATACTCTTGTAAATTATTATTATCTTGATATTCATCAACGTATATTTCAAGGAAATAATCTCTATAGTAATTTGTCGCTTCAGTAGGTTCTAACTTTCCTTCTTTTTTTATGGACTAATGCTTTAATTGCGAGATGGTTTAAAGTCTGAAAAGTCTAAAAAGTTATTAGCTCTTTTTCTTCTTAATAAATTGTTCATGTACGCTTATTAAAACAGTTCTAAAATTATTAGAGAAATCATACGTATGTTTTGCTATTTGAAAAAAATAGATAGATAGTTGTTAAGAGTTAAAAAAAGTATTATTTAGATCTTCTGCATTTAAAAATATTCCCCTCTGCATCTAACTCTCTTTCCAAAATTATAATTAAAGCATCAATTTCTTCGATTTTTCTCTAGTTTGCTACCAAAAAGACTTTGTTTCTCATCCTTAAAAAAATTTCTTTACTTATTTTCTCTTTCTTTGTATCTGAAAGTATACTGTTGGAAATAAGCTTTTCAATATTATATTCTCTATAACCATCTATAAAACTTCGAACATACTTAGCATAGTTTAAAGCAAGAACGATATCTTTTTTTAGTAGTTAATGATTCTAATTTCTCATATTGTTCTATTAGTTCATAATCTACTAAATTAAATTGCTGTAAAGTACTATCTAGATTTCCTAGGAAATCTTTTGTCTAAATACTCTTCAAAAATTTGGTATAGTTAGAAGTTTATAATATACATCAATTATAGACGACACAATATTATTTTTTTATCCCTAGTATCGCAAATAGCGAGTCAGTAATATTTTTATCTTCTTTTTGCGAATTGCTCAAGCACCTCATTAATTGCATCTACTAAAAGATTCTTACTATTTGGCAGGACACTGAAATTAGGAGATAAGTATTTATATTCCCCATCAATCTTTTCCTCAACTAAATAATAAAATTTCTTTAGAACACTTAAGCAGAAACTATCGATAGTAGTTACCAAAGCATTATTCATTAGCATTCTCTGTTTTCTTAAAAATAGTCTGTCTTCTTCTAACTCGGTTGCTAATAATCTTTCAGTAATTTTATTTTCTATACGTACTAACATATTTTTTGCGGCAGCTGTTGTAAATGTTAGTACTAACATTTTATCTATATCCCATCTATCACAAGCTACTTTTCTTGCTATTCTTTCTGATAAGACTTCTGTCTTACCACTCCCAGCTGCTGCAGCTACTAAGATATCAGCACCTGTTATTGAAATAGCCTGCCATTGAGGTGGTGTTGGTGGATATTCTCTATTTTTAGCAAAGCTATCAATTTTTTCAATTTTAATCATAAATTTATCCTCTTAATTAAAAATTATCACTTACTATTTTAACATATATTAGGTACTAACGTATATACTTTACTACTTTAATTCACCTCTACTCTTATTATAATAAAACTAAATATTTTATGTTTGAAAAATCTAAGTTTATTAAAATTTATTGACTTACTAAAATAACCCCTATATAATTAATGAAGATTTAATAAAAATTTTACTAAAGGTGAAAAACATGAAATATAAATATTTGGCACTAGCTCCAATAGCTATGGCGGGAGCTTTACTGAGACAAAATAAAAAAAGATTAAAGTTACAAAACACACTTTTACCATTTAAAAACTTGCCTATCAGACTTTAATAATTATAAAATTGCCCATGTTAGTGATATTCACTGCGATAAAGTCGGCTATAGTGATTTATCATTTTTAAATAAATTAAGAAAAATTCAACCCAGATATAATTGTTATAACAGGTGATATACTAGACAGTTATAAAAAAACGACATGGATGTTGCTTATAACACTTTATGTCAACTTAGTTCTATTGCTCCTTGTTACTTTGTTACAGGAAATCATGAACTACGTTTAGATAAAGAAAGAGAAGAATTAAAGTCAATGCTAGAAAAACTAAATATTACATATCTAAGTAATGACAGTATTACATTAAATATTGGAGATTCTGAAAGTTAATCTAGTTGGAGTTGAAGATTATAACTATTTTAAGTTTAAAGATAATTTATATCATAGAAAAAACTTTAAAAATATGCTTAAATGAGTTATTCTCAAGTAATAAGTTCAATATATTATTATCTCATCGTCCTGAAAAAGTTTAACCTGTATGTTGAACAAAAAAATATGATTTAGTTTTTTTCTGGGCATGCGCATGGTGGTCAATGGCAAATACCATTTGTTGGAGGTGTCTTTTCTCCAACTCAAGGTTTCTTTCCTGAATTTTATAAAGGTATCCATAAGAAAGATAAAACTTCCTTAGTAATCTCTCAAGGACTAGGAAATAGTTCTTTCCCACTTAGAATAAATAATTTAAGAGAATTAATTTTAGTTACATTAAAAAGAAGATTAGAGAAAAAAATCTCTAGTCTTCTTTTTGGTTATCTTTAATTTATTTTTGCGCATCTTCGATGCTTAACAACTTATTAAATTATTCGAAATATAGCTTCTCAAATTTTTTTCGATTTTTTTCTTCGAAGCCTTTTTAATGCTAATTCAATAGCTTCTGGTTTAGACATATCTACACCTGCATTTTTTAATACGTTAATTGGATAGTCTGAATTTCCTTTTGATAAGAATTCATCAATATACACTTGTGCATTTTTGCTATCTTCTAATATTAATCTAGATAATGCTTGAGCTGCTGAATATCCAGTTGCATATTGATATACATAGTAGTTGTAGTAGAAGTGAGGTACTCTTGACCATTCATATTTTATTTCTTCATCATAAGTAAATACATCACCATAATATTTTTTAACTAAGTTGAAGTATTCAGTATTTAAGAAATCAGAAGTGATTGCTCCACCATTTTGTAGGTGTTGGTTAATAATATGTTCAAATTCAGCAAATTGTGTTTGACGGTATACTGTACCAACAAATCCGTGAAGTGCTTCATTAAGAACTCTTAACATTCCTTCTTTATTTCCTTCTTTTTCAAATTTGTTGTATAGATATTCTGTTAATAATGCTTCATTACAAGTTGATGCTACTTCAGCCACAAAGATTGAATAATTTCCATATACATATGGTTGATTTTTTCTAGTGTAGAATGAATGCATTGAGTGACCTAATTCATGGATTAATGTATATACGTCATTAAGTGTTCCATCAAAGTTTAATAAGATAAATGGTTTAGTAGTGTATCCACCCCATGAGTATGCTCCAGAACGTTTACCTTTATTTGGATAAATATCAATCCAACGTTCAGTAAATGCTTTTCTCATATTATTTACATAGTCTTCACCCATTGGTTTAACCGCTTCTAAGACGATATCTCGTGCTTCTTCAAAAGTAAATTTAATAGGTTCTCCATCAATCATAGATACTGATCTATCATATAATCTGAAATCATCAAATCCTTTTACTTTTTTATGTAATTCATAGTATTTGTGTAATGCTGGAATTTTACTATTTACAGTTTCAACTAAATTATCATAAACTTCTTCAGGAATTAAGTTACTTGATAAAGCATGATTTCTAGTAGAAGAATAGTTATGAGTATCAGCATAGTATTTTTTTAGTTTTTAAATTTCCACCTAATGTAGAAGCTAAAGTATTAATATGTTTTTCAAAAGTATTTATATAGTGAGAAGAAAGTATTTTTTCTTAATTCTCTATCTGGACTTTCCATAAATGTTCCATATGTTCCATGAGTTAAAACATGTTTATTACCATCTTTATCTTCAACATCATCAAAATCAACATCTGTATTATTTAATGCTGCGAATGTTTCATCACTTGCGCTTAATGCTTCACTAGCCATAGCAATTAATTTTCTCCTGCTCTGGATCTAATGTATGAGGACGTTTTTTTATTAATTTTTTTCAATATCAAATTTATAAACTTTTAATTCATCAAGTTCTTCTATATATCCATTTAAAACTTCTTCATCTACTGATAAAAGTTCTGGTACTAAAAATGACCATTCTGCTCCAAATTTAGAAGCTAAGCTTCCAGTTTTTAGCATAAATTTCTTTGTTTTTTTACTGTCAGTACTATCTTGGTCATTTCTGAAAGAAAGCATAAATATATAATTCTTCTAATTTAATTCCCCATTTTTCACTAACTTTAAAAAAACTTCTAAAAGTTCTTTTTGCTCCATTTAGTTACTTTTCCTTTATAATTTTTTTAATTTCTGGAAGAAATTCCTCTACTTCTTTAAATTGTTTCCAAAAAAATCTTCTTCTGTTGGGAAAAATAGATTCAATATCCCATGTATTTTTCAACTTTTTTTGGTCTTTTTCTTAGTAATTCTGCCATGTAATTTCTCCTTTATTATTACAAAAAAATAATTATTTACATACAATTATATCACACGTTCACATAATTTCATATGTAATTTTTATTGAAAAATATCAATAAATTTTTCTGAAAATATAATATTTTCTCACTAAAAAAAGAATGAAGTACTTATCTACCTCATTCTTAATTAGATTTAACTTATTTTCTTATTACCATATGATCATAGTTTTTCATGACCTATATAAATTTCACATTCTTTTTAAAATTAAAAGCTCTCATACAGTTTTTCTTGCTCTATGATTTGATTGAGCAACATTTAAACTTAATAGTGGATAACTACTTTTAGTAAAGTCTTCCAATAATTTATTACCTACACCTTTTTCCTCTACTTTCAGAAAAATACATATAGTGTATCTAGATAAGACTCGCCTTCTAGCATTTCATCATAATCAAAAATAATACTGTTGTTACTTAGCCCAAACTTTGCTTCTTACATTATTAAACCAAAAATTCCTCATTTCATCTAAAGTTATCATAATGATAGCTAAATGAAAAACCTAGAATCTCTCCATTTTCTTCATAAACTGTACAATACTTTATAACTAAATCTATCTTCTTCCGACTCAAATATATAAGTTAATATCTCATAAAATTCTTCTTTTGATACTTCATTTAGTATATCTAATTCTAATGACTCTACAAATTCTCCTAAAGCCTTCTAATACTTTTTTTATCGTCTTTAGTTGCTTTTTCTTAACATGTTTCCTCCATTAAAAGTTGAACTTTTTATGCTTTCTATCTTTAACAACATAAATCAGATTCTCAATCATATATATTTCTAATTTAGTTTTATTTAAATTGTAGTATTATATATTATTTATCCTTTATTCTACCTCACCAACATTAGCATATCTTGCAAATGATGGTTCATAATTTCTTACTTTATAACCCAATTCTGTTAATATAACCGCTACATATGATGCACGAACTCCAGTTGTACAATATGTAATTTGTAATTTATTTTTTTATCTAAACCTTTTTCTTCAAAAATATTTTTTTCTAACTCTTCTCTAGATTTAATAAAACCATCTTTATCAACTAATGTGTTAAATGGAATAGATATTGCAGTTGGAATATGTCCTGCTTTGTTTTTCTCCATAAATAACACGACCGTTATATTCGACTTCTAGTCTTGTATCAATAATTTGTACATTAGAATTTCCTACTAATGATAATAATTCATCTGTGAAAAATAGCATTGCTGTTATTTTCTCCTTCAACTCTAACTACATCACTAACATCAATTCTATCTTCTGATGGATTATATTTTTTTATTAAATCCTAATGATTCAACTTGTTTAAAACCACCATCAATAATTTTAACATTATTAAAGCCTGCGTAATTAAATGTATAAAGAATACGTCCTTCATCCCCAAATCCTTGATCTGGCATAGTAAATCCATAAACTAATACTTCTGAATCTTCTTTAATTCCTAACTTAGCAAAAATTTGTTGATAATTTTCTTTAGAAAGTAATTTTCCTAATTCTTCTCCTCCAAATTCTCCTAATAAAGCTAATATCAGTCCAATCAACAACAGTAGCTTTATCATACATCAATGCTCCTTCTTCTAGCATACCTCCACGAGCATCAATTACAACAAGATTGTCGTTTTCTCTATTAGATAATAAGTACTCTGCATCAACTAATTGTTTAAAATTAAATTGTGTCATAAAATACTCCTTTCACGAATAATTAATATACTAATTATTATAACATATATTATTAAAAAAAGTATAATTTTATCATTTTAATATAAGTGAAACTTGTATATTCAGGTGTAATAATACACATTAGAATTAAATAAAAAAATTTTATATTTTTCTATTAAATCGTAAAGAATACTATTTTACACAAAAGCAAAATACATGTTATAATAAATCGAAATGATTTTGAAATAGAAAAATATAGGAGTATATATTATGGATAAAAAAAGAAAAAAATTTACTTGTTATACCATCCACACTACTAGTTCTTTCAGCTGTATGTTATGGTGGTTATGAATATTCTAAAAAAGATAACAATTCCTCAAACAGCTTAGTACAGAATGCAAAAGAAGTAAAAAAAATAGCTTATGCAGAAAAAGAAAGTACTACAGTGGTTACTGCAATTACTGAAGACGGCTACGCTACTCTTCACGGAGACCATAGTCATTTTGAAAAAGGTTTAGTACCATATAATGCAAAATTTTCATAGATTCATTAGTTTATAAAAATGATAATTATACTTTAAAAGATGAAGATATTCAGTATGAAGTTGCTCAAGGGTACATAATAAAAATAGATGGAAAATTCTATTACTACCCTAAAAAAGGAGTAACACAATCAAATATTGTTGATGAGAAAACTGCAAAAGAAATCACTGCTCATGCACATCATCATGCACACTCTTCATCTTCAAATTCAAATTCAAGTAGCTCACATGAAGATAACTACACATTTAATCCGAGTGATATCGTTAGTGAAACTGCTGATGGCTATGTAGTTCGTCATGGCGACCACTATCATTACATTAAAAAAAGTTCTCTATCTTCATCACAATTATCACAGGCAAAACAATCTGGAGTAAATTCTTCATTATCTTACTCAACAGCTGGAATCTCTTCTCCGACTAGTGATGGATATATATTTAGAGGCGCTCAAGATATAATAGGAAGTAATAGTTTTGGTTTTATCGTTCAACATGGGAGTCATCAACACATTATCCCATATTCACAACTACGTGGTACAAAATGGGAATATTTACTAAATAATCATAGTACTTCACATGCAACAACTCAAACTAGTCCAAATAACAATGATAATTATAAATTTGATCCAAAAGATATTGTAAGTGAAGATAAATATGGATATACAGTAAGACATAATGACCATTATCACTATATCCCTAAACCAAATAATGGTTCGATTACTACTCCACTTCCAAGCACACCAAAACCTGCAGTTCCTACAGTAGATAATAACAGTGATGGAAAATAATAACTCAATAAAAGCCTAGTGTTTTATCATTTGCTGGAATTCAGTTTAAAACTAGTGATGGATTTATCCTATCAGATGAAACTAAAACTACCCCTACTTCAACAGGGCTACTTGCTTCACATGATGGTCATGAACACTTTATTTTCTATAAACAACTAGTTAATTCTAAATGGGAAAAATTAATTCCTGAGAAATATTTAGATAAAGCAAAAAGAAGAGTATAATTCATTGGAAAAAAAGAAGTAAATGAGAAAAAAATCAATTATCTTTCTGAGAAAAAAATAAAAATTGATAAAACTAAATTTAAATATGTAGCTACGTCTAATGGAGATGCATTATCATACGAAGGTAATACTACACTACTAAAAAGATATTAATAATACTGACAATAATAAAGTTGAAGACAAACCGACTTATTCAGCTGAGGTGACAAAAAAAATTAATCACCTAGCAAAAATATTAAATATTGATCCTAGTTTAATTAAATTAGTAGAAACAGAAAAATGGTCAGGCATTATCATATCCACATGGTGATCATAGTCATACAGTATTACTTAACGCTATTCATGTAGACGAAACTGAAGTTGAATTAACAGATGAAATTAAGAAACAAATAGATTATATTGCAGATGTATATGGCGTTCCTAAAGAAGCTATAAAAGTAACAAAAGATTTCTTCGTATTTAATGAACCAGCACATGCTTATGATCCGACTCATATTCACCCTTATATTATACCTAGAAGTAAATTAGAAATTCCTAAAATTACTGGAGATGATGAGTTAGATTTCGAAAATGAATTACTTTCATTATCTAAACGTACAGGTATTCCTGTAGATAAAATTACCGTTGAAGGAAATAAATTTGTAATTCCTCATGGTGATCACGACCACTACGTTAAAATAATTTCTAAAGGAGCTAACTTATACTATAAAAAAATAAACTTCCAAATATTACAGGAACTTATATTCCGGGTGAATTAGATAAGAGTAAAGTTTTAAGAGAAATTGAAAAAAATTAAAAAAATAACTCAAATATAATATATAGCACTGATACTAAAAAAAGCTCATAGAATAAACAGAGCATTAAATCAATTAATAAGTGAAATTAACGAACTACCTAGTAATTCAACAGCTGGATATTTAAAAAAATGTTGAATAATTTTTGATGATAAATACATCGGTGTTAAAGATGAAAATAATACTACTCCAGCTACAGATACTATAACTGATCAATTAACTAAAAACTTATAATGAATTACTTGATAAAGTAAAAGAAAGCAATGTTGAATATTATAGTATTACTAAATCTAGTTTAACTGATAGACTAAACAAAGCTGTCTCTGAAAAAAAGATAGTAATGCATTTGAGCAAGTATCTCACCTATTGAGTGAAATCAAAAAATTTGATAATCAAACTGGAGCTACTGGTTTAAGTTATATTAAATATTTCATTGAGAATTTAGAAAGTGATAAAGTAAACAATAACTTACGCGAAGAGATGGCTTCTCTAATAAAAGATACATATGAAAGTGAAGCTAAAATTTCAGTTATCCCAATGCATACATTGGTTGAGCGTTTAATTAATGCTAAAAATCTACTTCACTACTCATTAGAAAATCCAACAACTACAAAAGTTGAGCACGGAGCTAACTATAAAAAACTTCAAGAAATTGATGAATCTGGTGAAACTATATTTAAATCTGCAAAACAATTTGTTGATGAGCTTAGCGACTTTTTACCTGCATTAGAGTTTTCAAAAGCAAAATATATAATTAAAGATGAGAAAGCTCCTGTTGAAAATAAAAAAGCTGAAGATAACAAAAGATAATTCAGTAGATAAAAATAGTAATAGCAATAATGATGATGCTAATATACAAGCAAAAGTTAATTATCTTGCACAAGCATTAGGTATTAGTCCATCTTCAATCTCAGTAATTGATACTCCAAATGGGAAAGCATTAGTATTTACACTTAATGGGAAAACTCATGTAATACTTGCTAGCGCTATTGATTTATCTAAACCACTTCCTAACTTACGAGCTGAAAATAATGATAAACAAGATAAAGCTGTTGAAAATAAAGTTACAGATAATAAACCTACAAATAACAAAGTTGTTGAAAACAAAGCTGTTGAAAACAACAACGCAGTTAATAACTCTGTAGAAAAACCAGCAAATCCTTCTACAGATGTTAAACCAAATATTGGTTCTTCTCCAAATTCAAATGCTAATACAGGTACACCCGACAAATAATTTTAATCGTATAAAATTAAGATAAACCAAATTCCTTACTTATACTTAGAAAAAAATCTACTAAATTTTCGGTAAATACTTGACATATTTAGTAGAAATAGAGTAAAAATGATTTTAAATAGATATATATAATTTGATTATAGACATGTTTTAATCTAAAAACTTTTTCAGAGAGAGTGACTAAGCTGAAAAACACTCATTGTTTATTTTTAAAAATTCTACTATAGCAATATCAAATTAAACTTTTTGAGAATCTTATTAGATTAAATTTGGGTGGAACCGCGGTTAGTATATGAATCGTCCCTTACGTCTTTGGCGTAAGGGATTTTTATTTTATCCTTTTTAATAATATAAGATTTTCAATAAATAAAAAATAAAGGAGCAATGTATATGTTAGATATTAAATTATTTAGAGCAAATCCTGAAATGGTAAAAGCAAAATTATCTGCTAGAAATTTAGATACTGAGGTTGTTGATGTTCTTTTAGACCTTGACAAAAAACGTCGTTCTTTACTAGTTGAAGTTGAGGACTTAAAAGCACTTCGTAATAAACGTAGTGAAGAAATAGCTGTATTAAAACGTAAACGTGAAGATGCTACAGATGTAATTAATGAAATGAAAAAAGTTTCTGATGATATTACTGCACGTGATATTGAAGTTAAACAAATTTCTGAAGAAATTAATGAAAAAATTATTCGTATCCCTAACCTAATCTCTGATGAAACTCCATACGGAGAAACTGAAGATGAAAATATTGAAGTTCGTCGTATTGGACAAGTTCGTGAATTTGGTTTTGAACCTAAAGCTCACTGGGATTTAGTAGAAGAATTAGATATAGCTGACTTTCGAACGTGCTGCAAAAATTTCTGGAAGTAGATTCGTATTCTACAAAAAAGCTGGGTGCTTTACTTGAGCGTGCTCTTATTAACTTTATGCTTGATATTCACGTTACTGAACACGGATATGAAGAATATATGGTACCTCAATTAGTTAATAGAACTGCTTTATTTGGTACAGGTCAATTTCCTAAATTCGTTGAGGACGTTTATACTGTTGAGTCAGAAGGTTTAACTCTTATCCCTACTGCAGAAGTACCATTAACTAACTACTATAATGATGAAATTTTAAGTGAAGATATGTTACCAAAAGGTGTAACTGCATTTAGTATTTGCTTTAGATCAGAAGCGGGAAGTGCTGGACGTGATACTCGTGGATTAATTCGTCTTCACCAATTTAACAAAGTAGAAATGGTTCGTTTCTCTAAACCAGAAAATTCTTATGAACAATTAGAAATTATGACTGGTCATGCGGAAAACATTCTGAAAAAACTAAACCTACCTTATCGTGTTATTACACTTTGCTCTGGTGATACTGGATTCTCTAGTGCAAAAACTTATGATATCGAAGTTTGGTTACCAAGTTATAATGCATATAAAGAAATCAGTTCATGTTCAAACTGTACTGACTTCCAAGCACGTCGTGCTAATATGAGATTTCAAACGTGAAGATACTGGAAAAGTAGAATTTATTCATACATTAAACGGATCAGGTCTTGCTGTAGGACGTTGTTTAGCTGCAATTATTGAAAACTATCAAAACGAAGATGGTTCTATCACAGTTCCAGAAGTACTACGCCCATACATGCGTGGACTTGAAAAAATTGAAAGAGATTAGTTTAATAAAATAATAATTGTAAACTTTCTTTAATATAAAAAAACATGTCAAGAAGTAACTAAAGTACTTTCTTGACATGTTTTTTATTTATTATCTTACTAAAAATGAGAAGAATCCACTTATTATAGCAACGTTAAAGAAGTCTATAAATAGTGCACCTACTATTGGCATAACAAAGAATGCTACATGTGAATACTTATATTTATCACAAACACTTTGCATATTAGCAATTCCATTAGGTGTTGCTCCTAACGAGAATCCTGCGTGTCCTGATGATAAAACTGCGGCATCATAGTTACTTCCCATGACTTTAAATGTTATAAAGTAAATAAATAGATAAGCAAGTGCTACTTGGGCAATTAATAATAAAGCTAATTGACCTGCAACACTACCTAATTCCCATAGTTTTAAACTTATCATAGCCATTCCTAAGAATAAATTCAACGAAACATCTTCTAATATATGAACCTCTTCATAATGAAGGTCGAACTTTGTTGTTGAATCTGATATATTTCTTAAAACCGCGGCAACTAACATAGGTCCAATATAACTCGGGAAATTTAAATAGTGATTTAAATAACTTGATACATAACTACCTATAAACATTGATAGTAAAATTAAGAAAAATGCTTTTGCAAAATTTTCACCATCTAATTTTTTCACATCATTATCAAATAAAAATTCATCATTCTTTTTTTTATCTTCAATTTTTTGTGGTTTAACTTTTAAGTTTTTCTTTCTTATAAGTCTATTAGCTAATGGGCCTCCCATACTAGAACCAGCTATAAGACCAAAAGTAGCTGCTGCTATAGCTACACTTTTTGCTCCAGTATGACCTAAATCTTCAACTATTGGTGCCATAGCTGCTGCTGTACCGTGTCCTCCAGTCATCGCTGTTGAACCTGTTAATAACGCAACTAATGGATCAACTCCAGTAGCCATTCCTACTCCAACTGCTACAACATTTTGTAGTATTACTAATCCTATTGCACATAGTAAGAATAATACTACTTTTTTTCCACCTACTTTTAAAAGCCTCCAACTTGCATTAAATCCAATACTTGTAAAGAATACAGTCATAAAGAAACTTTGTAAAGTATTATCAAACTCAAAAAAATTATTAAAATTAGTTTGTCTTAAAATTAAATTTATTATTGCGAATAAAAAAATCCCCCAATAACTGGTGATGGGATACAATATGTTTTCAAAAATTTCTAACCCTTTCGTTCTTAAAAATTCGTCCCTAGTATCAAAAATAATAACAGCTAAATCCTACTGTTTGAATCATATCCATCTTGATATTGAACATATAATCATCCTTTCTATATATTTATTTTTATACATACAAAAAAATAAAAAAACTAGAATCGAACTTATACTCGAACCGAGTTTTTCTAACATATATATATATATATATCTATATTACATTGTAATGAATTTTATTACAATATTACGTTAGATTTTTTTAACACTTGTCAAATTAAATAAACTGGACTTTATATATTAATTTATAAAAATCCAGTCTAATATACTAAATTACATAATTGGTTTTAAAAAGTCTGACCAACTTTCATAATTTTCTTCTTTTCGTGCATCATCTCCTGTAGTCCATTTGATTTCTAAAGTATCGTCTTCTCTAACTACTACATTAGATTTATCAACTTCACATTCATAGACAACACCGATGTGAACTTGTCCTACTTCTGTTTTGTCATCATTAATTAAACCTATGAAATGAAGATTTTCTAATGCATATTCTTCAGAAACACCTACTTCTTCAAACAACTCACGAGCAGCATTAATTTTTAGCATTTCATAAATAGTTTTTCCTTCTACTTCATTCATATGTCCACCGATTCCGACAGATGCTTTCCCGTGAAGTCTTGCTTCACCTCCACCTACTAGACGTTTATAAACTAATATTTCTTTTGTATTACGATCTTTAATAACAGCATAACCTATAAGTTGTTTATAACTGTTATCTTCCTCCATATCACCACGACGTTTTACTTCATACGAAGTGAATGTATCAACTATTTTTTTTACTTTTTCATCTTCTCTAGGTAAAAAAATCCATAAAAATGATTTTCTTCATTGTTAAAAAGATCTTTTTCTATTTACTACTAAAAATTTGTTCATCCCATTTACTCATTGTTCTTTCTCCTTTTATTTTTGGTTGATAAGTTCCTTCTTTTTAATTCTTTAGCTATTTTAGCTATTTTTTTCTAAATCTATGATTTAATCCTGACTTTAGATAATTTTCCATCTTCTATCATTTCTGCAATTTCTTTTAGAGGATATTCAGGATACTTTAATCTAGCTTCTGCAACTACTCTAAGTTTATCATCAAGGTTATCTAACCCTAATCGTTCTTCGATTATATTTATATCCTCAACCTGCTTTGCAGATGCATTGACTGTTTTATTCATATTTGCCATATCGCAGTTTTGCATTCTATTTACAGAGTTGTTTATATCACGTACAATACGTTCATCCTCAAATTGGAACAATGCTTGATATGCTCCAACTAAGTTTATAAATTCTGCAATTTTTTCCGATTCTTTTTATATATACTATAAAACCTTTTTTTCTTTTCTAAACTTCTTGCATTTAAATTAAATGAATTTAGTAGTTCCATTAATTCTTTATTATGTTCTTCATAGTAAGAGAAAAATCTCCATATGATAACTTGAAGTTCGTGGATTATTAATTGAACCACCTGCTAAAAAGCTCCTCTCAAATAAGCTTTTTTTCTTCTCTTCTGTATCTATAAGTTCTTCTGCAATATCTAATCTCATAGTGTAATCATCATTTAATATATATAAATCTGTTAATATTGCTTTTAACATCTTGATCTAAACGACAAATATATACATTATTCTTTTTTTAATTTCAATTTTTTTCTAACAGAAATATTGATATGTACTTTATAAAAAAATATTTTATAAGAGAATACATCCTTCTAGCTATTGAAGCATTTTTCTGTTTGAAAACTAAGACTTAACCTACCATTTGCTATTGTCAAAATACCATTCATCTTTATTAACGCTGATAATTCCGAGAGAAACTCTCTATCTTGCGTAATTTCTATTAAGGTTAATTCCTTTTTCATATCCGAAGCGTAAGACAATTTTACCCCTCCTATCTTAATAATATAACCTATTTATTTTATCATGATACACCTATTTAGACAAGTTTTTTTGATAGGTACTACTTTGTATTCTTCAGACTAAAAAAAGCTAATATGTTAAATCATATTAGCTCATAATATTTAAGATTTTTTTCTTTATTTTCTTCATTGACTTCTATTCTTTCTTTAATACCATTTTTCATCAAAGTACAGTACCTCATCTGAAATCGTACATAGAAATTCATAGTCATGAGTAATAATAAATATTACTACATCTTCTTTTAGCTATTTCTTCAATCAGACTACTTAATTCTATCATATTAACATAGTCTAAACCCACTAGTAGGTTCATCAAAGATTAAAATTCTTTTTATTTGATAATAATGCTGATGCTATTGCTACCCTTTGTTTTTTTCTCCACCAGATAGAGTATTAGGATGTCTCTTTAAAAAATGGTCTAATACTTAGCTTATCTATTACTTCATCAAATCTTTCAAGATTATTGCTACCAAGTTTAATTTCTTTTTCTACCTGATTTGTAAAAAAGCTGATAATTTACATCTTGCATTACTTGGAACGTATTTTTTTATTAAATCTTTATTTTTTTAATGGAATATTATTTAATAATACTGAATTTTTTTGATTTAATTAGACCACTTAATGCATTAGCAAATGTAGTTTTTCCACAACCATTATCTCCGATTATTGTATAAATCTTAGATGAATCAAAACTTTCGTTTTTTTATTTTTCAATATGTTTTTATTAACTTTATACTCTAAATTATTAATTTGGAGATAATCTTTTTTTATGTTCTCTTTTTAGTTTTTTTCTCTAAGTTGAACTTTCGTTAAGTCTATTTGACGAGTTTTACAATGACTACCATCAAAATGTTGTAATTGATCTTTTGTTACTTCCTGAATTATCTGACCTTCCCTTATTATATACATTCTATCAATAAGATCTCTTAAATAATAAATTCTATGTTCTGCTACTATAATTGTTTTACCTTGATCTTTTAGTGTTTGCATTATAGATGCAATTAGCTCAATAGCTTTTCAAATCTAAATTACTTGTTATTTCATCTAGTACATAGATATCTGCATCTAGCATCATACTTGCCATAAATGCCAAGCGTTGCTTTTCTCCACCACTTAACTCCAGTATGTTCCTATCTAGTAGATGTTCTGCTGAAAAATCCTTTAACAATCTTATCCATTCTTTCAGCTATTTCATCCTTGGAATAACCATAATTTTCCATACTAAAAGCTAATTCACTTGTAGAATCTAAGTTGAAAAATTGATTTTTTGGATTTTGGAAAACACTACCTACAACCTTAGAGAATTCCTTTAATCGATCCCCTATTTTAAGATGTGCTACTTTTAATTCTCCACTAAACCCTCCGTTAAAAAACTCTGGAGCTAAACCATTTAACACTCGAAGAATCGTTGTTTTTCCACATCCACTTCTTCCTGTAAAAAGAATACATTCTCCTTTTTTTATGTTTAGTGATAAATTTTCAATATTCAATTTTTTTCAGATCCTATATATTTATAATTAAAAATTTTTAAACTCTATCAATTTATCACCTCATAAACATAATATAAACAAAACCTAAAAATTACCAAAATAGAGAAAAATATAATCTTGTGTTTTTAAATTTTAATTCTACAAATGATGTAGGTTCATTTCTCATTATCTAATCCTCTACATAAGCACGATACCGATAACTCATTTGCTATATTTGTACTAATTATTACATAAGGTACAAATACATATTCAAAAAAATTTAATTGGATGTAATAGATAATAACCTCTATTAACTCCTATACCTTTTGATTTTTTTAATGAGTTTCTTATAAGTTTGTAATCTGTCAGAAGAACAGGGAAAAAAATCTAAATAAGACAGCTAAAGACTATAATTACTTTTTTTAGGTAACCTTATTTGTCTTAAAAAAAGCATATTAATTCTGATACTTTAGAACTACTAACTAATGCTATTCCTGCACATAAAGGAAAAATATAGTGTTTTTATACATTAACGATGTTAGTAGTAAAAAGCTATCAACAACTTTTTAGCGTTACTGTATGAGAAAAATACATCTCATAAACTGTAAAAAAACATATATATTAAAAAAATAAGTTCATCATTCTTCTAAAACTAGAATTTACACCTAGATATAGCGTAAATAATACAGCAATAACTAGATGTAAATTTAAAGTCATCATTTTAAACATTAAGATATTAGCAAGAATAAGAACTAAAATTTTTCACTCTTATATCTAACTTCAACATATTATAAATCCTGCTTTTTAAAGTTTTTTTGAAATAAATCTTTTCTTCCGATATACGTACCTACTAGTGAAAAAATAATAGTAAATACTACTATAAAAATAAAAAGTTTTCATATCTGAACTTTTGCATAACCAAATCTATTTTTTTCTTGAGGAAAGTTTCTTCCTTGTAGATGTTTAATATAGTTATCTTTCATAAAAAAACATTGGTAAAATTATTCCTATATTTCCAAGATTAAAAAAACAGATATGATAAATACTCATTATTTTTTTCTAAAGAAAAAAACTCTGCACATATAGCGACTATAAATAAAGCTATAGAACCAATAAACGCATGTCCAGAAAGTGCCATAAATAAGGCAATTATAGCAGTCATAATAAATATCGCCATGTTTTTTTATTAATTTTATTAAAGATTAAACTATATACTCCACCACACACTAGAGCAACTACTACTGAAGTATATGTAGCAAAATATACTTTACCACCAAAAATTACAGAAGTTAAAAGAGTTCCTATACCTACTCCAGCTCCCATTACTATAATTAAAAGTATAGTGTACAGACCTAAAGTAATAAGGTCATTAATTTGTAAATTTTTGTTTTCTTCTTTATTAATATATTTTAATTCCGTCATTTACTACCTCGCACTTAGATTTTTTACTTCTTCTAATGCTTTCTCAAAATCAGGTTCATTTCCTACTTCTTCGCATAATTCTTTGTAACGAACTACACCTTCAGTATCAACTACAAATACTGCACGTGCTAATAATCCTAATTCTTCAATTAAAAGACCTGCTTGATTTTCAAAATCACGATATTTGTAGTCTGACACAGTAACTGCATTATCTACACCTTTATCTGCACAAAAACGTCCAAGAGCAAAAGGTAAATCTTTAGAAACAGTTATAACTACTGCATTATCAAAATTCTTGATTTCTTGGTTAAATCTAGTAGTCTGAATAGCACAAACACCAGTATCTACTGATGGAAATGCATTAATTACTAAAACTTTTCCTCTATAATCTTCAAGATTTAAAGTCTGATAAATCTTTATTTGTTGCCTTGAAATTAGGGAAAACATCACCTACATTTACTTTATCTTCTACTGTAATATTAGTACCTTTAAAAGCTAATTGTTTTTTTCATTATTAATTACCTTATGATTTAAATAATCATTATCCTTCCATAAAAAAATACATATACTTAATGATAACATATTTCAATTAGAGTAGCAAAGTTTTTTTCTTTATTTTTTTATTAGGTTTTTAATTCCTTTTAATGTAGTATTAACATCATTTTATGATATAATATATCCTACTAGTGAGTGAAAGGATTATTAACATGACAACCGAAGAAAAAAAGAAAAGTTCAATGAAGAGCAATCATCTAATTCTGACTTAGAAAAAGAGAATAAATCTTCTTTTTTTGGGCGTTTTAAAAATCTCAAGTAAGTAATTTAAAAACTAAAGTCGAAAAAAATTGGCTTTTGAAGAATTTGAGGATGATGATGCTAATCATGAAGATGAAGAAGAATTAAATAATGAAAGTCAAAAAAACAACTGACAAAAAAAGAAGTTGTTGAAAATAAACATATAACTGATAATAAGGAAATCAATATAGGTAAACAGTCAATTGAAGCTGAACAAATTGATAATAATAAACAAGTTACTAATCATGAACCCGAAAAAATAGAAGAAGACAAAGAAGATGATGTTCAGATAGAAGATGAAGAGCTTATTCAAAAAGAAAAAGAAGCTAAGCAACGAGCTATTCAACTAGAAGAAGAAAGAAAACAATTTGAACTTACACAACAAAAAATTGCTGAAAAACAAAAACGTCGTGCTGCTGAAAGAGAAGAAGAAGAGCGTCTTGAACGTGAACGTATTGAACGTGAAAAAGAACTAGAACGTCAACGTATTGAAAAAGAAAAAGCTGAAAAACGTGAACAAGAGCGTCTTGAACGTGAACGCATTGCTCGTGAAAAAGAACTAGAACGTCAACGTATTGAAAAAGAAAAAGCTGAAAAACGTGAACAAGAACGTCTTGAACGTGAACGCATTGCTCGTGAAAAAGAACTTGAACGTCAACGTATTGAAAAAGAAAAAGCTGAAAAACGTGAACAAGAACGTCTTGAACGTGAACGTATTGCCCATGAGAAAAAATTAGAGCAAGAACGTCTTGAACGTGAACAAGCTGAAAAAAGAAGAAGAGAGTTCGAAGAGAGAGAAAAAGCACAAAAATTAGCTGATGAGAAAAAGAAAATAGAATTACTTGAAAAACAAAATCAAAAAAGAGAACACGAAAACAATCTCTTACACCTTCAAAATTCATTACTAATTACAGAAGACAAAATAGAAGATCAAAAAATGTTACTTCACCGCTTAAAACGTAGAAATGAAGAACAAGAAAAAATACAACCGGTAAAAGAGAAATTGGACTCTCTTATAGCTGAAAAACAACAACTTAATAAAGATATTTCTGCAGAGAAAAAACAAATTGAAAAAAATTCAAAAAAACAACTTGATTTAGAACAAAAAAATTAGCTGGTTTTAGAAAAAGAAATTAATAGTATTAAAAAAAGAAGTTGTAAATGAAGATGAGACTGTATTTAAAGTTAAAGATTCTAACAATAAACTTCAGAAATATTTTTTTGTTGCTGCTTTTACTAGTATTAAAAGCAACTATTTGGAAAAAAATCTTTAAAAAGATGTTGAAAAACTATGATAATATCAAGAAAACAGGAAGTAATATAAAAGTAAAAATAGCTACTTCTCTAATACTAGCTACTCTACTTTCTATTTTCTTCTTAATTACACTAAAATTTGTTTCTTCTGCTCAAGAACATTATGTTGGTTTTCGATGACCTTCAAACTACTCAAGTAGATTCAACGGAAGAAATGAAAAAACAAAAAGAAGCTGAAGAAAAAGCAAAAATATTAGAGGCACAAGAAAAAGCAAATGCAGCTCGTATTGATTCAGAAGCCCAAGATGAAGAAATCACAGCCAAACTTGCTGGTACTTTCGTTTCATATTCATTTGATGTTAAACGTGAAGTGACAGTTAATAAGAAAATACATTCATTTAAATCAGCTAACTGGTCTGATACTGGAGATGTTATAGAAGCAGGTACTAAACTAAAAGTTGATAAATTAGTTTCTCCTGCAGGTTATATGATGTACCGTATCTCATCGGGAGAACATTCTGGTAAATATATAACTGCAAATGAGAAGTTTGTTAGCATTGATAAAAAAGAAGATCAACTTTCTAACCCAATTTCTAGACCTGTAGCTATTAAACTTCTAGCTTCACAAAACATCTATTCAGATGAAGAATTAAGTAAAGTACGTGTTACTATGAGTAATGGTGCTGTATTAAATATAAATGGTTATGGTATCTCTAAAAAAACAATAGATTGATTTACTATATTTCTGATGGCTCATATGTACCTGTTAATCCTGTACGTATAACAGAAGTAAACCGTGAATCTGCGAACTCTAAAGATATAAATAAAGAAAACAATAATAGTTCAAATAACCAAAAAAATAGTACAACTCAAAATACTACTCAGAAAAAAATAATAGTAATACAAAAGTAATACTCAGAAAAAAATAACAACTAAAAAAATAATGACTATCTAATAATAGATAGTCATTATTTTTTTTATTTCCTTTTATATTCTTTTTAATTTAGATGCTAACCAATAAAACTTGGATTTATATCTTTTCTTTAATAACGGTCTTCCTCTAACGCAAACACCAATATCATATGAGGCTGTTTTTATCATATGGATTTAAAAAAACCTATAACTAAAAGCATATTCAGGTCCATCATTCTCCATTATATCCAGTAAATAAGACATGTTATATTCTTTTTCCCACAGTCTTTATGATGATGCCCTCTTTCTCTAATTGAGTTACATAGTTTAAACATTCCTCAAAATAACAAAATTGCTCTGCGAAACTGACATCCTTGTCAAAAAGAATTATATTCTTTTTACCATCTGATCTAATTTTTTTCAAATTTCAAATTAACTAGTAATTCTTCATTCTGACGACTTTTTTTCCATATTTTTAACCTCCCGAAAATCTCTAATATATCTCTATCAATTATTTAATTATATTATATCGTTCTCAAGAACTTTTTTTCTACTACTGATTTTTTTGTACCTTTTTATAATGTGTACAAAAAAAGAATCAACTATATTCAATGAAATAAACAGAGAAATTATAACTATAAAACGACAATTTTATATGATTCCCAATAATATTCTCCTGTTATACATTGCTAATCTGAATAAATCATCTTATCTTTTTGTTATTGATATGATATTTTTTTAAAAAATCATTTATAACTTTTTCTTCTTCTAATTTAGCTTTTTTTATTTCCATCTGAAGTGCCTCTAATCTAATTCTCATATCAGGAGTATTTAATATACCTTTACCTTCGAATATATGACCTGCATTTTTATGTGATGAAATAACAGCATTTTTATTATAACTTTGAATAATTTTTTTGCCATTTCGTAACTTCCCCACATTTGATCATCTTCACCTACTATCATTAAAATATTTGCTTTAATATTTTTGAGCTGGAATTAATTTTTCTTGTTCTTTCTAAATCTTGTTCTACAGCATTATCATATATTGCTTTATATTGAACAGGAGATTTAATTATTATTGGAACTAGTATATTTTTTTAAATAAGTAAGGAAAGATGATTTTTTTATATCGATATATTCTATTTCTTTACCATTCCAAGTCCAAGAAGAACCGTAATTATCAAAAATCTAATCCTGCAAATATATACGCTGATGGAGCGATTAAAATTAAGTTTGAAATTTCATCATATTTTGTTGCTAAATTTAAAGCATATTCCGCTCCTTTTGAAGTCGCTAGAACTGTAATAGGTGTTTTTTTCTTCTATATTCTTATTGACATATTTAAGTACATCTTCAAACTGTTCTAATGGTATTTTTAACTAATGTTTTTTGTTGATTTTTCATACCAAACATAAATACAGCTAGTGTTTCATAACCTTCTTTTGCCAGCCTTTGCGCTTCTTCAAAATTAGGACTTCCCTCAGAACCTCCATAACAAATCACAATTCCCTTATGAGTCTTTTCTTTCAGAAATTAAAGTGAAATCCTTGAAAAGTACCTTCATCTATTACTCTCACATCGACACCATTTATTTTTTTAGGATATAAACTTAAATTAGTTACATCGTTATAATACTCAGCAGAAGTTAAACTATCTTTACCGTATTTATAGTCATTATATAATCTTGTAGTAAATACCACTACAGTTAAAGTTATAGCTTTAATTAATATAAATAATAAAATTTTTTTCCATTTTCACCATTACCCTCCCTTAAAATAATAAAATCTTTCTTAATTTTATTATACCATCTATATAGCGGTTTTCAAATGGCAATTTATTGTTTATTTCTCAATTGTATTACTTCCAT
>BNJU01001196.1_pt1 | contig 84052 bp, 87 predicted proteins | sample 8539281 | NCBI WGS metagenome assembly BNJU01 (sample SAMD00202456, study PRJDB9452) | human saliva metagenome | isolation source: human saliva | place: Japan | reverse complement strand
GATGCCATATCGGTCACAGACATATGACGTCGGCCGCAAGCCCTGTCAATGCAGGCACAATCCGCTAACTACAGCAACGTAAGTTACGATTGTGAATAGTGTGAATTCTGTTTTCAGATGGGACCAAAGCGACTAGTGTGGCTTTGTCGCATCCGGGCTGACGCTGCCTGCCGTCTTCGTCCCCTGATCCGCTCCGCGCCCCCTGCTTCCGCGGAACGGATCCCGACGGCGGGCCGGCGTCGGTCCCTGGGTGAGGCGTCATCCTCACGTTCAGCCCCATCACGACGGAGAACCCCTGTGAGCCCGATCCCCTCAAGACGGCACGGACACGGTGTCGTCGCCACCGCAGTGGTGGCCCTGGCATGCACCCTGGCGCCGTCGGTGCTGGCCGACCCCGTGGACCAGAGCGACATTGATCGCTCCAAGGCCTCCGAGCGCTCGACCTCCACCTCCATCGCCTCCCTGGAGGCCCGGCTCGCCCAGGAGAGCAGCAACCTGGAGGAGGCCCAGATCAAGGCTCAGTCCGCCAACGAGGACTACCTGGCCGCCGTCGACGAACTCAACAAGGCCACCAAGGACGCCCAGACCGCCCAGGCCAACGCCGACTCCGCCGCCGACAGCACTACGTCGGCCCGCTCCGACCTCGGCTCGATCGTCGTGCAGACCTACCAGGAGAGCGGCAACCCGCTCGACCCGCTCACCCCGTACCTGACCAGCGAGTCGCTGGCGGACCTGGCCGACGCCGACGTCGCCCTGACCCGGGCCGGGGAGAAGAACAACGCCAAGGTCCAGAACGTCGAGGCCCTCGAGGCGGTGGCCACGAGTATGCAGACCATCGCCGACCAGAAGGTCAAGGCCAAGGAGGCCGCCAAGACCTCCGCCGAGACCGCCAAGACCGACGCCGAGACCGCCGCCAACGAGGCCCAGAGCGCTGTCACCACCACCCGCACCAACCGCCAGAACCTCATCACTCAGCTGGCCGCGCAGCGCAACACCACCGTCGAGCTCGAGACGAAGTACCAGAACCAGGTCGAGGCCGAGCGCAAGGCCCGCGAGGAGGCCGCCGCCCAGGCCGCAGCCAAGGCGGCCTCGGAGAAGGCCGCCGCCGACCTCGCCCAGAAGCAGGCCGAGCAGGCCGCCGCCCAGCCTCAGGAGTCGGCCCCCGCTCCCCAGGAGCAGGCGAGCCGGCCCAGCCCGGGCCAGCAGTCCTCGGCCCAGGAACCCGCCACCACCTCCCAGCCGGAGCCCGAGGCGGCCGAAGAGGAGACCGCGCCCGCACCTGCACCCGCTCCGGCCCCGGAGCCTGCACCCGCGCCATCGCGTTCCGGCAGCGCCGCTCCACCGCCATCAACGCGGCCATGGGCTACCTCGGCACCCCCTACGTGTGGGCCGGGGAGTCGGCCGCAGGGCCTGGACTGCTCCGGGCTGACGATGGTCTCCTACGCGGCCGCAGGCGTGGAGCTCACGCACTCCTCACGCGTGCAGTACGGGAGGGCTCCTGGTTCCGCTCGACGCCGCTCAGCCCGGGGACCTGGTCTTCTGGTCCTCCGACGGCAGCCAGTCCGGCATCTACCACGTGGCCATCTACCTGGGCGACGACATGATGATCGAGGCGCCGACCTTCGGCATGACCGTGCGCGTCACCTCCATGCGCTACTCCGGCATCATGCCCTCACGCGGTGCGCCTCTAAACCTCTTAAGCGGGGCGGGGCGGAGCGCGTATGACGCCCCGCCCCGCCCCGTGCGGTTGGTGCGCGTCAGTGGCCCTCGCGGGCGACGCGGTCGGCCTCGCGCTGGAAGGACTGACGGATCTCTCCTCGGCCTCCTCGCGGCCCACCCAGTGGGCGCCCTCGACGGACTTGCCGGGCTCGAGGTCCTTGTAGACCTCGAAGAAGTGCTGAATCTCCAGGCGGTGGAACTCCGAGACGTCCTCGATGTCGGTACGCCAAGAGGCGCGCTGGTCGGCGCTGGGCACGCACAGGACCCTTGTCGTCGCCGCCCTTCTCATCGCGCATGCGGAACATGCCCAGCGCGCGGCAGCGGATGACGCAGCCGGGGAAGGTCGGCTCCTCCAGCAGGACCAGCGCGTCCAGGGGGTCGCCGTCCTCGCCGAGGGTCCCGTCGATGTAGCCGTAGTCGTCGGGGTAGCGCGTCGAGGTGAAGAGCATGCGGTCCAGGCGGATTCGGCCGGTCTCGTGGTCGATCTCGTACTTGTTGCGGTTGCCCTTGGGGATCTCAATCGTGACGTCGAACTCCACGGGGAGCCTCCTTCGCTCGTGTCTTCAGCTCGTTGGGCGCTGGAGCGGCGCCTGGTGGTCGGCGTCGATCCGGCGGGGCGGGTATTGATGGCACTAGTGTGGCGCACGACAGCGCCTGAGGCCGGTAAACGCGTACTCTGCACGTCGGTGCACGGGTGGCAGTAACCTCCTGGGCGCCCCACCCACTTGATATACAGGCCATCCCAGCCTGTCCACAACCCAGTCCGGAGGACGTATGCGCAAGGTCCAGACCGCTGCCCTGACGGCGGCGAGCCTGCTGGTTTTCTGCGGCTACTACAGCCTGGGCGATGCTCTCGACCTGTTGCCCGGCCCGGTGACGGTCGCCTACGCCGACGTCGCCCCCGGCCCCTTTCCCGACGCCGGCCGCCCCCAGCGCCAAGACCACCGCCCCTCCGGCCTGGACCAGGGGGCTCCCACGCCCTCCAAGGCTGCCCTGAACGGCTACATCCAGGGCGTGGTCTCCGACGCCGCCCTGACCGGGGGGAACGTGACGGCCTCCGTCGTCGATATCGCCACCGGCGAGGAGCTGCTGGACCGCTCGGCCGCCTCCGGGGTGACGCCGGCCTCCACCAACAAGGTGCTCACCGCCTGGGCCGCCCTGTCCTCCATGGGGCCGGGCCACACTCTCCAGACCAAGGCCGTCCTGGAGGGGCAGACCCTGACCCTCGTGGGCGGCGGTGACGTGCTGCTGGCCGAGAACGAAGGCGACCCGAACGCCACGGCCGGCCACGCGGGCCTGGGCGACCTCGCCCGAGCCACCGCCGAGAAGCTCAAGTCGCAGGGGGTGACGTCGGTCTCCCTGCGCCTGGACGACACCCTGTTCACCGGCCCCCAGTGGAACGAGAAGTGGGAGGCCGGCAACGAGCAGTACGTGGCCAAGATCCAGCCGATCATGGTGAATGTCTCGGCCACCCAGAACCAGGGCTACCCGGAGGACCCGGCCATGGAGGCCGCCCAGGCCTTCGCCAAGCACCTGAGCGAGGCCGGCATCACGGTCGACGGCGAGCCGACGCGCGCGGCAGCCTCCGGCAGCGCCCGGGAGGTGGCCTCGGTCTCCTCCGCCCCGCTGTCCGACATCCTCTCCGTGTCGCTCAAGACCTCCGACAACACGATGACCGAGGTCGAGGGCGGCTCGTGGCCGCCCACGCCAAGGAGACCACCGACTTCGCCGGAGCTTCCAAGGCCGTGCTCGCCCAGCTGAGCAAGGACGGCTTCGACACCTCCGGGGTGACGCTCCTGGACTCCTCCGGGCTGGCCAAGGGCAACAAGGTCCCCGCCAGGCTCCTGACCCAGATCATGACCAAGGCCGCCGGAGGCGAGGGCGGCTCGGCCGGGCGCACCCTCATCGCCGACCTGCCCGTCGGCGCCCTGGACGGCACCCTGGGCAAGCGTCTGCATGACACCGCCGCAGCCGGGACGGTGCGCGCCAAGACCGGCTCACTGGAGCAGACCGCCTCCCTGGCGGGGGTCGTCACCACCGCCGACGGGCGCCAGCTTGCCTTCGCGGTCATGACCAACGGCTTCTCCACCAACGGCGGTGGGGCAACCGCGGCCGCGGCCGCGATCGACAATCACTTCGTGGCGCCCCTGGCCTCGTGCGGATGCTCGTAAGGGGCGCGGCGGCGTGTTCAGCGCAGCGGCGACAGGCAGGGGCTCAGGCAGCCCGGTGAACTCGGCGAGAAAGGTGTCACGGTGACGACCCAGGGCACAGCGGCGGGACTCGTCGACTGGCGGACGGTGGAGCGCCTGACCGCGCTCATCCCGGCGGGCCCCAGCGCCTCGCGCTCAGCGCGCGCCAGCTCGGTGGCGGTGCTGCGTCGCTCCGCCCAGGAGGCACCGGCCTGGGTCGCCAGGATCACCGGACTGAACCGGGCGGCCCAGCAGGTCGCCGAGACCACGCGGGTCAGCGTCGTCGACCGGGCCGGGCTCGTGCGCGCCTCCAGTCGGGCACTGCGCGGCCTCATGGAGCAGGTGCCCGCCCCGCCGGCCTCGGAGGCGATCCAGCTCGTCGGGGCCGCCGAGGTTGCCGGGGCGATGAGCCTGCTGGCCACCCGGCTCCTGGGGCAGGTGGTGCCCGCGGCCCCGAGCGGAACCCGCGGTCATGGGGCCGGTAGCGCAGGCCCCGCTCGCCCTGCCGGCGAGAAGGACTGCGCGGGGGACGACGTCGTGACGCCCGGCACTGGCCCGGCCCGCGAGGCGACCACGGACGCAGGTGGGGAGGGTGTGGCCCCGCCGCACCTGCTGCTCGTGGCCCCCAACGTGCTGGCGGTACGCCGCCAGATGGACCTGGACATGCTCGACCTCCCCGCCTGGGTCTGCCTGCACGAGATGACCCACGCCGTCCAGCTGGCCGCCGCGCCCTGGCTTGGCCCTTACCTGTCGGACTCCATGCGCATGGTGATCGGCGCCGTCGTCGAGGCCGCCTATGGCGGTGCCGACGGTGCCGGAAGCGCCGGCGGCGGGAGCCAACAGGAGCTGGGGAGTCGGCCGCGGCGGGGCCGGGCGGTGCGCCTTGCGGCGCGCGCCGGCCGAGGGCGGGTGCTCGAAGGGCTGATGAATGTCACGGATCGCGCCGAGGTCGCCTCCCTGGCGGCCGCGCTGACCTTCCTGGAAGGGCACGCCGAGGTGGTCCTCGATGACGTGCACCCCAACCGGATGCCCTCGGTCCACCGGCTCCGGGCCGTGCTCTCGCGCAGCCGCGCGGCCGACGGCGGCATCGGCCCCGGTCCCGGACTGGGCTCGCTCCTGCTGCACCGGCTCATGGGCCTGGAGGCCAAGGAGGCCCAGTACGCCGACGGCGCCGCATTCGTGCGCAGCGTCGTGACCCGCATCGGGCATGAGGGGCTCAACGCCGTGTTGGGCCGATCCCGAGTTGCTGCCCACGCCGGCTGAGCTCGCCCGCCCCGACGTGTGGGTGCGTCGCGTCAGCTGACGTGTCAGGCCGGGGCTCGTTGTGGCAGGCTTGTGGCGTCGGCGCGGACCGGTGGCCTCCCCCGGCCCCGGTGAGCCCGCGCAGCCATGACGACACATGAGGAAGGCAGGGCGTATGGACGCCACGGACATGGGATCGGACCTTCAGCAGGTTCTCATCACCGAGGAGCAGATCGGGCAGCGCCTCGATGAGATGGCCGCGCAGATCGACGCGGACTACGCGGGCCGTGACCCTCTGCTCGTCGGCGTGCTCAAGGGAGCCGTCTACGTCATGGCGGACCTGTCGCGCCGGCTGCACATGAGCGCGCCGATGGACTGGATGGCGGTGTCCTCCTACGGCTCGGGAACCAAGTCCTCCGGCGTCGTGCGCATCCTCAAGGACCTGGACACCGACGTCACCGACCGGCACATCCTCATCGTTGAGGACGTCATCGACTCCGGGCTGACCCTGTCCTGGCTGGTGGGCAACCTGTCCTCGCGCGGCGCGGCCTCAGTGGAGATCGCCACGCTGCTGCGCAAGCCCGACGCCGCCAAGGTCGAGGTGGACGTCAAGTACGTCGGCTTCGATATTCCTACGGAGTTCGTCGTCGGCTACGGGCTGGACTACGCCGAGCGGTACCGCAACCTGCCGTTCATCGGTACGCTGCGCCCTGAGGTCTACGGGGGCTGACTGACCCAGGTCAACCTTGACGCAACCTGAGGGGCAGACGGAAAAATAACGGGATGTGGCCTCTGAGGGCCGTCGTCGGGCGGCGGTCAAGGGCCCCCAGAACTGCGACGTACCCCCTTTCTAAGGTGGTCGGAGTCGCGTACGTTACGTTAAGATAACAAGTGTAGGTCGCCGGTGGATGCCCTCTCCCGGCGGGTGACGTGGAAGGACTGTTGGTAACAGTGAAGAAGACTGTGCGTCGACGCGCCCCGAGGCTGGTCGGCCTCGCCGGCGCGGTGGTGCTGTCGTCCTCGCTGAGCTTTCCCGTGATGGCTCCGGTGGCGGCCGAGCCGACCTCCGGCGGCACATTTAATACGGTCGCTGAGATGGCGCAGGCCAGCGGGGCTTCCGGCACCCTGACCACCCTCGGTGACGAGGCGCCCGGCGACGGCGGTGGCCTGACCTACGACGTGCAGAGCACGAGTCCCGAGGGCGCGCTGGGCGCCGTCTCGGTCATGCTGGCCGATGGTCAGTGGGCCGTGCCGCAGGGGCTCCCAGCCGGCCCGGCCGTTGGCGCGGACGGTACTGCCGCCAACGACGTCGTGGCCCGGACCCAGTCCTTCGTCAACGCCGGCGGGTCCCTGATGTCGGATGCGTCGCGGCCCACGCCGTTGTCGGGCGCGAACGTGCGTGCCAGCGGCTCCGCCCCGTACGCGATCACCTCCTCGGCCCTGGTGGGCATGGTCCTCTCCGGCTGGGACTACTCGCACACCACGTATGCGGCGGACCAGAACACCCAGGTCGGCTATCGGGCCGACGTCGGCCAGGACCTCTCCGGGAGCTGGAAGCCGGACGACCTGGCCGGCTGGTTCCACTCCCAGGGGCGCCTGTGGCTGAACACGGACGGCTCGATCAGCCCCGGGGACATCGTCTTCTTCTCCAACCCCTTGCCCGGGGGACAGGGCGAGTCCGGCTCAGCTCCCTCCCAGTCCACGGTGTTCGGGAACGTCTACGACGTCGGCATCTACGTCGGCAACAACCAGGTGGTGCGGGCCTCGACGGGTACCGCCCAGGCGCAGACCCTGGACGCGCAGACGATGGCCGAGGTGGCTCTGGTGGCGCGCCCGCAGTGGTCCGCCCCCGCTGGTGGCGCGCCCGCCCCGGCGGATCAGCAGCGCGCCGGCGCTAGTGGCGGCAGTGCGGGTGCCGGGGGCGGCGCTGCGACACCGGCCCCGGAGGCCTCGGCGTCGGCCTCATCCCAGGCGAAGCCTCAGCAGGGCCCGACTGCGGGGGCCCCGTCCTCCAACGGCGGCTCAGTGCCGGACGGCGCGAGCGCCGGCTCGCAGTCCTCGAGCGGGGCTGGGAGCAGCGACCACAACGAGGTCGTGGTGGGTGCTGGTAGCAGCCAGGACGCGAAGGGGCGCACGAGCGCCGCTGAGCGGCCTTCGGCCGAGAGTGTTCGGGAGCGGTGGCTGCCGGTGACGGGTGTGGCGATCGGCGTGCTGTCCGTGGCCGCGATCCTGCTGTCTGCCGGCCTCATCGTCCTGCGCCTGCGCCGCGCCTGAAGCGGGCGCGGCGCGCGAGGCGGCTTGGGCCGCCGCCGGGCCGTCTGGTCGCATGACTGCCTGCCCGCTCGTGGGCGGGTAAGGAATGAACGGCGAGTGGGCGGATGCCGAGTTTCTTGGTGCCGCCCGTTTTGTCTGCGTCTGCTTGGCCGGCTCCTGCGGTAGAGGTGTTTCGGCTGCGTGACGTTTCCTGGAACTGTGCGAGATTCTCTGGTGCGGATGTAGTCGGGGCAACCTTAATGCTGTATTGTTGTTCTCAACACCATGAAAATGATGTGCACAGGCGGCGCCTCGTTTGCTTGAAAACTGTACTGAATAGGAGTTTGTGGTGGTCGTACATTGCAGTTCTTCCTGCTGTCTGCGGAATGTGTTACGCAGAAAGTGGATGTATCTCATAATGGGTGTGTTTGCCCTACTTTGTATGGTATCCAATCGTGCTACTGAAGGTTGGAGCTGGCGTCTATTAGTGGCTATATACTTGCCGTATGTGATTGTTTCGTTGTGGCATCTTGCTGGCGCTTTTGGTGAAGTTGCCTGGTCGTTGGATGCAGGGATCAATGAAGATGTGCGCAAGATTTTGCGCGACAATGTCACTGCTATAATGCCCTTTATTATTCTGGTTGGATTGGCGAGGCAAGGTTTACCTGATACGGAATTTAAGGAAGCGGAGGAGCGGGTGCGACCCGGGCTGCTTGGACTATTTCTTGTCTACACGTGGCTGGGAATCGTTCGTGCGGTAATTGCAACGCGTTGGAAGAAGATGAGTGGTGATGCGGATGCTGAGTCTCGGGTTGGTGCTGGCCAAGCCCATGGGTGTGCTTCAGTAAGCTGTGAGCCTGCCTTGACGAATGGTTCGGATGGAGGCGGCGCCGCTACCGCAAGTCTGGATGGTGGTCAGAGTGGTGAGGTGGGGACGAGTGTCGCTGTGCAGGTTGACAACAAAAATGGTCGAGACTGGCAGATGCTGGCCATAGGGGCGGCGATCGGTGTGCTCGCCAGTGATGTCGTCGTCCGGCGCTTTCGTCGAAATTGAGGTGCGCGACTGGTTTGCTGATGCGTTCAGTGTGGTAAGGCGGACACTGTGAGTTTCTTGGCTCTTTTGTGGAGGGTGTTGATGGGGTTCGTCATGTCGTAAAGATTGATGGCGTTGGCACTGAGTGGGGTGCCGAAATTTTCTCTGACCTTGTTGTGGCGAGTGTGCAATGCGGTGTTGCGCGGGCCTTCTTTGGGTGGACGGTATTTCGCGTTGGTAAATGCGTCTCCTGCTGAGGGTGTTGTGGGTCCTGATGTGGTAGTGGGGAAATTCCTCTACCTGGGAGCTGGGGTTGCAGGTTGAGAAAACCCGCTACGGGAAGGTGATGTGGAACTGGTGGGCGTCAGTGGTGCTTATGCTGTCTCGGGCGGGCTCGGTGTCACCTGACTCGATCTACGACTTCCAGTGTTTGGGAGGTGGTTGGCGCAACATTCTTTGGAGTGGGCGCCCGTGGTGTGTGATTCCGGTGATGGTGCGCAGGTGACGGGAGGACGTCTCTGGTCAGGCCATGGCGATAATTCTCGGAGGTGGCAACTGGATGAAGGGGCAGGGCCTTCTGTGCTGCGAACGGCTGGATGCCGTATCACTGTAGGGAACGATACTTGTGGCTCCGTGGTCGAGGTCGTGGTGGGTGCTGGTAGCAGCCAGGACGCGAAGGGGGCGCACGAGCGCCGCTGAGCGGCCTTCGGCCGAGAGTGTTCGGGAGCGGTGGCTGCCGGTGACGGGCGTGGCGATCGGCGTGCTGTCCGTGGCCGCGATCCTGCTGTCTGCCGGCCTCATCGTCCTGCGCCTGCGCCGCGCCTGAAGCAGGGGCGGCGCGCGGGGCGGCTTGGTGGCCGGCCCGCTACACCAGCGTCGGCTCCCACAGCGCCTACGGGATGGGCGTCATCGACGTCGTCGCGGACGCACCATAGGGGCCGGACTCACTCCCGGGCCGCTGTCCTCGGGCCCGACGGTGTGTCCTTGCGGCCAGAGAGCCTCCAGCCGGCCGGCTCGGCCGGATCTTCCCGGCCACGCCCGGCGCGAACGTGAGCAAGCGCAATGGGACCTTTGCCGTGCTATCGGCTAACGTCTGAGAGTCAAGTATGTTGAAGGGACCTACCGCACGATGAAAGATTCTGGGCGCGAGCCCGGCCGCAAGGACTCGGACAAGCCGGGCAAGGCCGGTAAGAACGACCGCGGCAAGCGCGACCGCAAGCTCCGCGACACCCTGGGCAACCCGTTCCTGTGGTTGGTGCCCTTCCTCCTGGTCGTCATCCTCGGCTGGGCCGTCTTCTCCTCGATGTTCGGCTACCGCACCATCGACACCTCCGACGGCCTGACGCTCCTGCGGGACAAGCCGGACACGATCAAGTCGATCACCGTCGTCGACGGCAACCAGCGCGTCGAGCTGGACCTCACCACCACCTACGTCCAGCCCAAGAAGAAGGGCATCGAGTCGCGCCCGGTGGGCAAGAAGGTCGAGTTCTCCTACACCGACGCCCAGGCCGAGCAGGTCGACCGCCTCGTGCAGGCCGCCGCCCCCAAGGAGGGCTTCAACTCCGTCGTGCCCACCACCAGCTGGTGGTCCTCCCTCATCCAGCTGCTCGTCCCCGCCCTGCTGCTGGGCGGCTTCATGTGGTGGATGCTGAGCCGCATGGGCGGCGGGCGCGGCGGCGCCATGGGCTTCGGCCGCTCCAAGGCGAAAGTCGGCTCCAAGGAGATGCCCGACGTCACCTTCGACGACGTCGCCGGCGAGGACGAGGCCGTCGAGGAGCTCGAGGAGATCCGCGAGTTCCTCTCCGAGCCCGAGAAGTTCCGCGCCGTCGGCGCCAAGATCCCCAAGGGTGTCCTCCTCTACGGCCCGCCCGGAACCGGTAAGACCCTCCTGGCCAAGGCCGTCGCCGGCGAGGCCGGCGTGCCCTTCTTCTCCATGGCCGCCTCCGAGTTCGTCGAGATGTTCGTCGGCGTGGGCGCCTCGCGCGTGCGCGACCTGTTCGACCAGGCCAAGGAGAACGCCCCCGCCATCATCTTTGTCGACGAGATCGACGCCGTCGGCCGCCACCGCGGCTCCGGCACCGGCGGTGGGCACGACGAGCGCGAGCAGACCCTCAACCAGCTCCTCGTCGAGATGGACGGCTTCGACGCCAACACCAACGTCATCCTCATCGCCGCCACCAACCGCCCCGACGTCCTGGACCCGGCCCTCCTGCGCCCGGGCCGCTTCGACCGGCAGGTCAGCGTCGAGGCCCCCGACATGGCCGGGCGCGCCGCCATCCTCAAGGTCCACGCCAAGGGCAAGCCCCTCAACGACGACGTCGACCTCGAGCTCGTGGCCAAGCGGACCCCCGGCTTCACCGGTGCGGACCTGGCCAACGTCCTCAACGAGGCCGCCCTGCTCACCGCCCGCTCCAACGCCCACCTCATCGACAACCGGGCCCTGGACGAGGCCATCGACCGCGTCATCGCCGGCCCGCAGAAGCGCACCCGCGTCATGCGCGACCACGAGAAGCGCGTCACCGCATACCACGAGGCCGGTCACGCACTGTGCGCCGCCGCCGGCGCCTACTCCGACCCGGTCACCAAGGTGACGATCCTGCCGCGCGGGCGCGCCCTGGGCTACACGCAGGTCATGCCCCAGGACGACAAGTACTCCACCACCCGCAACGAGCTGCTCGACCAGCTCGTCTACGCCATGGGCGGGCGGGCCGCCGAGGAGATCATCTTCCGCGACCCCACCACCGGCGCCTCCAACGACATCGAGAAGGCCACCGCCACGGCCCGCAAGATGGTCACCGACTACGGCATGACCAGCGCCGTCGGCGCCGTCAAGCTCGGCACCACCGAGAGCGAGACGGTCCTGGGGCTCAACGCCACCAGCCGTGACTTCTCCGAGGAGGTCGCCGCCACCGTCGACGCCGAGGTTCGCAACCTGCTGGACACCGCCCACCGGGAGGCCTGGGAGATCCTCACCCGCAACCGCGCCGTGCTCGACCAGCTGGCCGAGGAGCTCCTCACCCGCGAGACGCTCCTGGAGAAGGACCTGGAGAGGATCTTCGAGGGCGTCATCAGCAGCCCGAGCGGCCCTCTGTGGCGCAGCGACGAGTCGCTGCCCGTCGTCGAGGCCGCCCCCGCCCCTGTCGGTGAGTCCGACGACTCCCACGGCAGCGACGACTTCTGGGGCTACAACCATTGAGCTGGCCCGGGCCCGGTGGCCCGGCAGGTGCGGAGAGACAAGAGACAGAGGCTGACCATGAGCTATGACGCAGAGGGTGTGCGCCGCGCGGTGCACGACCTGCTCGTCGCCATCGGGGAGGACCCCGAGCGTGACGGGCTGCGTGACACCCCCGAGCGCATGGCGCGCGCCTACGCGGAGATGTTCGCCGGCCTCGACCAGGACCCGGCCGAGCACGTTGAGCGGGTCTTCGACGTCGGGCACGAGGAGATGGTCCTCGTGCGCGACATCCCCATGTACTCGGTGTGCGAGCACCACCTGCTGCCCTTCCACGGGTCGGCACACGTGGGCTACATCCCCGGCGAGGACGGGCGTGTCACCGGCCTGTCCAAGGTGGCGCGCCTCGTGGACGGCTACGCTCGGCGCCCCCAGGTCCAGGAGCGCCTCACCCGGCAGATCGCCGATGCGCTCGTCGAGCGCCTGCAGTGCCGAGGAGTGCTCGTGGTCGTTGAGGCCGAGCACCTGTGCATGTCGATGCGGGGCGTGCGCAAGCCCGGCTCCAACACGGTCACCTCCGCCGTGCGCGGCATCATGCGCAACGCCGCCACCCGCTCCGAGGCAATGAGCCTGGTCCTGGGCCGGCGGTCCTGAGCGCGGGCTGACGGCCACGAGACCTCGACACCGGAGAGGACCGGTGAAATAGTGGGGCGATGAGTCCCACGTACAAGAGGCTGCTGGTGGCCGTCGATGCCGGGCTGCTGCTCTACTGGGCGGCCGTCTTCCTCAATCTCATTCCCGAGCACCTGCGTTTCAAGGACTACTCCAACCAGGTCATCCAGGCCTGGAACTGGTCCTTCTTCCCGCTCGACGTGGCTGCCGCACTGACCGTCTTCCTCGGCGCCCACCTGACGCGCGTGGGCAGCAGGATCGGGGACCTGGTGCTGACGGTCGGGCTCATGCTCACCTTCTGCGCCGGGTTCATGGCGATCTCCTTCTGGTCCTTCTACCGCGACTTCGACCCGTTGTGGTGGGGACCCAACGCCCTGCTCATGATCGTCCCGGCGCTCGCCTTCGGCTCCATGGTCTGCCGGCGGCTCGAGAGCGCGGAGAACCGGGCGTGACGGTCAGGGACGTGCTCTGCCCGTCCACGTGGGGGAGCGTGTGCCGCCCGGGTGCTCCCGCAGGCCGGACCGTGCTCAGTGCGCTGAAGGATCGCGCGGGGGCTACGGGCCACGGCGTGTGCGCCTGGCCGGCGCTCGGAGGCGCCATCATCTCCGAGGTGTCGGCGACCCTCGCCCTGCGCCAGGCCCTGAACCAGCCGGGCTTCTACGTCATGGTTGGGATCGGGTACGCTCTGGCCTTCGTCCTCCTGTCGCTGACGCTCAAGGCCGGCATGCCGCTCGGCGTCGCCTATGGGCTCTGGGGCGCCCTGGGCGTGGCGCTGACCGCCGTGCTGTCCATGCTCGTCTTCGGCGAGCCGATCACGGTGCTCGTCGCCCTCGGCATCGCGCTCATCATGGTCGGAGTGCTCCTCGTCGAGCTCGGGGCGCAGCGCGCAGGCACGCAGCACAAGGAGGGCGAGGCGTCATGAGCGGGCTCTACCTGGTGGCAGCCATCGCCTCCGAGACCACCGGCACACTCTCGCTCAAGCTCGCCTCCGACGGCAGAGGACTGCGATGGTACGGCCTCGTCATCGCCGGCTACCTGGGGGCCTTCGCCCTGTTGACTCTGGCTCTCAAGGAGGGGATGGCGCTCGGTGTCGCCTACGGGATCTGGTCGGCCGGGGGAGTGGCCGTCACGGCAATCGCCTCACGGTTCCTCTTCGGTGAGCCGCTGACCCGCGCCATGGTGGCCGGCATTGCGCTCATCATGGCCGGGGTACTCCTCGTCGAGCTCGGCAGCGCGTACTAACAACGCACCGGAGGCGATCGCGGGCCAGAATGTCCAAATCGGTGACAAAGGACCGCCAGTGCTCCTTGGCCGTCCATGCGAACCGCGGAATCATGCGGTTTTCTTTCGTCGGTGTGGGTCCGGCCCGAGCCTTTGTATCCGATCTGGACACGATCCCGCTCACTTCCTCCGCGGGCGGACCGGCCGAGCGGCCCTCGTGAGGGACGTGGTGTGGGCAGAAGGCCCTCTCGGCCGGGGACATTCGACATCGACGGGTGCAGTCCACGCGTTCGGGGACAGGATGGCTGTCCCCAGACGCGTGACATGTCCCCGGCTGGAGTGGTTGGCACCCGGCCGCGCGGAATGTCCCCGCCCAGGCACCCTGGTTGCGAAGACACATCCGGCCCGCGGCGCCGGGAGGGCCGTGTGTCCGGGCTGTAGCGCAGGAAAGGACTTGTGTCAGGCCGTGGCGGCGGGCCTGTCAGGAGACCGCCTGGAAGGGGACGCTGAAAACCGTGGTCCAGCGGCCGTCGCCCTGGCTCACGCTCAGACTGCCGCCCAGGGCCTCCACGCGGCGCCGCGCCCCCTCCAGGCCCAGGCCCGAGGAGAAGGCGTCATAGCCCGGTACGCCACTACCCGGTGCGCCGGCGCCCGCCCACACGCCGCCCACCTGCCCCGGGAGGCCGACGTCATTGCTCGCCATCGCCTCCAGGGAGCGCCCGTCGGACTCGATGACCAGCCGCGCCCGTCCCTGCGGGGCCGTGTACTTGGACATGTTCGACACCAGCTCGCCCAGCACCCGCAGCAGCTGGAGGCGCACGCCCGGCGGAATCACCGGGATCCCGAGCAGCTCCAGGCCCTCGACCTCCAGGTGCGCCCCCCGCTGCCCCAGGATGGCCGCGGCATCGGAGATGACCGCCTCCAGGGGGCGCGGCGCAGAGGTCGCCTCGATATCCAGCCGCTCGCCCCCGCGGATGTCACTCATGGCGCGCAGCGCGTGCCGCATCTGCTCCACCGCCGCGCGCACCGCCACCGTCATCGCGTCCAGCTCGGGCGCCAGCGCCGCGTCCTGGGGATGCGCGAGCCGGGCCTGCTCGGCCGTCATCACCGCGTGGGTCAGGTCGCGCACCACCGTGTCATGCAGCTCGGTGACCACCAGGAGGCGCTGGCGCTCCATGCTCTCGCGGTAGGTGTGCAAGGAGCGCTCGGCCTGGTCGCGCGGGCTGCGGATGAGCTCGGCCAGAGTGATGGCCCCGCCCCGACCACAACCCACCACGCCAGCAGCGAGACCCAGCCCTCACTGGTCTCGCCCCACCGGGCGTCGGCGATCAAGAGCACAAGCGAGAAGACCACCAGGCTGTAGGCGGGCATCCGCGGAAAACCGCGCGCCACGAGGACCGCCGTGCACAGCCAGGGAATGATGCCCGGGGAGAGGGGCACATCAGTCATCATCAATGTGCCGGCCCACGCCATCGCACCGCCCAGCAGGGCCCCCGGCCAGGGGAAGCGGCTGCACAGCGCCAGCGCCAGGCCCCCGACGACCTCGAAGACGATCATGGACGTGTACAGCGGCCACGCCGCCGTGACCGAGAACAGAGTAATCAGCGCGGCCAGGAAGGCGTGCGCCAGGTGCAGCCGCCAGGTCGGCCGCCACGTCGTGTACCGCGTGGGCTGCATCAGATTCGCCGCAACAGCCGACAACGTCTCACCACCTTCCCCTGAGCTGATCCGGATAATATCCCTCCATGACGGTTCCCAACGTGACTGATGCTCCGGCTGCTCCCTCGCAGGTCCTGCGCGTGGCCATCGTCGATGACGACCCCTTCGTCCTCCAGGCACTGCGGGCCTACCTCAGCTCCGACGAGCGCATCGAGGTGACCAGCACCTTCTCCCGCGCCGCCGACGCCCTGGCCTTCCTCCACAAGATCCGCGTGGACGTCCTGCTCACCGACGTGCGCATGCCCGAGATGGACGGCCTGGAGCTGCTCACCCGGGTGCGCCGCCAGTGGCTCCCGCACGGCCGTCGTCGTGCTGACCTCCTTCGACGACGACGAGGCGATGGTGGCTGCGCTGGCCCAGCACGCCAATGGCTTCCTGCTCAAGGACGCCTCGCCCGAGGAGATCATCCGCGCCGTCATCGCCGCCAGCGCGGGCGGGACCACGATCTCCCCGGCCGCCACCTCCCGGCTCGTCACCCGCCACCTGCGCTCCCCGCAGACGGCCCAGGCCCCCGACGTCACCGAGGCCGAGCAGGCGGTCCTCACCCTCCCTGTGCGAGGGGCTACTCCAATGCCGAGATCGCCGAGCAGCTCGTCGTCGCTGAGTCCACGGTCAAGACCCACGTCTCCCACCTCATGAAGAAGTACGACGTCCCGTCCCGACTCAAGCTCGTCGTCGCCGTCCACAAGACCCAGGGGGCCTGAGGCCGCCGTCCCGGTCACTGGAGCAACCCTCACCGCCGGTCTCCTCACTCCTCGGACAGGGCCCTGACCGGCGGCACTGAGGCGGCCCGGCCGGCTCGGGCGCACCGAGGCCGCCAGGCCCACGGCCAGCGTCACGGCGAACATGCCGATCAGTGCGAAGTAGGGGACGTGCACCGTCATGCCCTCGGCGGACTTGGCCATCGCGAGCGTTTCGGAGACACCCAGCGCCGTCCCCACGAGGAGCCCCAGGCCCCCACCCACGGCTGCTACGAGAACTCCCTCGGTCACGATGAGGTTCCTGATCTCCGAGCGAGGGGCTGCCGGTGGCGCGTAGAACCCCGATTTCCCGAATGCGCTCCAGGACCGAGACGTCCGTGGTGTTGGCCAGCCCGGACAAGGCGATGACCAGGGCGGCGCCCAGAACCAGGCAGACGATGAGGGCCATCCTCGTGATGAGGGATGACATCTGCTCACTGGCGGCGGCGCTTTCCACTCACCATCATTCCTTGACCGCGGATGGCCGCAATGAGGGCGTGCTCGGTATCGGATGTCATGGAATTGCCGGTGGAGCGCACCCACATGGTGGTGTTGGTAGGGGTATTGCTGTCGATGCGCTGAGCCACTGCCGGGCTGATGGCGGCGCCCCAGCCTTCCTGGACGCGAGCCTTCAGCTCAACACTTCCGGTTGCCCCAGTTAGGGTGACTGTGGAGCCGTCCGGAATGTTATAGATGCCGCCCACAATGAGGGTCTTGTCATCGAGGCCCTCCAAGCCGCTGGTGGACCGTACAATAGGCGCGATACTACCGGTATCAATGACGTCGACAGTAATGTCCTTCGACTTTCCATCGATGGTCTGGGTCAGGCCGAGGGTGGGAACATAGGTGACATCCTTGACCCCGTCGACTGCTTTGACCTGCTTCGTCAGCTGCGCGGTATCGGTCTGCGGCGTGACCCCGAAGATCCTGGCGTCCACGGGGGAACTGTGGCCGAGGATGGCGTCGAAGGAGGCGTTCAAGGAGGACAGGCCGACGAAGAGCGCTGACCCCACCAGGACGCAGACGAAAAGTGTGGCTGCGGTCGCGGCGGACCGTCCGGAGTTACGTGCCAGATTGCGTGTGGCCAGTTGCAGCACCGGGAGTCGAGTGTCGCCGCTGACTTTGCCGATGAAGCCGATGATGGTGGTGACGAGCAGAGGAAGGCTGAGGACGGTCCCAACGACGACGACGGCGCTTCCAGTTGCTGTGATGTAGATATCGGATGCCTGAATGCCGAGGGCGACGACGGCCGCACCGATGACGGCAACGATGACTCCGGCGACGGCGACCCACATCCTTCTGCGTCCGGCCTGCTTGGTGCTTGCGACCTGTCCTGTGAGTGCCACGAGCGGTGAGATGCGAGTGGCTGTGCGGGCCGGGCGCAGGACCGCGATGAGGGTGACCATCGTCCCCAGGGCGACGGTGAGCCCGAGCGACACCGGAGAGATGGTGAGCTGATCGGCCTTGAGGTCCGCGAAGGTTCCCGAGGACACCGCGATGGCGCCGATACCGGTTCCGAGTGCCGCGCCCAGGACGGAGCCGACCAGACCTGTCATGAGCCCGGTGCGCAGGACGGCGAGCATCACTGACGGCGGGTTGTGCCGATGCAGCGCATGAGTCCGACCATGCGTGTCTGACGCGCCACCAGGGTGCTGAAGGTGGTGGCGATGACGATGATGGCGACCGCCGCGCAGACCGGGGACAGGAGGTTGAGGATGGTTGAGATGGTCGTCCCTCCTAATTCTGCTTTAGCTCGTTGAGAGATGGCCTCGTTCGCGCTCTGGATGACGGCGGAGGGCTGGGTGGAGTGAATGATTTCGGACACATTCCTCATCAATGAACTGGTGTCAGTTCCAGGTTTGGCGGTGACGTAGAGCCTGTAGTAATTGATTCTGGCTCCCATCGCTTGGAGCTGCTCGGCGGTGGCGTAGAGAGTGCCGGTGCCGATGTCCTTGCTGTCGGCCCCGGCGGAGATGATGCCGACCACTGTGGGTGCCGAGTGGACGGCCTTGGCGTCGTCAGTCTTGGACGTGAGCCGGATGGTGTCGCCGACGCTCAGGCCCTGCTGCTCGGCGAGGTCAGAGTCGATGGCCACCTCGCCGGTTGTCTTGGGTAGTCGGCCGCTGCTCAGGGTGGTGAACTTGGTGAGCGCCGGGACGTCCTGGACGGCGACCTGGGCTCCGACGGCGCTTAGCTGCTTGGGCAGGTCGAGCCACAGCATGTCCCAGTGGGCACCACGGACGGAGCTGACACCGTCAAGGGCGGAGACCCGGTTGAGGAGGGAGTCGTCCAGGGCGCCTTCCGTGCTGTTGGCTCTACGACCGTCTTGGACGACGACAGCGGCGTCGCCTACGGACACCCGTGCGCTGGTTTGCGTCTGAGTGCGGAAGGAGTCGGAGATGATGAAGGCGAAGGCGATGAGGGCGGCGCTCATGGCCACGGCCACGAGGGCGGAGATGGTTCGCCGCAGATCGAGGAGCGAAGGCATCAGCGGGCCTCCATCCGGGGTGCAGGGCCGGAGCGGGGAGGGGCGGCGGCGTGATGGGCGCCGGACCCGGCCACGCGGGTACCGGCCGGGCGGCGCACGGCCTCGACCCCGGTGATGTGCCCGTCGCGCAGGCGGATGATGCGGTTGGTGGTGGCGGCCGCCTGCTCGTCGTGGGTGACCATGACGACGGTCTGACCCAGGCGCTCGCACATGCCGGCCAGGGTCTCCAGCAGAGCGGCGGCCGAGGCGGTGTCCAGCGCCCCGGTGGGCTCGTCGGCGAAGACCACCTCGGGGCGGCCCACGAGGGCGCGGGCCACGGCCACGCGCTGCTGCTGGCCGCCGGAGAGCTCGTGGGGGCGGTGGGACAGGCGGTCGCCGATGCCCAGGGTGGAGATGACGGCGTCGTACCAGTCCCGGTCCGGCTTGCGGTGGGCCAGGCGCTGGGGCAGGAGGATGTTCTCCTCGGCGCTCAGGGTGGGCAGCAGGTTGAAGGACTGGAAGATGAAGCCGAGGCGGTCGCGGCGCACGGTGGTGAGCTGCTTGTCCTTCATGCCGGACAGGTCCTGTCCGGCGATGAGGACGCTCCCGGAGGTGGGGGTGTCCAGGCCCGCCAGGCAGTGCAGGAGGGTGGACTTGCCTGACCCTGAGGGGCCCATGATGGCCACGAACTCGCCGCGTCCCACCACCAGGCTCGCCGAGTCCAGGGCGACGACCCGGGCCTCGCCCTCGCCGTAGACCTTGGTCAGACCGCGGGCCTCGACGACCCGCATCGGTGCGGAGGCGGCAGGAGTGGTGGGCGCCGTCGGCGCTCCCGGGGCGGTCGGTGTCGCCTGGGGGCTCGGCGCGGGATGAGCGGGGTGGCCGAAGGCCCTGCGGCTGGGGTGGATACGTCATCTCATGACCCTTCTCGGTGGCTGACTCGAGTGGCGGGCGGAGCCGGTCGCTGGCATCGCGCTGCGTCCCGCACCGCCCTGGTGACGTGAAGAAGCCTAGAAACGGCGCCATTGCGCCGGAATGCGTCGAAGGGCGGGGCGCGCGAGCCCCTGTCCACCGAAAGGCGGAGGTGAGGCGGTACGAAGGTGCGGCTGCCCCGTGCCCTGGAACCAGGGCACGGGGCAGGCGCTTCTCAGGCCTCATAGCAGAGTGGGCAGAGGGTAAGAGGGTGAGCAGAGGGACGGTCGAGGAGGCTCTCCTCAGTCCTGAGCGAGGGCGTGGACGGGCGGGATCCGGCTGGCGCTCTCCGCGGGACGCAGCGAGGCCAGGACACCGACCGCGGCGGCCATCAGAAGAATGCCGACCAGGATCAGGGTCAGCCATGGGACCGGGACGGTCAGGAGGCTGGTGGAGTCGGTGGTGAGCAGGGCGGCCGCCCCTGCAATACCCACCCCGCAGCCGAGCAGGATGCCGATGGTGCCGCCCAGGAGCGCAGTGAGGACGGCCTCGGTGATGAGCAGGCGCCTGATCTCGCTGCGCTGGGTGCCGGTGGCGCGCAGGACCCCGATCTCCCGGGTGCGTTCCAGGACGCTGACATCGACGGTGTTGGCCAGGCCTGACAGGGCGATCAGCAGGGTGAAGACCAGCATGGCGCCGATCGCTATGGAGATCTGGCGTACCTGATCGGTGAGGTTGATGCGGCCCTCCTGGGAGTCGCCGACGAGAGACCGCTGCCCGCAACTGCCTCGCGGACGGCGGAGACAGGAGCTGGATCCGTACCATCGCCGTCGGCGCGCACCCACAGGAGGGAGGCGGTCGGAGCGTTGCCGACCAGCCGATGCGCGACGGCGGGGGTGACGGCGGCGTCGACCCCCTCCTTCACCCGGACGGTGAGGTCAACGCTGCCGGCGGGCCCCGTGAGGGTCACGGGGGTTCCGTCAGCGATGTCGTAGGTGCGGTCCAGCAGGAGAACCCGGTCATCGAGAGCCTCCAGCGCCTTCCGAGAGCGCAGGACCGGGGAGACCTTCTTCGCGTCGACAGCAGAGACGGTCAGGGCCTCCTCCTGGTCCTTCTGGCGACCGCCGGTCATGGTGACCGCGAGCTGTGGCACAGGGACGACGCCCTCCACGCCGTCAACGGCGGCGATCCTCGCAACGGTTGAGGAGGGGTCCTGGCCCGCGCTCAGCTCTCCCACGGTGATGTCGACGGGGGTGTAGTGGCTGATGTAGGTCTGCATGGAGGAGGCGACACTGGACAGGCCACTGGACATGGCGGCCGCCACCGCGACGGCGACGAGCAGGGACGCGGTGGTCGCCGCGGTGCGGGCGGGGTGGCGGGCCAGGTTGCGGGTGGCCAGGTGGAGGATAGGTCTGCCTTCCTGACCGCAGACCGATCCGACGAGGCGGGACGCTCCGATGACGAGCAGGGGAAGTGCAAGGATGATCCCGAGGACGGCGACCACGGCACCCGCCCCGATCATCTGCAGGACCCGCCAGGTGACTCCGCCGTGGATGAGGCCGAGGCCGAGCGCGGTGATGACCGTCCCCGCGACGGCAGCAGCCACCCGCCGTCTACTCAGCGACTGATGGCCGGCGGTCTGCCCAGTCAGTGCCATGAGCGCAGACACCCGGCTGGCCTGGCGTGCCGGCCTCAGGATGGAGACCAGGGTCACCACGGTGCCGACCAGGACCGCCAGGGCGAAGGAGGTCCAGGAGATGGTCAGGTGACGGGACTCGACCTCCTCGATGAGGCCGGAGCCGATGACGGGCACCGCGACGGCGGCTCCGACGGCGGCTCCGGCGACGGATCCTGCCAGCCCGGTGAGCAGGGCGGTGCGCAGCACAGAGCCCACGACCCTGACGGCGGGTCGCGCCCACGCAGCGCAGCAGACCGATCTGGCGGGTCTGGCGCGCCATGAGCGTCGTGAAGGTCGTGGCGATGACGATCCCGGAGACGACGACGCACACGGGGGCGAGGATCTGCAGAAGAGTGATCGTCCTGGAGGCGGTGCCGTCGGAGGCCTTGGCGCGCATAGTGACGATCTCGGAGGCGGTGTATGCCTGTGCACTTGGCTGCGCGGTGGCCAGGGCCCCGGTGACGGAGCTGAGAAGCTCCTTGTCGCTGGTCCCCTGCCTTCCCGGTGACGTAGAGGACGGCGGGGGCGTCGGGAAGCCCCATGGCGGCCTGAGCCTGGCCGGTGGCGAAGATGTAGGGGGTGTCCCCGGCGTCGTACCGGGTGACGTCAGCCCCGGGCCGGACCACGCCGACAATGTTCACGGTCGTGGAGGAGGCGTCCTCGGAGGCCCTCAGTGTGAGGGTGCTGCCGACCTTCACGTTCTGCTGCCGCTCCAGGACGGCGGGGGAGACGGCGATCTCGTTACCCGCCTGCGGCAGACGGCCCTCCACCAGGCGGGTGCTGCCCGCGAGCGCCGGTACGTCCAGGACCAGGAGATTGCTCTCCTGAGTCGTGCCCCGGCGCCCGGCCAGGACCCATCCCTCGACATAGGGACGCACCGATGCGACCCCGTCAGCCGCGGAGACCTGCTGCACGGCCCGCTCGGAGATCCTGCCTCTGGCGACGTCGTCCTTGTGGTCCGCCAGGACCACCACGTCGGCGTCACCGACACTGGCGCGGGCGCTCTCGGTGATCCTGGTCCGAACGGAGTCGGAGACGATGAAGACGAAGACGATGAGGGCCGCACTCATGGCCACCGCCACGAAAGCGGCAGCACTGCGGCGTAGATCGAGCAGGGCGGGCATCAGCAGTCCTCTTCTCGTTGTTCTTTCCCAGCAAGAGCCGCGGTCGACGAGTCGCATGGTCCCGGGGAGTCGGTGGATACCTTGAGGCTAGGAATCGGGGAGAAGAACCGGAATGCGTCGAAGGGACGGACTGCCGCCGGCGTCTCCGCCTTTTGGGTGACAGCGACCGCTCAGCCGTACTTCAAACGCGGCCCCCACCCACTTCCAGCCGTGAGCCCCAGTCACTTCGACCAAAACTTCATCATCGACCCGGCTCCGTGTCTTCTATGAAGTTTTGGTCGAAGTGGGGCGCCCTGACCCCGCCGGATCGTGTCCCGGCTCTCAGTGTGAGGTGGGCTGAAGATGTTTCGGTCCTCCCGCAGCGGCGGGCCAACCGTTAGCCTGACCCTCGTGACGAATCTTCCTGCCGCCGCCCCTGGCCCCCTGCCGGGGTTCGTGCCCTCGCGACCGGACGCTCCTCGCGGGCGTCCTCAACGTCACCCCCGACTCCTTCTCCGACGGCGGCCGCTGGGTCGCCCCCGAGGCGGCCGTCGCCCACGCCCGCGAGCTCATCGCCCAGGGCGCCGACATCATCGACGTCGGCGGGGAGTCCACCCGCCCCGGCGCCCAGAGGGTCGACGTCGACACCGAGATCTCCCGGGTCCTGCCCGTGGTGCGCGCCCTCCTCGCCGACGGGACCGGTGCCGCCGGCAGCGCCATCATCTCGGTGGACACCATCCACGCCGCCACCGCCGAGGCCGCCATCGACGCCGGCGCCCACATCATCAACGACGTCTCCGGGGGCCTGGCCGACCCCGCCATGTACGGCCTTATCGCCCGCACCGGCGTCGTCTACGTCTGCCAGCACTGGCGCGGCGACCCCGAGACCATGGATCGGCTCACCGACTACCCCGGCGGCGTCGTCGCCGGAGTCGAGGCCGAGCTGCGCGAGCGCCTGGCCGAGCTGGACGCCGCCGGGGTGGAGCGCTCGCAGGTGGTCCTGGACCCGGCCTCGGCTTCGCCAAGACCCACGCCCAGTCCTGGGAGCTGCTGGCGGCCACCTCCCGCCTCATCGCCGACCTGGGCCGGCCCCTCCTGGTCGGCTCCTCCCGCAAGCGCTTCCTCGCCCAGGCCGCCGAGGCCGAGGCCACCCCGTCCAGCGCGACGCCGTCACCGCCGCCACCACCGCCCTGGCCGCGCCGCCGGCGCCTGGGCCGTCAGAGTCCACGAGGTCCCGGTCAACCGGGCCGCTGTCCGCACCGCCTCCCTCTGGAAGGAACACCAGTGAGCACCACCGTCTCCGCGACCACCGACCGGATCAGCCTCATCGGCCTGTCCGCCCGTGGCCACCACGGCGTCCCTGCCCTTCGAACGCGAGGAGGGCCAGCTCTTCACGGTCGACGTCATCCTCGACCTGGGGGCAGCGCGGCACCGCCGTGGCCGCCGTCACCGACTCGGTGACCGACGCCGTCGACTACTCCCGCGTGGCCAACGGCATCGTGAGCATCATCGAGGGGAGCCGGTCAACCTCATTGAGTCCCTGGCGGACCGGATTGCCGAGCGGGTCCTGTCCTTCCCCCGCGTCGTGGCCGCCGAGGTCACCGTGCACAAGCCCGAGGCTCCCTCGACGTCGCCTTCGAGGACGTCTCAGTGACCATCCACCGGGTGGCTGACGCCGCAGCGGGCCACGACGGCGCCCCCGCCACCAGCCAGGCCGCCTGGGCCGCACAGGCCGAGGCGCCGGTGGCCGTCTCCGCCCAGCCCTACGCCTCCCTCCTCGGCCTCCCCGGCGGCGCCCGCCTACGAGCCCCCTGCTGCCCCTGTCGTCTCGGGAGGTCCCCGACTCTCGGGCGCCTCCTTCACGGGCGGCGACGCTGCCCGGCCGCGCTGGCCTCCGAGGCCCCCATCACCCCGACGCCCCTCGCCGGCCTCGCCGATGGAGGCGCCGGCCCGCTCGTCCTTCGCGGCCGCAGCGCCCTCGGTCCCCACGCCGATGCCGACCGAGCCCGGTACTCCCGGTGGGGCGCTGAGTCGACCCAGCCGTGGGTGCCGGACTGGGCCACCGAGAGTGCGGACCTCCTCGTCTCATCGGGCTCTCGCCTGGGCCCCGGAGACTCCTGAGGCCCAGGAGGCCACCGGCTTGCCCTCCAGCGAGGCTGCCGGTTCCTACTCCGCGTCGAGCGCGCTGGATGCCCCCTCGACCAGCGCCCCCACCGCGGCCTCCGCCGGCAGGGACCGCCGGCGCCGACGGGTTTGTGAGCCTGGCGGCCGAGGCGCTGGGTGCGGCGTCCGCCCCCAGCGAGCCGGAGCCCAGTGTCCTCAGTTATGCCGAGGAGGTGGCTGCTGACGCCTCCACAGCGGCTTCGTCGGAACCGACCCCCGCCGCCGACGGCCTCGCTGTTCAGCTGCCCCACGAGGGCCGCCATGTGGCCTCCTCCGAGGAGGGCGAGGACCAGTCCGCTCCCGCCGTCGAGGGCTCCGCGGACCTTCTGGGCGGGCCCGTCGCCTTCGACGAGTCCGGCTCCTACAGCGGGGCCGCCTCCAGCCAGGCCGGTCATGCCGGGGACGCCGCCCCCGAGGCGGCGGGCGCCGACGCGTCCGGCTTCGCCTTCCCCGCACTGGGCGGTGACGCCGCCTCTGGGACCGCCGGCGCCGACGGCCCTCATGGACGCCTCCTCCGTCCCGGCCTCCCAGCCCCTGGGCGAGCCTGGCCCAGCCCTTCGCCGTCCCTGGTGAACTCCCCGGGGCCGCGGGCCAGGAAGGCTGGCACCGGCCTACTCCCGAGCCCTCCTATCCCAGCCCTCTGTCTCTGAGGACTTCTCTCAGCCCGTTGAGGGCTCGTACGCCGCGCCGTCGGCGCAGTCCGACTTCCTGGGCGCCCCGGCGCAGCACCGGCCCCGCCGCACCTGAGGTCCCGGCGGCTCCTGCCGCCCGGTCGACCCGCTCTCCGAACGGCCCACCCGTCCCGTGGTGTCGTCTTCGGCCTGGGCGCCAACGTCGGTGGAGTCGTGGACTCCCTGCGCACGGCCGTCCAGAGCCTCAAGGCCACCGAGGGCATCGAGGTCACGCAGGTGGCGCCGCTGGCCCGCACGATCGCCGTCGTCGCCGAGGGCGCCGAGCCCCAGCCCGACTACCTCAACACGGTGGTCACGGCCATGACGACCCTCGCTCCGCGCGAGCTGCTCGAGGTCTGCCAGACCCTGGAGATCGCGGCCGGGCGTGTGCGCACCGAGCCGTGGGGCGTGCGCACCCTGGATGTTGACCTCATCGAGGTCGAGGGCGTCACCTCCTCCGACCCGGCCCTGTCCCTGCCGCACCCTGCGTGCCGCCGAGCGCGCCTCGTCCTGGTGCCGTGGAGCCAGGCCGACCCCTTCGCCGAGCTGGCCGGGCGCTCCGTGTCCGAGCTCGCCGAGAACGCCCCCTGACCGCGGTGGCCTGCGCTGGCTGGCCTCGACTGGCTCGACCTCGAGTCCCTGCCGGACAAGCCCACCGCCCCTACGTGGAGCCGCCGGTGGCGCAGGACGCCGCGGGCTCCGAGCCCGGCCTGGTCTACGACGCCACCCGGGATGAGTCCTCCGTGGCCGACGCCTCCCTGGCCGCCGACTACGCCGGCAGCATCGCCGAGGCCTCATCGGCCGCCCTGGAGCCGGCCCCGCCCAGCCCCCTCGGTGACCAGGGGCAGGTCGAGTCCTCCCTCGGGCAGATGCCTTCGACACCTCTAATGAGGCGGGCTCCTGGACCGAGCAGGCCCCGCAGGTCGACTCGCCCTACCAGGCTGCCTCGGCCCCCGAGGCGGCCGGCCCGCAGGGCTCCTACGCCCCCGGTCTCTCGGCCGGGTCGGACGGGTTCTCCCAGAGTCAGCAGGATGTCGGCAGCTACGCGAACTACGCCTCCAGCCAGCAGGAACAGGCCGATGCTCCGGCCTCGCAGCAGCAGAATGACGCCGCCGGGGACGCCTGGAAGTCCCCGCTCCAGTGGAATGACGTCATCGGTGGTGGCGCCCAGGGGACAGGTCCCCGTCAGGACGTCTGATGCGGCGCACCCGCTGGACCAGCGCCGTCACCTGGTTCATCGCCGCCGCGGTGACCTCCTGGGTGACCGGTGACCTCCTGCTGCGCCACGTCGGCTGGGTCCCGGTCCTCTCCCCATGGGGGGCGGTGACCGCGCTGGTCATTGCGGGCGTCGTCCTGGTGGCCGGTCTGGCGGTCAGGCGCCTGCGGGCGCGCGAGCGCACCTGGATCACCCCGACCGGTGCCGCCACCACGGCGGCCGCCGCCCAGGCCTCAGCCATCGTGGGGGCGGTGCTCGGCGGCGTCTCACGGCGGCGGGATCATCCTGGCGCTGGTGACGCCGCGCTCGCCGGCCATGACCCACCTGGCCTGGACCTCGACCGGCTGCCTGATCGCCTGCCTCGTGTGGTGCGTCGTCGGCTTCGTCGTCGAGCAGTGGTGCTCCATCTCCGGTGACGGCGACGACGACGGCTCGGCCGGTCCCGCCGGGCGGGCCCCGAAGGACCAGGCGCTCCCGCATGACCAGTCCTGGAACAGGTCCCGGCGCGATGCCCGGTACCAGCCCCTGCCGCACCCACCGGCCCAGCTCGGCCCCCGGCCGCGCCGGTGAGCCGGATGCGCAGCCACCAGCCGGCGCCGACCTTCGCCCCCTGACGGCGTCGTCTTCCACCCGGTCTCGCCCCGCCTCATCACCGCCCGCATCCTGGGGGTCGGTCTCCTCTGCGCCGTCGTCATCATCGGTTTCGCCATCCCCGGGGCGCTCGTCTCCTCCGGATACTTCATCCCGGCGGGGGTCTTCGCAGCGCTGTTCCTCTGGCAGCTCTGGCTCATTCCGCGTCAGGGTGCGGGCCATGGGCTACGCCCTGGCCGACAACCACCTCCTGTGGCGCCACGGCGTCATGTTCCGCTCCATCACCGTCACCCCCTACGGGCGCATGCAGTTCGTGGACATCTCCCAGGGGCCGTTGGGCCCGATGGTTGGGCATCGCCGAGGTCAGGCTCCACACGGCCTCGGCCAGCACCGACGCCACGATCAACGGGCTGCCGGTGGCCGAGGCCGAGCGCCTGCGCCAGGTCCTGTCCCAGCGCGGTGAGGAGAGGATGGCCGGGCTGTGAGCCCCAGCTGGGAGAGCTGGCTGGAGGCCGCCCGCAAGGCGAGGACGGACGGCGCGGGGAGAGCGGGCCCGCCGCCCTCGGGATCTCACCGCCCGAGAATGTCACCTGGCACCGGGTCAGCCTCGTCACGCCGGTGCTGGAGGGCTGGAAGATCGTCACCGGTGTCCTCGCCTTCATCACGGTCCAGAACCTCGACGACCTCGTGCGTGCCTACCGCTTCATCAGTGAGCACGGCTTCTCCCTGGGCGGTCAGATCGGCTACTACCTGCTCGGCCTGGTCGCGCTCATCGCCCTGTGGGTGGTGCTCGGGCTGCTCAGCTGGTGGCGGCGCGCCTACGCCGTGGACGCCGACGGCGTCTACCTGCGCTCGGGCATCCTCAGCCGCAAGCTGCGTACGGCCCGCCTGCCGCGCATCCAGTCGGTCGACGTCGTTCACCCCCTGCTCGGGCGCATCTTCGGTCTGGGGCAGCTGACCGTCGAGGTCGCCGGGGGCCGGAACTCGCGGGTCGTCATCGGATTCCTCACCACCTCCGAGCTTCAGACCCTGCGCGACCGCATCCTCGACCTGGCCGCCGGACAGATCGACCTGCCCGGAGCGGCGTCGGAGGACGGTGCCGTCCATGCGAGTGGAACGGGCCGCGACACCGGTGGTATCGAGGACCTCGCCTCCACCGCCCACCCCGAGGGCCTCACGCCGGAGGAAGCAACTGGCTCGGAAGCCGCCTCCGCCCCCGCGCCGCGCACCTCGCAGCTGCGGGCCTCCCACTTCCAGGAGCACCCGCTCTACAGCGTCGACAGCGCCACGCTCCTAGGCTCCCTGCTGCGCCACCCCATGACCTACACGCTTCTACTGGCGATAGTCGGCACGCTCGTGGTGGGAATCCTCATCATCGTCACGGACTCCATGACCGGCAGTGAGGCGCTGACGATCATCTCCTCCTACATCACGATGGTCATCGCGTTGGCGACCATGGTGTGGAACCAGTTCAACAGTGCCTGGAACTTCCACGCCGCCGCCACCCCCAGCGGCATCCGCATGAGCTACGGCCTCACCGCCGAGACCTCCCGGACGCTGCCGCCCGGGCGGGTCCACGGCGTCGGGCTCACCGGGCCGATTCTGTGGCGCCGCAAGGACTGGTGGAAGGTGGACGTCACCGTGGCCGGCCGCGACGAGCGCCCCCACGACGGCCAGACGCGGGAGATCGGCAACCTGCTCCTGCCCGTAGGGAGTCGGGACACCGCCCTGCGCGCGCTGTGGCTCGTGGTCCCCGACCTGGGCGTGCCCGACCCCGACAGGCTGCTCATCCAGGCCCTCACCGGCCGCGACGATGACGGCGTCGGCGACCCGCAGGCCCCGGCGGGCTCGGCCGAGCGCGGCTTCGTGCGCATCAGCCGCCGCGGACGGATCTTCCGCCCCCTGACCTGGCGGCGTGCAGCCGTCATCCTCACCGACACCTGCGTCATCATCCGCCACGGCCGCTGGCGGCGGCGAGTGGCCGTCTTCCCCTATGAGCGCATCCAGTCCCTGCGTGTGCGCCAGGGGCCGCTGGCGCGCCGGCGCAGCCTGGCCTCCCTCCGACTCGACATGGTCGCCCAGGAGGTCCCCGCCCGATCACCAACCTCGATGCCGCTGACGCCGCGGCCTCGCGGCGCGAATCAGTCAGCGGGCGCTGCACCGGGCCCGTGCCGAGCAGCTCGACCGGTGGCTCGCGCGCGCCGTCGCCGCCACGCAGCCTGCCGGGCCCTCAGCGCGATAGGTCCTGCTGCGTATGTTCGGGCGGAGGCCGGTTCTCGCCAGTGGCCGACGTCGCGGTCGTACCCTCAGGGGCTCGCGTTCGAGGGGTAGAGGTACGAACGCGAGCCCCTAAGGTACGAACACGCGGACGCTTCACCCCACTTTCGCAACAGGCCCCTAGCTGCGCAGGGTGGCGCGCAGGTGCAGGGCCTGCTCGGCGGTCAGGCGCCCGGTGGCCCTGCAGCGCTCAGTGCGTGGCTGCGGCCAGCTGCCGGTAGGAGGCGACCACGTCGTCGAGGCTCCGCCCCTCGCCGTCACGCAGCGCGGAGAGCGCCTCCAGGTGGGAGGCCACCGTCCCGACGTCACCCCTCGAGACCGGGCCGGTCAGACCCGCCTCGCCCTCGTGCAGGGCCCGGTCCAGGGCCGCCGTGAGCAGGGGGCCGAGCGTGGCCGCACTGTCTCGACCCCGGCGGCCGCCAGCACCCTGCACGGCCTGCGTCACCACGGTCAGCAGGTGGTTGGCGCCGTGGGCGAGGGCCGCGGGCAGGTCGGGCGCGCCGACTCCTCCAGGACGAAGGGCCCCCGCCGAGCTCGACCACCAGCGCCTGCGCGATCGGCAGCACCGCCGCGGGCGCAGTCACAGCCATCGGGCAGCCGACGAGCCGGGCCACATCCGTGGAGAACCCGGAGAAGGTCATCGCCGGGTGGATCGCCAGCGGGATCGCCCCGCAGCGCTGAGCCGGGGCGAGCACGGCGGCCCCGTAGCGCCCCGAGGTGTGGGCCACCAGCTGGCCCGGCTGCCAGCGCCCCAGGTCCGCCAGGCCCTGGACGAGCGGGCTCGAGGGCGTCGTCGGGGACCGCCAGCAGCACCAGCTCGGCGCGCTCGACGATCTCCTCGACCTCCAGGACCGGCACACCGGGCAGCAGCATCTCGGCGCGCTCGCGCGACTCCTCCGAGACCGCGTGGACACCGACAACCTGGTGCTCCACCGCCCGCAGCGCGCAGCCCAGGACCGCCCCGACGCGGCCGGCGGAGATGATGCCGACGCCCAGCCGGCCCGGCCTGCTCGGGCTGGCAGGGGCGGCCGGGACCCGGCCCGCGTGCTCGCTGCCTGTGCCTGGGCCCGTGCCATCGATGTCGCTCATGCCCCGATGCTCTCATGCCTGCCGCCTGCCCCGGCCTGGAGCGAGCCATCACGGTGATTCTGTCAGTTTTGGCGACTTATCCGCCGGCCGCAGGCGGCCCGCGTTTAAGCCGACCCCTGTGACCTGCGGAAACGTGAATCGAGATGGCCTGGTTGCTCGGATTCGGCTCGGAAAAGTCGCCACCGTGGACACTTTCACCTTCCCGCGCGGGTCACCGGCCCGGGCGGGGCGACTAGCGTGGGGCACGTGAGCACTGAACCCGCACCGACGCCCGTTCCCGGCCCCCGATCCGCCGGCGCCGCAACCGTCCTGGCCCGCAGCCGCGCCGACCTCGCCGCCGCCCTGGCTGAGGCCCCCGACCCCCGGGCGGTCGTCATGACGATGGGCGCCCTCCATGAGGGCCACTTCGACCTCGTGCGCGAGGCCGCCCGGCGCGTCGGGTCGACCGGCACGGTCGTGGTCACCATCTTCGTCAACCCCTGCAGTTCGCCCCCACCGAGGACCTCGACGCTCACCCGCGCGACCTCGAGGGCGACCTGGCCGGACCGGCCCGCACCTCACCGGCGTCGACGGCACCTCGGCGTGGGACGGCTCATCGTCTTCGCCCCCACCCCGGAGGTCACTTACCCTGCGGGCAGCCGGCTGTGCGCATCGACCCGGCCCCATCGCCACCGTCCTGAGGGCGCACCCGCCCCACCCACTTCGCCGGCGTGTGCCAGGTGGTGCTCACCCTCATGCACCTGACCGCCCCGCGCTGGGCGCTGTTCGGCCGCAAGGACGCCCAACAGCTGGCGATCATCGAGTCCATGGTGCGCGACCTCGCCGTCCCGCTGGAGATCGTGCCGGTCGACATCCGCCGCGAGAACGACGGCCCTGGCCATGAGCTCACGCAACGCCTACCTCAGCCCCGAGCAGCGCCACCAGGCTCTGGCCCTGTCCCGCGCGCTCCAGGCCGGCCGGGACGCCGCCGCGCAGGCCACCGGCTCCCGGCCCGACCCCGTCGCCATCCGCCAGACCGCACTGGCCTCCCTGGAGGCGGCCGACGGCGTCGAGGTCGACTATGTGGCCCTTGTCGCCCCGGACAGCTTCGAGGACCTGGCGGGCGCCGGCCTCGGCCTGCCGCGCAGCGAGCCCGTGGGGGAGGACAAGGAGGAGGGGCTGCCCGCCGTGGGCCTGCTGGCCGTCGCCGCGCGCGTGGGCACCACCCGTCTCATCGACAACACGCTCATCGACCTGCGCCCCTGAGCATCGGTCCGGCCCGCCCGAGTACCTGCGAGGGGCCGGGCGACGCAAGCCGCGCCGCCCCGCGCGAGGACGCACACGAGTCCCCGAGGACGCACCCTCGAGCGACAGACCCGGCGCCCTACGCTGCGTTCTCCGGAACCGTCGGGCCGGGGCTCGCCCCGCTCAGGTCCGACCGTTCCTGTCAGGTCGCTCACCCTGTGCCGCATCGTACAGTGCGCCGGGCCCCTGCGCTGTTTACGCTGTGCGGCGATGAGTTCCCGCACCCGGACGATGATGACGTCCAAGATCCACCGCGCCACCGTGACCCAGGCTGACCTCGACTACGTCGGCTCCATCACCGTGGACATCGACCTGCTCGAGGCCGCCGACCTCCCCTGCCCGGCGAGCGCGTCGACATCTGCAACTGCACCAACGGCAACCGCCTGTCCACCCTACGTCATCCCCGGCGAGCGCGGCGCCGGAGAGATCTGCGTGAACGGCGCTGCCGCCCACCTGGTCAGCCCCGGAGACGTCGTCATCCTCATCGCCTACTCCCAGATGTCCGACGCCGAGGCCCGCACCTACCTGCCCCGGGTCGTCTTCGTCGACGAGGCCAACCGGATCGTGGAGCGGGGCACCGACCCCGGCCAGATCCCGGCCGACTCCGACGTCGCCCGCCTCCAGGGCCTGCGGCCCACCGGCATCCCCTCGGCCGAGGCCTGAGCCTGACCGCTCCGGCAGGCCGGCCGCCCGATGACCAGGATCGGATGTGATCGGGCATCGTCGGGACCCAGGGGGCGGCCGGGGAGGGCCGGCGCCGTTAGACTCCTTCACGTGACAGACGAGAGCACCCCCAGCCCCGACCCGACCGCCACCGACGCCGCCGGCACCCAGTCGCAGACGCCGGACCAGCCCTGGCAGCCCAAGGCCGACCCGGGCCCGGGCGAGCAGTTCGAGGTCCGCGCCGGCAAGCGCGAGCGCCTCGCGCAGCGAGTGGGCTGGGACCCCACCCGGTCTCCGTGCCCGTCACCACCACCATCGCCGCCGTGCGCGAGGGCTACGCCCACCTCGAGGCCGGGCAGGAGACCGACGACGTCGTCGGCGTGGCCGGCCGCGTCGTCTTCCTGCGCAACACCGGCCGCCTGTGCTTGTCACCTCCAGGACGGGGCCGGCACCACCCTGCAGGCCATGCCTCGGCCAAGGCCCTGCCCGCCGAGGGCCACACCGCGCTCGCGGCCTTCAAGGCCGACCGTCGACCTGGGCGACCACCCTTCGTCCACGGCCGCGTCATCTCCCTCGCGCCGCGGCGAGCTGTCCGTCATGGCCGAGCCGGTCCTGCGCGAGGGCGCCGAGGCCGCTCCGCCGGGGACGACGACGTCGAGGTCCCCGCCTGGCGGATCGCCTCCAGCGCGCTGCGCCCCCTGCCCAAGACCTGGACCAACGAGGCCGGCGAGGCGGTGACGCTCTCGGAGGAGCAGCGCGTGCGCCGTCGTGAGCTCGACCTGCTCACCCGGCTCGCCGCCCGCGACATGGTGCGCACCCGCGCCGCCGTGGTGCGCTCCATCCGCGAGAACTTCTTCCGCCGCGACTACCTGGAGCTGGAGACCCCATGCTGCAGGTCATTCACGGCGGGCGGCCGCGCGCCCGTTCATCACCCACATGAACGCCTTCGACATGGATCTCACCTGCGCATCGCCACGGAGATTCACCCTCAAGCGCGCCGTGGTCGGCGGCGTCGACCGCGTCTCGAGATCAACCGCAACTTCCTGCAACGAGGGCGCAGACTCTCCCACTCCCCGGAGTTCACGGCCCTGGAGGCCTACGAGGCCTACTCCGACTACGACGGCATGGCCGAGCTGACCCGCAACCTCGTCCAGCAGGCGGCCCGCGACGCCTTCTGACCCGCCCGAGGGCGGGAGGTCGTCACGCTGGCCGACGGGACCGAGTACGACCTGTCGGGCGAGTGGGACAAGATCGACCTCTACACCTCCGTCTCCGAGGCCCCTCGGCGAGGAGATCACCGTGAGACCCGCGCGAGCAGCTGGTCGCCCACGCCGAGAAGATCGGCCTGAGATCGACGATCACGCCGTGGCCGGCAAGGTCGTGGAGGACATCTTCGAAGAGCTCGTCGGCAACAAGCTGTGGGCACCCACCTTCGTCTCACGACTTCCCGAGGACACCTCGCTGACCTGCTACCACCGCAGTAAGCCGGGCCTGACTCGAGAAGTGGGACCTCTACGTGCGCGGCTTCGAGACCGCCACCGCATACCCGAGCTCGCCGACCCCTGTGGTCCAGCGCGAGCGCTGAGGCCCAGGTTCTGGCGGCCGCTGGCGGGCGACCCCGAGGCCATGATCCTGACGAGGACTTCTGCGGCCATGGAGCAGGGCTTCCGCCCAGCGGCGGCATGGGCATGGGCATCGACCGCCTCATGGTGCTCACCGGCCAGGGCATCCGCGAGACCATCACCTTCCCGCTGGTCAAGCGGGGCTGAGCCCCTACTCCGCCTCCGCGGGACATAGCGCCGGCCGGTCACCGCCGCCTCCGAGCAGGCAGTGGCCGGCCGGCGCCTTGTCGTAGCGGCCCTACGGGTCTCAACCTCGACGCTCGAATAGTAAGGTCAGGGCTGTGAGCTTTGAATTTTGGGAAAAAACTTCCCAAAACGAGTTGTTCGCACTAGGGTGGCGGTATGTTGCTGGACTTCACCGTGGCGAACTACTGCTGCTACGCAGAGGAGGTGACCCTCGATCTCACTCGGAGCTCACTCAAGACTCTGACGCCGCGCGGCGGCTCCTCCTGGCAGGAGCAGACGTGGCGCGTGGCGGCGATCTTCGGCGCTAACGCTTCAGGCAAGTCGACCCTCTTGGATGCGCTTGACTGCCTCCACCACGCCATCGGGGGGCAGCGGGACATCCTGCACCAGCCCTTCAGTCTCGATCGCGACCACGCGGCACAGCCGTCCCGCTTCACCGTCGGCTTCACCCACGAGAACGAGCGCTACAGCTACAGTGTGGAGGCGTACCGCTGGGGCGTTTCTCGTGAGGAGCTCTGGGCTGCGGGGCAGCGCTGGCGTAAGGTCTTCGTGCGTACCCAGACCCCTGAGGATGACGAGCCTACGATCGAGGCTGGCGCCACCCTCAAGGGTGCCACGAACGAGGTCCGTCGGATCACGACGCCCAAGGACCTCTTCCTCGCCGTGGCTCTTAAATACAAGCACGCCTCTCTTGCTCCGATCGCGCGGAGCCTGAGAACTATGCGTTTCATCCACCACAGTGATGACGAGCGCACCTCACGTCTGCGATGGGTGATGAGTCGTCTCGCAGAGGACCCCGAGCAGTGGACCGGTATCGCGAACGCCATCGCTCAGGTCGCCGACCTTGGTGTTGTCGGTCTTGAGCTTGAGGAGCAGGAGGTTCCTCAAGAGGTGCTTGACCTCCTGAGACGGTTTCCGTGGAGCGAGGACGAGGATGCTGAGGTCCCCGCCGAGGTGCTCAGGGAGCTTCAGCGTCACCTCGTCCTTCACCACCGTGGTGCCGGCGGCGAGGAGTATTCATTGGCGAGCAGCCAGCAGAGTCAGGGCACTCTCACCTGGCTGGCGACGGTCGGTCCTGCCATCGATGCCCTGCGACTGGGCAGGTGCTGTGCATTGACGAGCTCGACGCGAGTCTCCACCCGACGCTGACCGCCACGCTGGTGGACATGTTCAAGGACCCGGACCTCAACACCCGAGGCGCCCAGATCGTCTTCACAACCCATGACACGGCGCTCCTGGACAACTCTCCCGTCCAGCTCCTGGACGCGGGTGAGGTGTGGATGACGGAGAAGTCGTCCTTCGGTGCCAGTGAGCTCTTCTCGCTCGCGGACTTCCCCTCCAACCGCAAGGGCACGAACAAGCAGCGCCGCTACTCGCCGGAACCTTCGGTGCCATTCCCCAGGTGGACATCTCCAGCCTCCGCCGGTATCTCTCAGATTCGGCGGAGGCGAGGTGAGATGACGCCACCGAGAAGGAGGCGACGCGCTCAACTATCCGAGCGGCGCACCGTTCTTCTGGTGACCAACGGGCGGGTCACCGAGAACGACTACCTGCAGCAGTTACGCCAACGCACAGACCGATCCCGGATATCGGTCAAGGTGAAGGTCATCGATGGCGACCCGCTGACCGTCATCAAGGAGCTCAGCGGGCCTCGGGCAAATCTCGACGACTACAGGGAGGTGTGGATCGTCATCGACCACGATGGCCGGGATCGTCATGACTTCCTGGCCGCATGCCGGAGGCTGAGCAGCAGACAGACTGTTGTCCACGGCGTTGTCTCTGTACCGTGCTTTGAGGTCTGGCTCAACGCTCACTACGCCTCTGTGAAGAACTACCGAACCAGGCGGATGCTCAGGCTCATTACCTGGAGCTAACGGGGCTCAGCAAGAAGCATGCCAAGACACTTCCGGACGACTTCCCCTGGGACAGGGGCTCGCAGGCCGCGGCCAGGTGCCATCTGCCGACGGAAAGCCTCCCAGAGCCTGATACTCAAGGACCTTGCCCATCGACAACGATGCCCCACCTGCTCCGTAGTCTCGAACTCCTCAGCGCTGACGAGGCCTAGTACCCGGTCATTCCCGAGCGGCGCTGGGCGGCATCGAGCTCGGCGCGCAGGTAGGCGTTCTCCTGCTGGAGCTGGGCGATGTACTGGTCCCGCTGGGCGATCGCCTGACTACTGGACGACTCGGTGGCGCTCGGCGCGGAGTATGACGCACTGCCGTACGTGTTGACTCCGGTGCTCCATGAGCTGCCGCCCCACTGCGATTCGTATCCCGAGGTCTGCGTGGCGCCATGTGCTTCCAGGTACCTCATCGTCTCCACGACGTGGTCGAGGAAGCTGTCAACCTCGTCCTGCTCGTAGCCTTCCCGAAGCCTGGTGGCTGCGAACCTCACGTTCTGCACGTCATCGACCGTGAGCACCTGGACATGGGTGGAGTCGGGCGCGTACCCGGAGGAATCTGCTCTCTCCTGAAGAACCTTCAGCGTGATGGCGATCTTCTCAAGGAAGCTGTCGACCTCGCTCTGGCTGTAGCCCTCTCGGAACTGGGTGGCTGTGAACTTCACGTTGTCCACGTCATGGTTCGTCAGGATCGTCATGCGATCTGCTCCTTGCTGTGACTGCTTGGTGGTTGAAAAGGGTGGCTGGGCCTAGGACCCGGTCGTCCCCAGGCGGCGCTGGGCGGACTCGAGCTCGGCGCGCAGGTAGGCGATCTCCTGCTGGAGCTGGGCGATGTACTGGTCCCGCTGGGCGATCACCTCGGTGTACTGGGAGCCGCCGGCTTCGGCTCCGCCCGGGGCGTACCCGGCCTGGGCCGGGCTCATGCCGTAGGCACCGCCGGCTCCGGCGACGGGCTGGCCGGCGAATGCGTTGCTGCGCAGCTGCGCCTCAAGCGCCTCCATGGTCGCGAGCACCTGGACGAGGAAGGCATCAACCTGGTCGATGCGGTAGCCCGACCACCGGGTGGTCGAGAACCGGATGTTTCTGACGCCCTCGGAGGTCAGGAGGACCTCGGCCTTCCGGTGCGAGGGGCCCGAGGATTCCTGTGACGCGCCGAGCCGCTCCTCGAACTCCCGCATCGTGGTGGTCACGTCATCGAGGAAGACGTCGACCTCATCCTGGTTGTAGCCCTCTTTGAATGAGGAGACGTCGAACTTCACGGTGAGAACGTCGTCGGCTGTCAGCAGCGTCATGCTCGTCTGCTCCTTGTTGTCACATTCTGTGCGTGATCCTGATCCGTGACCCGCAGCCCCAGGTGCTGCGCCAGCAGCGGCGCGAGCTCGCTGAGCTGCCCGCTGCTGACGGTCGCCCCGGCCAGGGAGCCGACTCCGCTGACTGTTCTCATCTCCAGTCCGCGCAGGTCAACGTCTCTCAGGCTGCCGCCGTGCAGGCGCAGCGTGCCCACCCGGCAGTCCTCGAAGTGGACCCGCTGGGCGTCGATGCCGCTCAGGTCCAGCTCGTCGATCCGGGTGGCCCGGATGAGGAGGTCGCGCACAGTGGTTCCGGCGAGGTTGGTGAAGCCCAGGCGGCAGTCCTCAATGAGGAGCGACTCGACATCGGCGTCGTAGAGCTCCCAGGCCCCGATACGGGAGTCGATCAGCTCCACCGTGCGCCAGGTGGAGCGCGGGCTGTGAAGGTAGGTGGCGCTCAGGCGCTCCAGGCGGCAGTCGACCAGCCGCGCCGCGGCCAGGTCGGTGTCATTGGCGAAAACCTCCGAGAACCGGCAGCTGAGCAGCGTGAGCGCCGACAGGTCGCCGCCGCTCAGGTCCGCCTCGACCAGATCCAGGTCCTCGACCATCTCGCCGGCGGCGAGCTCATCGGCCTCGCCGTCGCGCAGGCGGCCGAGGTCCGGTGTCGTGAGGACCGGCGGCCTCGGGGAGGCCGGGGCAGCGGAGCCTGCGGCCGTGTCGGTCCGTCCTGCGGTCATGGTCCTGTTCTATCGCAGATCAGCCCGGGCACCGGGGTTGTTCTCCCGGTGCCCGGGCTCGCAGGAGGGGTAGGTGTCCATATCGGACACAAAGGAGCTTGCAGGCCGTCAATCCGTCGAGAAGAACCGCGGAATCATGCGGTTTCCTTTTCTGCGACTGAGGCTGATCGCGGCCTTTGTCACCGATATGGACACTGTGGGCCGCTTCTACTCGAATCGGACGGTGGTGCCGGCCAGCATGCGCCGGCCGTAGCGGGCACTGGCCAGGGCTGCCACCACCACCAGCGCCAGGCACGCCCCCAGCGCCAGCCAGTAACCGCCGCCCGGCCAGCTGATGCGGCGCCCCGATACCCCGCCGACCAGAGCCCATGCGGTCAGCCAGCCCAGACCGATGCTCATGGCCAGGGCGGTGACCGCTGGCAGCATCGTCTCGTAGGACACCATGGAGCGCAGCGTCGCCGCCGGCATGCCGACCAGCCGTAGCAGACCGAGGACCCGCCGGCGCCCCAGTAGCGCCGCCACCGTTGAGACCCCCAGCGAGACCGCGGAGATGCCCGCGGCGATGAGGATGCCGATGTAGCCCAGCTGGGCGAACTGGTTCTCCATGGCGGTGTCCTGGAGGGCCTGGATCGAGCTGGGTGAGGTTGGGGCGGTCCCCAGGGCCAGGCCGGAGGTGGCCAGGGCGGTGCGGGCTCGCTCGACGGCCCCGGGGCTGGCCGGGTCGGTGCCCACCAGGACGATGGGCGCGCCGTGCTCACGGGCACTCGCCAGCTCCTCGGCGCTGACCGGCGACGGCGAGGCCGCCGCGTTCTCGTACAGCCAGCGGGGTACTGATGCTCACCGCGCCATCTGGGGACGCCACGTGCGCCCTCGAGGGCCCTCGGCCTTGTCGGCCTCGAGGATGACCCGGCTGTCCCTGCTTGCCGTCCCCGCTGATCCTCCCACGGTGACCGTCGTCACCCCGGGCACGGTGGCGAGCTGGCCGACGGCGCTGTTCAGGGCGCCCTCGTCGCTGACCGCCGGCGTCGCCTCGAGCGTCGTGGGGTTGAGGCGCCCGCCACCCTGGGTGACGTCACGGGTCCCGGCGGCAACCGTGATGGCGACGGCGAACACCGTCATGGCGTAGACGGCGACGACCACGCCCGCCACCGCCCGGAAGACCGCCCGGGGGTGCTGTGATCCGGTTGAAGCCGATGACCTGTGCCGCGGAACGGGCCAGGGCCCTGCCGCCTCGCGCCACCCACCAGGTCAGGACCGGCCCGGCCCACAGCAGTCCCAGCATCGCGCACAGGAAGGAGACCGGGAGCAGGTAGATGGTCAGATCGGAGTTCTGTTGGGCCACCGTCGGGGTGCTGATCAGCCCCGCCGTCCCCAGGATCACGGGTGCCAGTGAGATGAGGCGGGGGCGGCGCTCGGTGCGCTCACGGGAGCCGCCCAGCGGGCCGAGGTCGGCCCGTCGGGTGCGCCACCAGGCCACGGCCGCTGCTCCCGCCGTGGTCACGACGACCGCGATGACCGCGTTGACCGGTGAGCGCAGCAGGTCGGAGTAGTAGAAGCGACTCGACTTCAGGGTGATCTGCGCGGCCAGCGGGATCAGGGCCAGGTAGAGGGCCACGCCCGCCAGGGCGCCGACGAAGGTGGTCGCCCCGATCTCGAGGGCCGCCGTGCGGGCGACCTGCTGGGGCGTGGCCCCGATGAGGCGCAGCGTGGCGAAGCGCTCGGCCCGCTGCGCCGCCCCCAGATCCGTGACGATCCCGACGAGCAGCAGCGCGGGCACGAGCACCGCGATGGCACCGACGATCGTGGCGATCCGATACGCCTCGTTCTCGTAGGGGATGCCCTGGAAGGAGGTGACCACCTGGGGCGGGATGTAGAAGTTGGAGGTCGCCACGGTCCCCAGGTCCGTCCCGACGACGGCCACCAGCGAGTCCGGGCCCTCGACGGCCTCGGGTGACAGAACCCCACCTGCTTGTTGTAGCGGTCGCCGAGCTGGTCGGCGGGAGGGATGCGATGCGCTTGGCCAGGGGCGGGGAGGCCAGGTACTCGCCCGGCTTGGGGACGATGTCGGAGCCCGGGATCTTCACCGAGGTGGTGCCCGACTTCGGCAGGGCCACCCTCAGCACGGTGATCGTCTGGTTGCCGACGACGTCGAAGTCGGTGGCGACGGCCAGCTCGCCGGCGGTGAGGGCATGGTCGGGCCGGAGGTCGGTGTGGTTCGACTGCCCGGGGAGGCCGGGCATGAGGGCGGTGGACGCCCAGCTCGAGCGCATGCTGCGCTCGGGGAAGGCCTGGGCGGCGGCCAGCAGCATGAGGAACAGGGCCACCCCCACCATGACGCCGGCGACGATCCCGGCCAGGCGGCGCCGGGCGGAGCGGTCGTTGGCGACGAGCAGCCGGGTCAGGGCGATGCGGCTCATGACCGGCTCCTCTCAGTGCCCGGGCTTCCTGGCTCTGCGTTCTCCGGCCGGCTCGGGCCGGCCGCGGTGTGCGTGGCCCCGGGGCCGATGCGACCGTCGCGCACGGTGACCTCCCGGTCGGCGTAGGCTGCGACGCGCGCGTCATGGGTGATGATGACCAGGGCGGCGCCTCGGGAACGCACCGAGTTCAGGAGCACCTCCATGGTCCGTTCGGCGGCCAGGGAGTCCAGGGAGCCGGTGGGTTCGTCGGCGAAGAGCAGACGCGGGTTGGTCACCAGCGCCCTGCGCGACGGCGGCCCGCTGCGCCTGGCCGCCCGGAGAGCTGGGTGGGGCGCTTGTCCAGGGTGCTCGCTCAGCCCCAGCTCGCCCAGGGTCTCGCGGGCCTGGGCCAGCGCCCGCCGGCGCGGGGTGCCCGCCAGGAGTAGGGGGATGGTGACGTTGTCCAGGGCGGAGAGGTCCGGCAGGAGCTGGCCGAACTGGAAGATGAAGCCGAACTCTTTCAGGCGCAGGCGGCTGCGGGCGGCCTCGTCGAGGGCCGCGATGTCCTGGGTCGTCTCGCCTCCGTGGTAGTCGACGCGCCCGGCGTCGGGCACGAGGACCCCGGCCATGACGTGCAGGAGCGTGGACTTCCCCGAGCCTGACGGGCCGGTGACGGCCAGGACCTCACCGGCTGCGACATCCAGGTCGACGCCGCGCAGCGCGTGGGTCTGCCCGAAGCTCATCTCCAGGCCGCGGGCGCGCATGATGACCTCGCCCGGCAGGCCGGCCTGGCCCCGACCGGGTGCGGAGGTGACGTCGGCGGCCGTGACGGCGGTGGTGACGGGGGTGGCGTTCATGAGCGCACCTCCTCGCACAGCTCGCTCAGGCGGGCCGCGGTGGTCTCCATCCAGCGCAGGTCGGCTCGATGTGGAACAGGGCGTGGTCGGCCAACAGCACCGTGCGCAGGTCTCCGTCCTGCTTGAGGCGGGTCAGCTCGCGCATACGCGCCATGTGCTCGGCGCGCTGGAGGTCGAGGAGGCGTCCGGCGTCGTCGTCGAGCATGAGGGCGATGACGGTCTTGGCGAAGATGTCGGCCTGGACGTCGCCGGCCGGGGTGACCGGGGTCAGCAGCCACTGCTCGACGCTCTGGCGCCCGGCGTCGGTGACCTCGTAGCGCTTGCGCTCCGGGCCGGCGCCGGGCTCGGTCTCGATCTGAGTGATGAGCCCGTCGCGCACCAGGCGGGCGAGCGTGGCGTAGACCTGGCCGTAGGCCAGCGGCTTGGAGGCGGCGAACCAGTGGTCCCAGGAGCGTTTGAGGTCATATCCGTGCCCAGGTCCGGCGCTGAGCAGCCCAAGAAGAGTGAGTCTGGATTCCATGTCCATCACTATGCACTGAGCGTATACGCGCACGACATACTCCGTGAGGAGGATATGCACGAGCATGTCCGTGCTGTTGGGTGGGGGTAATACGGTGAATAAACCAACAGGCCAGCCTGTGTTTGACAGACTCTGGCCGACGTCTTAGGTTAGGTTGACCTTTGTACTTCAGGTGTGGGGAGAGTAGATGCCGATCAGGGTCCTCGGGGCCGTTCTCGCCCCCGTTCTCAGGCAGTGGCGGAGGTGAGTGCTCGCGTGATCGCACGCCGCCCGGCCATTCTCCTGACCGCGGCCATCCTGCTGGCCCTGTGCGTCCTGGCCTCCCTGTTCGTCGGCTCCTCCAGGATCCCCGCCGGCCAGGTCGCCCACTACCTGCTCCACCCCGACGCCTCCAACATCTCCTACAACATCAACGTCCTGCGCGTGCAGCGCACCATCATGGGCGTGCTCGTCGGGACCGCCCTGGCGGTGGCCGGCGCGGTGATGCAGGCCGTCACCCGCAACCCCCTGGCCGAGCCCGGACTGCTCGGTGTCAACGCCGGGGCATCGCTGGGCATCGTCCTGGGAACCGCCGCGCTCGGCGTGCTCCCGATCTCCAACCAGCTGGCCCTGGCCGCGGGCGGAGCACTGGTGGCGACCGCACTCGTCCAGGTCATCGGCATGATCGGCGCCTCGAGCTCCTCGCCGGTGCGACTGGTGCTCATCGGTGTCGCCTTCTCGGCCTTCGCCGGGGCGGTCATCCGGGGCGTCGTGCTGACGATGCCGAACCTGTTCCGCACCTTCATCGACTGGGAGGTCGGCTCCCTGACCCGCACCGACATCCCCCTGCTGCCCGTGGCCGCCCTCGTGGTGGCGGGGACCGGCGCGGCCATCCTGCTGGCCGGCGCCCTGGACAACATCGCCCTGGGCGACGACGTCGCCGCCGCGCTGGGCACCCGGGTCGCCCTCGTGCGGGGCCTGAGCCTGGTGGTCGTCACGCTCCTGTGCGCCACCGCCACCACGGTGGCCGCCCCATCGGGTTCGTCGGGCTCATGGCGCCGCTGACGGCCTCCTGGCTCATGGGACCCCACCGGGGCTGGATCGTCGCGCTGTGCGCGCTGGGCGGCCCCGTCGTCGTCCTGGCCGCCGATGTCCTGGGCCGCGTCCTGGCCCGTCCTGGTGAGATGCAGGTCGGTCTGCTGACGGCCTTCGTCGGCTCACCCGTCCTGCTGCTCATGGTCCTGCGGATGAAGGACCGGGCCTCATGAGGGGGATCAGGCTGAACCGTGCCGCCGCTCCGGTGCGTCCTCCCGCCGGCACCGGCCCGCGGCGCAGCTTCCACGTGGGGGCCGACGCCGGACGCCTGTGGATCGTCGTCGGCCGCTGGTCGGTGCTCATCGCCCCGAGCCATGTCATCGTCGGCCTCATGCTGCTGGTGCTCAGCCTCGCAGTGGCCGTGGTCTCCCTGCGGTTAGGGAAGTTCCCCGTCTCCACCCAGGAGGTCATCGACGCGCTCCAGGGGCAGGGGCGCAAGATCGTCCAGGTCGTCGTGGTGAAGTGGAAGCTGCCCCGGATCGTGCTGGGGCTCGTGGCGGGCCTGGCCCTGGGCGTGGCCGGCGCCCTCTTCCAGACCATCACCCGCAACCCCTTGGGCTCGCCCGACCTCATCGGCTTCAGCACGGGTGCGCAGACCGGGATCCTCGTCAGCATCCTCCTTCTGCCCGGCTCCATGCTCTCGGCCTCCCTGGCCTCCTTCATCGGCGGGGCCGCCGTCGGGACGGTGACCTACCTCGTCTCCCTGCGCGGCGGATTCACCGGCCTGCGCTTCATCCTCGTGGGGATCGCCATCAGCTCCATGCTCGTCTCCGTCAACCGTTGGCTGCTGGTACGGGTCGACGACGACGAGGGCCTGGGCGCCCTCAAGGCCATCACCGGCACCCTCGGGGCCGCCCGGTGGCCGGTGGTGGCCCCGACCTGCCTGGCCATCGGGGTCACTGTCGCCCTCATCCTCCTGGCCTCCCGCCACCTACAGGTCCTGGCCTTGGGGGAGCAGGTGGCCACCATCCTGGGCAGCCCCACCCGCCGCGCCAGCGCCGTTCTCATCCTGCTGGGCACCGTGCTGGTGGCGGTGGTGACGATGGCGGCCGGCCCCATCGGCTTCGTGGCCCTCGTGGCGCCCCACCTGGCCTGTCTCTCACCGGCTCCCCGCAGTCCCCGCTGCTCGTGAGCGGCCTGACCGGGAGCCTTCTGATGGTGGGTGCCGACCTGCTCAGCCAGCTCGTACTCGAGTCGATGCCCGTGAGCGTGGTGACCAACGCCGTCGGCGGCCTCTACCTCATGGTGGCGCTGACCGTGGCGGCGCGCGGAAGGAGATCCCTGTGACCGACCTGCCCTCGACCGAGTCGAACACCGCCGCCGGGACCGGCCGCCCCCGGGGCTCGCCTGGCCGCCCGGGGCGCGACCATCGCCTACGAGCGCCACGTGGTCTCCCGCAACCTCGACGTCGACATCCCCGCCGGTGTCTTCACCGCCATCGTGGGGCCCAACGCCTGCGGGAAGTCCACGTTGCTGCGTGCCCTGGCCCGGTTGCACCGGCCCGCCCGAGGAGCGGTACTCCTCGACGGTGCCGACATCGTTCGCCTGGGCACCAAGGAGGTCGCCCGCCGGGTCGGCCTGCTGCCCCAGAGCGCCACCGTGCCCGGCGGCATGCTGGTGCGCGACCTCGTGGCCCGCGGTCGCTTCCCCCACCAGGGCCTGTTCCGCCAGTGGTCGCGGCAGGACAGGCAGGCCGTTGAGGAGGCCATGGAGATGGTGGGGGTCACCGAGCTGGCCGCTCGCCCCGTCGACGAGCTCAGTGGCGGCCAGCGCCAGCGCGTGTGGATCGCCCTGGCCCTGGCTCAGGGCACCGAGACGATCCTGCTCGATGAGCCCACCACCTTCCTCGACCTGGCCCACCAGGTCGACATCCTCCAGCTGTGCCGCCGCCTCAACGCCGACGGCCGCACGGTGGTGGCCGTCCTGCACGACCTCAACCAGGCGGCGCGCTGCGCCGAGCACATGATCGTCATGCACGAGGGCCGGGTCCGCACCACCGGCTCCCCGTGCGCGATCCTCACCGAGGACCTCGTTGAGGAGGTCTTCGGCCTGGCGGCCGTCATCGCCCCCGACCCGGTGGCCGGCACCCCCATGGTGGTGCCCCGTCATCTGGGCGCGAATGCGCCGGCCGACCCTGACTCTGCCGCGACCCGCTCCGCTCCCACCGACTCCACCGGAGATCCGACCCCGCAGCCCTCTGCCGATCCCGCCTCGGCAGGAACCAGCCCGACTGCTCGTTCCCAGCAGGACGGACAAGAAAGGAACACAGATAGATGAACGCATCCTCGCGGCGCTCCAGCCGCCTGAGGCAGGGCCTCCTCGCCGTGGCAGCCATGGTGCTGAGCACCGGCCTGGTGGCCTGCGGCTCCTCCAGCTCAACCTCCACCTCCACCGCCGCCGGCTCCGCAGGGGCCTCGGAGCGGCCTCAGCCGGAGCCTCCGGTGCCGCCTCGGCCGAGGCCTCCACCAAGGTCACCTGGCCGGTCACCATCAAGGGGGACGACGGCGTCGACGTCGAGATCAAGGCCGAGCCCAAGAGCATCGTGTCCACCTCCGTGACCCTGACCGGATCGCTGCTGGCCCTCGACGCCCCGGTGGTCGCCTCGACGCCGGCCAAGAAGAAGGATGAGAAGACCGACGACAACGGCTTCTTCACCCAGTGGTCCAAGCAGGCCACCGACAAGGGCGTCAAGGCCATCGACGGCACCGAGGACAACCTCGCCCAGACGGTCGCGGGCAGCAACCCCGACCTCATCATCGTCGCCAAGACCGGACAGGACTCGGCCGCCAAGGTCGTCGAGAGCCTGCGCCAGCTCGAGGTGCCCGTCCTCGTCATCGATTACGGTTCGCACTCCTGGCAGGACGTCACCAAGACCCTGGGGCAGGCCACCGGCCGCCAGGCCAAGGCCGACGCCGTCGTCAAGGACTACACCACCAAGGCCGAGAAGGCCAAGAGCGCCATCTCCGTCCCGAAGGGGGCGACCTCGGTCTTCACCGTCCCCGGGGACGGCACCAAGGGCGCCAACGCCTTCACCGAGGAGGCCCCGCAGGCCCAGCTCCTCAAGGACCTGGGCTTCACCATTGCCGCCGTCCCCGACAGCGTCAAGGGCGACCAGTCCATGGGCGATCGCAAGGACATCGTCCAGCTCTCGCCGGAGAACGTCCAGGCGGGACTGACCGGTGAGAACTGGGTGGTCATCGCCGCCGACGAGACCGCGAAGAACGCCGTCACCACCAACGAGACCTTCAGCTCGGCGGCTCCGGTGACCGGCGGCAAGGTGCAGTACATGCCGCCCTCGTCCTTCCGGCTGGACTACTACTCGGCTCTCGAGATGCTCGAGGCCGTCCAGAAGGCCTACCCCAAGGCCTCCTGAACCGCTGACGACCTGAGCGTCAACGTGCTGGTGCCCCGGGCTCTCGGCCCGGGGCACCAGCACATATCGATGGCATCGACTCCCGCAGCCGAGCACTGCTGGGGAGCAGACCCCTCAGCTCCAGGCGACCGAGTAGTACTGAGTCTCCTGGAACTCGCGGATCCCCTCACGCGCGCCCTCACGCCCGATGCCGGACTGCTTTGACGCCGCCGAAGGGGGCGGCGGGATCGGATACGAGCCCACGGTTGATGCCGACCATTCCGACCTCCATGCGCTCGGCCAGGCGCAGCGCCCATCCGAGGTCACGGGAGAAGACATAGCCTGACAGCCCGTAGTCGGTGTCGTTGATCCACGTCAGCAGCTCGTCCTCATCGTCCCAGGTGATGATCGGGGCGACGGGGCCGAAGATCTCAGTGCGCACGATCTCGGCGTCGGGGGCGACATTCGTGAGCACCCGCACCGGTATGAACGCCCCCGCAGACTCCTGGGGCCAGGAGGACTCGGCGTAGACGACGGCGCCTCCGGCCACCGCCCCGTCCACCAGGGCGTTGATCTTGTCGCGGGCAGCCGTTGTCACCAGGGGGCCGATCTGGTTCGCCTCGTCCGCCAGAGCCGGCCCGACCCTCAGGTTGCGGACGACGGCGGAGAACTTCTCGGTGAACTCCTGGGCGACGTCCTGGTGGACGTAGAAGCGGTTGGCGGCGGTGCAGGCCTCGCCACCACCCCTGAGCTTGGCCTGAACAGCGCCCGTCACCGCGGCGTCGACATCGGCATCGGCCGCCACCACGAAGGGCGCGTTGCCCCCGAGCTCCATGGACGACACCAGCACCTTCTCCGCCGCCTGCTTCATGAGCACACGGCCGACCTGAGTCGACCCGGTGAAGGAGACCGCTCGGACCCGGGGGTCCTCCAGCCACGTCGTCGACACCTCCGCGGAACGGCTCGAGGGCACGATGTTCACCACGCCCGCGGGCACGCCGGCCTGCAGGATCAGATGGCTCAGCGCCACCGCTGTCAGAGGTGTGAGGGACGCCGGGCGGAGTACCACCGTGCACCCGGCGGCCAGGGCCGGGGCGATCTTGCGGGTCCCCATCGCCGCTGGGAAGTTCCAGGGGGTGATCATGGCGACCACCCCGATCGGCCGGTGCGTGACGATCGTTCGGGTGCCGCCCGCCGGGGAGGTGCCGAAACCGCCCTCGGTGCGCACCGCCTCCTCGGAGAACCATCGGAAGAACTCCGCCGCGTAGAGAACCTCCGCCCTGGCGTCATCCAGGGACTTACCGTTCTCAGCGCTGATGAGCACCGCGAGCTCCTCGGCCTGGCCCACCATGAGGTCGAACAGGGTCCGCAGCAGCTCCGCGCGCTGCCGGGGCGGGGTGGCGCTCCATGCGGGCAGCGCCTCGGAGGCGGCGTCGACGGCGCGTGCGGCGTCCTCCGTCGTCGCATCCGTGCAGCGTGCGAATACGGCGTTACTGGCGGGATCGACGACGTCGAAGGTCCCGCCGTCGGACGCTGCCGTCATCCGCCCGCCCAGGAGCATCCCCTCCTCAGGGCGGATCCTGCGCAGGTAGTCGGCCAGAGCCGGGTGGGCTCCGAGAGTCGTGTACGCCGCCGCCGTGCCAGCCGCCGCGCCGGGTCTTGTGTCAGCCATGGTTGTGCTCCCTGAGTATCGACTGTCGCCTGCCACGCATCACGGGTAGAGCCCGCGGGCGACGTGGGCCTCGGCGACGCGCTTGACGGCCATCGTCGTCGCCGCGGTGCGCAGCGAGAGGCCGTGGTCCTTGGAGAAGTCCGTGACCTCCTCCCAGGCTCGGTCCATCCTGGTACGAAGACGCTCATTGACCTCGGCCTCGGTCCACCAGTAGGACTGGTTGGCCTGCACCCACTCGAAGTAGGACACGATGACGCCTCCGGCGTTGGCGAGGATGTCCGGCACGACCAGGATCCCCTTGTCCGCCAGGATCGCGTCGGCCGCGGGCGTCGTCGGCCCGTTGGCGCCCTCGACGACCAGCTTGGCATCGATCATCGGCGCCGTCTGCTCGGTGATGACCCCCTCGATCGCCGCAGGAACGACGACGTCGCAGGCGACGGCGAACAGCTCGCTCGCAGGCATCGGGTCCGCGCCGGGGAATCCGTCGACGGTACCGGTCTCATCCACGAAGGCCTCCAGCGCGGGGATGTCGATACCCTTGTCGTTGCGAATCGTGCTGTAGACGTCCGCCACGGCCAGGACCTTCACGCCCGCCTCGTGGAGGAAGCGAGCAGCGCCGCGACCGACTTTGCCGAAGCCCTGAACGACCGCGGTGGCCTGCGAGGGATTCACCCCGATGCTCTCCATCGCGTTGAGGACGGAGTAGACGACGCCGCGGGAGGTGGCGGCGGCCCGCCCCTGTGAGCCGCCGAGGTCGACAGGCTTGCCCGTGACGGTTCCCAGCACGGTGTGCCCGGTGGCCACCGAGTAGGTGTCCATCATCCACGCCATGGTCTTCTCATCGGTCCCCATATCGGGAGCGGGGATGTCCTTGTCGGGGCCGATCAGGGGGATCAGCTCCGAGGTGTAGCGCCGGGTCAGACGCTCGAGCTCTCGTTCCGAGTGGGCCCGTGGATCGACCTGGACACCGCCCTTCGCGCCGCCGTAGGGCAGGTTGAGAAGAGCGCACTTCCACGTCATCCACATGGCCAGCGCCCGGACCTCGTCAAGGTCCACGTTGGGGGAGTATCGGATTCCTCCCTTCGCCGGGCCTCGAGAGATGTTGTGCTGGACGCGGTGCCCGATATACAGGTCCATCGTGCCGTCGTCGCGTCGCAGCGGGATGGAGACTGTCACCTCCTTCCGGGCGGTTTCGAGCATGCGGCGCATTCCTTCGTCGAAGCCGAGGAACTGGATCGCCTCGGCGAGCTGTGTCCGAGCGTCGGCGAGGGGGTTCTGGGTCGAGGGCATAGAGCTGTCTCCTGGACTGGTCGGGTGGAGGAACGTGAGCTGAGGCCGGTACGGCCTCGAGAAGTGGGTGGGGTGTCAGGACTGGTCTCGGAGTGCCTGCTCAAGAATCCCCATGCCCTCGACGAACAGCTCATCTGGCATGGTGACCGGCGGTAGCAGGCGGATGACGTTGCCGTAGGTGCCGCAGGTGAGCAGGATCAGACCGCGTGCGCGCGCGGCCTGTGCGACGGCGGCGGTCAGAGCGGCATCGGGCTTCTGTGAGACGGGGTCGACGAGCTCGAGAGCCATCATGGCGCCCTTGCCCCGGACCTCGCCGATGCGAGGATCCTTCGCCTTCCACTGCTCCATCAGGCGGATGCCGGTCTCGCCGATCGCGCGAGCCCGTTCAAGGAGATCGTGCTCCTCGATCATGTTCAGGGCCGCCAGGGCGGCGGCGCAGGCCAGGGGGTTGCCGCAGTAGGTTCCTCCGAGGGCGCCCGGTTCGGCGGAGTCCATGATCTCGGCCGAACCGGTGACTGCCGACAGCGGCATGCCCCCGGCCAGGCCCTTCGCGGTCGTCACCAGGTCGGGAACGACTCCCTCGTGGTCACAGGCGAACCACGCCCCGGTGCGAGCGATTCCCGACTGAATCTCGTCGGCGATGAAGACGGCGCCGTTGTCACGGCACCAGCGCTGGAGCGCGCTGAGGAAGCCTGGGCGCCGGAACGATGAACCCGCCTTCGCCCTGAATGGGCTCGATGATGACAGCGGCGACGGAGGAGGCCCCCACCTGCTTCTCGATCTGACTGATCGTGCGCTCGGCGGCGGCCTCGCCGTCCAACCCGTCTCGGTAGGGGTAGGAGCCGGGGACCCGGTAGAGCTCCGGGGCGAAGGGACCGAAGCCGCCCTTGTAGGGGGCGACCTTGGCCGTCAGTCCCATGGTCAGGGAGGTGCGTCCGTGGAAGGCGTGGTCGAAGCAGACCACTGCCTGGCGGCCGGTGTACCTCCGGGCGAGCTTGATGGCGTTCTCGACGGCCTCCGCCCCGGAGTTGAACAACGCGGTCTTCTTCGGGAAGCTGCCCGGAGTCAGTGCGTTCAGGCGTTCGGCGACCTCGACGTACCCGGCGTACCTCGTGACGGCGAAGGAGGTGTGTGTCAGATTCTCGGCCTGCTCCTGGATCGCAGCGACGACGGGCGCCGCCGCTCCGCCCACGGTCGTCACCGCGATGCCTGATCCGAAGTCGATGAGACGGTTGCCGTCCACGTCCTCCAGGACACCGCGGTCCGTGCGCCGTGCGAAGGTCGGCATGGCTGCGGTCAGGGCGCGTGGTAGTGCTGTACCGGCGCGTTCGTCAAGGGTACGGGCTTCGGGGCCGGGCAGTGGAGTGGCGAGATGAATGGTCTGGGGCAGCGTTGCCATGTGGACCTCACAGTGTGTCGTGACGGGCGGAGAGCTGCAGTGGAACAGAGCGCTCCGGGGATGTCGTAGAAACGAGCTCGGCTATGAGTTCTGCTTCAGGCTAAGCCTGTGCCTAGGGCGGAGCACCTAAGCGTGCTGCACAAGATTTCACGAATCCTGTGCAGCACGCACAGAACAGTGTTTGAATCCAGGCATGGTGCTGGTGTCGGATCTCGTGGATCGAGCGGAACTGGGGGTTCGCGCGGTGCTCCTGCCCGCACCGAGCGCCGCAGTCACCTGGGTCGTCGCGACCGAGCTCCTGCAACCGGCTTCCTACCTCGAGGGTGGTGAGCTGGTCCTCACCACGGGCCTCGTCATGGCCGACACCGAGGCGGGCACATGGCGGCAGTACGTGGCATCACTGGTCGAGGCAGGAGTCGCCGCGCTCGGGCTAGGAACCGGCATTGCCTTCGACGCCGTGCCCGACGACCTGCGCGAGGCCTGCCGTGTCGGAGGACTCAATCTCCTCGAGGTCCCCCTCGATGTCTCCTTCGCCTCCATCAGCCGTGATGTGGGGGCCATGCTTCAGGCGGCCGGGCCTGCGGTCGGCGCTGAGGGGGCGGGCGACGAGGAGAGCCTGGTCCTGCAGCAGCTGACGCGCGCGGCCGCCAAGGACAACCAGAGCGCGATCATGCGTGCCCTGGCCTCGATCCTGCGAGGGGAGGTGTCCTTACGGGACGCCGCGGGCCGCACAGTGGTCGGTCCCTTCGGTCCGGCAGCCCCGCAGATCGACGACGAGGTCGCCGAGTGCATCGCCAGGATCCGTCCGGGAGGGATGCGAGGAGCCGGGGCGGTCGACCTTGGCGACATGCGGCTGGTTGTCCGTCCTGTCGGCATGACCGGGGAGCCCTGAGAGCTACCTGGCGACCGTGCAGTGGGAGACGCTCACGCGCGCCCAGGCCCTGGGAGTCGATCTCGCCTGGTCATTCCTGAATCTCATCGCCGAGTCCTCCAAGGCGTTCACCGGATGGCTCCTCCAGCTCGTGGGGGCGTCAACCGGGCATCTCCTGGCAGGTGAGGTCGCGCAGGGGATGGCTCTGGCCGATCAGGCTCAGGGTTCTCGTCCTCACACGCCTTCCGTCTCCGCCGCGGCGGTCGATGATCGGACCCGACGGCGGCCATCAATGGCGCGTCATCTGCCTCGAGGGCGATAGTGCCGCTGTCGCCGGGCTCTCGACGGCGCTGGCCCGGCTGCTTGTCGAGGAGAGGGGGACTCCGGTGGGGGAGCGTCTCCTGTGGCGCACGGACCGGAGTGGGGGCCGCCTGACGGTTCTTGGTGAGGCTGAACGCGTTCTCGGGCTTCTCAAGGACAGTCGTGTCACGCCATGGGCGGGGCGGATGCGGATCGGCGTCAGCGGCCGTGCCGGTGTCGCCGACCTGCCGCGGGCCGCACAGCAGGCGCTGTCCGTCTGCACCGGCGCTCGGCGGCTCGGGCAAGCGGTGCGCTGGGAGGCCTCGGGACTGCCGTCGGTCACGGATCTCCTGGACGAGGATCGGGCCCGCGCCTTCGCGCGCACTCGTTTGGGGAGCGTCGCGGATCGGCCCGACCTGCTCGAGCTGCTGGAGGTCTACCTCAGCGAGGCCGGGGCGGTGCAGCGCATCGCGGAGCGCCTGGGGGTGCATCGCAACTCCGTCCCCGCGCGCCTTGTGCGCCTGAGGAGGGCGCTCGGCGTCGACATCGAGGACGCCGAACAGCGGGCGAATCTGTGGTTTGCGTTACATTTTTTGGCGAAGTAACGGCCAGGCGCCTTGCGTGGGGTTGACTTTTCCGCGTGTTTCTGCGGTTCCTTGAAGCGTGAAACGTGACGTTCGACATACTTGGTTGTGTGTGTTTACGATACTGGCGTCACCTAGGACCTTAGCCCGCGCTGTCGTCGCGCAACGCGTGTCGCACCGGGCTCCAGCGGCGATGTGGCCTGCGCCGGTCCGGCGTGAGCTTGGGCAGCAGATGCCTGAGCCGTCTCATTTTTTCGACTCTCGACACCGACGTCCCGCCAAAGCCAAGAAGCAGAGTGATTCACATGAGCCTTCCTCTCCTCCAGAATTTTATTGACGGACGATTTGTTCCGGCAACCACCGATGCCACGTTCGACGTCGTGGATCCTCGAACGGAACAAGTCGTGGCGCAGTGCCCGGTCTCAGGGGCCGCCGATGTCGACGCCGCCTACGACGCCGCCCTCAAGGCCTTTGAGAGCTGGCGGCTGACAACGCCGGCGGACCGGCAGCTGCTCCTGCTCCGACTCGCCGATGCCCTGGAGGCCAATGCCGACCGCCTTGTTGAGGCTCAGCGCCGCAACACCGGTCAACTCGCCGAGATGATCCGGGCGGAGGAAGTCCTGACAGGGGCCTCTCAGCTGCGGTTCTTCGCCGGAGCCGCACGACTCCAGTCGGGTGTCGCCTCGGGCGAGTACGCCGAGGGCCTGAACTCGCAGATTCGCCGTGAGCCCATCGGCGTCGTCGGGCAGATCGTCCCGTGGAACTACCCCTTCATGATGCTCATCTGGAAGGTCGGGCCCGCTCTGGCGGCGGGCAACACGGTGGTGCTCAAGCCGAGTGCCAACACGCCCGAGAGCGCCATCGTCTTTGCCGAGATCGCCGGCGAGATCCTCCCGCCCGGGGTCTTCAACCTGGTGCTCGGCACCGGAGAGACCGGGCGCCTCATGAGCGCCCACCCGGTGCCCGGGCTGGTCGCGCTCACAGGTTCAGTGCGTGCAGGGCTCGGATCTCGCCGAACAGGCGGCCGGAAACGTGACTCGTGTTCACCTCGAGCTGGGAGGCAAGGCCCCCGCCGTCGTCTTCGCCGATGCCGACATCGAGGCGGCTGCCGAGGGCATCGCCGCCGCAGGGACGTTCAACGCCGGGCAGGACTGCACCGCCGCCACCCGCGTGCTGGTCGAGGCCTCGGTGGCCAAGGAGTTCACCGATGCGCTGGTGCGTCACGTCGAGTCCTTGCGGACCGGTCCGATTCCGGAGGAGGAGGCGTTCTACGGCCCCCTGAACAACGCCCGTCATTTTGCCTCCGTGCAGAAGATCGTTGAGGAGCGGCCCGCACACTCCCACCTGCTGACCGGCGGCCACCGCGTCGGCGAGAGCGGGTACTACTACGCGCCCACCGTCATCTCAGGGCTCAAGCAGGACGATGCACTCGTGCAGCAGGAGGTCTTTGGGCCGGTCCTGACCGTTCAGGAGTTCTCCTCCGACGACGAGGCCCTGGCCCTGGCCAACGGTGTGGACTACGCCCTGTCCTCGTCCATCTGGACGACCGACCACCAGCGTGTCCTGCGATTCAGCAGGGACCTGGACTTCGGGTGCGTCTGGGTGAACTCCCACATCCCCCTCGTCGCGGAGATGCCGCACGGCGGATTCAAGAAGTCTGGTTACGGCAAGGACCTCTCCATCTACGGCGTGGAGGACTACACGCGTATCAAGCACGTCATGAGTGCTCTGTGACCTCCCGGAAGCCAACAGGAGATCACCCCCATGCGCATTCTGACGGCCTTCACCAATTCGCTCGGCGGCAGAGACTCCTACCACCTGGGGGTATCTCTCGCTGAAGCGTTCTCGTGCCCACTCGATCTCGTCACCGTCGTCAAGGGCGGCGGAGGGCGCTACGTCCTTGACGTCACCGATCACGCCTTCCAGGACGTCGTTGCCACGCAGGTCGACGACTGGATGTCGGAGATCATGGAGGAGCATCGGCCCCGTGTGCCGGTGAGCAAGTACCTGCGGTACAGCCTCTCCTTCCCCGAGGGCATCATTGCCTCGGCCGAGGAGCTCAAAGCCGACCTGCTCGTAGCCGGCGGGGGCCGTCACGGGGTCCTGGGACGAGTGTCCCTCGGCTCCGTGGGGCAGACCCTGCTCAACTCCTCGACAGTTCCGGTCGCCCTGTCCCCGCGCGGCATGAGGCACGCCCCTCTTGACGGACTCTCACGCATCACGGTCATGCTGGGGGAGTCCGGCAGGTGGAGGGGGGTGCTCAGCAAGGCCAGGACCTTCGCTGACAGAGCCGGTGTCCCGTTGCGTCTCGTCACGGTGGCCACCGGTGACTCGCAGAACACTGCGGAGATCGGGGAGAGGACCGAGGCCCTGCTCGCCGAGGTACGCCTGGATCTCAAGGGGCTGGATGACCAGCGTGTCCAGATCGTCCACGCCCACAGCATGAGCGCCGCCGTGCTGGCCATGGAGTGGAACAGGAATGAGCTGGCCTTCCTGGGATCGGCGCGACTGGCCCAGAGCGGGCGCCTGTTCCTGGGGCCGGACGCCAACAAGATCCTGCGTGTCCTGCCCGTGCCTCTGGTCGCGGTCCCAGCCGACGCGGCTGACGTCGGGGGTGCAACATGAGCGCGGCTACCACGAGCTCCGGAGGTGGGCTGTCGAAGAAGGGGCTGGCCGAGGGCTCTGTCGGTCTGCTCGGCGCCATCATCATCGGGGTGTCCTGCATCGCGCCCCCGTACACCCTCACCGGCGCGCTGGGGCCGACCGCCTCAGAGGTGGGCGAGCAGGTGCCGGCGATCTTCCTCGTCGGATTCATCCCGATGCTCCTGGTCGCCTTCGGGTACCGAGAGCTCAATGCGGCGATGCCCGACTCGGGCACATCCTTCACCTGGGGGACGCGTGCCTTCGGTCCGTGGATCGGGTGGATGAACGGATGGGGGCTGATTGTGGCGACCGTCGTCGTCCTGTCGAACCTTGCGGCCATCGCCGTCGACTTCTTCTATCTGTTGCTCGCACAGGTGACTCGCAATTCCGCCATTGCGGATCTCTCCGACAACGTATGGGTCAATACCCTCACCTGCCTGGTCTTCATCACGCTGGCGACCTGGATCGCGTACCGCGATATGCAGACCACCCAGAAGCTCCAGTACTGGTTGGTGGGGTTTCAGCTGACGGTGTTCCTCGGCTTCGGCGCGGTGGCCATTTACCGCTACTTCACCGGAACCGCCGTCAATCCGACACCCGTGAAGCTCGAATGGTTCAATCCGTTCGCCGTTGACTCGCTGGGGACTTTCGTGGCGGGCGTGTCCCTGTCCTTGTTCATCTACTGGGGCTGGGACGTGTCGCTGACGGTCAATGAGGAGGCCGACGACGCCAGCTCCACTCCAGGGCGCGCCGCCGTGCTCACTGTCATGACAATTGTCTCGGTGTACATGTTCGTCACGATTGGATCTATGATGTTCGCCGGCCTGGGGGAGGACGGGATAGACTGGGCAATCCTGCGATCCAGGACAATGTCTTCTTCGCCTTGGCCAGACCGGTTCTGGGGCCGTTCGCGATCCTCCTGTCGACGGCGGTGCTGGTCTCGTCCGCGGCGTCCCTGCAGTCCACCTTCGTCTCTCCCGCCCGCACCTTGCTGTCGATGGGATACTACGGGGCAATGCCGGAGAAGCTCGGCGAGATCTCTCCGCGCTTCCTCACCCCTGGTCGCGCAACAGTCGTCTCGGCGGTCGCCGCCTCGACCTTTTATACCCTGCTGCGATTCGTATCCACCTCCGTCCTGTGGGACACGGTTCAGACCCTGGGGGCGATGATCGCCTTCTATTACGGTCTCACCGCCTTCGCCGCGGTATGGTACTTTCGAGGGAAATGGTTCTCCTCAGTGAGGAACTTCTTCTTCACGCTGGTCTCACCGGGACTGGGAGGTCTTATCCTCTTCTTGCTGCTCGGCCTGACCCTGAAGGACTCCCTCAACCCCGAGTACGGGTCGGGATCGCAGGTCTTCGGCGTCGGTCTCGTCTTCGTCCTCACCCTCGCCCTCATTCTCCTGGGCGTGGTGCTGATGCTCGTACAGTACGTCCGAGCACCGGCCTTCTTCCGCGGGGAGGTGATCGCACGATCCGACGCTGTCACCGAGGAGTTGAAGGTGGCAACTGTCTTAGAGGAGGACGATGGTGAAGCCTCCCAGCTCCGTGCTGTGTCATAGACGCAGTGAACCGGAGCGAACACACACATGAACACAGCTCACTCCGCGCCAGGCCGGCGGAAGGAGCTGAGAGGAATCACATTGTCATCGTATCGACGGCCACAGCTGATCGATGCGCCGGTAATCAAACGCACGATATGTGGACGCCAGGCCGGACCACGAAGGAGTGACCAATGAGCATCAACATGGAGCGAGTCGCTGAGCTGACGGAGATCGAGTCCAAGCGCCTCAATGAACGGACCAAGGGGTCCGGCGACATGTACAACCGCGCGAGAAACAGCCTTTCCGGCGGTGTCGCCTCCTCGTACCAGCTGCGCGAGCCCTGGCCCATTTACCTTGAACGGGGGCAGGGGCCGAAGGTCTGGGATGTTGACGGCAACGAGATGTGGGACTTCCACAACGGCTTCGGATCGATGCTTCAGGGGCATGCCCACCCGGTGATCGGCCAAGCCATTCAGGAGCGGTACGGCAAAGGCACCCACTTCGCCGCCCCGACCGAGGACGCCCTGGCGGTGGCGGAGAACCTCTCGAGCCGGTGGGGGCTGCCGAAGTGGCGCTACACGAACTCGGGCTCGGAGTCCACGATGGACGCGATCCGTATTGCACGCGCCTACACCGGTCGCGACACGGTCATGAAGATCTTCGGCTCCTACCACGGGCACCACGACACCGTCATGGTCTCGATCGGCGTCGAGTACGACAAGATCGGTGACCGTGACAACCTGGCCTCGCTGCCCTACGGAGGCGGCATTCCCGACGCCACCGTCCAGATGACGGTGCCGGTTCCCTTCAACGATGCCGAGGCCATGGAGCGCCGCATCATCCGGCTGACCGATGAGGGGCGTAAGCCCGCCTGCGTCATCATGGAGCCGGCCATGATGAACCTGGGCGTCGTGCTGCCGGAACCGGGATATCTGGAGCAGGTTCGTGAGATCACCCGGCGACACGGCGTCGTCCTGATCTTCGATGAGGTCAAGACCGGCCTGTGCATCGGTCCGGGCGGCGCCACCCAGCGCTTCGGAGTGACTCCCGACTTGGTGACCATGGCCAAGGCCCTGGGTGCCGGTCTGCCCTCGGGCGCCATCGGAGGCACCGAGGAAGTCATGTCCGTGGTGGAGGACCACACCGTCTTCCAGGTCGGCACCTACAACGGCAACCCCCTGGTGATGGCCGCAGTGCGGGCCAACCTCGAGAAGGTCCTCAACCCGGAGGCATACGCCCACCTCGATCACCTCAATGAGCGCATTCTCGCGGGCTGCACAGAGGTCATTGAGCGCTACAACCTTCCGGGCTACGCGGTCGGCGTTGGTGGAAAGGGGTGTGTCACCTTCTCCCCCAAGAAGGTCGTCGACTACGAGTCCTTCAAGGAGCACCAGAACGCGGAGCTGTCCGAGCTCGCCTGGCTGTTCAACATGAACCGGGGAATCTTCATGACCCCGGGCCGCGAGGAGGAGTGGACCCTGTCGGTGACCCACACGGACGAGGCGATCGACGACTACGTCAGCTGCTTCGAGGAGCTCGCCAAGGCGATCACCACCAAGTGATGTGACAAGTGACCTGAGTACTCCCTGATCTCATGGGGGTCACCGACGGCGTCGGTGGCCCCCATGAATCGTGTCCTACCCGCGGTGGCGCTCGGTGGCATTCAGTGGCGTTCCCAGGCGCGGATCCTCGTGCGGAAGGAGGTGAAGGGCGCCACCGTGTTGATGTGCACCCACGTGGCCACCGGCCAGGCCGACGGCGTCGAGGAGGCCCACGCCCGCTGTCCGGAGGTGAAGAGCTGGTCCCAGCCCAGCAGCAGATCCACCCTCCCCAGCTGGTAGGCGAGCATCTGCGCCGGCGTGCGGTCCACCCCGTCCTTGAGCGTGTGGAGCCCGGAGGCGGGGACGTCGTCGAACTCGGCGATGAACATCTCAGCGCGCTTGCGGATCTCCGCGATGAGCTCCTCCGTCATGACATCCATGACATCTCAGGACACCGGTGGGGTGGGTCTACCGGTGGGGGAGCTGCTTCGGCCTGTTGGAGGGGCTGCCCGGTCGCTGTGGTGGCTGCCGTCGTCGTCTGAGTGCACTGCACGAGGTGGGGTGCTACTGCACGAGGGTTGGGGGCTACTGGGGTAGGTGGGGCCTTCGTGCAGTACGCACAACCCTTGGCCAGTAGATCCCGACCCTCGTGGAGCAGGCCGACTCGAGACGAGACTCAAGGCGGAGCCGGCCTCGAGTCATAGCCTCCAGGCGCCCTGCGACCGTCAGGACTCCGGGACCGCTTCGGGACTCCTGCTGAGCGCGCCGGTGTCCACAGCGCTGACATCAACGGGCCCGACGTCAGTGCGCCCAGCGGGGATCGTTGGAATCCTGCAGTTCTTCTTCGGTGTGCAGCGCCGATGCGCTTGTGATGTCAGCACCGTGGACACCCACACCCCGTCAGGCCAGGCCCCTGAGCCGCCCTCGCCTCCAGGACCACCAGCCTGCCCCGGGGTCCCGCCCGAGCGAGTGTCTCAGACGTCATGACACCCACCTGTCTCAGAAGTGAGGAGACAGGTGGGTGCCCTGAACCTACGAACGCCCGGCGTTTCAACTGCGCCTAGTCCTGCGCGATGACCCCGACGTCGGCCATCTTCCGCTCCGTCCACGGGGCGACGATGAACAGGATGATGGCCACGGCGACCGTCACGGCCCCCAGGCCGTAGTAGTAGGTGGAGTTCGCGATGTTCTCCGTCCTGGAGATGATGAAGCCGGCCAGCCCCTGACCGGTGGCCGTCGTCAGCAGCCACAGGCTCATCGTCTGGGAGGCGAAGTTCTTGGGTGCCAGCGCCGACGTCGTGGACAGGCCCACCGGGGACAGGAAGAGCTCGGCGACGGTCTGGATGATGAAGACCACCGCCAGGAACCACCAGGGGGACAGCTTTGCGCCGCCTGGCCAGATCTGGAAGCCGTAGCCCAGGATGAAGGCCGATCCCCCGATGATGAGCACCGAGATCGCGAACTTCATGATGGTGGAGGGAAACCTGCCCGCCCGCCGGGTGAAGAGCCAACCGATGAATGGTGCCAGGATGACGATCGTGGCCGGGTTGATGGACTGGTAGGTCTCGGGTGTGATGGCCCAGCCGAGCCACGGGATAGTGCCGTCGGTGTTGTCCTTGGCGAAGGTGGCCATCTTGCCGGCCGCCTGCTCGGAGATCATGAAGAACAGGACCGCGCCGATCCACAGGGGGATGTAGGCGCGCAGGTGGGTGCGCTCGCGGGCCGTGACCTTGGGGGAGCGGAACATGAGGACGAAGTAGCCCAGGGCGGCACCTGCCGGGATGATGAGCATGGTCGCGGAGATGGCGTCGAGCAGGCTGCCGGTCAGGACGTTGAGGACCGAGACGAGTGCGGCCGCGGCCACCACGGTCAGGAGCGAGGCGAGTATGAAGCTCCGGCGTTCCTGGGGGCGGATGGGGTTGGGGACGGTGAAGGCGAAGGCCGAGAGCTTGTGGCGGCCGTAGATGAAGGCGATCAGGGCCACCCCCCATGCCGACGGCGGCCGAGAAGAAGCCGGCGTGGTATCCGTAGTGCTCACGCAGCCAGCCGGTCACCAGCGGAGACGCCAGTGATCCGAGGTTGACCGACATGTAGAACAGCTGGAAGCCGGCGTCGCGCCGAGGGTCGTCGTCATCGTAGAGACCCCCGACAATCGTGGACAGGTTCGGCTTGATGAAGCCGGTGCCCACGGCCACCAGCACGATCCCCGTCCAGGCGAGGGCGGGCGCGGGAATGGACAGGCAGATGTGGCCCGCCATGATGACGACGCCGCCGTAGAGGGTGGACAGCCACGGTCCGATGATGCGGTCGGCGAAGATGCCCCCGGGGATGGCCAGCAGGTAGACGGCCGCACTGTAGGAGGCCAGGATGACCTGCCCGGAGTTGGCGCTCAGGCCCAGGCCGCCGCGGGCCACGGTGTCGGTGATGAAGTACAGCAGGATGGCGCGCATGCCGTAGTAGAGAAGCGCTCCCACATCTCCACGTTGAGCATCCAGGGCAGTCCGCGGGGGTGACCGAACAGCCCCCGGTCCTGCTTCGACGGCGTCGTGCGCAGGGTGGCGGGTCGCCACCGACTGGCGATCATCCGACCAGTATCGAGATCGTCCTCGACGGGAGTCGGGGTCGTTGACATGAGACTCTCCCTTCCTGTGGTCAGGTGAGGCGTGCCGCCGGACCGTCAGTGTCCGGCACGAACCACAGGTACTCATGCACCCTACCCCGACCGTGAGGTAATTTCGGGAGAACGTGACGATGGCTGTCCGAAAGTGGCCCATGAGGTCGGCGAGTCCGGGACGACGCTCGTTGCCCCCTCTGGGATCCATCGTCGGCAGCCGGACCTCGCGGTCGTAGGGTAAGTCCCGCGAGGTCGTGCCCTGAACCTACGAACCCGAGACTCAACTACGAACTCGCGGCGCTTCAGATGCGGCTCGTCCAGGCGCTCCTAGTCCTGCGCGGCGACCTCGACGTCGGCCATCTGCCGCTGCGTCCACGGGGCGACGGCGAACAGCACCAGGGCCATGAGCAGCGTGGCCACGCCCAGGCCGTAGTAGTAGGTGGCGTCGGAGGCGTCCTCGGTCTGGGCGATGACGAAGCCGGCCACGCCCTGCCCGGTGGCGACGCTGAGCCACCACAGCCCCATCGCCTGGGAGGCGAAGCTCTTGGGGGCCAGGGCGGTCGTCGTGGCCAGCCCGACCGGGGTCAGGAAGAGCTCGGCGACGGTCTGGATGACGTAGACCAGCGCCAGGAACCACCAGGGGGACAGGTCCTGCCCACCCGGCCAGATCTGGAAGCCGTAGCCCAGCATGAGCGCCGAGAGCCCCACGATGACCACCGCGATGACGAACTTCATGATGGTGGAGGGGAACCGGCCCGCCCTCCGGGTGAACAGCATGCCGATCAGCGGGGCCAGGATCACGATCGCCGCGGGGTTGACCGACTGATAGGCCTCCGCGGTGATCGACCAGCCGAACAGGGGCAGCCGCAGATCCGTGTTGGAGTCGGCGAAGGTGGCCATCTTGCCGGCCGCCTGCTCGGTAATCATGAAGAACAGGACCGCGCCGATCCACAGGGGGATGTAGGCGCGCAGGTGCGTGCGCTCGGGGGCGGTGACCTTCGGGGAGCGGAACATGACCACGAAGTAGGCCACGGCCGCACCGACCGGCACGAGCAGGCCCGCCGTGGCGACGGTGGCCACCAGGTTTCCGGTGATTGCCTGCAGGACGGCCACGACGGCGCCGACGGCCACCAGGACGCCGAGGGAGCCCAGCAGCAGCCGCCGGCGCTCCTGGGGGCGGATGGGGCTTGGGACGGTGAAGGCGAAGGAGGAGAGCTTGTGGCGGCCGTAGACGAAGGCGCCCAGGGCGAAGGCCATGCCGATGGCGGCTGAGGAGAAGCCGGCGTGGTAGCCGTAGTGCTCGCGCAGCCAGCCGGTCAGCAGGGGAGAGGCGAAGGCGCCGACGTTGATGGACATGTAGAACAGCTGGAAGCCGGCGTCGCGCCGGATGTCATCGTCGTCGTAGAGGCCGCCGACGATGGTCGTCAGGTTCGGCTTGATGAAGCCGGTTCCGACGGCCACCAGCACGATCCCCGTCCAGGAGGTCACGGTGCTGGGGATGGTCAGGCAGATGTGCCCGGCCATGATGACGACGCCGCCGTAGAGGGTGGACAGCCAGGGTCCGATGATGCGGTCGGCGAAGATGCCCCGGGGATGGCCAGGAAGTAGACGGCCATCCCGTAGAGCGCGATGACGACCTGTCCGCTGGTCTCGCTCAGGCCCAGGCCGCCGCGGGCGACCGTGTCGGTGATGAAGTACAGCAGGATGGCGCGCATGCCGTAGTAGGAGAAGCGCTCCCACATCTCCACGTTGAGCATCCAGGGCAGTCCGCGCGGGTGGCCGAACAGCCCCCGGTCCTGCCTCGACGGCGTCGTGCGCAGGCTGCGGGGCCGCCACCGGCTGGAGATGAGGCGGCCGGGCTCGGTGAGCCCGTCCTCGCGCTCGTTGACCGCCGTCGCGGCGGCTGACATTGGGCCGGATGTCGAGTCTGACATCGGGCCTGACGTCGAATCGGACTCGGACTGTGCCATGGCGCTGTCCCTTCCTCGGGGCGGTGGCCACTCGGGGCCGGCCGCAGGGGTGATCCAGGGCGCCGGGTGCTCCGTCTGACGCGAGGGGCACAGACCTGTCGCCGAGGTCAGAAGTGATGGTGCCCAGACCATAGCGCCCGGCCTGTTTCCGGCATGCTTCCGGTTCTTGGCCAGACGACGGCGGCCCCGGAGAGGACCGCAGGGGTCTCTTCTCCGGGGCCACCGGGTACCGCCGCGCTGGGCGGATGACGGGGACTCCTCCGACGACGCGCGGAGGGGCAGGTCGGTAGGACTGCGCGGGACCGGGGCCCTCAGCGGGCCAGGGCGTCGGCTGCGGCCTTGACGTTCGGGCGCACCGGGGTCAGGCGGGTCAGCTGGGTGACGTGGCGCGGCTCGAGCTCGTCCAGGCTGGAGACGCCCAGGAGCTTCATGGTGCGGATGACCTCGTCGGAGAGGATCTCGATCATGCGGTCCACGCCCTCGCGCCCGCCGGCCATGAGGCCCGTAGAGGTAGGCGCGGCCCACGAGCCCGAACTTGGCGCCCAGGGCGACGGCGGCCACGACGTCGGCGCCGTTCATGATGCCGGTGTCCACCATGATCGTGGCGTCCTTGCCGACCTCACGGACCACCTCGGGCAGGAGGCGGAAGGGGACGGGGGCGCGGTCGAGCTGGCGTCCCGCCGTGGTTGGACAGCAGGACGCCGTCGACGCCCAGGTCGATGAGGCGCTTGGAGTCCTCCACCGTCTGGACGCCCTTGATGACGATCTTGCCCGGCCACATGGAGCGGATGACCTTGAGGTCCTCGTCGCTGATGGTGGGGTCCATGGCGTTGTCGAGCAGCTCGCCCACGGTGCCGCCGGTGGACTTCAGGGAGGCGAACTCCAGCTTGGGCGTGGTCAGGAAGTCGAACCACCACCACGGGCGGGGGATCGCGTTGAGGACGGTGCCGGCCGTGATCTGGGGCGGGATGGAGAAGCCGTTGCGCTTGTCGCGCAGGCGGGCCCCGGCCACGGGGGTGTCCACGGTGAACATGAGGGTGTCGAAGCCGGCGGCCGCGGCACGCTCGACCAGCCCGTAGGAGATCTCGCGCTGGCGCATGACGTAGAGCTGGAACCAGTTGCGCCCGTGGGGGTTGGCGGCCTTGACGTCCTCGATGGAGGTGGTGCCCAGCGTGGACAGGGGTGAAGGGGATCCCGGCGGCGCCGGCGGCCCCGGCCCCGGCGACCTCACCCTCGGTCTGCATGAGGCGGGTGAAGCCGGTGGGTGCGATGCCGAAGGGCATGGACGAGCGTCCGCCCAGGATCTCGCAGGAGGTGTCGACGTCGATGGCCGGGCGCAGGATGTCGGGGTGGAACTCGATGTCGCGGAAGGCCTGGCGGGCGCGGCGCAGGGAGACCTCACCCTCGGCGGCGCCGTCGGTGTAGTCGAAGGCCGCGGCCGGAGTGCGGCGCTTGGCGATCTTGCGCAGGTCCCAGGTGGTCAGTGCGGCGTCGAGGCGGCGACGCCTGGGGTTGAGCTCGGGCGTCTTGAAGTGGAGCAGCTCGAAGATCTCGCTCGGGTTGGGCAGCTGGCGCTTGACCATAGGAACCTCATCGGTGAGTCGGATTCTGGACGCTCCGCGCGGCGCGGAGTGCTCGTGGGAGGCGGCCGGCCCCGTGGCCGGCACTGAGGTCCACGAACCACCTCATGCTATGGGACAAAGGTCACCGAAGCAAGGTTAGCCTAAGCAATCCGTCTAACGGGAAGGAGAGATTTCGCAATTTCTGCGAGGCGCCAGTCTCTCCGGTGCGGTGGCGTCTGCTCGACGGCGGGGGACAATCCACGCGGCCGGGTGCGTGTCCTTCCAGCCAGGGGCATACGACGCCGTCGGGGACAGGAATCCTGCACCCGGACGCGCGCGATGTCCCCGCCGGGAGCGGCACGCACCCGGCCGCGGCGAATGTCCCCGACCGCAGGACGACGGCCGGGGATGACGAGCGCAGGACAACGACAGGGACGACAGCCCGGGCTAGGCCGCCCGGGTGCGGCCGGCCAGAGCGCGCAGACGCGCCCGCGCCCCCTGGCGTCGCAGGGCCTCGAGCTCCTCGACGAAGGTGCGTCGGAAGCGCTCGTTGGTCGTCAGGTCCCCGAAGACGCCCTCGTGGGAGATGAAGGCCGTCTCGTGGCCGGACTTCTGCGCGGCGGCCAGGAGCAGCAGCTCGTCGGCCAGCGGGTCGTCGATGGCGATCGCCTTGCCGGTCTCGTCGACGCCCTCATCGCCCAGCGCCCAGGCCGCCACCATCGCCGTTCCCAGGCGGATCGGCCCGCCGGCGGTGAGGTTGTCGCGCACCGTGCCCAGGACGAACTTCGGCATCCGGCTGGAGGCGTCCTGCGCCAGGCGGAAGAGCGTGTCTGCGATCGCCTCGTTGGTGAAACGCTTGAAGAGCGTGCTGATGTAGTCGTCCAGGTCGATCCCCGGCACCGAGCGCAGGGTGGCCCGCGCCTCGCGCTCAAGATAGGCCCTCACCCAGGCGGCGATATCCGCATCGGCCGCGGCCTCGTGCGCGTACTCGATCCCCAGCAGCCGCCCCCAGTGGGCCAGCCCCTGGTGGGAGGCGTTGAGCAGACGCAGCTTCATGAGCTCGTAGGGGACGACGTCGTCGACCATCTGCACCCCGACCTCCTCCCACGGGGGCCGCCCGGCGGGGAAGTCGTCCTCGATCACCCACTGGGTGAAGGGCTCGCAGACCACCGGCCAGGCGTCCTCCACACCGAGTGCCCGCCGCAGCTCGGCGACGTCGGCCCGCGTGGTGCGCGGGGTGATGCGGTCCACCATGCAGCTGGGGAAGGCGACGTTCCCGTCGATCCAGTCCGCCAGCTCAGGGTCGCTCATCGCGGCCTGGGAGACCACCGCCGTGCGGGCCGCCTTCCCGTTACCGGGCAGGTTGTCGCAGCTCATGATCGTCAGCGGAGCGATCCCCGCCTCCCGGCGACGCCTCAGCGCCTCAACGATGTAGCCGAAGGCGGTCGTCGGCTCGCGGGGTGCTCGGCGTCGTGGACGGCTCCGGGCGCCTCAGTGCGGAACGTGCCGGTGGCGTCGTCAACGTTGTAGCCGCCCTCGGTGACCGTCAGCGAGACGATCCGGGTGGTCGGTGCGCTCAGGAGGGCCAGGACGGCCTCGGGGTCGTCGGGGGCGAAGAGGTAGTCGTGGATCGAGCCGATGACCGCTGGATCGCGCAGCCCACCGGGATGCTTGAGCAGCAGGGTGTAGAGGTGGTCCTGAGCCGCCAGCACGTCACGCATCCGGGCGTCCCCGGGCAACAGGCCGACGCCGCAGATCCCCCACTCCAGGCGGGAGCCGCCCGCTGCGGCGGCTGCTCCGCCGCCGGGGCCGGACCCGGCGCGCCGGCGCATGAGCCGGTCGAGGTAGGCGGCCTCGTGGGCGCGGTGGAAGCCGCCCACACCGATGTGGACGATCCCGGTGGTCATGGCGGAGCGGTCGTAGTCGGGGGCCAGGGGCGACTCAGTCAGTGAGGTGGTCAAGAAGAGGTCCTTTCCGCGCTGCCACCAGTGGCCTTCAGTCAACCCGGCCTTCATGGAAAATCCGGTGGGCGTCCACCCGGGAGGCCCTCAGCGGAACGGTCCGCCCCTCGCCCTGATCCCCGTGAAATCCTTGCGGGAGCAGGGAAGAGACGATAAGACTCCGCGTCGCCCGAGCAGTGAGCAATCGGGCGACGCGGAGTGAGGGCGGTCTTGATGAACCTCAGTGGGCGATGACGACGCGCAGGTTGCGCGGGCCGTGCACGCCGTTGACACGCACCAGCTCGATGTCGCTGGTGGCCGAGCCGCCGGCGATCCACGTCATCGGGCGCGTGGGGTGCTCTCCCAGGACGTCGACGGCCTGCGGCACCGTCGGCATGATCGTCTCGCGCTCCAGAACCACGACGTGCTTGTCCGGAACCAGCGAGATGGCCCGGCGGCCCTGGTCCGGCTCGCCGTCGAGGACGATCGTCCCCGAGATCGAGATGCCCACACGCGAGCAGGTCAGCACGGCGTCGATCTCATTGAGGTCGAGGGTGGCGATGGCCTCCTCGCGGGAGTCCTCCACCACGGTGCGGCCGTTGCGGGCCGCCGCCTTCTTGTAGTCCTCGGGCAGCCCGGCGGGGACGACGACGGAGCGAGCCTCACCGAGCAGCTCGTCGATGGCATCCAGGATCGCCGCGTCCTTGGGGGCGACGATGACCTCGGCCGAGTAGTCCTCGAGCTTCTCGATCATCTCGTCAACCACGGGCTTGGAGCCGGGGGGATTCTCCCCGGAGCGGATGTAGTTGCGCGGGATCGGCCCCACCGGTCGGGTCTGGGACCGCGAGATCGCGTCGCGGGCGCGGGCCAGGATCGCGGACTTCGCATCCATCACAGCTCCTCCTCGCTGGTCGAGCCGGCCGGGGCCTGGGTGGCGGATGCCTCCGGGGCGATCGGCTCAGGGTTGTTGATGGCCGAGCGTGCGTCCAGCGCGGCCGGGGTGGGCTCGCCGTCGGCGCTCGCGCTGCCGGACACCGGCTTGCCAGGAGGCGGGGGCGGGTCGGCGGGGAAGCCGTCCGCGTGACCGCGGCCGCTCTGGGCGCCGGCGACCTGGCTCAGCGGGAGTCTCGCCCTCGGGGTGAGTGCGCTTCCACCACTGGCGGAAGGTCTCCGAGGGGGCCACCGGCAGGTCGCGCGCCCCGGTCCACAGGGAGGCAGGGAAGGGCAGGGCGCCGATCTTGCCCGTCCTTGCCGCCCAGCAGCGCCGAGGCCTTGACCGTCTGCGAGGCGGCCGCCCACAGCGAGCTCTTCGACATCACCGGGGCCGAGACGTTCATGGCCACGTCCCACACGTCCGGCACCGCGCGGCGCTTGACGTCCACGGAGCGGGCCCGCAGGTGGATGAGGATCGTGGGGATGTCGATCTTGACCGGGCACACCTCGCCGCAGGCCCCGCACAGGGAGGAGGCGAAGGGCAGGGTGTGGACCGGGTCGTCGTCGGCCAGCCCCTGAGTGAGCTGGGGTGTGATGATCGAGCCGATCGGGCCGGGGTAGACCGAGCCGTAGGCATGCCCACCGGTGTGCTGGTAGACGGGGCAGATGTTCATGCACGACCCGCAGCGGATGCAGGCCAGGGCCTGGCGGCCCACCGGGTCGGCCAGGGTCTTGGTGCGCCCGTTGTCCATGAGCACCAGGTGGAACTCCTTGGGGCCGTCGCCCTCGGTGACACCGGTCCACATGGAGGTGTAGGGGTTCATGCGCTCACCGGTGGCCGAGCGCGGCAGGAGCTGGGAGAAGATCTCCACGTCCTGGAAGCGAGGCACGAGCTTCTCGATGCCCATGAGGGTGATGAGCGTGTCCGGCAGGGTCAGGCACATGCGCCCGTTGCCCTCGGACTCGTAGATCGAGACCGTGCCGGTCTCGGCCACACCCATGTTCGTGCCGGAGACGGCCACCGAGGCGTGCAGGAACTTGTTGCGCAGGTGCGAGCGGGCCGCGGCCGTGAGCTCCTTGGGGTCGTCGGAGAGGTCCGCCGGGGCGTCCTCCATGCGGTCCAGGAAGATGCCGCGCACCTCGGAGCGGTTGCGGTGGATCGCGGGCACCACGATGTGCGAGGGCATGTCGTCGGCCAGCTGGACGATCATCTCGGCCAGGTCCGTCTCGTGGGCGGTGATGCCACGATCGGCCAGGTACTCGTTGAGGTTCGTCTCCTGGGTGGCCATCGACTTGACCTTGACGATGTCGTCGACGCCCTTGGAGGCGATGATGTCGGTGATGATCCGGTTGGCCTCGGCGGCGTCACGTGCCCAGTGGACGATGCCGCCGCGGGCGGTCACGTTGGCCTCGAACTGCTCCAGCAGCTCGGGCAGGCGCGAGGCCACCTCGAACTTGACGGCCTCGGCGGCGTTGCGCAGGTCCTCCCAGTCGGGCATCTCGGACGACGCGGTCGGCGCGCTTGGAGCGGATGGTGCGCGTGGCGTGGCCCAGGTTGCGGCGCATCTGGGTGTTGGCCAGCGTCTTGTGCGCGCCCTCGGGGAAGGTGGGTCCCCAGCGCAGCGTGTCCTCGGGCTGCTCGACCTCGGTGCGCCACCCGCCCGTGTGGGGCATACCGAGAAATACCTGTGTCATCGTGCCACCGCCTGTGTGTGCTGAGAGTTACCGGTGTGCTGGACGTGCTTGGGGGCGAAGGAGATGTTGCCCTCGAAGGGCGCGTCCTTGGTGGAGGCCAGGATCTCGGCCAGGTGCATGATGCGCACCCCGGAGTTGACGCGGGACAGGCCGCCGCCGATGTGCATGAGGCAGGAGTAGTCGCCGGCGCACAGGACCTCGGCGCGCGTGGACATCACGTTGCTCATCTTGTCGGCGAGCATCGCGGTGGAGGTCTCGGAGTTCTTCATGGAGAAGGTGCCGCCGAACCCGCAGCAGACCTCGGCGTCGGGCAGGTCGATGAGGGTGAGGGCCTCGACGGCCTTGAGGAGGCGGTAGGGGCGGTCGGCGACCTTGGCGACGCGCAGCGAGTGGCAGGTGGGGTGGTAGGTGACCGTGTGCGGGAAGTAGGCGCCCACGTCCTCGGTGCCCAGGACATCGATGAGCAGCTCGGTCAGGTCGTAGGTGTGCGCGGCGATCTGCTCGACCCGCTTGGCCAGGGCCGTGTCGCCCACGTGCTCGGCCACGAGGCCCTGCTCGTGACGGGCCGCGCCGGTGCACGAGCCCGAGGGGATGACGATGGCGTCCCACTCGCCGTCGAGCACGGGGGAGAAGGTCTCCACGTGGTTGCGGGTGATCTTGGCGGCCTGCTTGAAGTAGCCGGTGTTGGCGTGCATCTGGCCGCAGCAGACCTGTCCCTCGGGGAAGCAGACCTGGTGGCCGAGGCGCTCCAGGATGGTGACGGTTGCCTGCGCTGCCTGCGGGAACATGGTGTCCGCAAGACAGGTGGCGAAAAGGGCGATTCGCACGATATGCCTCCACGACGTCGTAGCTGAGACTGTCACGAGGACCGCCCGGACTCACCTGCTTCGAAGCAGGATGTGATGCGGCCTCGGCTGCGTCTCAGGCTACGGCCCGGCGGTGGTGCTCATCTGACAACGACGGACTCCCGGTCGGTTGGTTCCGCTCTCTGAGGCAGGTTTTCCGTTGAGGTGGCGCGATCTGTGAGGGGTGAAGGTGGGTTGAGCAGGGGGTGTCTGCGGCGTGTGGGAGGTAAGTCCTAGAAGCGGATTGCGTCATGCATTACTGCCCTTATCTGCGATGGGCTTCGAGCAGGGCCTCGGCGGGAGCGTGGCCGACGCCGTCGAGAACGCACTTTTGCTGCGGGGACGTACTTTCGCGGCGAGGACTGCGTTTGCCGCCAGAATGCGAGTGCCGGGGCGCAGTCGCCGGTGGGAGAACGCAGTCCTCGGCTGAGAAGTACGTCCTCGATCCGACGTCGGATGCGTCGGGTACGTGCACGGCGCCCCCGGAACCGCGAAGGATCCGGGGCGCCGTCCGTAGGAGTCAGGCTCAGGCGGCCTCAGACGCCCAGCGGCCCCTGGGCGGCGGTGGCCTGCGGGTTGGCGAACAGAGCCCCGCGCTTGTTGCCGAGCCGGATCCTGTGAGGTCTGTGTTGCCCGCGGAACCTGCGACGGTGCCGTCGGCGACTGCGTGAGATGCACGGGACCCAGAGGAATGTGCAGCTATGCGGTCCGCAACTGCGATAGTGCCGAGCTCAGGATGTCAGTGCCGGTTGGCATGATTGGGGCGTCTCCCTTCGGCTCCTTCCCCCGGAACACGTGCAGTGTCCTGGCCGGGGAGGAGAGGAGCTGGGAAGGAGGTGAGGGCCGTGTCCAAGCCGAAAGGCCGGAACGCGAAAGTCCGCCGGGGCAAGGTAACGGCCCGGAAGGTGAGCGAAGTTTTGACCTCTATCGCTCGCCTGATCCGGGCCGTCGGTGTCCTGGTGAATGCCCTGAGCAAGTGGTTCAGCTGAGGCTGACTGCTTGCTAGGGGAGTCGCCCGGCTAGCACCCGGGTGGCTCCCTGCCATTATGACTGGCGCCGCTCCGCCCTGTCCACATCACGACGAGACTCATCAGGAACACCCGTAAAGAGACTCGGTGCCTCACGTAAAACTGCTCGCGACGCCCGTGGACCGTGCCGAGCTTAGGTGAGAGATCAGGCCCCGACTTCGAGCTGGCCGTGACTGTTGGAGCCAGTGGCGACGACGCCGCCGTCGGCGCGTAGGCCCACGGTGTGGGCCGCGCCCGCCGCAATGGCCACGATGTCGCGCCACTGGCTCACCTCGCACTGACCGGCCTCCGATCTGCCCGCTGCGACGACGGTCCCATCGGCCCTCAGTCCGACGCTGTGGCAGCTGCCCGCCGCCACGGCGGTGATATCGGTCCAGCTCTCGATCCCCGACCAGAACTCCGGGCGCCCGGCCGCGCGAACAGTGCCGTTGTCCAGCAGGCCGAGGGTATGGAGGTAGCCTGCGGAGACCGCGCGTACTCGGTGCCAGTCCTGCACCTCGCACTGGCCGGCGGTGTTGTTACCGGCCGCGCAGACGCTCCCGTCAGAGCGAACGGCCACCGTGTGCCAGTCGCCGCAGCTGATACCCGTGAGCTCGCGCCAGTGGCCCACCTGCCGTTGCCCCTCGACGTCGCGGCCGGTGGTCATCAGCGTCCCGTCGCTCCGCAGTCCTGCGCTGAATCTCCATCCTGCGGCGACGGCGACGACGTCCCGCCACTCCTGGACGTCGCACTGCCCCTGCGCGTTCCAGCCGCAGGCCAGCACCGTACCGTCACTGCGCAGGCCCAGCGTGTGAGACCGGCCGGTGTTGGCGGCCACGTGGACGCTGCCCGCCGCCACGGAGACGACGCCTCGCCACTGCGAGACCCGGCACTCTCCGGCACCGTCCGCTCCGACGGCGACCACCTGTCCCGTCGGGGAGGCACCGGACGGTGTGCCGGCGTCCAGCGGCCAGGGGAGCATGAGTCATCACGGGGCCTCCTTCGTGCCCATCCCAGCAGAATCGCCTCGCCTTGGCCACCGCAGCCGCCGTCGAGAACGTACTTTCGCGGCGAGGACTGCGCTTGCCGCCAGAATGCGCGTGCCGGGGCGCAGTCGTCGGTAGGGAGAACGCAGTCCTCGGCTGGGAAGTACGTCCCCGATCCGACGTCGGAGGCGCCAGTACGCACGGCGCCCCCGGAACCGCGAAGGAACCGGGGGCGCCGTGCGTAGGAGTCAGGCTCTGGCGGCCTCAGACGCCCAGCCCCACCTGGGAGGCCAGGAACACGAGGGCGCCCAGCACCAGCAGCAGCCCGATGGAGTAGGGGGCCGCCTTCTTGAGGATCTCGGCGTCCGTGCCGGGGGCGTCCACCGCGGTCGAGGCGATGGCCAGGTTCTGCGGGGAGACGATCTTGCCCAGGCCGCCACCGATGGTGTTGGCGGCCAGCAGGATCTTCGGGTCGAGCCCGGCCCCCTGGGCGGCGGTGGCCTGCAGGTTGGCGAACAGGGCGCCCGCGCTCGTCGCCGAGCCGGCCACGGCGGTCCCCACCCAGCCCAGGGCCGGGGAGAGGAAGGCGTAGGCGGCGCCCGTGGCGGCCAGGGCCGCACCGATGGCGGAGGTCTGGCCGGAGAAGTTCATGACGTAGGCCAGGGCCATGACGGCGGCGATCGTCAGGATCGCCATGCGCAGCGTGTAGCAGGTCTTGGCCAGCGTGGCGAAGCCCTTGCCCACGCTCATCTCGAACTTGCCCGGCACCGAGCGCGCCGCGTAGATGAAGGTGACGATGATGGCGGTCAGGAAGATCCAGGTGCCCGGGTTGGACAGGGTCTGAAGGTTGTAGATGGCGCTCTTGGAGGCCTCGCCCTTGGCGTTGAGGAGCTGGCCGTACACGCCGGGCCACTTGATCTTCAGGTCGGTGGCCTTGAAGGCCTTGTCGAGGTTGATGCCCAGGGGTCCACAGCTTGGTCGTGGCGATGATGACCACCACCAGGACGTAGGGCAGCAGGGCCAGGATGACGCGCTCGCGGTCGGGGGCGTCGTCGGCAGCCACCTGGGAGCGGTACTCCTCAGGGGTCGTGGGGGTCCACACCAGCAGGAAGACGTAGGAGGCGGCCAGGCCCAGCAGGGAGGCCAGCACGGCGGTGAGCTCGTAGGAGATCGAGGGGGTGAAGAAGTGACCCACCCCGGTGGCCAGTCCCGCCACGATCGCCAGCGGCCACAGCTGCTTGACGCCGCGCGCGCCGTCGAGGATGAACAGCAGCAGGAGCGGGATGAAGGCGCAGAACACCCAGGTCAGGTGCCCCATGGCGGTGGCGACGCTCACCGGCTCCTGGCCGCCGAGCTTGCCGGCGGTCGTGGTGGGAATGGCCATGGCGCCGAAGCCCACGTTGATGGCGTTACCGACCATGACGACGACGGCCGCCTTGAGCTTGGGCAGGCCCAGGGTCGCCACCATGGCGGCGGCGATGGCCACCGGGGCGCCGAAGCCGGCCAGTCCCTCGAGCAGGCCGCAGAAGGAGAAGGCCACGATGAGGGCCTGGGCGCGCATGTCGCCCTTGCCGATCACGTTGAACACGGCCTTGAGGTCCTTGGAGCGACCCGAGACGTCAGTGAGGTTGTAGAGCCACACGGCCGCGATGATGATGTAGATGATCGGGACGAATCCCAGCGCCATGCCCTGGGTGGCGCTCATGACCGTCATGCCCACCGGCATGTGGAACAGGGTGATCGCGGTGGCGGCGGCGATCACCAGGGAGATGATGGCGCACCAGTGGGTGGCCACCTTGAACACGCCCATGAGGACGAAGAACACCACCAGCGGCAGCAGACCCACCGCGGCGGTGAGGTAGACGTTGCCGCCCACGGCGGTGGTCGACGGCGTGAAGGCGGTGGGCAGTCCCGCCAAGGCTGGGGCGAGTGGTGCCGGATGCATCGGCAGTGCTGACAGGACGGCTGGCGTCATGGTTACTCCACTGTGAGTACTGATGGGGTCGTCCAGGTCGTCAGTGGGGCTGAACTGGCAACCGCGCTGCTACGTCCTGGGTACTAAGGCCCAACGATCATGCCATGGAGACGGTGACTTGTGCACCATATGCGGGGGCCGTGCGCCGTCTTCGCGCATTCTTCCGGGTAAAAGTGGGGACGCAGGGCGCGGCGGTCGAGGCGGCCCGGAGCTCATGGCGCCCAGTCTCGCCGGCACGTCATGCACGAGGGTGGGGTGCTACTGGAGGAGGGTTGGGTGTACTGCAGGTAGGTGGGGCCTTCGTGCAGTAGGCACGACCCTTGGCCAGTGGATCCCGACCCTCGTGGAGTAGGTCGGCCCGAGGTGAGGACCGGCCGGCGCCGGTGCTGCGGCCTGTGTCGGTGGGTGTCGGTGGCCGGCCAGCTCAGCGCCTGCGGCGGCGCCGGGGGACCAGTCGGGCCGAGTTGAGGATGAAGGCCGATTCGGAGACGACGTGCACGAGGGCCGCGGCCACCGGCCCCAGCAGTCCCAGTCCGGCGGCGATCATGCCGACGACGTCGACCACCACCGTTCCCACGAAGTTCACCATGATGATGCGCCGGGCCCGGCGGGCCACCCGCACGGTCTCGACCAGGTCGGCCGGGGCGGAGCCCACGAGCACGACGTCGCCCGGCCTCGCGGGCCACGTCCGTGCCGGTGCCCATGGCGATGCCGACGTCGGCGGCGCCCAGGGCGGGGGCGTCGTTGACGCCGTCGCCCACCATGGCCACCCGCTTGCCCGCCCGGCGCAGCGAGTCGACGACCTCCTCCTTGTCGGTGGGCAGCAGGGTCGGCGCGCACCTGCTCCTCGGTCAGGCCGAGCAGGCCGGCCACGTGGCGCGCGGAGGCGGCCGAGTCGCCGGTGAGCATGAGGACCTCCAGGCCCATGTCACCCAGGTCGCGCACGGCGGCGGCCGCCCCCTGGCGCAGCCGGTCGGCCAGGGCGATGGTGCCCAGGAGCTGTCCGTCGGCCCGCACTTCCACCACCGAGGTGGCCGACGGCGCCTCCGGGTCGGATTCGGTGCTCAGGGCGGCCTCGTCCTCGCAGCCGTCAGTGTCCCGCTCCGGTTGGTGCCCCTGCCCCCGGCAGCGCCCCACGGTGATCCGGCGTCCCTTCGACGTGGGCGCTCACGCCGGCTCCGGGGGAGTAGGCGACGTCGCCGGGCACCGGCACCGTCAGGTCGCGCACGGCGGCCTCGGCGTAGATGGCCCGGCCGATGGGGTGCTCGGAGTTCCACTCCGCCGCGGCCGCCAGCGCCAGCACCTCGTCCTCCCCGGCGGCGGCCTCGGTCGGGCGGACGCTCACGACCCGGGGCTCGCCGACGGTGAGGGTCCCGGTCTTGTCCACCACCACCGTGTCCACCGCGGAGAGCTGCTCCAGGTGGGTGCCGTCCTTGACGAAGGCCCCGCAGCGGGCTGCGCGGGCGATGGCCGCCAGAACCGCCAGGGGAGTGCCCGCGGCCACCCCGCAGGCCCCGGCCACGATGATGACCGAGATGGTGGCGCGCACGTCCCGGGTGACCAGGAAGGTGACCAGGGCCGCCGCCAGCGCCAGATAGACGATGCGGGCCGCCAGCCGGTCGGCCAGGCGCTGGACCGGTGCGCGCGAGGACTGGGCATGGCGCACCGCGGCCACGATCCGCCCGTAGGAGGACTCCTCTCCGACCCGCTCGACCTCGAGCTCCAGGGCGCCGCGGGTGATGGAGCCGGCCGGCACCCGGTCACCCGGCCCGACCTGCACGGGCAGCGCCTCCCCGGTGATCCGGGACTGGTCGACGTCGGCCCTACCGGTGCGCACGACGCCGTCGACCGGCACCCGGCCCCCGGGGCTCAGGGCGATGACCTGCCCCGGGCGCACCTCATCCAGGGGGACCTCGGTGATGCTGGGGGACTGCGAGGCCTCGGCGGACTCAGCGGACTCGGCGGACTCAGTGGCCTCCGGGGATCCCACCACCCGCGCGGTCTGCGGCAGGAAGGACATGAGGTCGGTCAGGGCGTCGCGGCCCCGATCCATCGACAGCTCCTCGAGGACCTCGGCGCACAGCGCGAAGACCGTCACGGCCAGGGCGGTCACCCACTCGCCAATGACGGCGGCCGCCACGATGGCCAGGAGCATCGACAGCTCCATGCTCATGCGCCGCTCGCGCAGGTCACCGGCCGCCTCGACCAGGAGCGGCCAGCAGCCCACCGCCAGCACCACCGCCCCGACGGCGCCCACTGCCCAGCCGGGAGTGCCGGTCGCCTCCGCGACCCAGGCGCCCAGTGCCGCCAGGCCCACCACCGCGATGCGCACGACGTCGGCCCACTCGATCCGCTCGAGGATCCCCTCCCCCGTGCAGGCACCGGCTGAGCCGGTGGTGGCGCCGGCACCGGAGAGCTCGTCGGAGTCATCGACGGGCAGTGCCGGCGTCGAGGCCGACGGGGCCGAGGCGGGCGGGGACACGTGGGCAGTGGGTGGGTGAGCCGTCATGCAGGGGACTCCTCGCAAGGGGGACAGGAAGTACTCCCCGGGCGGGCCGGGGAGCGCCACCCAGGAATCTACCGACCATTCACGGGCCTCGACAGTGTATGAGAGGACTAGTGACGCGCAAGGACGCCGCCGACGGGCCCGTGGGGAGACGGGAACCGTCGGCGGCGTCCGGGGCAGTGGGCGCTCAGGCGGTGCCGGCGAGCGCCGCCTGAGCGCTGTCGGACATCGGCCCTACTCGACGACGTCCTCGTCGACCCAGTCCAGGGTGCGCTGGACGGCCTTGTTCCAGTTGCGGAAGAGCCGCTCGCGCTCGGCCTCCTCCATGGTCGGCTCCCAGCGCTTGTCCTCGGCCCAGTTGTCGATGACGTCCTGGGTGCCCGACCAGAAGCCCACCGCGATACCGGAGGCGTAGGCGGCCCCCAGCGCCGTGGTCTCGGCGACCTTCGGGCGCACCACGGGCACACCCACCTGGTCGGCCTGGAACTGCATGAGCAGCTCGTCGCGGGTCATGCCGCCGTCGACCTTGAGCTCGGTCAGGGCCTGCCCAGAGTCGGCGTTCATGGCCTCGAGGACCTCGCGGGTCTGGTAGGCGGTGGACTCCTCCACGGCCCGGGCGATGTGCGCCTTGTTGACGTAGCGGGTCAGACCCACCAGGGCGCCGCGGGCATCAGGGGCGCCAGTGCGGGGCGAACAGCCCGGAGAAGGCCGGCACGAAGTAGGCCCCGCCGTTGTCCTCGACGCTGGAGGCCAGGGCCTCGATGTCCTTGGAGTCGGCGATGATGCCCAGGTTGTCGCGCAGCCACTGCACCAGCGAGCCGGCCACGGCGATCGAGCCCTCCAGGGCGTAGACGGCCGGCTCGTCCCCGATCTGGTAGCACACGGTGGTCAGCAGCCCGTTCTCACTGCGCACCGGGGTGGTGCCCGTGTTCATGAGCATGAAGCAGCCGGTGCCGTAGGTGTTCTTGGCCTGGCCCTTCTCGAAGCAGGCCTGCCCGAAGGTGGCCGCCTGCTGGTCGCCCAGGATGCCGCTGATGGGGGTGTCCACCAGCAGGCCGTTCTTGCGGCCGTAGCCGAAGACGCCCGAGGAGGGGCGGATCTCGGGGAGCATGGAGACGGGGATGCCCATGTCCGCGCAGATCTCCGGGTTCCAGTCCAGGGTGTCGATGTTCATGAGCATCGTGCGCGAGGCGTTGGTGACGTCGGTGGCGTGCACACCGCCGTTGACCCCGCCGGTGAGGTTCCACAGCGTCCAGGTGTCCATGGTGCCCATGAGGAGGTCACCGGCCTCGGCGCGCTCGCGGGCGCCCGCCACGTTCTCCAGGATCCAGGCCACCTTGGGGCCGGCGAAGTAGGTGGCCAGCCCCAGGCCCACGCGGTCCTTGTACTTGTCCGGGCCGTCCTCGCCGGCCAGGCGGTCGCAGATCTTCTGGGTGCGGGTGTCCTGCCAGACGATGACGTTGTAGACGGGCTCGCCGGTGTTCTTGTCCCACACGACGGCGCTCTCGCGCTGGTTGGTGATGCCCACCGAGGCGATCTCGTGGCGGTTGATCTGCGCCTTGGCCAGCACCCCTCCGACGACGAAGCGGATGTTGTCCCAGATCTCGTTCGCGTCGTGCTCGACCCAGCCGGCGCGCGGGAAGATCTGCTCGTGCTCCTTCTGGTCGACGGCGACGATCTCGCCGTCGTGGTTGAACAGGATGGCGCGTGAGGAGGTCGTACCCTGGTCGATGGCCAGGACGTACTTCTTCTCAGTGCTGTTGGGGCTCAAAGGAATGTCCTTTCACTGCGTTGTGAGGGGGCGGTGGTGAGGGCTGCGCTGGGCAGCGATGGTGTCGATGCGGTCAAGGGTCGTGCGGGCTCAGAACAGCCCGGCGAAGTGGGGGACGATGAGCCCGGCGGCGACGGCGCCGATGAGCGGGCCGACGATCGGGACCCAGGAGTAGGCCCAGTCCGAGCCTCCCTTGCCGGGGATCGGCAGGAGGGCGTGGGTGATGCGCGGGCCCAGGTCACGGGCCGGGTTGATGGCGTAGCCGGTGGGGCCGCCCAGGCTCATGCCGATGACGACGACGACCATGGCTACGGCCAGTGGGCCCAGGCCGGAGGGGGTCTTGCCCGAGGCGATGATCCAGGCCAGCAGGACGAAGGTGCCCACGGCCTCGGTCACGACGTTCCAGCCGTAGGAGCGCACCGCCGGGCCGGTGGCGAACACGCCGAGCTTGGAGGCGGCGTCGGCCTCCTGGTCGAACTGCTTCTTGTAGGACAGCCACACGGTGGCGGCGCCCGCCATGGCGCCCACCATCTGGGCGGCGCAGTAGACGAGGATGTTGACCGGCGTGGCCGAGATTCCCTCGGCCAGGGGGCGTCCGGCGACCGCCAGGCCGATGGTCACCGCCGGGTTGAGGTGTGCGCCGGTCTTGTAGGCGGCGTAGACACCCACGAAGACCGCCAGACCCCACGCCATGGTGATGACGATCCAGCCGCTGTCCTTGGCCTTGGAGGTGGGCAGCACGACACCGGCGACGACGCCGCAGCCCAGAAGAATGAGAAGGAATGTCCCCAGAGCCTCCGAGGCGAAGATCTGGGTCAGGGTCGCAGACATGTGCGGCTCTCTTTCTGCACGACGGTGTGCGGGTGTACTCGGGACGGCGAGGTCCGGGGTGTGGGTGGTGGGTGGTCGCGGTGCCCGCCTCTACGGGAACTGACGGGCGCCACGGGGAGCCTGCTGGCCGAGCGGTACCGGCAGCGGTCCGCTCGGCCAGCAGGAGACTAGATCGGCTCGGTGATGTGCGCCACCGCGGCGGCGTCAGTCAGCTCGGACTCGGCCGCGGCGATCTGGGCCACGCGCTGGGCGTAGGCCTCCTTCTGGGCGGCGACGTCCTTCTCGGACCAGTTCAGCAGCGGCGCCATGATCGCCAGGATCTCGTCGGCGGCGGCCAGGCCCCGGTCGCGGCGCGAGAGGTCCAGGCGCACCCGACGCAGCAGGACGTCGTCGAGGCTCTCGGCGCCCTCGTGGGTGACGGCCCAGGCGACCTCGGCGCGCAGGTAGGTGGGGGCCTCCGCCAGCGGCTCGCCCAGGCGCTCCTCGGGGCCGGCGGCGTCGATGGCCTCCAACAGGGCCGGGGTCTCATCGCCGTAGCGGTCCAGCAGGTGGGTGACCCGCTCCAGGGTCCAGCCGCGCTCACCGGCGATCCGCCCGGCCCGCTTGGCCAGGGCGTGGTAGCCGGCCGCACCCACCAGGGGCAGCTCCTGCGTGGCGCAGGGGTGGGCGTGGGACAGGGGCCTCGCCCAGGGGCGTGGTCGACGGCGTCGGAGGCCATGACCCGGTAGGTGGTCAGCTTGCCGCCGGCGATGGCGGTCAGCCCCAGGGGCGATCCGGGTGACCGTGTGCTCACGGGGAGACCTTCGTGGAGGCGGCCTCGGCACCCGGCTGAGCTTGGGCTGGAGCAGGGGGCGCAGGCCCGCGTAGACGCCGATGATGTCCTCGCGGGTGATGGGCCGCGACAGCACGGAGTTGGCGTGCTCGAGGATGTAGTCGACGTCGGCGGCGGTGGCCACGGGCTTGGAGACGTCCAGGTCCCAGGGGGTGTCGGTGGTGCCGATGACCCAGTACTCGGGCCAGGGGATGATGAACAGGACGGACTTCTCGGTGCGCAGGAAGACCCCGGTCTCGGCGTCGATGGCCTCCTTGGGGACCACGATGTGGATGCCCTTGGAGGCCAGGACCTTCAGGCCGCCGGCGTCGGTGGCCAGGTCCTGGACGTCCTCGGTCCACACGCCGGCGGCATTGATGGTGCGCTTGGCCCGGATCTCGTGGTCGGTGCCGGTGGCCAGGTCGGTGACGCGGGCGCCGTGGACATGGCCGCGCTCGTCGGTGAGGAAGCCGGTGACCTTCGTGCGGTTGGCGGCCAGCGCCCCCAGGCCGACGGCGGTGCGCACCAGGTCGATGACCAGGCGGGCGTCGTCGACGCGGGCGTCGAAGAAGCGGATGGAGCCGGCCAGGCCGCTGGTGTCCAGGGAGGGGGCCAGGGCGGAGGTGCCCTTGCGGCCCAGGTGGCGCTGGATCGGCACGGTCTTGCGGCCGCGGGAGCCGGCCAGGGCCAGGGGCGTCGTACATGCCCACGCCGACCGCGGAGTAGGGAGCGCTCATAGTGGTGCTGAGCGGCCACAGGAAGGGCTGGGCCTTGACCAGGTGCGGCGCGGTGGTGCTCAGCAGGCGGCCGCGCTCGGTGAGGGCCTCGTGCACGAGGGCGAAGTTGAGCTGGTAGAGGTAGCGCAGGCCGCCGTGGACGAGCTTGGAGGACCACGAGGTGCCCGAGGCCCAGTCGCCCATCTCCACGATGCCGGTGCGCAGGCCGCGGGCCGCGGCGTCAGGGCGATGCCGGCGCCGGTGACGCCTCCGCCGACGACCAGCACGTCCAGGCCCTCGGCGGACGACATCTCCTCCAGGGCGCGCTCGCGCTGGGCGGCGTTGAGCGCGGTGTCCTGGATGGGTGCGGGGTAGGAGGGGCCAGCCGGGCCGGAGCTGCGGGGGTCTTCTTGGACGAGGGCTTGCGGGTGGAGGTCATGGCTCCTGGGCTCCTACGTGTCGTGAGATCGAAACTGGTGGGGCTGTGCGGGGCCGGTCGGCGTTGACCGGGGTGCCGGATGGGAGGCAGGTCGGGTCCCGGCTTCCGGTGCCGGGGCCCGCCGCGTCCCGTCGCGCTCGCACGGCCCTTGTGTGGTGGCGGACAACACTGTCCGCCGTGCGTGGGAGAATGCGCAAGGACTGTGCACGAATGTGCACAAGGCTTTCGAGGTATCCACAAGAATGTCCGCACATCTGTGTGGACGGTTCTCCTGAACAGGACATCCGACGCCGCAGGCGGCAGGATCGTTCCCTCCCGCGGTGCGCAGCAGCCGTGTGGAACGGCCCCGTCGTCGGAGGATGGAGCCGGGTGGAGCAAGGAGGAAGACGTGACTGGCAGAACCGCTGCTGACGCGGCCGGGGGCGCGGTGAGTGCTGCCGACCCCGGCGGCCTCCTGCGCGCCTATGAGGCGGCCTCCATGTACTACGTCCAGGGCGAGACGATGGAGGTGATCGCCCACCACCTGGGGGTGTCGCGCTCGACCGTCTCCCGGCTCCTGGCGCGTGCCCGCCAGGAGGGTGTCGTACGGGTCAGCCTCGTCCAGCCCGGGGGTGCCGGCTCCCTGGAGGGGCGGATGGCCCAGGTCTTCGGGGTCCGCACGCATATCGTCCCGGTGCGCGAGGGCACCACGGAGATCCACCGCCTCCAGCAGGTCGCCTCCGTCGCCGCCGCGCACATGGTCGATCTCATCGAGGCCCTGGCCGAGCAGGGTCCGGGGCCGAGGTGCCGGTGCGCCTGAGTCCGGTGGTCCCGAGGATGACAAGCCCGCCGCGGCCGGCGAGCCCGCCGGGGCGGGCCGGGATGCTGACGCAGGAGGCGTCGTCGTCGGCGTCGCCTGGGGCACCACCATGTCGGAGGTCAGCGCCGCCCTGCCCTCGAGGTCCGTTCCGGGACTGACTGTCGTCCAGCTCAACGGCGCCTCGGATCCGGTGCGTGAGGGGCCCAGCGCCGGCGAGGTGCTCTCCCGGATGCGCCTGTCGCTGGGGGCGCGCACGATCTCCTTCCCGGTGCCGGCCTTCTTCGACCATGTGGCCACCCGCGAGGCCATGTGGTCGGAGCGCTCGGTCAAGCGGGTCCTGTCGGTGGTGCGGCGCGCGAGTCTGGCCGTCTTCGGCGTCGGCGCCCTCGACGCCCTCAACGGGGCCCTGCCCTCCCAGGTCTACGAGGGCGGCCACCTCACGGCCCGGGACCAGGCCGTCCTGCGCCGTCAGAACGTGGTGGGGGACGTGTGCACCGTCCTGCTGCGCGCCGACGGCTCCTGGCGCGACGTCGCCCTCAATGCTCGGGCCACCGGCCCGACTCCCGCCCAGCTCGCCCGGATTCCGCGCCGCCTGTGCGTGGCGGCGGGAACCGGCAAGGCCCGCGCCCTGCTGGCCGCACTGCGTGCCCGGACCGCCACCGATCTCGTCGTCGACGACGCCACCGCCCGCGCCGTCCTGGATCTCGCCGAGGCCCGCGGCCAGAAGGGAGGCGGTTCTCGATGAGTCGCGAACGTGGCAGGATGTGGGCCCGGATCGCACTGCGGTCTGCTCACGGCTCCGACGTCGCCGGTGGAGCACCGGCTCGCGGGGCCCACGACCAGAACTGAGCCCTACTGAATACGGACGACGATGAACAGCACTGCGCTCAGGACAGATGAACACCTGCCCACCGGGCGGGCAACTCGCCGGGCCGAGGTCTACGGGGTCGACGGCTCCCGCCGTGTCCTGCGGCCGGCCCGCCCGGCGGACGTGCGTGCCATCGCCGAGCTGGTGCGGCCCTACGCCGAGCGCCGCGTCCTCATCGCCAAGGACCTCATCTCCTACTTCGAGGACATCCAGGAGTTCATCGTCGCCGAGGAGATTCCCGGCGTCGTCGGGCCCGGCGGGGCGGACAGCGGGGATACACCGGCCGCTCCCAGGATCGTGGGCTGCGGGGCTCTGCACGTCATGTGGGACGACATTGCCGAGGTGCGTACCCTGGCCGTCCACCCCGACGCCCTGGGGACCGGGCTCGGTTCGGCCATCCTGCGCGAGCTCATCGCGCAGGCCCGGGAGATGGGGCTCAAGCGGGTGTTCTGCATGACCTTCGAGGAGCAGTTCTTCGGCGCTCACGGCTTCGAGCCCATCGAGGGCACCCCGGTGGGCGCGGACGTCTTCGCCGAGATGCTGCGCTCGCATGACGACGGCCTGGCTGAGTTCCTCGACCTGGCCCGCGTCAAGCCCAACACCCTGGGCAACGCCCGCATGCTCCTGCACCTGTGAGCCGACTGACCCTGGATGGGCCGGGTGCGGTTCGCTGCGGCGCGCCGCGGTCCTGTGCGACCTCGTGGTCGGGTGCGATCCTGTCGGACAAGCGGCCGACAGCTGTGCGACAGTCAGGAGACAACGGTGGAGGAGCACCCATGATTCGCAATGTTCACGAACGCGTCATCAACGCCCCTATCGAGGCCCTCGGCGCCCTGCTCGACGGGCTGGGGCAGAAGGGCGATCGCCTCTGGCCCTCGCAGTCCTGGACGCCGATGGTCCTGGACCGCCCCCTGGCGGTGGGAGCCGACGGCGGCCACGGCGTCATCCGCTACTACGTCAGCGAGTACGAGCCCGGCCGGCGAGTGCGGTTCACCTTCCGTCCGCGAACAGGGATCGTCGGTGCCCACGAGCTGAGCCTTGACGCCCTGGACGATGAGCACACCCGCATCCGCCACGTCCTCATCGGCCGTGCCCGCGGCGCCATGCGGCTCATGTTCTCGGCCGTGGTCGAGCCCCTGCACGACGCCGTCATCGAGGACCTCCTCGACAACGCCGAGCGGGAGGCGACCGGTTCGGTGGCCCGGCCCGCGTCCTGGAGTCCACGGGTACGCGTGCTGCGCCGCCTCACCGGCGACAGGTAGCCGTCAAGCGCGGGCTGGACGGATGGGGAGTTCTACCAAAAGCCGGCACAGAGCCAGGGCGATAGGCTGACAAAGCGTCGTCAGCCCCCATAAGTCCGAAGAACCCCTTGAGGAAAAATACTCGTGAGACAGCCGCCGGTCAACGATCCCAATGGTTGGCCCTGCCCAGTGGAATCCCGGGACGGCGTCATCGGGTGCCGCCGATCTCACCGGTCACGGAGAAGCTGGTGCGCCGAACCGCGTTCACCGGCTCCGGCTGGATCGTGTTCATTTTTCTGTGGCATCCCAGGGCTGTACCTGCTGAACATCGCACGACTCTTCGTGGGGGAATGGGGTGGTGCTTTTTTCACGGCTTTGATACTCGGACTGTTGCTCCTCGTCCCTGTCGCGGTGGCGGCCTCGAGGAGGACGCAGTTCGATGCGGATGGGATCCATGTGCGGGGGCCTGTGGAGCGCGCACGATGCCCCGTGGCCCCGCTCCCGCAGCGGGCTGGTCGTCCAGCGGCCGGCTAAGAACCCGGTCCTGGGGCTCCTCATCATGGCCTTCGCCGGACTCTTCATCGTGGTTCTGGTATTCCTGAGCGATGGGAACCTGACCCCGGATGAGTTCCCCGGCATGAGTCTGGCCGCTCGGACCCTACGTCCTCGACTCCGAGGGAGAGGCCGTCTGGC